>OBLQ010000080.1_pt1 | contig 30593 bp, 32 predicted proteins | sample 1519881 | NCBI WGS metagenome assembly OBLQ01 (sample SAMN01911456, study PRJEB22533) | soil metagenome | biome: Soil | place: Malaysia | collected 2012-04-30 | depth DG_metagenome m | reverse complement strand
AAGTTTCTCGAAATCAAATTGCCCAAATCGAAAGATGAGGTCGAAGTCTTCACTTGCGGTGACTTGAGTTTTCTCGAAAGATTGAAAGAAGACGAAGCATTCACCGCTCGCGAGAAAAAAAACATTCAGCATCAGATCGAATTGTCCGAAAGTTACTATATTCCCCGCCGCCAATGGGTTTACCTCGCCAATGTTTCCCTCAATCATGCCGCGGAAGAGGCTTCGCACTTCATCCGCCACTTGGTGGCGGGTGAAGAGTTTCCACGGCTTCCCGAAGACGCTTTTTATGCCCAAGTGTTGCATGAGGCGGTCGGCTTCTTCGGCTCGAAAATCATCAATCCCAAGCGCAAATGCACCCGGACCGCAGATTTTAAAGGCTTCATCGAATACTTCAAAGAGATGAGCGTGCCGCGCGACAGGGGTATCGAGCTGGAAGTGGCCCATGCCGTGGTCGAAATCAAAAAACATGAAAAAAACGGCAAGCCCGTCGCCAATGCGGGAATTCTCGTGCGTCGGCAGGAATTGTTTTTCGGCGTGACACGTGCCCTCGGCTACATGTTGGGGGAAACCTTCTATCATGGAATGCTGCAAGGGAAATTACCCAAGCCTGAAATCAAAGCTCTCTATAAAAACTCCTTTTCTAAAACCGGAGAGCCTTTCCGAATTTATCGAAAGTTGCTGAGAAAACTAAGGCAGGTTTCCTTACCGCAACGTATTTAAGGGCACCTCTCCAAAATCGCGTTGGCCCGCTCACTTCGCTCAAGTACCTCCCCATGTATTTCCATATACATCCCGGTTTTTTTGGGCCCCCGCGCTTCGCGATCGGGACCAAATCGACTTTTGAAGAGGGTCCCTTAACATATTGAAATTAAATTGATTTTTTAATTGACGCCCGGCGAAGTGGACGTTAGCCAAATCCGCGATGCGTTTTTCCTCTTATCTTTTTCTATGGATTTTACTTGCCGGTCTGGCCTTGCCCTTATCCCTGCATGGCCAAGCTTCGGTCAACGTTTCGACGCTTGATCCGGTATATCGCGACATCGATAAATTGGTGGCGCACGGTTTAGTCACGAAGATCATCATGGGACAGAGACCTTTTTCGCGGCGGGAAATCGCCCGCATCACGCGTGAGGCGATGTCTCGCCTGCATCTTTTGGAAGAGCCGCTGGCGGATTCCTCGCTGACCCCGGACAAAAAAGCTCATTTGCAAGCCGATCTCGATTACGTGACTCACATTCTCAAGCGTTTGAAGCGGGATTATCGTGAGGAGCTGATACAACTGGGAGCCTTGGAAGGAGAAACGCGTTGGTACTCCGTTCATCCGCTCGAAAAAGTCGAACTCGATACTACGGTGACCAATAGTTTGCCGCGCGGATTTCCGCCCAACGGCTTGGGCGAGCTCGATGCGGTGCTGAATCCCTTGATCCAATACCGCCAGGGAAGAAATCTTGTCGACGGCGGCAATCTCTATCTCGAAACCTCGCATTGGCTGCGCGCGACGGATTACTTGGCGTTCTATGCGCGGCCGCGCTTCCAACTGGCGATCGGCCGGGACGGCCAGTCCGATGACAACAAAGCCTATGTGCAAAATCTCTACATGAAAATTCTCGCCAAGAACGTGGACATTGAGTTCGGCCGCGACCAGCTCGTGTGGGGTCAAGGGCTGCGCTCCGGTTTGCTGCTTTCCGACAATCCGCGCGGCTTGGACATGGCGAAGCTTTCCAACGATGAGCCTTTTTTCTTTCCTTGGGTTTTCAAATATCTTGGCGCGCAGAAACTGAGCTTTTTCTACGCCGACTTGGGACCGGAGCAATTTTTTCCCCATTCCTATCTGACAGGGTTTAAGTGGAGCCTTCAGCCGGTCAGTTTTTTTGAACTGGGATTCTCGAATGCGGTGATTTCGGGAGGGGAAGGTGCTCCTCCGGGAAGCTTCGGCGAGCGGGTGACGGACGTGTTTCCCTTTGTCCAGCTTTTTACCGGGTCGCAAAAACAGATCGACAATAAGATGGGCGGGGTGGATTTTCGCTTTCGCATCCCTCCCGCGCGCGGCGTCGAACTTTATTTAGAAATGATTTTCGATGATACGCCGGGCAGCAGCCTCAAGAAATTTTTCGTCGATGACGTAGGATATCTCGGTGGTATTTATGTCCCCCGGCTGAGCCATACCGGAAGCGTTGATCTCCGACTCGAATATCACCGCACCGGCATCCGCTATTACCGCCACCATCAATTCCAATCAGGTTGGAGTTTGAACCGTTTCATTTTGGGAGACGATCTGGGCCCGGATGCGCAGGGAGTTTACGCGACGGTGAATTGGGATCTCAATCGTGAAAATTTGCTGACTTTGGATTTAGCTTTTGAAGACCGCAGCAACGATATTTACATTAGCGTGTCCGATCCGGGTTTGCACTTCATTAAGGCCAAAGACAATCCGGACGAATTCCGTGTCCGCGCCGTCGGCCAGTGGCTTTACCGGCTGTCGGATTTCCCCCTGAATGTGACGGCACAATTAGGCTATGAGCGGGTACACAATTTCAATTTTGTCCAGGATGCCGACCGTAATAACTTTTTGGGGCGGGTGAATTTACAGTTTGATTTGGATCGATGGACGCGGCGGCCTTCGAGAAACTGAACCGCATTTACTGCGGAACGAAATATTTCGGACTATCCGTTAAAGTGATCCGCAAACCTTCTGCCTTGCTTTTGCTTTTTCCCAAGCTCCGCCCTAAATAATCCAGCACTTGCCAATTTCCTTGTTCCGGCAAGTTCAAACTTTTTTGTCTGGAGCTGGTCCAAGCCGCGTAGCGTACTTCACTTCCTTTCCTAAACTGCAAAACATAATCCCGAGTCGAACCGAGGGAGAGACGTTTTTCGAAGCGAAAACCATCCAGCGTTCGCGTCAAGGTTTGTGCCGCGACATAAGTCGCCTTGGGCTTCAAGTCGGCGTAGACCATTCCAAAGTGATGTTCTTTTTCCCGAGGGTCAGGGCCGTCGTCTTTCCAGTCGTACCAAATACTCAAGGGAATGTCCGCGGCCAGATTGGCGAGCCACATGCGGGGTAAATACTTCGCCTGTTTTTCTTCGTTCAGCCCGAATTGCACCGAAGAATAACCCCATTCGCCGGAAAGAATGGGAATCTCACGGTCCTTCGGCGCATATTTTTGCAAAATTTTCCGCAGGAGCCGGTAATCTTTCGCGGCGCTCTCCGGAATGCGCCTGCCGCGGTAAGGGTGCACGGTGACCGCGGACCAATCACTGAGCAAACCTTTTTCGAAACATTTTTTTAAAAATCCGAAAGGAAAACGCGCGGTCGCGGGGCCGACGAGGGCTTCTTTGGCGAGGCCGGCTTTTTGAAAAGCTTCGCCGACGGCTTGCGCGAGCAAGATGTAATCCTCTGCCTTAGGTCGAGGCTTCCAAAAACCCCGATTATTGGGTTCATTCCACATTTCCCACAGGTAGCCTTTTCCCGCGTAGCGTCGTGCTCCCGCGACCGCGAAGCGCGCGAAGGCTTGGCGGGCTTCTTCGGTGTGCGGCGAGAGGTTCTGGTCATAGAGTGGATTGTTGTAATCGAGGATGGCGAGCCACTTGAGGCCGTATTTGTCTAATTCCGAGACGAAATGGTCGTAAGAGGAAAAATCGTAATGCCCTTTCTCGTGCTCCACCACATCCCAAACAAGATCCATCCGCACCCAGCGGACTCCGGATTCCACCAACAGTTTCATTTCTTCCGGAACCGGCTGAATAAAATGAATATTGACGCCGACACTTTGAGGAATGATTCCGTCCGGAATGGCGGCATGTCGGCCATAGCCCGTTCGAGCGGCGAGTAAAATTCCGGCTATTCCAAGCCACAAGAGAATTGAATGTCGCATTCGGCTATTCGTAATATTCCAAACCGAGGTGTGTGATTTGCTCTTCACCCATGAGAAAGCGCAGCGTGTTTTTCAGCTTCATTTCTTGGATGAAGAGATTGTGCTCGGGATAAAGGCCGGGCGCGGTCATCGGCGACTTGTAATAGAAAGACAGCCATTCCTGAATGCCCTTCATGCCCGCACGCTTGGCCAAGTCCATGAACAGCACCAAGTCGAGCACCAGTGGAGCCGCCAAAATGCTGTCGCGGCATAGAAAGTCGATCTTCAACTGCATGTCGTAGCCCAGCCAACCGACGAGATCGATATTGTCCCAGCCTTCTTTGTTGTCGCCGCGCGGCGGATAATAATGAATCCGCACCTTGTGATAAAAATTGCCGTAGAGATCGGGGTAGAGTTCGGGCTGTAAGATGGTATCCAGCACGCCCAGTTTGCTCTCTTCTTTGGTTTTAAAGGAATCCGGATCGTCCAAAACCTCGCCGTCGCGGTTGCCGAGAATATTGCTCGAGAACCAGCCGGCCAGTCCCAGGTAACGCGCCTTGAGACCCGGCGCGAGAATGGTTTTCATCAAGGTTTGGCCGGTCTTGAAATCTTTCCCGGAAACCGGCGACTTGGTTTCGTGCGCCAATTCCAAAAGCGCCGGAATATCCGTCGTCAAATTCGGCGCGCCGTTGGCATAAGGAATCCCCAACTTCAGGGCGGCATAGGCGTAAAGCATGCTTGGAGAAATGCTTTTGTCGTCTTTATCCAAGGCGGCTTCAAAAGCCTTAAGGCTTTGATGGGCGGGGCCTGGCTGGATGAAAACTTCGGTGGAGCCGCACCAGATCACGACCAGGCGTTGGGCTCCGCTGGTTTTTTTGAAATTTTCGATATCTTGAATGACCTGATCGGCGAGTTCGCGGCGATTGCCTTTTTTGACGTATTTTCCGTCCAATTTTTTAACGAAGTTTTGGTCGAAAGCGCCGGGGAAGGGTTTGAGTTTTTGCAAAGGCTCTTTAACCGGATCGAGATCGCTTTGTTTCAACACACCGGCCTTGGAAGCGGCTTCATAAGCGCTGTCGGGAAAAATGTCCCAAGCGCCGAAGACCAAATCTTCGAGCGATGCGAGAGGAACGAAATCTTTCACGAGAGGATTTTTTTTGTCGGTGCGTTTTCCCAAACGGATATGTCCGAGTTGGGTCAGCGAGCCGATGGGCTTGGCGCGGCCTCGTTTGATCAATTCGATGCCGGCGACAAAAGTCGTGCTCACGGCGCCCAGCCCCACCAGTAAAATACCTAATTTGCCTTCCGCAGCCGGAATAGGCGTGCCTTTGGAAATCATAATCCGCCTTTCATAGGATTAGCTTGGAGTGTCTCTGTTTTCCTCAATCAACACGCCATGCCAAGAGCCCGAATTGAAGATTTGTTGCGGGGCCTATAGCACCGGGTTTCAGCAGTGTAAACGTCGATTTGGGGGAGGAATTTTAACAAATATTCCGTACAAAATTTTTCGTCTAATATTTTGAAATTATTAGAAAATTCTTCGCAACTTTCTGGTGACACCTCCGAAGAATAAGCGTAAAGTGCAAAGGATTTTCTTATGAAAATTCAATCCGTAGGTCTTCAATCCGCAATGGCTTCCGTCGAATCCGATTCGGCGGATGAAGATGCCACCCCTTGTCATGTTCCGCTTCCGGGCGTGAGCTTTTCTGCGGCTCCGGCTGCTGAGCAGGCCTCCGCTCAATGGAAACAGCAAGTGCGCACTTGCATTGAAAGTCGGCTCTACGAAGCTTTTAAAGCTCCCCATTTGATCGAAGGGTTGACGGATTTTCTTTGCGAAGTTCTGAGCGAAGATCCGGCGCGGCGCAAGTTGTTCGGGTTTTGAAAATAATCTAAAAATTGACGTTTCTTTGAAGAGCCATGAAGCCACCTTCATGGGCGAAGCGGTCGAGCTATCCTAAACGGACGCCATCGGCAAATTCCAACGTCAGACCCTTCTCGGTGCGCGCTATACGGATAGGGCGCTCGGCGCAAATCGCCAAACCGCAGCGGAAGATGGCGGCGCTACATTCGCCGATTGCTGACCAAGCCCGAATGAGTTCGTCGTGGATGGGATGGAAGACGACCCCCAGTTTAATAGCGGCCATGAGTTCGAGCCATTCATTCCATTCCCACCAGAGCGTTCGGATACTAGTGTCATTAACGGCTTCATAGGCGCGATCACAAAGGGACCATTCGGGTCGGGGCCCGCCTTGCCAACCGAATCTTTCGCCCGGACAGTGCAGGTCAGCGCAGCTTAGGGGTCGGCAAGGAGGCGGCATCCAGTGTTTCACCGCTTCCAACGCCCGCGGCCAGTGATGGGAGACCCGTTCAAAAAACATGTCGTGCACTTCGTTGCTGATCTGTACGCCGGTGGCGTGCCTTGATATCACGCGGTCTAATTCATGAGTCACATTGCGGACGGACGAATCAAGGTTCACCCGCCAATCGGTCAGAGCCTGGGCACGCGCTGCGCCGAGTTGAGTCTCAATCTGTTGCCATAAAATCCCGGGTTGCGACCAGAACCCGTCGTCACTGGCGCGGAGGGCTTCCACTAACTGGAGATCCTCTTGTCCCGCTGGAGGGAAAGCGCTTGTCGGCCAGAGCTTTCCGTCCGCCGCGTTGCTCAGAACGCCAAAAAGCAGCAGCGCCTGCATCGGGCCTTCGGCCCACAATACCTGGGGCGGGTCGTATCCTTGGGCGGCGTAAATTTTGCGTATCGAGTCTTCAATGCGTATTCGATCGACTGCCTTGGTCAAGCAGGAAAGCATTTCGATTTGTTTGCGAAACTCGTCGAGTTGTTGCTGTTCCTGGGCGCTAAAGTCAGAGGCAACGATTGCCTCTCCCATCCCTTTGGGCGCAGTTTTGGGGAAAGGGTGAGCCGCGATCCAAGCGAGTGCATCCCGGCAATTTTTGATCCACGGTGGAATCCAGAATGTTTTGGGATGCAATTGATTGTTATTTTGCAAAACGACATAGGTGCTATTGCGACCGGGAAAGCGTGCCTCGTATAGTTGCCAGATCTCTCCAGAACTGTCCGACTCTGTGTCAATCAGTTTTGCGCCGGCGGCACGGAGGTAGGCATTGGGAATTGGACGACCGAAACGCACCGTAAGTAGGTCGTCTGGTTTGTCATTTTGCAATATAGTCTCGGGCGCTTCGCCCGTGGCGATTGCGCGTTCAAGCCGAGCATCGAATTCAAGCCAAGCGGCGCGTTCCATGGGATGTCTCCATCTCTAAGGCAGCTAACCGCAATTTTTGAAACAAACAAGGAAAAGCAAACGAGTTGGCTGATAAACCGGTTAACTGGTTTACCAATTTACCTAAGTTTATCGGTAGGCATTCCTTGGATTCGATCCAAGTAAAAGTGTCGGAATAACCCGATCCATTCGGGGTTCACTTAACCGTCCGAATTTTAGACTGTGATCGTTTTATTAGGCTACCTCCGGATGCCGCTTGGCGGCCTCGCGATGCGCGTCAAGCCATTCCAGGATGTAATCGGCGTCTTCTTTCCAAGTCGGTAGGCTGACGACGAAATGATTGCGTCCCGGGAATTCCTTGTATTCCGTCACCGAGCCGTTCGATTGACTATATCGCTTGAAATTGCGCGCATTGAGATGTGTCGGGATGAGGTGGTCGATACTGCCCGAGGTGAGCAACAACGGGGGATGCGGTTTGTCGAAATTGACCGCTGCGGCCTTTGTGAGGCCGTCGCGCACGAAGGTTTTCGATTCCGGAATCGCGTTTTCCTCGTAAGCCCGCCGTTGCTCCTCAAGCGGCATGCCGTTGACAAAGGCGTATTGCCACTTGGGAAACGACATCAAGTAAGTCTTCTTCGCCGAACTGAACAAGCCGAGGGATCGCCAACCGCCGCGCAAGAAACTGAATTCGTAGGGAAACACTCCCAAGGGCGACACCGGATGGATCGCCACGCCGGCCGCGGCGAAACCCCGATTCAACAAAATCTGGGTCATCAGTCCACCGGCTGAGTGTCCGATGATGATCGGCTTCTCGTTGAAGTTTTTCGCGTAATTGGCATAGTGATCGAGCACCTCGCTTAGGTGAAGTCGCCCCAATGGTTCATCGTTGCCCTGGAAGTGGCGCTCGCGCAGCTCTTGCGGCGTGCCTTCCTTGTGTGGCCAGGCAGGCGCGATCGCATTATAGCCATGCTCCTCGAAGTATTTCACCCATGGATCCCAGCTACGATTCGTAACGAAACAGCCGGTGACGAATAAGACGTTTTTCGAGATATGTTCCATGGAAGCCCCTTCCGTTGACCGTAATAAATATGATCGAGGCTCCAATCCCGGCTGTCAATTCACGATTTTCACCTTGTACGCCGGGATAAAACCGGACCATACTCGTGGCCGCTACGTATCTGAAAAAAATATTGGGTCGATTGGATCTGAAGCACCTGCTGAGGTCTCAAACAACTATGGGGGTTCCTGGTTGAATTCAGGCATATGAAGCAGAAGTTCAAAGCGTTTTTTCCAATAGGGCTGGTACTGATGACGGTGTTTGGGTTGGGTAGCCGAGGATCGGACTGTTCAGTAGTTTGCAGCGCCGAAATCTTTCAAGACGGTGAGGCTTGTGCGCCAGTTCCCATTCGCGACTTTATTAACGCAGCCGTCCAAGTCGATTTAGAAACCATGTTCCGACAGGTCGACTGGCAGGCGGGTCGTGCTGCCCCATGGGCACGGAACATCGACAGCCCCTACCTTCCCACGGAACACGTGGACAAGATAATCGCCGCGGGGTTCCGAGAATTTAAGGACGTCAATCCAGGAATGGTAAATAATAAGCTTTTCGAGATCGCGTTGCACGTGAGTTCCGGCGTAAGGCTCCGACGTGCCACCGACGAAGAAAGCGCCAGCGTGCTCGACGTGCTGCGCGCTCCCAAGGTCAAGCGCACTCTGCCTCGCAACATCGTCGTGCGACTCGACGAGTGGAGCCGCCGCGCTTCTGCCGTCGCCGAAGTTTGGGCGATGGTAACCCAGCGCCACACCTACTGGCTCGCGCTTGCGGGCAACGGTAAGAAGGTGTTGCTTGTCAACCTTGAGGAAGCTCCCTCGGAGAAGTGAGTTCGTAAATTCGTTCCTGAAGTTTTTTCCGAAGCTTTGTCTCCGATAAGTCGCAAAGGAACGTCTTTCGTATATCTTTGCCGAAGTGTTCCTTCAACCAGTCGACTCTCATGCGGTGAAGCACTTTCAATGGATAAGGCGATAGGAAGAGACCTATTGTCCACGATTGCCATGACTTTCGTGCCCTTCAGGTTGAAAGTTCGAGTTTTTTAGCATAAACATTGCACCAAGCTTTTCGGCCTTGGCCAAGAGAATAGTGTCATTTAAGTTGTACTCACCACGACCTGATGATTTGGTAGCCCGCCTTTTACCGCATCTCCAACATAATTCAGAGGTTTTTCTAAAAACTTCGAACCATTTTCTGAGTTTTTAGAGCTGCCCTTTACTTTGCCCGGTACGGTAAGCGATCGCTTCGCTTAAATGAGCGAGCGAAATATTTTCGTCTCCATCCAAATCGGCAAGCGTGCGGGTGACCTTCAAAATGCGGTGATAAGCCCGAGCCGATAAGGCCCATTTTTGAACGGCGGCTTCGAGCAAGGCCTCGCCTTCGGCATCCAGGCGACAAAACTCGCGTATCTCTCGCCCTCTCATCTGGGCATTGTAAAGTAAAGCCGTGCCGCGGAAGCGGCTCTGCTGCCGTTCCCGTGCCGCCAGCACCCGCTCGAGAATGGTCGCGCTTGCTTCTTCGGGGGAATTTTTTTGCAGATCGGAGTAGGACAAGGCGGGCACTTCCACTTTTAGATCGAAGCGGTCGAGCAGGGGGCCGCTGATCCGACCTTGATAACGTTGTACCGTGCCTACAGGACAGAGACAGGTGGAACGAGGGTTGCCTCGTTGGCCGCAGGGACACGGATTCATCGCCCCCACCAGCAAAAAACGTGAGGGGTACATGATTTGGCATTGAGCTCGCGACAGGATCACTTGGTGGCTTTCGAGAGGCTGGCGCAGCGATTCGAGAGCATTGCGTTTGAATTCCGGAATCTCGTCCAAAAATAAAACTCCGTTATGAGCCAAGCTCACCTCGCCGGGACGGGGAAAGGAACCGCCGCCGATCAGGCCGGCATCGGAAATCGTGTGATGAGGGGCGCGGAAAGGTCGTTGCTTCATTAGCCGGCCCGGCTCCTGCAATTGTCCGACGAGACTGTAAATTTGCATCGTCGTGAGACTTTCTTCGAGACTCATGGGAGGAAGAATCGACGGTAGGCAGCCGGCCATCAGGCTTTTCCCGGTCCCAGGCGGTCCCACCATCATTAAATTATGAAAACCCGCGGCGGCCACTTCCATGGCGCGTTTAGCATGGGCTTGACCTTGCACCTCTGAAAAATCCGGGGCGGCAACGGCGGAGAGCGGAGTCGGAGGCAGCTCAGAGGGGGCTTGCAGTTGTATTCTTCCACAGAGAAATTCCACCACTTCGGGCAGATCACGCGCTCCCCAGACTTCCAGCCCACCGATCATGGCCGCCTCGGAAGCATTTTCCAGCGGAAGGATCAGTCCCTTCAGACCTTGCCGCTGCGCGAGACGCGCGACGGAGAGAGCGCCGCGCACCGGTCGGAGCTGCCCTTGGAGGGAAAGTTCGCCCAAGAGCAAATAATCGCCGAGCCGGGTTTTGGGCAATTTTTCCGAAGCCGTCAGCAGCCCGACGGCGATGGGCAAGTCGAAGCCGGTGCCTTGTTTCTTGACGCCGGCGGGAGCGAGATTGAGCGTGATGCGGCGGAAGGGAAATTCATAGCCGCAATTATGAATCGAAGAGATGACGCGCTCTTTCGATTCGCGGACGGCGCTTTCCGGAAGGCCGACCGTGGACCAGCCCGGCAGGCCCTTGGTGATATCGACTTCAACGTGAATGGGATAGGCTTCGATTCCGAGCAATCCCGCGGAGAGAAGAGTGGCGTTGGACATGCTTGCTTTGGAAAGCAAAGCTCGTGCCACGCTTACTTTTTTTCATCACTCAATCCCCCGCGCCGCGAGATAGCGTTCGGCATCCAGCGCCGCCATGCAACCCATGCCGGCGGCGGTGATGGCCTGGCGGTAAACGTGATCGACGCAATCGCCGGCGGCGAAAACGCCGGGCAAGTTGGTGCGGGTGCCTTCACTGGTGAGTATGTAGCCTTGTTCGTCGGTTTTGACTTGTCCGGCGAAGGGTGCGGAGTTGGGAGTATGGCCGATGGCGACGAAGAGGCCCTCGACTTTAAGCGGTTTGCTTTCCCCTGTCTTGAGATTTTTGAGCTTAATTCCGGTGACTTCGTTCTTTTCGCCGCCGAGAATATCTTCTACCGCCGAATCCCAGATAAACTCGATCTTTTCGTTTTTGAAGGCGCGCTCTTGCATGATCTTGCTGGCGCGCAGCTCCTGGCGGCGGTGCACGACATAGACTTTTTTCGCGAACTTCGTGAGGAAAGTGGCTTCTTCCATCGCGGAATCCCCGCCGCCGACCACAGCAAGATCGGCACCGCGAAAGAAAGCTCCGTCGCAAGTGGCACAGGTGGAAACACCCCGACCCATGAGTTTTTTCTCGGCTTCGAGGCCAATCAGCTTGGGCGAGGCGCCGGTGGCGATGATGACCGCATGTGCGAGAATTTCTCCCTGTCCTAGGCGGATTTTTTTTGGATTCGCCGCCAAGTCGGCGCTGACGACTTGATCGAACAGGATCTTGCTGCCGAAGCGCTCGGCTTGTTTGCGGGTACGCTCCATCAATTCGGGACCGAGAATGCCCTCGGGAAAGCCCGGGAAATTTTCCACGTCCGTCGTGGTCGTGAGCTGCCCGCCCGGCAAGGTGCCGTCGAGAACCACCGGTTCGAGGTTGGCGCGGGCTGCGTAGACCGCGGCGGTAAGGCCCGCGGCTCCGGAGCCGATGATGAGGATTTTATGAATTTTATCTTCCATGAATTCTCCGACTTAGAAAGGAATGTCGTCTTCAACTTCCACCGGGACGGCTTCTTCCATTCCCGGCGCTTCACTTTTCGAATTGCGATTACCGGCGGCCGGTCGACCTTCACGACTTCCCGGCGCCGAGCCTAAAAACTGAATGGTTTGGGCGACGATTTCGGTGGTGTAGCGCTTGTTGCCGTCTTTATCGTTCCATTCGCGGGTTTGGAGACGACCCTCGAGATAAACCGGACGACCCTTGCTCAGATATTCGCCGCACAGTTCGGCGAGTTTATTCCAAACCACGATTTTATGCCATTCGGTACGCTCTTCTTTTTTGCCTTCTTTTGTAGTCCAAGACTCGTTGGTGGCAATGTTGAAGTTGGCGACCGCGGCACCGCTTGGAGTGTATTTCACTTCCGGGTCGCTGCCGAGATTGCCGATGAGAATGACTTTATTGACGCTTGCCATAAATCCTCCAAAATAAAAATTAGGCGAAAAATCGCAATTCAAAAAAGCAAAGTTTATTACAGCAACTTTTGTGCCAGTGCATCCCTTACCTTCTTCCATTCGGGATAATCTTTTTCAATCCCATTTTTTTCGAAGCGGTCGAATGTTTCGAGTTCGAGCCGGGCCTGTTCTTTTTGACCGACTTCTTCCAAGCTGCGGGCGAGGAAGAGGTCATTGAGCGCATAGCCGGGAGCGAGTTTGACTGCTTGTTGCAGATAATCGACCGAGCGGTCCAAATCCTGGCTGATATTTTTAGGGCTGATCGAGAAAGAAGGTGCTTGGGCGTAAATATTTCCCAAAATTCTCAAGCAACCCGCGTGCTCGAACTCGGGTTGTACCCGGTTTAGGGTTTCACAATTGGCGACCATTTTTCTCAAACCCTTTTGGTAATTGAGGATGTGGTTGCGGATGTAGACTCCCATGCTGAGCGTTTGGAAATAAAGGCAGCTGGGGTGTTCCGGGGCGCCGTGCAGGCATTTTTCTGAATAAGCAATTCCCAAGGAAGCCAGGCGCAATTTCTCTTTTTTTTCGGTGGCCGCCTTGGCTTCGGCGTACATCTGTTGCGCGGCGCGTCCCAATTCGTCCGGAGTTTTGAGCTGGGCCAAGTTTTGAGGAACGACGCGCGGTGCGACGCAGGCGGTGAGTCCGACAAAGAAAAGCAAAGAAAAAAAACGGGGAAAACTCCGCATCGCCGTGGCCTAGCTTGGGTCGGCGGCCTTGTCAATCCGCGCGGGAGACAGGAGCTTGTTTTCAAAGTTCCAAGAGTTTATAAAGTTTGGGGGAAGGAAAAAAATCGTGATCGTTTTTATTAAGAATTTTAGTACTAAATTACCCTCCAACAAAAAATCCAAGAATGCCAAATCATCTCAACCACTGCCTGAAGCCAAAAAGGGAATGTCAGTGGAACAGTGCGAAAAAATCCAAGATTCCTACATCGATCATTATATAAAGGGAAGAAGGCCCACACGGGATCATCGGGAAGAGGAAAAACAAGAAGATATTGATTATTTTACCGGTGAATTGCCTCGTCAGATGAAAGCAAAAGGTTGCGGGGATTGGTTTTATCGCGAGTCCGCGAAGCGGCAAGGGAAGAAAACCTTACAAAAAAAGATGGAAAATCGTTTCCTTGCCGATATTTTTTCGATTCGGAGCTTTTTTCAGGACCTTTTCCGACGCAATAAAAGATGAAAATTTTGTAGCGTTTTTTCCGCAGAAAACTTCCGTCCCCAAATGTCTTTGCCGTGACGGGACAAGAAATCTCCTACTTTCTTAATAAAGAGTCCTTGCTCCGAGGAAGGAGGACTTTCCAATAGGGCTTGAGTCCAGATGCGGAGCGCGGCGCTGAGCGGCGGCTTTTGCTTTCTAAATACGGAGACGAGATCGGCCAAGTCATCGGAAGTGTAACGGGAGAGTTTTCCAACGGACCAAGCCACGGGATCGAGCAGGAAGACTTTCAGCTTGCCGAAGCTTTTATAAAGACGGGCGCCTTTTTCGTAGTGCGAATAACCGACCATCCCCCAGCGACTGATGTCTTCGGAAAATTCGACGGCAATTCCTTCTTGGAGAGCAGCCGTTTTGAGAAGTGTTGACACCTCATCCCAAGAGGCATGAGTTTTGAGAGCGAAGTCGAGATCTTGGGTAGGACGAACTTTTCCGTAAAACCAAGCTAAAACTCCGCCGGTTAAATAAATCCGGAGCGGCGCGGGAGCTTTAGCGCCGACTTCGCGAAAATATTTATCCAACTGGGAACGTTTCACACCAGCCCCGCCGCCAGCTTATTGACCCTACGAATCAAGCGCTTGCGGGTTTCGGCCTCAAGCTTGACTCTGGATTTTATCCCGCGCTTTTTTCCCGGGATCAGTCCTACTGCGCGCAAGATGGGCCAAACTTCGGCTTCCATCGTGCGGCGCACCGTTTCTAAATCTTCCGGCAGAGCTTGCCCGGCATTCAACAGGGACCTGGCGACCTGATCGATTTGATGACGATTTAAAGAAAGGGAAAGAACCATTTTGCCCAATGTAGAGCTATTTTTCGGGATGGACAATGACTTTCATCGCCTGCTGGGCGACGATCCAGTCGATGGACTCACGTAAGTCTTCTAAACCGACGTGATGGGTCACGAGGGGGGCGACCTGCACTTTTTTCTCGCAAAGCAGGCGATGCGCCGTAACTAGGTCCTCGGGTGCCGGAGAATAAGAACTGAATACGGTGATTTCGCGATGGTAGAGAGCGTCCAGGCTGACTTCAACCGCTTTGTCGGAAAGCGAGGCAAAGAGATTCAAGGCACCTCCGTCCCGTATCCATCCGAAAGCGTTTTGGAAGACTTTCCCGCCGCCCGCGGTGAATACCACCAAGTCGGCGCGGCGACCTGCGCTGTGTTCGGCGATGAAGGCGGCGAGATTCGGATCGTCTCCCCGCCGAGCGAAGTCCGCGCCCAGCTTTTGGGCCAGATGCAAGCGTTCTTCGAATAAGTCGAGTGCCAATACCTGAGTGGGAACTAATTTGAGCAATTGCACCATCATCAATCCGATCGATCCCATGCCCACAACTACGCAGAAGTCGCCGGGCAGGATCGGTGCACGGCGCACATTCCGGACGCAGCAACTCAAAGGTTCGGTGAAGAGCGCTTCTTCATCGCTCAAGTGCTCAGGAACCGAAAAAGCCGTCGTCATGACGTGCTCCGCCGGAACGCGAAGAAATTCGGAAAAACCGCCCGGATCGAGATGGGTCTCTTTGAAGTGTCGGCACATCGAGGGATTGCCGTGCCGGCAAAAATGGCAAGCTCCGCAAGGAACATGATGCGCGACCACGACTCGGTCGCCGACTTTGAACTGATTCACACCCGCACCGAGTTCCACGACATTGCCAACCAATTCGTGTCCTAAAACGACGGGTTTTTTCGGCAGGGCGCGGGTGATTTTTAAAACGTCGGTGCCGCAGACGCCGCAGGCCCGTACTTTCAGCAGCATTTCGCCCGGACCGATGGAGGGGATCGGCAGAGTTTCGACATGAATAGAGTCGGGAGGATGAAAGACGGCGGCACGCATCTCGCTTTGCATAACAGTCTGAATTCCGGCTTTATGATGCCGGAAACCGGAGGCCGGAATCCGGAAAGCAGAAAATCCTTATGGCTCTGAAAGGTTAGTTTTTCCTAGCTACAACATACTTGGCAATTTCCCGCAAGGGATCGGCCTTGGTGTTGAAAGTCCGCAAGGCATTCAAGGCGCGTTCGGTCCAATCCTGTGCCAGACGTTTGGACTCTTCGAGGCCGAGTAAGGCGGGATAAGTCGCCTTTTCATTGGCCACGTCGCTGCCGATGTCCTTGCCGATTTCCACGCCTCCCTCGATGTCGAGCACGTCGTCGGCGATCTGGAAAGAAAGTCCGATGCATTCGCCGAAGTGACTCAAGGCTTGAAGTTGATGCGCTTCGGCTCCGGCCATGATGGCTCCGGCTTCAACGGAAACCTGAATGAGCTTGCCGGTTTTGTGACGGTGCAATTTTTCCAATTCTTCGACTGAGATTTTTTTCTTCTCGCTCAGTAAGTCCACGGCCTGGCCTCCGGCCATGCCCCGCGAGCCGCTGGCTTGGGCGATGCGGCGTATCACTTCTAAGGTGGCGGCGGCCCGCTCGGGAGTGGAGGAAGCAGCGATGAGAGCGAAAGCTTCGGTGAGCAGCGAATCGCCCGCCAAGATAGCGATGGCTTCGCCGAAAACCTTATGGTTGGTGGGACTGCCGCGACGTAAATCGTCGTCGTCCATGGCGGGCAAATCGTCATGGATCAGAGAATAAGTATGAATCATTTCTAAAGCGCAGGCGACCGGCAAGACTTCGGCGTGGCTTTTGCCTAAAGTTTCCGCCGCGGCGATGGCCAGGATGGGGCGAAGGCGTTTTCCCCCCGCATTCAGACTGTAATTCATGGATTCATGGAGGCGCTGGGGCCATTCGCCGGCTGGGGGAAGGGAATTACGGAGCGCCTGATCGACGAGCTTGCGCCGAGTTTCGAGATAAGCGGGAAGGTCGAAGTTTGCGCTCATAAGTCCAGCGGCACTTTCTTGAAGGTCTCGTTTTCTTGGATCAGTTTTTCGACCTTGCCTTCGGCCTCGGTCAAGCGTGTCTCGCAGAAGCGGGCTTGCTGAATGCCTTCCTCGAAAAGTTGCAGGGACTTGTCGAGCGGAATATCGGGTTCCTCGAGTTTTTCGACGATTTCTTCGAGTTTTTTCAGCGCGGCTTCGAAGCTTTTTCCATTGGGAGAGGCCATAGTTTCCCCTACCCGTGATGAAAGTGCCGAGTCAATACGATTTCACTTCCGCTTTCAAAGTCCCCTTCATCAATTGCAAAGATAATAAATCGCCGGCTCGGACTTTCGAGGCGTCTTTCAAGACGGCCTTCTTTTCGCCCTGTCGGTCGAGGATTTGAACGATGGAATAGCCTCGAGCGAGGATGGAGAGGGGCGACAAGACTTCGAGTTTTTCCGCCAGGAGTCTGAGTCGGGCGCGTTTTTCTTCGAGGCTGCGTTGCATTTCCAAAATGAATTGCGCGGCCAAGTCGTCGAGATGCTGGCTTAATTCTTCCAGCCGTTTTTTGGGGTGTTTGAGATGGCTGATCCAAAATTTCAAAGCGCCCCGCTTGCGGTCGAGATTTTGCTGCAAGGCTCGGTGGAGCTGCCATCGGCGTTCTTCCAGGTCTTGCCGCACTTCGCTTGCCACCGGTGCCGCCAGTTCGGCGGCTGCGGAAGGAGTCGGTGCGCGCAGATCGGCGACGTAATCCGAGATGGTGACGTCGGTTTCATGCCCCACGGCGCTGATGACGGGAAGATTCGAGGCGAAAATCGCGCGGGCCACGGCTTCGGTATTGAAGGCCCATAGGTCCTCGAGCGAACCGCCGCCACGTCCCACGATTAAAACTTCGGCCTCGCCCTGCGCATTGAGCGCCGCGATTCCTCGAACGATTTCCTCTGCTGCGGTCTCGCCTTGCACGCTGACCGGATAGAGCAGGATATTCACGTGAGGATTCCGCCGCCGCAGAATGCGCAGCATATCTTGAATCACCGCTCCCGTAGGACTGGTGACGATGCCGACCGTCCGTGGAAGAAAGGGCAGGGGGCGTTTGCGGGTTTCTTCGAAAAGCCCTTCCTCGGCCAAACGTTGGAGCAATTGAGTGAAAGCGAGCTGCAAGGCTCCGAGACCGCGCGGTTCCAGGTATTCGAGGATGATTTGATAATTTCCCCGCGCTTCGTAAACGCTGAGTTGGCCGTTGGCGACGACTTCCATGCCGTTTTCGAGCTGAAATCGCAGCCGCTGATTCGTTCCTCGGAACATCACGGCGCTGATTTGCGCATGGGAGTCTTTCAGGGTGAAGTAAAAATGTCCCGAGGAATGACGGTGAAAATTGCTGACCTCGCCGCTGACCCAGACCGAAGGATATTGCTTTTCGAGGATGCTTTTTATTTCGCGGGTCAGTTCGGTAACGGTGAGTATGCTTTGAGTCGGGGATTGTTTGAGGGTTTCCGTCATGGCCGATGCCCTAACTCAAGGAGATTCTGCATTCAAGGCATCTTCAATTCTTCGCAAAAAGCGGTGAACGGCAAAACCCAGCCTGTCTTGGAAGCGTCGCCGATTTGTGGTCCTTGAGGTAGACCTCTTGAATCACCGGTTCCAGATAAGTGATTTTTCTAAATAGACTTCATTTTACTCATGAGTAAAGTGAAGTAGACGTTACTTTTTAATGAGCGTTTTGGTCGGTATTTTGCGATTTTTCTCCTTGAACGGCGACGATCTTCTTATTTGTTCCGACTCTAATCCGCCGAAAAAGAGCAAGTTGATACAGGTAGGTTTTTTCTCTTGGAAATCAATCTATGTTTTATTTGCTTACGCCGTCTCTTGCAATCTCCGAATCCTCAACTCCAAGGGGGGATGGCTCGAAAAAAGCTTCATCAGCAGGCCGCGGCGATGGCCGGAAATCTGCATGGATTGCATGGCGGGGTGTTGCTGGGGATCGACGATCTCAAAGGTGCGGCGCAGCGCTTCGAGAGCTTTGACCATTTTTTGCCGTCCTCCGATTTGGGCTCCGCCTGCGTCCGCCCGGAATTCACGGTAGCGTGAAAACCACGCGACCAAAATGGAACCGAGAATCATAAAAACAACTTCAAGCACGAAAGAAACTAAATAGAAAATACCGGTGGAAACTCCGCCGCTTCGGTCGCGGTCGCTGCGCAGCATGCTGGCGATCGCATAAGCCAACGCCCGCGATAAAAAGAGAACGAAGGCGTTCACGACGCCTTGCAAGAGCGTCATCGTCACCATGTCGCCATTGCTGATGTGGGTGATTTCGTGGCTGAGCACTCCCTCGACTTCTTCCCGATCCATGTGGCCGAGCAGTCCGGTGGAGACGGCGACCAGAGAGTGCGATTGAGTAGGCCCCGTTGCAAAAGCGTTGACTTCAGGGGAGTCGTAAACGCCGACCTCGGGCATGCTGCGTAGCCCGGCGTTTCGGGCCAATTGGTGGACGGTTTGTAAAAGACGCTGTTCGTCGAGGTCGCTGCTTTCCGGGTCGATGATTTGTACGCCCATCGTCCATTTCGCCATTTGTTTGGAAAGAGCGAGCGAAATAAAGGAGCCCACCATCCCCCAGATCAGACAGAAAATCGCGAGCGAAGTGTAGTTGAGGCCGTAGCGGGTCAGATAAGGCCGAACTCCCAGTATATTCAGCAAAACTGAAATGGTGATGACGACAAGAAAATTGAGAGCCAGGAAAAGAAAGATTCGTTTAGCCATAATGCCTCGGTATTGCGGAACGTTTTAAAAAGCAAACGGGGTTTTTATTATTCATGAGATTTCTCAACAAGAAAATACGAAAAATACCGATGAAATTATAAAAAACGCTTTTTCATCAGGATTTGATTTTTTTTCTAATGTAGATTTGCTTGTCGACCTCGACGCAAGTTTTCCCCGCCGCGTCGATGCCGAAGACCTTAAATTGCGGCAGGGCTTTTCCTTTCCGGGAAATTTGGGACTGAATATTTTTCAAGTCCTTCGCCGTGATTTCAAAATGAAAGGTGATGGTACTGCGCGCCGGCTTCAAATATTTAATTTTCGCCTCTTTATCCCAGATAACATAATTTTTAATTCCCAAAATGTGAATCAGCATCAGCATGAAAATGGGGTCCGCGGCCGCAAACAAACTGCCTCCGAAGGTAGTGCCGACGTAGTTTCGGGTCAGAAAGCTTTTTTTCAGCTCGACGACACATTGACGCCAATCCGGCGATATATATTTCACCTGAGTTCGACTGAATAAGTAGGGCGGATAAATGTTCAGAAAGAGGCGCAGAACGCGTGGGCCTAATTGCATGCAAAAAGCTTTAATCGAATCCGGACGGCTTGACGAGGAAAATGAGGTCGGGCTAGGCGAAGTGCATGAAGTTTCTCTTGGCTTGCTCTTTTCTTTTGCTTCTCGCGGCTTGCGGTTCAGGACAGGCAGGTTCTCTTGTGGAGGAAGCAACACCCGTTCTGGACGGCGCGACCCTTTTTAAAGCCAAGGGTTGCGTTGCTTGTCACACACTCGGGGGAGGCGTGAAAGTCGGCCCCGATCTTAAGGGCCTATTCTCCCGCCGTGAGGAAGCCTGGGTGCGACGTTATCTTGCCGATCCCGTCACTATGACCGCCGAAGATCCCATTGCCCGTCAATTGAAGGCCCAATTCAGGATCCAAATGCCACGCCTGGCCCTTAGCCCCCAAGAGTTGGAGGGACTTATGACTTACCTTCGTGAGTCTTCCCGCTGAAAAAGCAGCTCCGAATTCTAGCCACCGAATCTCGACGATTTTTAACAATTTTGAGTAGGCGCTCTGATTTTTCTGGCCCAATATATTTATAAATTATCTTTTTATTACAATAAGTTATTTATAAAACATCAATAAACACATTTACGGCATAAGTTTTGCTTTCCCAATTCCGAAGGGGTTCATTCTTTTCAAGGGTTTCAAGAGGGGGAGGGGATATGAAGCAAAAGTTCTTATTGCTGGTCTCGATCTTGGTTTTTTCTCTGAGCAATGCCTGTGGAGGTGGAGGTAGCGCTGTGACGGATGCTTCTTCTGGAGGAGGTTCGTCCGGAGGCGGCGTTTCCGGAGCTCCGGGAAACGCTCCAGGAGGGACGCCCATCGGCTCGCCTGTCGATTTTCCAGGAACGGGTTCCGGAAACTTGAAATTCTATCTCGATGCGGACGGAGACGGCTTCGGCGACCTCAACCACAGCCTCGAGACGGCAACACCGCCTTCCGGTTATGTCGTCGATTCCAGAGATTGCGATGACCAAGATCCGACCGTTCATCCCGACAGCAATATCCCGGAAAATCGAGATATCTCCAACGACCAAAACTGCGATGGGATTTATTCTTATTATTCCAAAGTAAAAATCAGAATGGGCAGTGTCAATTGGTCCCGCACGCGAAGTTGGGATTCCGATACTCGGACTTTAACTCTCTTGGATCACCAAAACTCGGATCCCAACTCGGCGGTGACCAGTTCCAGCACCACCACCTACAATGCGCGGGGAAATATATTGGCGCGAAGGTATTACCGGGATACGGCCAATCCGGGCAGGGTTTCTACGGCAGATTCCTATAGCTACGACGCGCAGGGCAACCCATTGACACAGCGCTACTACGCCGATGGCGATGTCGGCAGTACCGTCACCAACGCTCTCGCCATGACTTACGATGCGCAGGGCCACCGGCTCACGCAGCGTTACTACGCCGATGGCGATGTCGGCAGTACCGTCACCAACGCTTACGCCTATACCTACGACGCGCAGGGCAATCGACTCACCCAGAGTTATCATCTTTATGGCGATGTCGGCAGCGAGATTACCAGCGCTTATGCCTACACTTACGATGATCGGGGAAATCAACTGACTTCAAGGAGGTACGGCAGCGGAGGCGTCGGAAGCCCCGTACTGGACTCGATCGCCTATAGCTACGATGCGCAGGGTCATCAACTGACGCAGCGCTATTATGGGAATGGAGACATCGACAGTCTCATCACAAGCGCTGCGGCCTCTACTTACGATGCTCAAGGCAATCAACTCACGCAGCGTTACTATGCCTATGGAAATATCGGCAGCCAAGTCACCAGCGCTTCCCTTTATACCTATGATGCTCAAGGCAATCAAATCACGCTGCGTATTTATGCCAATGGAGAGATCGGCAGCAGCCCGATTACTGCGTCCGGTTCCATCACTTACGATGCACGGGGTAATCCGCTCACGAAGCGTTATTATGTCGGAGATATCGGAACCACGATCGATTTTGCTTATGTCTACACCTACGACGCCGAAGGCAATCAACTCACCGAAACAGGCTACGGCAGCGGCGGTATCGGCAGCACGATTACCAGCTATACCGAAGACCGCGATTACGCTCCGGTCTTGCAGCCGATGCTTTTTTAAAGAAGAAGCGTCGGGCGGAGACGACCGTCTCCGGCTTTCCGGCCCTTGGGCGGATATGCTATTCTGATTGACGCGATGGGCGATGAAATCCGTCAAAGCCGTTTTGAAAGGCCGGACTTCACGCGCTTTCAAGAAAATCTGCGGCGTGAAACCGAATGCCTGGGTGTCCGTCTGCAAAGCGCTTCTTCCGCTCCTGAAGCCAAATGCGTCGGATTCGAGCTTGAATTTTGTCTTCTCGACGAAAACCGTCTTCCCGCTCCGCAAAACATCGCTTTGCTCGAAACGCTGCATTCCGAGCGCCTGGCTCCCGAGCTTTCCCGCTTTAATTTAGAGTGGATCAGCGAGCCTCATGAGCTGCGGCCCGATTTGCTTTCCCGGCTTCGTACCGAACTGGAGGAAGCTTGGCAACAAGCCGAATCCGACGCCGAGCGTCTCCACTTGCGCTTGCTGATGATCGGAATTCTGCCCACCTTGCCGGAGACCAAGCTCGATCTCGACACCATGTCGCCGCTCTTGCGTTATCGCATGCTGAACGAACAATTAATGTTGCAGCGCGAAGGTCGGCCGCTCCACTTGGATATCCGAGGCCACGAGCAGCTTGTTTCTCAACATTCCGATGTCATGTTGGAAGCGGCGGCGACTTCGCTTCAAGTCCATCTCCAAGTGCCGCCAGCGCAAATTCTGCGCTTCTATAATGCGGCGCTCATTGCCTCGGCTCCGCTGGTGGCCTTGGCGGCGAATTCGCCTTTTTTGTTCGGCAAAGATCTTTGGGCCGAGACCCGTATTCCCTTATTCGAGCAAGCGGTGGGGTGGGACAGCCGCCGAGTCAGTTTCGGCCGTGATTACGTTCGTGGCTCCTTGTTGGAATGTTTTTGGGAAAATTTGGAAAAATATCCGGTCTTATTGCCGGTGACTTTCGAGGAAAACTCCGAAGGGCTTCCGCATCTCCGTCTCCACAATGGGACAATATGGCGTTGGAACCGTCCGATTGCGGCTCCGGACGCCGCCGGTGATTTGCATTTGCGCATTGAGCATCGGGTGATGGCGGCGGGTCCGACGATTTCCGACGTGATCGCGAATATCGCGGCCTGTCTCGGCTTGGTGCATGCCTTGGCGGAGCATCCCGTGGCGCCCGAATTGCAGCTTTCTTTTGCCGAGGCCCAAAACAATTTTTATCAAGCGGCCCGGCTCGGACTCGAGGCTGAAGTGACCTGGAACGCCAAAAAAGTCGGCTTGCGCGAATTATGGCTTCGGGAACTGTTGCCGAGAGTCGGAGAAAGCTTGAAGCGTTTGGAGATCGATGCTTCCGATTTGGCTTTTTATCTGGATGAAGTGCTCTTCGGGCGTTTGAAGAGCGGGCAAAGCGGAGCCGTTTGGCAGCGCGCTTTCGTCGGGCGTTACGGCAAGGATTTTCCCGCCCTGACGGCGGCATACGGGGAACGGCAGCGCCGCGGCTCTCCCGTTCATGAGTGGACGCTCTGATGCTTCAACAGCTGGAATATTGGCCGGAAGACTTGTACGAATGCGAGACCGCCGATTTGTTTCGAGTCTTGGGCGGACCGAGTTTGATTCATGTGCCGGGACGTCGCGAGCCGGCGCTGTTCGTTTCCGTTTTATTACACGGCAATGAAAGCAGCGGCTGGCTGGCCTTGCGCCGGCTCATGGAAAAATACCGCGGCGCCGTCTTGCCGCGCTCCCTTTCCGTCCTGGTCGGCAATGTCCTGGCGGCGCGTGACGGCCTTCGCTGTTGCCCAGGACAGGCCGATTACAATCGGGTTTGGCTCGCCGGAACCACTCCCGAACACCGCATGGCCGCGAAGGTTCTTGAAGAGATGCGGCGCCGCGGCGTCTTTGCCGGCATTGACGTTCACAATAATACCGGAATCAATCCGCATTATGTTTGCGTCAACCGGCTGGAGAACTCTTTTTTTCAGCTGGCGACGCTCTTCTCCCGCACCGTCGTCTATTTTACCAAACCGGAAGGAGTCCAGACTTCGGCTTTCGCGGAATTTTGTCCGGCCGTGACTCTGGAGTGCGGCCAGCCAGGGGAGGAACGAGGCATCGCCCATGCCCAGGAATATCTCGAGGCTTGCCTGCACCTGGCAGAAATTCCCCGGCACCCGATTTCCCGCCACGATATCGATCTCTATCACACCGTCGCGATCGTGAAGCTTCCTGATGACGTCAGCATCGGTTTTGGGAAGGAGGCCGCGGATTTCCAATTGGACGCCGACTTGGACCGTCTGAATTTCACCGAGCTGCCGGAGGGAACTTTCCTAGGCCGGATTCGCGACGGCTGCGAAGCCCGATTGGTAGTGGCCGACATTTCGGGCCGGGAGGTGGGCGAAAATTATTTGGATTACCGGCAAGGCGAGATCCGCACGAAGGTGAAATTAATGCCCTCGATGCTGACGCGAAATCTTTCGGTCATTCGGCAGGATTGTTTGGGTTATTTCATGGAAAGAATAGAGTTCGAAAAGCCCTATTGCCATCCGGGGGAACAGGAGGAGTAGAATATCGTCATGGAGCGCCGATCGGTTTGTGGCGCTTCCTGGAGGATTTGTCTTACAAAAAGATTAAACTACGGATTCCGGGAGGTTCTTTATGAAAAAATTATTCATGAGCGTTTTCATTCTCGGCATAGCATGGATCGGAGGCCGGGCCGTGGCGCAAGATCTGAACGTCGGCGAGTGTATTGCGGAGTGCGAAGAATTCGATCCGGAGAGTGTGCTTGCCTGTGTCCGAGGGTGCAATCTTCCCAGTGAAGTCAACTATAAAGGCGATTTTTACGGCAATTATTGCCAAGCTTGCGCGGCCTGTGAGGCGGATATCTCCGACAAGCAGAGCGCCGCAGGCTTTTATTGTGGAAGCCGTCAAACCTCGATGGGCATGGCGACTCTCAACATATTGAACAGCAAGAGCTGTTCCGCTTCGGGACTTCACAGCTGTCCTACTCCTTGCGACGGCCTTTGTTTCACCGCCGGTTGCCTCTATTGTAACAGCCTAGGCACGAGGAATTGCACTTATGTCCGAGCCATCGGTTGCTCTCCGATTTGCACGCGTTGTTATTAAATCGAGGTGTTTGTGAGTCAGACCCAACGAAGCATTCTGCTTTTCTTGCCTTTTCTGCTGATGGCGGCGGGTTGCGGCGGCGGGGGAAATGTCGATAGCGCCGATAGCGACGGCGACGGCGCTTTGAACGTCGTGGACAACTGTCCCGACATTTCGAATCCCAGCCAATCCGACACCGACGCCGACGGCGTAGGCGATCTTTGCGACAATTGCCCGGCGACTCCTAATTCCGATCAATTGGATAGCGACGGAGACGGCCAAGGCGATGCTTGTCCCTGCGCGCCGAACGTCCAAGCCTGCGCCGGCGCGGCCGATTGCGGCGATTCCTCTCTGGGTTGCATCAACGGTTGTTGCCAGACTTGCCAGGAGCCCGACACGCCCACGACGCTTTCCTGTGCTCAAGCCGAGACCTTGGCCGACTCGGAAGGCTTGCTGGACATGTGTGATCCCTTCTTCGAACCTTGCAATGCCTGCAGTTCCTTTGGGCTGACTTGCGATGAAAACGTCGGCGGTACTCACGGCTGCTGCCAAGCGGCGGGATTTCCGGAAGCTCCGACCGATTTTTGTGGGGAAGAATGTCCCGGCTTCTGTGACAGCGAATCTTTTCCCGGCTTGCAGCTCTGTCTGGTGGATCTCTCGGAAGAATGCAGCGCCCTCGAGGCTTTGCCCTTTGGTTTCTCCTGCGCCACGGGTGGCCAGGCGGTGTGCAATCGCTTGATTGGAATCGGCGCTCCCATCGGGACAATTTGTAACGGGACCTGTTGCGTGGAGCCTTTGGAGCTATGAGGACTTTTCGCCAAAAAATTGAATTTCTTTTGGCTTGGGTCTTGGGGACTCTGGCCGTCGCTTGCGCCGGCGGCCCCGCCGCGCCGCCCGCTCCGCTGTCGGAAATTCCTCTGGCGCTCAGCTTTCCCAGTAGTTTGACGGTGGATGTTTCGAAGCTGAACGAAGCCGCTCCAGCCGAACTGAACGCCGCGAAATTCCAAGTTTTGCCCATCGGAGGAGAATTTCTACAAGCCATCACTTTTGGATTCGACATTGCCCAGGGAACCGACGGAGCGATTTCCGCTATTTTGGGGGATTTGAGCAATCTTGAGATTCCTCTCAATCCCGTCACCCGGACCTTTGAGGGAGCGACTCCGGAAGGAGGACTCTTCAACGGACAAAACGTCAAGATCGACTTTGCGGATTTCGACTTTGAGGGCACGGGCGGCACTCCCGGCTGCACGGGTTGCACTTGTCCCACCGGCTGCGACGCGTTTTGTCCCAGCGAGGCTCCGGAAGATCAACTCAAGCCCGTTTGTTTTCGAATTTGGGCCGATACCGACGGAGCGGGAAATTTCGTGCGGCTCATGGCCGGGGTTTTCGATCGCTTGCCCATCCAAGACGATCTCGCGACTGCCGACAATGAGGAAAATCCGGGCGCCGGCACTTTTACTGGAACGGTCGATTTATCCCAGTTTGGGGGTGCTCTTGTCGGTGTCGCTTTTAATTTCGGCGCGATATACGATCATCGGAATTCCCTCCAGCCTTTGAATAAAACTTCCGAATATTTTTTGGGTTTTAATATCGAAACGGAATCCGGAGCCATCGCCACGACGAGCCATGCCGAGGTGGACCAAGCGGCTCTTGCCGGAGTGGAGCACCCGGATCAATTGCTGAAGACCGTTCAACAAAGCGTTTTGCAGGAATTCGCCGCCATGCCCGAAATTTCTTCGACCCTCCAGTACAATGCCCGATTCCGGCAAGACGCCGACTTTTGGAGCGGCACGTTGTTGAATGATCTTTTAGAGCCGTCCCTGGCCTTTATCGTTCCGCCGCCGATCGCCAATTTCACGGCGGCCTGCGCGCAATTATCGACCGCCATCGGAGTGGACCCCGGAGCCTGTCGCGATTTGGGCATCGACGTGACGAATCTGCCTTTTCTCGATCTGGTCAGTCCCACCGACGCAAGAGTGAATCTTCCGGCCGATTTCCCCGCGACCCCGACTTTTTGAGGATGTGAAACGACTTTTCAAGTTTCATCCTTGGAATCCACGGGTTCTTCAGTGCTTTCTTCCGATTTTTTTTTAGCGAGGGCTTCGGTGATTTTTTGAGTGGCCCACGGCATGAGGGTACTCTTGAAAAGATCGAGTGCCGTTTGAAAAATAACAGAAAAGATATCGGTTTCTTTGGAAGGTTTCGGTGTTGGGGGAGCCGCTGTTTCTCCGTTGGAGACCGTGCTTGGAGCGGCGGAAGAAGTGACCTTGGCTGCCGCGACAAAACCCACGACGGCGGCGACGCCGGTGCTTTTCCAGGGATGAAGTTCGGTCCAGACTCGAGGGTCGGCCGCCGTGGCGACTTTTTGCAAGCTTTCTTGCAAGGAACACTGAAGCGCCGACTTCGCTTGGCTCTCCTGGAGGAGCAAGAGTTCACGTTCGGTTTGCGGCCGCCGCGCGTTCCGCGGCATCATGGCCGAAGGTGCTGCGCTGTTTTTGCAATCGGCTTTCATAGTTTTTGAGGCTTTCGGCTAGAGATTTGCGTTCTATCGATTTCCATTTGAGAAAAAAGCCTGCGAAGATCAAAAGTAGGGGAGTTCCTCCCGAGATGAGATAAGCCGCCCAGGGCCGTCCGGTCCATTCCTTCAAGCCTTGCGCGGCGCCGTAAAACAAAAAAACGACTGCAATGAGAAGCGCAGTTCCGCCCACCAGAGCGAGCAGCACTCCCAGTACCGCCATTTTGATTGTGTCACGAATTCCCAGCTTGGCGCGGGCAATACGGGCTTCAAGAAAGAAGCGGCCGTATTCCCATGTTTCGGCCAAACGATTCCATAGACCCTCAAGATCGGGGTCCCCCGTTTTGGGCTCGAGAGACGGTGTTTCCGCCGGATTTTCGGAAGCGTCCGAGGGTTCTGCCATAGCGGTATTAAGACCGGCGTTTTTTCAAAATAGCTCCGACTAAAAAGCCGACTCCGGCCGCGATCAGCAAGGCTTTCACGGGATTTTCACGAATTCGGCCTTCGAGGGATTGTTCCCATTTTTGCGCTTTTTTCTTGCCTTGTTGATAATAGTCATTGGCATTGTTTTTGACGAGATCGACGGCGTCTTGGGCAATACCCCGGGTTGCTCGGCCCAGATCTTGTACGTTATGGCCGATCGCGGCGGCGCTGTCGCGGAGTTCACTGGTATGTTTGGAAAAAGGGTTTTCTTTAGAAGCTTGAGCCATGAGGACCTCCTTATAAAAGAAGTTTAAAGTTTAAAGTTCAAAGTTCCAAGTTTAATTTCTTGAAGCAAGGATTGGGTATCGCTTGAGATACGGTGAAGCGTGAAGAGTGAAGCGTGAAGCGCAAATAATCTTAAACGCTTTACTCTTCACGCTTCACGCAATGGATCTGAGGCGAAGTTCGTTAGAAGTTCGACTTCTTTAAACTTTAAACCTGAAACTCTCTTCTCCGCAAATGATCGACCGCCTGAGTAAGTCCCGTCACACTGAGTGGATACATGGGAATAGTCTCTCCGATCGCATGAATGGTCGGATGTCCTTCCCAATAAGCTTCGGGTTCCGGGTTCAGCCAAACCGCCGAAGGGAAGTGTTCGTGAATTCTGTTCAACCAGGCAAGACCGGACTCGGCGTGCTGCTCCCAATAATCGATGGAACCGTTGGGAACGAAGAGTTCGTAAGGATTCATGCAGGCGTCTCCGACGATGATGAGATGAAAACTCTTGCGGTAGCGTCGGAATAATTCCTCGGTGGGAATGAAATCGCGCTGCCGCATGTCGGTGTAAATCCGGGAATAAATACAATTATGAAAATAATAATGCCGGAAAGCCTTAAAATGCTTGGACGCATGAGCCGCTGAGAAGAGAGCTTCGGCGAGATGAGCATAGGAGTCCATGCTGCCGCCGACGTCCATGAGGAGCAGCAGCTCCGCTTGATTTTTACGCGGGGGGGAGAAGACGAGTTCGATTTCTCCGGCATTACGGCAGGTTTGGGCGATGGTATCGTCGAGATCAAGTTCCGCTGCGGGGCCGGTCTCTTCCAGACGCCGCAGGCGTTTCAGTGCGACCTTGAGCTGGCGGGTGTCGAGCACTCGGTCGTGCCGGTAATTGCGGAAGCGGCGTTCCTCCGCGACTTTCGCCGCCATGCGCCCGCCGCCCGGGCCTCCGATCCGGATGCCGGAAGGATGCGCTCCGGAATGGCCGAAGGGCGAAGTGCCTCCGGTACCGATCCAATGATTGCCGCCGTGATGGGCGGAACTTTGCTGCCGAAGCCGTTCTTGAAAACGCCGTCGCAATTCCTCCAAGTCCAGTTTTTCCAGACCTTCGGGGAGCTCGGGCCGCAGAGCCGGATCGACGATGCGGTTCAACCAGTCGGAGAGTTCCTTTTTGAATTGCAGCTCGGCGTTGCCGCCGCCGAAGCAGGCGAGAAAGGCTTGGTCATAGGCATCGTAGAGCGCTTCGGATTTGACGAGCAGGGCACGGCCCAAGGGATAGAATCGATCCAGGGAAGAAGCCGCCAAGTCTTGCGAAAGAGCCTCCATCAAGTCGAGCCATTCGTGAACTCCGACGGGAACTTTGAGGGCGCGGAGCGTGTAGAAAAAAGCGAGGAACATAAAAACCGGCGCTGTATTTGATAGACCTCTTGCGTAACCGTTGCGAGCAACGAATGCAAGGCGGGTGAGGAGGAAAACCGGAGCGTATATGGAAATACGTGAGGATTTTCCGACGAACCCAACGCAGCAGTCGAAGCGCACAGCAGGTTACGCAAGAGGTCTAACGCCGCAGCCGCGTCACCGCTGGCTTCGCGACGTCATGCTCATTCTTAAGCAAGACGCCGAGCAAGGGAGCTGCTTCGAGCAGTTTTGTGCCGTCGATTCCCATGGCCAGGAGCGCGTGAATCCAATCGATCAATTCCGAAGTCGAGGGAGGCTTTTTCAAGCCGCTGAGGCGGCGGATTTCGTAAAATTTGCGGATTGCCGTTTCCATGAGTCGTTTTTCCAATTCGGGAAAATGCACTTTCACAATTTGCGCCATCATGGCTTCGTTGGGAAATTCAATGAAATGAAACACGCAGCGGCGTAAAAAAGGATCGGGCAGCTCTTTTTCGGAATTGGAAGTGATGACCACCAGCGGGCGTTGTCGGGCCTGAATTTCCTCCCGGGTTTCGGGAATGTCAAAGCGCATTTCATCGAGCTCCGCGAGCAGATCGTTAGGAAACTCAAGGTCGGCTTTGTCGATTTCGTCGATCAGCAAAACGACGGGTTGCTCGGCGGTGAAGGCGAGGCCCAGGGGGCCGAGCTTGATGTAATGCTTGATGTCGGCGACGTTCCCGCCGCCGAAGCGGCTGTCGTTAAGCCGTTGCACCGTGTCATAAGTATAAAGTCCATCGACCGCTTTCGTGGTGGATTTGATATTCCAGCGCAGCAGGGGACGGCCCAAAGATTCGGCGATGGAAACGGCCAGCAAAGTCTTGCCGGTGCCGGGTTCTCCCTTGAGCAGGAGCGGCCGGCCGATGGCCAGGGAGACGTTGACGGCTTGTTGCAACTCGGGAGCCGCGACATAATCGGAAGTACCTTGGTAGAGAGCTTGAGGTAACATCTTTCTTTGTTAAACAATGCCCGACGAAGGATCAATACAAAAGGTGCTTTTTTAATATTTGCCGGTTGGTAATAATTTTTGAAGTGTGTGGATCATCAGAAAAAGTTCAAAAGACTTGTCCTGAAAAGGCTGAAATCCATATTTTTTATAAAAATCAACTGC
>OBLQ010000079.1_pt1 | contig 30601 bp, 21 predicted proteins | sample 1519881 | NCBI WGS metagenome assembly OBLQ01 (sample SAMN01911456, study PRJEB22533) | soil metagenome | biome: Soil | place: Malaysia | collected 2012-04-30 | depth DG_metagenome m | reverse complement strand
AATGCGCGCCCTGTGCGATGCGCGCGTAGCCCATCAAGCACCCGTAGGCAATGCCGGTCGCCAGCACCACCACTGCGCGGGTCCGGAAGCGCCGACGTAGCAGGAAATACGGCGTCAGCAGATAGAAGGCGGTCGCGGCGTGCCCCGACGGAAACGACCCGCCCCACTCACTCGGGCTCTTGACCAGGGGCGACACGTACTCACGTGTACCACCGAATTCGACCATGTCCTTTGGACGTGGTCTCCCCCAGTGCTCCTTGAACACGGTATTCACCAGTAGCCCCGGGCCGAGCATCATCACCAGCACGACGAACGCGGCGCCACGCCGCCAGGGACGCAGACGCAGCCGGAAGAATGCCCCTACGACGATACCCAGAGCCGAGATCGCCATTACCCACGCCGGAATCACGCCGTAGTGCTTGAGCCCGAGCCACAGTGTTTCCCCACCCACCGGCCATCCCCGCCCCGGCACATAGAAGTGACGCGCGATGCGCATATCGATGTCGCTGCGAAAGAATGGAATCGTGAGAACGACGAGCAAAACGACGGGAATCGCCCAGTCCAGCACGATGGCGCGCACGGCACGTGACACTAGATTCTCGCCTGATAAGTGTACAGGTCGTAGTAGCGGCCCTGCGCGGCGATGAGCTCGTCGTGGGTGCCGCGTTCCAGAATGCGTCCGCCCTCGAGCACCAGGATCTGGTCGGCGCGACGGATGGTGCTGAGGCGGTGTGCGATCACAAGCGTGGTTCGTCCCTTCATCAGCGTGGCCAGGCTGCGCTGGATCAGCGCTTCGCTCTCCGTATCCAGACTCGATGTCGCTTCGTCCAGAATGAGAATGCGTGGATCGGCCAGAATCGCCCGCGCCAGCGACACCCGCTGGCGCTGGCCTCCCGAGAGCTTGACACCGCGTTCTCCGATGAGCGTGTCGAGTCCCCGGTCGAAGCGGTCGGTGAATTCCGACACGTAGGCTGCCTGCGCCGCCGCCTGCACATCCTGCTCCCCCGCATCCGGCCGCGCAAACAGAATATTTTCGCGAATCGTGCCCTCGAAGAGAAACTCATCCTGAAGCACGACCCCGAGGTTTTGCCGGTAGCTGTCGAGTTTCACGGTGCTGAGATCATGGCCGTCGATGCGCACGGCACCGCGAGTAGGAGTACGAAACGACGCGGCCAGCCCCGCGATCGTCGACTTGCCCGCCCCCGAACTTCCCACCAGCGCCGTTACCGAGCCCGCCGTGGCGTTGAAACTCACGTCGCTCAGCACTTCTTTCTCGGCGTACGCAAACGACACGTTTTCGAACGCGATGTCACCGCGCAGATCATCGAGCACGACCGTCCGCCCCGGTTCTTCACCCTCCATCGGCAGGCGCAGGATTTCTACCATGCGGTCGAGTCCGGCGAACGCTTCCGTGAGCTGCGTTCCGATATTGCTCATCTGCGCGATGGGCGTCACCAGAAACGCGAGATAGAGGGTGAACGACACAAACTCGCCGATGGTCATCTTTCCCCCGATGATCATGTGGCCACCCAGCCCCATGATGAGCACGCTGCCCATCCCCATCAGCAGCGTGGCCAGGCTGGTGACCAGGCTGGTCGCGGTCAGCGACTCCCGGACATTCTGGAAGATGCGATCCGCTCCCGCCTCGAAGACGCGGTACTCCTGCGGCTCGGCGTGAAAGCCCTTGATCACGCGAATACCGCCGAGTGTTTCGGTCAGGCGCCCGGTCACCTCGGCGTTGATCGCCCCGCGCCGGCGAAATATAGGCCGGATATGGGCAAAGGCCTTCATCGAGATGAACCCGAATACGATCATCGGCACCAGCGCGTACAGCGTCATGAGCGCGTTCATACGGATCAGGATCACCAGCGCCACACCGGCGGTGATCACCCCGCCGATCAGCTGTACCAGACCGGTGCCCACCAGGTTGCGCACGCCTTCCACGTCGGTCATGATGCGCGACACCAGCGCTCCGCTCTTGGTGCTGTCGAAGAACGCGATGGGAAGCCGAATGATGTGGCGTTGCACATCCGCACGCAGTTGCGAGATGAGGTACTGGGCTTCCACACTCATCAGGCGCGTGAGCAGAAAACTCGTCGCCGCCTGCAGCAGAATGGCCGCGCCCACGATGACCAGCAGGCGATGCAACATGCCCAGGTCGTGCTTGGCAATGACATTGTCGATGAGGTACTTGGTGGAGCCGGGGAGCACCAGCCCGCACAGGCGGTTGATACCGACCAGCAGCAGGCCGAGGAGAATCAGCTTGCGCCGCGGCCACACGATGGTGGCAAAGGCGCGGCGAACGCTGGCCAGCGAGACGTTTTTCTTCGTGGGGTCCGGCACGGGATGGGAAGATTACATCCGTCCCGGTCTGTGCGCAACTTCTCAGGACACTTCCAGCGCCAGCGCGTCAAACCCGATGCCCTGGACGCCGTGGTCGACCGACACTTCGATCTGGTAGTAGCCCGGATCCGGTGGAAGCTCCCAGGTCACGCCCAGACGCCCCACGCGCTCGAGTGTCCCAGCGGTGGCACGCCACTCGGGTGTTCCCTCGCCCGCCATCGCCGCGCGCAGATTGACACGCAGGCCGTCGCGATCCACGAGTTCAATGTGCACGTCGCGCGGAACGTCCAGTGGGAGACGCTTCTCGCGCTGCGTCACCGTTATTCCGCCCTGCGAGATGGTCACCGTGAAGGCCCGTTGAAAATCGCACGGACCCGACTTGAGCGTCCATGTCCCCGCTACCGTGAATTTCACTTCGGTCACGGCCAGCGAATCCAGCGTCAGGCTCACCTGCAACTCCTGACCCCGCACCTCCAGAGAATCGAGTGAGGCCCCGATAACATCGGTCACCGCCACCGTATCGAAATCCGCATACGAGTGCGAAAAGTCATACAGCTCCACGTTGAGCGCCAGATCTTTCAGGGTGGCGGTGGCGTGAAGATTCTGCCCGTGATCCGCGTCCTTGCATTCCAGCGCAGGGGGTGGCACCGGGTCGACCACTCCGCCACCGTTCTCCCCCGAGCACGTGGTCAGCCCCAGCGTGGCCAGGCTCACCGCTCCGGTGGCCGCTGTGCCCCCGCGCAGCACGGCCTTCGTACGAGAACGCAAAGAGCGTCTTCGCTTCTTCATTTCACACCTCCCGTCGCGGCCGAAGGAGAAGGCAGCATTTCCGTGGATAACTCGCGCCCGGCTGAGCTGGCAAGGCGGCGGGTTTCCGCCGCCCACACCGGCCAACCCGCCCCTCCGTCGAGGCGCGCACGCAGCGCGGTCTCGAGACGCCTCCGCATCATCTGGATCCCCGCGACCAGTTTCAAATCCGACGCCGCCACCGAGCGGGCCAGATCGAGCGCAAAGCGGCGCACTCCTACCTCGTCGTACGGGTCACAGTCACGGACAAACTCCAGCGCGCGGCGCATGTGGGACACGCTGTCGGCACCCACCTTCATGGACATGCTGACGACATCGGTCCCCCAGTCGTCGCGCCACACATCCGGGTAGAAGTGCCGCACGACTTCGTGGTCGAAACGGATCCCCATGTTGAGCGTGTGCACTCCGTCGTGGTCGAAGTTGCGGCGGTTGAAGGCCAGCAACGCAATCCGGAACAGGAGCTCCACGCGGTCGTTGCGCATCTGGTAGTTCCACGCCATGTAGTCCCCCCTCAGACGCCCCTGTGATTCCAGGACGCGCTTGATCGGGGTTCCCGCGTAGACTTCCGTGCGGCAGAAGTTGAAGGCGAAATCGGTGTGATCCGCCATGAAGTCGAGGTTGGCCTCGACGCCATCCAGCGTGGCCTCGGGATCGAAGATCAGGATATTGAAAGAGTTGTAGATCTCGAGCTTGCGCAGGATGGCCATGGCGCGCCGGTTGTCCTCCGCGGTGATACGGCGGTTGAGGCTCACGATCCCTTCGTCGGAATTGGTCTCGATCCCGACGTACGCCCGGATCAGCCCCATCGACTTGAGAAGGCTGAAGAGCTCCTCGTCGACGTCGTTGGGCCGGCACTTGATGACCAGGCCCGCGTGCTCGATTCCCTCTTCCTGCATGAGCTCCGCGAAGCGCCGGTAGCGCTTGATATTCGGCGCCACCGTGGGGAGGAAGAAGTTGTCGTCCTGGAATACGAAGATGCGCACACCGCGTCCGTGATAGAGCTGACTCATCTCGCGCACGACGTTCTCGGGCGAACGGCGGCGATAGCGCGCGCCCGCGGCATTGTCGGCGTAGGCGTAGATACAGCAGAAGGAACAATCCGCGTAGCAGCCGCGCGACGCCACCAGCGGCGCCGAGGGAACTCCCATGGCGGCTCCGGGCTCTCCGCGCCGATCCGGGAACGGCAGCGAGTCCAGCGCCGGCAGCGGATGTGCGGGCCCGGCGTCGATGTCGTCTCCATTGCGCACGACCACGCCGGGGCGTGCCGTCACCGGCATCCTGTCGCGCACCTGCTCGCAGATCCAGCGGAACGGCTCTTCCCCTTCATGGCGGACGACGGAGTCGATGGCGAAGAAATCACGCAGGATGTTCTCGTACTCGAAGGTCGCAAAGTGGCCGCCAATGGTGATGTGTCCATCGTAACCGCGCTTTCGCAGTGCACCGGCCAGCGACAGCAGCTCGCGTGCCCTCAACTGGAACGGCACCGATATCCCCACCACGATTGGCCGCGCCGCCAGCACGGCATCCACCACGCGCGGCAGGGCGTCGCTGGTATTGAAAGGCACGATTTCTGTGGAGAAGCCGGCGGTCTGGGCCGACGAGGAAAGATAGCGCAGGGAGAGATTTTCTTCGAATTCGGCTCCGACGAGGACGACGGTCGGATTGGGCATGATTACCTTCCCGGTCGCGTGCGTGGGGCTCGCGCGTCTGCAGTTCGGCCGAAAAGGGGCGGGACAATTGAAAAGCTAACGCTCCTCCCCGAGTGCGTCAAGCTATTCGTAACGGAGTGCGTCGATGGGATTGAGCCGCGAGGCGCGGATGGCGGGCAGGAGCCCGAATACAACCCCCACGGTCGAGCAGAAGATGAGGCCGATAATCGCCCATTGCAGAGGCACCTTCGCGTCGAACGAGGTAAAGAACGTGATCACGTTGCCCAACCCGAACCCCACCAGAATACCGACGACGCCGCCGATATTGCACAGGATCACGGCCTCGACCAGGAACTGCGCCAGGATGTTGGTCGGATTCGCGCCCAGCGACTTGCGGACACCGATCTCCTTGGTCCGCTCGGTCACGGACACCAGCATGATGTTCATGATCCCGATCCCGGCCACGATCAGCGCGATGATGCTGATCACAAACGCCGCGATCTTGATCTTGGCCGTCAACTGACGGAACTGTGTGATGAGGCTCTCGCTGCTGAAGAAATCGAAGTTATCGGGCTCACCCGGGCGCAGGTGGCGTTCGTGACGCATGACCTGGCGCGTCTCCTCGACGGCGTCGTTCAGGAGCGCCGGCGTTTTCGCGTGCACGGTAATGTTGCAGGAGCGAGCGAACCCATCCCGGGTCATCATGCCGTAGACCGACTGGAACGTGGTGATGGGGATCAGCACATAGTTGTCGTATCCGGATCCGAATGCCGACTTCTTCTGGTCGAACACGCCGATGACCTGATACTTGCGGCCGTCGAGACGGATGTCGCGCCCGATCGGATCGACGAACGGGTAGAGCTTCTTCCCGATGGCATAGCCGATAACGGCCACCCGCCGCGCGGTCCGGATATCCATCTCCGAGATGTTGCGGCCCTCTCCGATGTAGTGCGTGTTGTTCTGAGGGTATTCGGGAGTCCCCCCCACGATCGACAGATTGGAATTGGTGGATTCGCCGTTGTACTCCGCCTTGAATCCGAAGTCCCACAGCTCGCAGCCCACGATGTCCACCGTATCCACCTGCTGGCGGATGGCGTTGGCATTCTCGATGGTGAGTGGCGGCCGGTGCATGGCCTTGCGGCGTTCTTCATCGGAGTTGAAACCGGCCGGAAATTTCTGCACCTGGAATGTCTGCGTGCCGAGCACGCTCATCTCGTGCTCCATGGCGGACTGCACCACGTTGATCGCCGTCATCACCGCGATGATGGAGGCCACACCTGCGACGATGCCGAGCAGCGTAAGCATCGAACGCAGCTTGTTTCCGACGATGGCGCCGGTTGACATGCCCAGCAGATCGGGAACCCGCATGACGTCTCCTACTCGTAGCGAAGCGCGTCTACCGGGTTCATGCGGGCGCCCTTGAGCGCGGGCACAAAACCGGCCACGGCCCCCACGGCCACCGCCACAGTGACGGCGGTCAGCAGGATACCGGGCGACACGCTGGCGGGCATCACGGTCGCGTTCAGGACCGCCGTGAGCCCCGCGGCAATCACAATGCCGATGAAGCCGCCCGTCAGGCAGATGGCGGCCGACTCGAACAGAAACTGAAAAAGGATGCTGTGGGGCTTCGCCCCGATGGCCTTGCGGATGCCGATTTCACGCGTCCGTTCGGTAACCGAAACGAACATCACATTCATCACGCCCACACCGCCCACGAACAGCGAAATACTCGTGATCAGGAGCCCCACCAGCAGAACCACACCCATGACGTTGTCGAAGGCGCCCACGAGCGTATCGAGTTTGTTGATCGAGAAGTCATCCTTCTCGCTCGGGCGCAGTCCGCGGATCTTGCGCATTTCCCCGATGACTTCATACTCGAGATCGCCCAGCGCCTCCTGGGACGGCGCCTTCACGGCCAGATTCACATCCAGGCGCTCACCGCCGTAGGCGCGAATGTACGAACTGATGGGGACGTATATTTGCCGGTCGAAGCTGGGTCCGCCCAGGAAACCACCTCCCTGCTTCTCCATCACACCCACCACCGTGAACGCTGTCCGGCCGATCTTGATCTTCTTCCCCAGCGGATCGGTTCCCTTGAAGAGTGCCTTTTCAATCTCGGTGCCGATCACACAGACGTTCTTCTTGTACTGCACCTCAAACTCGGTCAGGAAGTGCCCCTTCTCAGCCTGGCCACTGGCCACCAGTGTGCGTTTCTCCGTGGTGCCGACGACCTGCACTCCCTCGACAATGTCGTCGCGATATTTCACGTCCTGCCGGCCACCCAGTGTGGGGTTGACGATCGCCCTGCCCTTGAGACGCTCGGCGAGCGCATCGGCGTCGCGCAGGTCCAGCGGCGGCCGGTTCCGGTACAGGAAGAAGTCGTTCATGATGATCCACGGGAAGCGGGACACGTAGATAACGTCGCTGCCCACGGCGGAGAAGCTCTGGCGGAACGCAGTCTGCAGGCCGTGCGCGGCTGTCATGGTGAGGATGACCGCCACGATGCCGATGATGATGCCCAGTGTCGTCAGGACGCCCCGCGCCTTGTTGGCGCGCAGCGCACTCAGGGCGATGCTGAACGATTCTTCGAGGTCGATCCGCCAGCGCATGGCTATCCCACCTGCGCGAGGGGCTCGTCGCTTTCGATCACACCGTCGCGCAACCGGATGACACGCCGCGCGTGTTCGGCGATGTAGTCCTCGTGCGTCACCAGGATGATGGTCTGTCCGGCCTGGTGGAGCTCGTCGAGCAACGCCATGATCTCGTCACCGGTCTTGCTGTCGAGATTGCCGGTCGGTTCGTCGGCCAGAATGATGGAGGGGTTTCCCACCAGGGCGCGCGCAATCGCCACGCGCTGGCGCTGCCCGCCCGAGAGTTCGTTGGGTTTGTGCTTCACGCGATTCGCAAGCCCGACGCGCTCAATGGCCTGTTCCACGCGTTCACGCCGTTTTGACCTGGGCACGCCGGCGTAGATAAGTGGCAATTCCACATTGTGGAAGATATTGGAGCGTGGGATCAGGTTGAAGGTCTGGAATACGAATCCGATGCGCTGGTTGCGGATGTCGGCCAGCTGGTATTCGCTCATCTCGGCAACCATCTGGCCCTCGAGCGCATAGGTTCCCGATGTCGGCACGTCGAGGCACCCAATCACGTTCATCAGCGTCGACTTGCCCGACCCCGACGGACCCATCACCGCGACGTATTCGTTGCGATGAATGTCCAGCGAAATGCCACGCAATGCGTGCACGGTGTCCGCACCCATCACGTAGGTCTTCACGACGTCGCGAAGCGAGAGCGTCGAGGCGTTGAGTGACGCGCCGTTGCCGTTACCGGGATGCACTCTGCGTCTCCGCGTCTTTCTTTTCCGGCTTCTTTTCGTTGTTGATGGTCACCAGCGCGCCGTTGCTGAGATCCTTGGAGATAGCGCGATAACTGCCGCTCACCACTTCGTCGCCCTCCTTGAGACCGTCGGTGATCTCGATCAGATCCTCGCTCTGGATACCCGTCTTGACCTGTTTCGCAACCGCCTTGCCGTCCTGGACGCAGAACACAACCTCAACGAAGCCATCCTTGTCGGCCTTGAAGGTCTTCTCGGCATCCTCGCGCTTCTGACCTTTGGTGGTGAGCTGGTCGACGGTGCGCACCGCCACACACTGGATGGGCACAGAAAGCGCGGTGTCGTTGGTTTTGGTGAAGACGTCCGCGGTGGCGGTCATGCCCGGGCGCAACGTCTTGGGCGGGTCGTTGATGACAATCTTGATCTCGAATTCGGTCTTCTGGTCCTGGGTGCCGGCGCCGGTCGCGTTGGCGCTGTTGGCGATCTCGCTCACGGTGCCGTGGAGCGTCTGATCGGGCAGCGCGTCCACCTGAATCTCCGCCTCCTGCCCCTTGGCCACCTGCACGATGTCGTTTTCATCGACATTGACCTGCGCTTCCATCACCGAGAGATCCGAAATGACGAGAATCACGTCGGGCTGGAACTGCGAGCCGATCGCGATCTCGCCCTGCTCCTTGTTGAGGTCGGTGACCACCCCGTCCATGGGTGCGTAGATGGTTGTCTTGGAGAGGTCGTCCTGGGCCTGCTTGAGCGAGGCACGCGCCTGCTGCACCTGGTTCCTGGCGGCGTCATAGCGCGCCACTTCCACCTGGTAGGCGGCCTGCTTGTCGTCGAAGGACGCCTGGGCTTCCAGATTCTGCGCCATGAGCTCTTTGGAGCGGTTGAACTCCTTCTCCGCTCGCGACATGTTTTCCTTCACCAGCGCGGCATTGGCCTCGGCCGAACGGACATTGGCCTCGGCGCTTTCCACCAGCGCCAGGTAGCGCTGCCGGTCGAGTTCGAGGAGAAAATCCCCTTTCTTGACTTCCTGCCCCTCGACCACCGCCAGCTTCGTGATCTTGGCGCTCACGTCAGCGCTGATCTTGACCTGAGTCTTGGGCTGGATCTTCCCCGTCCCGTTGACCTTCTGAATGATCTTCTGCCGGGTGGCCTTGGCTGTCTGCACCTCGGGGGTCTTGTGACCACGGCCCTTCAATGAGACGGCGCCAATCGATCCAACCACCACCACCAGCGCCGCAGCGCCGATCCATATCCATTTCTTCTTCATTGCGGGGTTCTCCTTCATGGGCAACCCAAACAGACACCAGATATACTAGCGGGAATTACGACAAATGCGGCGCCCGGGTTTCCTCTGGAAACAGAAGAATGGGAATGGGCCCCGTGGCCCTGCCCGGAGGAATCCGGTGCGGAGGCCGGCGCCTGGCCGGTCGCCCGGAGGGGGAGAATTCGTGCATGTCAGCCCGTCAGGAGTCCCGACGCCGACACCCACACCCACACCGCACCCAGGCCGAGGGACATCGCGCCCGCCCCGGCCTGCAGAAGCAGCCGTGCACGCGCACCCCGGGCCGCGTTCCGCAGCGTCATCCCCAGCACGCCTGTCAGCATCGTCATCCCCAGGATGGATCCCGCGCCGAAGACGGTGATGTAAACCAGCCCGGAACGAAGCGACGGCATGCTCGCCAGCACCATGGCGGCCAGCGTGCCGGTGCCCGCCAGACCATGGAGCATGCCGAAAAAGAGCGGGCGGCTGGCGAGGACAAACGGCCCCAGGTGGACATGCGGAATGGCGCCGGCGTGCGTATGCGCGCCCGAGCGGTGCGCGTGAAGATGGACCGGCCCGCGCCGACCTTCGCGTAGCGCCCGTCGCAGGCTGGTCGCTCCAAGGAGGATCAGCGCCACGCCCACACCCAGTTCCGCCAGCGTCGAGAACCAGCCCGGCAGGCGAAGACGCAGCACCAGCAGAACACCGCCCACGAGCAGAAGAACCAGCGCGTGCCCGATTCCCCACGCGAGACCGATACGCGCCGCACGGCGCGGATCATGATGAAGTGAGACGATAGTAGACACGGCGGCAACGTGGTCAGGCTCGACCGCGTGACGCATCCCGGTCAGGAATCCAAGCAAGGAAACAAAGGAGAGAAGTTCCACGGAACATGCCCGATCATGAGGTTGCGGCCGCCACCCGGATGTGTGCCCGCAGATCGGGTAGAGATCGCACGGCGATCCCGCGGTGGAGCTACTTATACGCCTCCCGCATACCGGGAGTCAACCGGGAGGCCGGGAGACCGGAATCATGCCGTCGCGGCGCAACGGGGCTAGCTGACCACTGCCTTCAGCTTGTCCAGCAATCCGGTGAGCACTTCCCCGTGCCGTACCACCGCCTCGCGGTACGTCGGGACTCGAGTGCGGTGTTCCTCGATCAGAGTGTCCTTGAGGGCGGACTCCAGAACCTCGACCAGGAGCGCCCGTTCTTCGCTGGTAAGCGTGATATTGGATGTGTCCATCTCAGAGCTCCTTGTCCTTACCTTCAAGATAGCGTTTCGGCGCGCCGCGCGCCGCACAAAGCTCGATCCCGGCGCATTCGCGGTTCAGGCCGGCTGACCATTCTGGCCCCCACAATGCCTCGGTTTTTTGGTTCCTGACCGCTCGGAAGGAATGTTAGATTGACCGCGGCGCCGCGATGGACCCCTGCAGGCGCCGTTGAATTTCCGGTAAGACTGCCCCGAACCGGCTCTGTGCCAGAACGCTACCGGAGCATACTCCATGGTCAGGCCGGTCCCCGGTCATGACGAACCGCGCGCAATTTATCGTCCTGGGAGCGGGCGTCGCGGGCCTCGCGGCCGCCTTCGAGCTTGGCGAGGCAGCACTCACGCTCGAACAGAACGACCGCCCGGGTGGGCTGGTCCGCACGGACTGCATCGCGGGCTACTGGTTCGACCACGTACTGCACCTCCTCCATTTTCAGGACGCAACGACCGAGCGTCGTATTCGCGGACTGCTCGGATCCGATCTTGTTGCTCTGAACACGGAAGCCTTCGTAGAAACCTCCCAGGGCGTGGCGCGTTTTCCCATTCAGCTTCACCTGGCGGGGTTGCATCCGCACGCAGCAACCGCGTGTCTGAGCGGCCTTGTGAAAGCCGCCCGCGATGAAGATCCGTCTCCACCTGCGAACTACGCCGAGATGCTCGAACGCTCGTTTGGGCGGGAGCTCTGCGAGCTGTTCTTTTTTCCGTACAACCGCAAGCAATGGAAACGCCCGCTGGAGACGCTGGCACCGAGCGGTTTTCAATGGAACATTGCGCGCCCGGATATTGACAGTGCGACCCGTGGGGCGCTGGACGGCGACCGGATCGCACTCGCGTACAACGCGAACGCGTGGTATCCGCGCCCCGGCGGAGACGACATACGGGGCATGGAGCTGTTGTCACACGCGCTCGCACAACGGGCGACCGATCTGCGACTCGAACATCACGTGCGTGCGATCGACCCCGATGCCCAGCGCGTGATTGTCACGCATCATGGTCGCGATCTTGAGTTGCACTACGAGGATGCGTGTATCGCCACCCTTCCCCTTCCCGTGCTGATGAGGATTACCGCAGGTGTCCCCGCTGCTCTGCGCAAGGCGTGTTCCCGGCTTCTGTGCAACCGCGTGCTCAACGCGATGATTCGCGTCCGCGGACCACGCCCCCGCGGTCGGGGTTTCTGGCGCTACTACCCTGACGAGTCACTGTGTTTCACCCGCCTCATTCATCTGTACGAGTTCGATCCCGGGACAGCGCCGCATGATGGGTGGGGATTGATGGCGGAAATCGTAGAGCCTTCCGAATGGCCATCGCCGAATCTGAATTCGATCCGAGCCGTTCTTCGCTGTGATCTTGAACGTGTCGTCGCCATCCCGGCTGGATGCGAGATTCTGGGTATCGACATACGTGTCGTCGATCCCGCCTACGTCGTGTTTACTCCGGAGTGCCAGGCGGTGGTGGAGCGGGCCGCCGCGCATCTGCACTCGCGCGGTGTGTTTCCGCTCGGTCGCTACGGTCGCTGGGAGTACTCGTCGATGGCCCAGGTGATGCGCGACGGGTTCGCGCTCGCATCGTCCCTGCGGGCGCAAGAAACGCGCGTCGGGAGGACGAGGGCATGAGAATCGGCTGGTTGTTGCTTGCGTTCTGCGCCGGCACCGTCATCACGTGGGCGGTTCGCAATCTTTCGCGCAGAGCGGGTATGCTGGCCCATCCCGGGGAGATCGTTCCGCAGCACCGTGTTCCCGTTGCCCACACCGGCGGAATCGCCATTGCGCTGACGGTCCTGCTGGTGACCCTTGTCGCGCAATTCCTGGGCGCCAACCGGGGTGGCTCCTTGATTCCCGCGCACACCTGGATACCCGCCCTGCTCTTTCTCGGGGTCGGTGTCACCGATGACCTGCGCCCGCTCTCTGCCGTCCCGAAGCTCATCCTGCAAACCGCGGTTGCAATCATCGCGGTCACACTCGAATTGCGATGGCATCTTACCGGCAACCGGTTGCTCGATTCCGGCATTACGATTGCGTGGTTGGTGCTGCTGGTGAACGCCTTCAACGTGACCGACGTCTGCGACGGACTGGTCGCGGGCATGGTGGTGATCATGCTGACGTTTGCCGGTGCGCGCACGACCGAGTCGTGGCTGTCTCTGACTACCGTTGGCGCGACTCTCGGTTTTCTCGTGTTCAACCGACCGCCCGCATCCATTTTCCTCGGCGACGGAGGCAGCCACCTGCTCGGGTTTGTCGTGGCTGCGAGCCTTCTCACCGTGGCTCCGTCGACCGTGGCGGCACCGTGGAAGTATGCAGCATCGGCCGCGGTCGCGACCGGTGTCGTCCTGCTGGAGGTGGCCCTGCTCGTTTACTCGCGCGCAAAGGCCGGGATACCGTGGTGGCGCGGGAGCGCGCACCATTTTTCGCTGCGTTTGCAGGCCCGCGGCCTTTCGCGTCTTGCCACCGATGCGATGGCGTGGATGGCGGCAACGGTACTGTGCGTCGTGGCGTGGTACCTTCCGCTTGTCTCCAATGTCGTTGCGGTGGCGGCCACACTTGCGGTCGCGCTGGCGCTGGCCGCGGCCGGGCGGCTTCTGCTTCGGTGGGAGCCGGGTCGATGACCACGAACATTTTCACCATCGACGTCGAAGACTGGTACCACGGGCTGGTGCCCGCATCCCAGTGGCGGTCGTGCGAGGACCGCATCGTGGATTCGACGCGCCGGATCCTGGACATCGTCGATGACGCGGGCGTGCGCACGACATTCTTTGTCCTCGGCGACGTGGCCGACCTCCATCCCGAGCTTGTGCAGGAAATTGCCGGCCGGGGCCACGAAGTCGCCAGCCACGGGTATCAGCATCAGTTCATCTATCGACAGACCCGCGCCGAATTTCAGGCCGATGTGGCGCGCTCGCTCGCGTCGCTGCGAGCTATCGTCAGCCAGCCGGTCGTGGCATACCGCGCGCCTTACTTCTCGATTGTGCGTGAGACACGTTGGGCGCTGGATGTTCTCGCGTCCCTGGGGATGCGCTTCGATTCGAGTATCTTCCCGGTGCACAATCCCCGTTACGGAATTCCGGATGCGCGCCGCGAACCGCATCGTCAGGAAAGCGGCGTCGTCGAAGTACCTCCGTCGACCATGCGCATCGGCGCGTTCAACCTCCCGGTTGGCGGCGGGGTGTACTTTCGTGTGCTTCCGTCCTGGTTCCTGCGCCGGGCCTATCGCGACGTCAACCGTGAAGGCCTGCCGGTGGTGTTCTACCTGCATCCGTGGGAAGTCGATCCCGGGCAACCACGCGTGCGTCTGTCCCCCGGATTGCGCTGGCGCCACTACTACGGACTCGATAGTACCGCGGCACGCCTGCGCGACGTCCTCCGCCTGTTTCCTTCGGACCGGTCTGCGAGCTGTCGGTTCCATGAACGATCTCGAACGCCTGGAAAAATACTTCGACCGTGTTGCGGAGGGATTCGACGCCATCTATTCCGGCAGGAAGCCCTTCACCTCCCGGATGTGGGACCGCCTGACACGCCGCAGTCTGCACGAGCGCCTCGACTTCTGCATCGAAACACTCTCTCCGCTTTCCGGGACCCGCGTGCTCGACGTCGGGTGCGGCTCCGGTCGCGGGTCGGTGGCGCTCGCCGAGTATGGGGCCAGCGTCGTCGGGATCGACGTTTCGTCGCGGATGCTCGAAATGGCGCGCACACTGGCCCGCGAGCGCAACGTGGACGAACGCTGCACATTCCAACAGATCGATGTGCTCGGCATGGATGGCGCGCAGCGCTTCGACCATGCGGTCGCGACCGGCTTCTGGGACTACGTGCTCGACCCGCTTCCCGTCATGGGCGCCCTGAGCGCGCAGGTTCAGAACCGACTGGCAGCGTCGTTCCCTGCTCGCTCCGCCTTCCGCGTTCCCTTCCGGGCATTGTGGCTGTACGCACGCCGGTGTCCGGTGCGCTTCTATTCGGAGGCCGAAATCAACGGGCTGTGCCGCGACTCCGGGTTCGAGGTCAGGATGTTGCGGCGCAGTGGGCCGATGTATCTCCTGCACGCTCAACGGCGGCGCTGAACGCGAACTACGTGGAACCGCCGGGCTCGAGCAGACTGAGAAAGATTTCCGTGTACGCTTCCACCACCCGTTCCAGACTGTAGCGTTCGCGCACCACACGTATTGCGTTCTCACCCATTCGACCGCGCTCGGAACCACGCAGAACATCGATGATCGTATCCGCAAGTTGCGTCGGATCCCCCGGCTCGACAACCCGGCCATTGAAGCCATCACGAATGATCTCGGCATTACCGGATACCCGCGTCGTTACCACGGGAAGCCCGGCCGCGCCGGCTTCCAGGATCGCCACCGGTGTCCCCTCCTGCTGCGTATTGTCCAATGCCACCGACGGCAGCACAAACACGTCGGCGGCCGCCAGGAATTCGGGAATGTCGCGGACGAATCCCGCCAGGTGAATCGCGTCACCCAGGTTCAACGCCGCGATCCGTTTCTCCAGTGTGATGCGCTCTTCCCCCTCGCCCGCAATCATCAGGCGGGTTCCGGGCACATGCTGGACGACGCGTGGCATGGCGTCGACAAGGTCGATAAACCCTTTCATGCGATGGAGACGGCCGGCCGAGACCACGACCTGTTCATTGTCGTCGATACCGAGGCGCCTGCGCGCCCGCTCGCGGCGCGCTCGATCCGGGGCGAAGCGTTTCACGTCGACACCGGCGGGAATCGCACGAACACGCTCGCGCGTTACCACGCCCGCGGCGAGCATGTCGTCGACAATCGTCCGGGACACACCGACGCGAAGATCGTTATGACGGGCGATGATGCGGTCGAGCGCCCGCGGCAGCCGCCGCGCGCGCCAGGGTTGGAGATTGTGCTCGCACACGACCACCTTGACCGGCAACACCGCGCGCGCAAGGCCCGCGTAGAGCCCCCCGCGCACGCCATGCGAATTGACCAGCCGAATACCGTGCTTCTTCAGCAGCGCATAGTACCGCGCCATGTTCGCGGCATCCCGGGCACGCGTAAGCGGGAACACGTGGACGGGAATGCCCGCGCCGCGCATGGTATCTACAACCGCCGCTTCACGCGGAACCAGCACGCGCGGCACGAACAGCGCGCGATCCAGATTCGCGGCCAATTGTGCAACGAAGTGCTCCGCACCGCCGAACGGCTTGACGTCCGACAGAGAGATCAAGATGGGATACGGACGCATTTGCTATACTATACAGTCCCGCGCGTTGATTCCTGGCGAATGAATATTCTCTTTCTGGCCTCACGTTTACCCTTCCCGCCCATCGGCGGAGACCGCGTTCGTTCGTTTCACCTGCTCCGCGACCTGAGCCGCAGACATCGGATCACTCTGGTCACCTTTGTGGAGCACGAAGACCAGTTGCGCGCGGCCGAGGCATATCGCAACCTCTGCCATCGCATTGTCTCCGTGCCGCTCTCACGCACGCGATCACACCTCAACTGCGTCGCCGGCCTGCTCTCGAGGGAGCCTCTGCAGGCCCATTATTACAGATCGTCACGGATGCACGCCGTTCTCAGAGACGAATTCTCACGCTACAACTACGACGTTGCGCTCGTTCACATGATCCGGATGGCCCCGTATCTGGATGATATCCCCGTGCGAAAGGTCGTTGACCTCTGTGATGCGCTCGCGCTCTACCACCGGCGCGCCGCTGCGCTCAGTCGCAGCCTGCGCCCGTCGTCCCTCATCCACGCCGTGGAGGCCGCCCGGCTGGGAGCGTACGAAGCCATGGCGATTGGCAAGAGCGACGTGACCCTGTTCATTTCAGCGGTCGATGCCGATTTCTACTCCGACGCGGGACTGCGCAAGCGCATGGCGATCGTATGCAACGGCGTGGACGTCAAATCGTTTGCGTTTCACCATGGAGCGCGCGATGACCGTCGTATCGTGTACCTGGGAAACATGCGCACCTTCCAGAATACGGACGCCGCTGTCTATTTCGCGACGGCGATCTTTCCCCGGATCAGAGAGTCGCAGCCGGACGCCGTGTTCCACATCATCGGCAACGACCCGTCGAAACCGGTGCGCGCCCTGCATGATGGCAAGAGCATCGTGGTGACCGGGCGGGTCGATTCCGTCATTCCCCATCTCGCCGCCGCCGCCGTGTTCGTGGCACCCATGCGGGCGTTCGCCGGCGTCCAGAACAAGATTCTGGAGTCGCTGGCGGTCGGAACGCCCGTGGTCGCCACACCGATCGGTGCCGAAGGTCTGGCGCCGGAAATGCTGACAGTGGCCGGTTCACCCGAAGAGTTCGCGCACGCCACGCTCGAGCTCATGCGCGATTCGTCCCTGCGCGAGCAACGCTCCCTGGCCGGACGCAGGATCGTGGAGAATTCGTATACCTGGGAGACAACGTTCGCGCAGTTGGATGCGCTGCTGGCAGACGCGCCCGACGGTGCGGCTGGCCGCGAGCACGTCTGAAAGATGTCCAAATGAAGGAGCGTATGGCGTCCCCAACGGGATTCGAACCCGTGTTGCCGCCGTGAAAGGGCGGTGTCCTGGGCCTCTAGACGATGGGGACCACCGGACGGAAGGAATAGCGGCGAAGAGAGTACGGGACTTCGGGTTGGGACGCAAGGGCGATCCCCGGGCCACGGGCGCGGGTCGGTCGCCGCCCGTTCGGTCCGGGTTCTCACGCGGGGACGAGGAGAAACGGCGCCCGCGGAGCGTCCCCGGCCCCGCGAACGTCAGGGACTCAGCAGCGCGACCGGATCAATCCCACCACACGTCCAACAATTCGCACCGACGCATCCACCGGCACGGTGGACTCGTCGGATACCAGCCGCCGCATTCCACCCGTTTCCTCGAAGCGCTTCACGGACGTTTCCGCACCGATGCGCGCCACCACCACATCACCGTTGCCGGCGGCTGTGCCCGGAGAAACCACAATCATGTCCCCCGGGAGGATGTGCGCGTCGACCATGCACTCGCCGTCAACACGCATGAGGAAATTGCCGTCTCCCGGGAAGAGCGCACGGTCGACCAGGTAGCTCGACGCGGGCACGTCCGCCGTAGACGACGATTCGCCCGCCACCACGCGGCCACGCATTAGGAGCGGTACCGCATGACCGCCGGTGGCGGGAACGGGCGAATCGGGACGATCGAGCACTCGAATGGCCCGGGATTTTTCACGACCCCGGTGGATGAAGCCCTTCTTTTCGAGTGCATGCAGGTGCTGGCTCACGGAACGTGGGGACCGGAGCCCGGTGGCGCGGCCGATTTCGCGGACGGTGGGGGGATAACCGGCGTCGCGCGTGAACGACGCGACGTACTCAAGGATCTCCTGTTGACGGGCTGTCAGCGGATTTCTCTCCAAGATCAATCCCTCCCTCGGTGATCTCCAGCGCATCGCAGACTTTGCGGCCGTCCCGACGACGAACTGCCCCACGCACAACGACTTGCTCTCCGTCCTTGATCAACAGCTCGAACCGGGCCAGGGGCTCGGCGGGCACGTATACTCGGACGGAACCGCTGGAATCGATCAGCTCGAAATAACCTACCTTCTTGCCCGAACTGGAACTGAACGTCTGGAGGTTCCGAATCCGTCCGGCCAGTTCGACCGGCGTGGACGTCGGGTGGGGATAGAACTCCGACATGGGAGTTACTACGAGGAATCCGCGCTTGAGGTTTCTCACTTTGTTGGGAGGGGCCGGGACCGGTTCGCGCGCCGGTATCAGGAGGTCCGCCTGCTGCCCGATGCCACTCCCCGGCGAAGCTTCATCGGCGTCGAACAGGGGCCCTGTCTCACCCTCATGGTCGGCCGGGGACCCGGGGTCGGGTGTCTCCGTCCGCTTTCCGCCGCCCGCGGTTGACACCCGGGAGGGTGGTTCGAAGCGGACCCGTTTCGCACTCGCTTCGTCGGCCACGCGACGCATGAACTCGTCCCGGTTCGCGGCCTTCAGCACCAGGCACCGCTCGGTCAGCAGACAATCCGCGATGACGCGCTGGCGGTCGAGGGCGTGTCCCCACGCATGCACGAGACGCGTGAACCACTCGGTCGCATCCTCGAGCGACACCGACTGTTCCACGGTGCGTTTGAAGAACTCCCGTCGCAGCGCCGCCAGATTCCCCGGCGAACGATCCGCGAGGTGGTCGATGAAGGACGTTGCTTCGGAGCGCGACCAGCCCGCAAGTCCTGCCGCCACGTCGCGCAGTTGGTCGCGAAACAACAGCCAGCCATGGGTCGCCGACACCACGCTTCCCACGCTGTCCGCCGCCGGCAGTGCGGGCCCGGGTTCGCGAAACGCGGCGAGGCGTTCCCCCAGCGACATGTCGCTTCCCCGCCAGCGCATCAGGGCCACGAAGTTCACCAGGTCGGAGAATGACTCGATTCCAAAGGACGGCGCCAGTCTTCCCTGCGCGCCTTCCAGCAGATGGATCCCATCGAGGTCACCGCGTCCGATGATCGCGTACGCCGGCGCCGACGCGACGCCCGGATCTCCCGCGGGGAGAATCGCGAGCATACGCAGCAGCGAGAGGTCGATACGCAACACAGCACCCAGCGGAAACCCGTCGCGCGGCGCCTGTATGAACTGGTCGCCGCTCGTCGGACTCACCGTGGATGCAAAGAAATCACGCAACGGTCGCGGCGACACCACCACGGTACGTTTGCTGCGTACGAACCCGAAGGGCAACCCCTCAACCGAGGCCGCGTGCGCGACCAGATTTCGGAAGGCCGCACTCCGGCGGTAGAGTGCGCCGAAGCTGCGGATCTGCTCCGCCAGCTCCCGCAGCGACAATCCATGAAAGCGACCGGCGGTGCGCAACGCCTCTTCGATTTCCGCGGGCGGCGTGTCCATGCGCCGGGCCACCAGACGCATGGAACGGGCGGCGGTGAGATGTTCAATACCCGGCACATATCCCACGCTCGCGCCCGAAAACGCACGGTTCACGATGGCCAGAACCGCGGGACGGTCTTCCGGTGAAATCTGAATGTCGAACACGCTTCCCCAGGTCTCGCGCGCCTCGAAGGCGGGCTCGAAGGCCCCGTCCACGGCGTAGGGATCGAAAGAGGTGATGCCCAGCAAGTACGCACACCGGGACTGGACACTGAGACCCGTGGCGGGCCCGAGGCGAGCGCCGATTTCTCTCAATAATGCCACCAGGCGTTCGAAGCGCGTCAGTGTCGCCTCGAGTCCCGTGTGTTGAATCAACTCCAGTTCGTGTTCCACCCGCGCGCGCACCGTATTGCGTTGCGCGGATGAGAGCCCCCTCGCGGCGGTTTCGTTCAACGCACGAATCCGGGCCGGGAGATCTCCGCGGGATTTCATCACAAACATGTCGTTCGACGACGGAGCCCCGGGAGATTCTTCCAGCAGAGCGAACAGATCGGGCTGGACCAGCGACGCAATCAGCGACGCGTTGGTGTAGGCTTCCGGAAACTCATCATACGAGGCGGAGATCTCACTGGCCGTCGCCATGCCGTGGTCCGCCGACGCGTCTCCGGCGCGACGGTCGCTGAACACGCGGTGCTCGAAGCCCGGTTCGTCGAGACTCGCCATCAGGTCGAGCAGCTGGGGCCGCGCCGGCCCGACGAAACGCACGTCCTGGGTGAGAACACACGAAATGCCCAGCCCCGCGGCGTCCGCCATCGCTTGTTTCTGGGCGGCGCGGTGCGCGGCAGGAAGTCCGGCATGGCACTCGACAAAGAGCCGGTCTCCGAGAATCTCGTGCAATGGCGTGAGCACGTGCCGGGGTGTCACTTCACTGCCGCTGGCATCGACGCGCACGATGCCCACGACACCTTCGCTGAATTCGTCCACATCGGACACGAAGAACGCCTCGCGCCGCTCACGCCGTGCCGCGCTCGCGCTCGCGATGGCGCATACGTTGCGAAGTCCGGTGCGGTCGAGCGCCAGCACGATGAGCGACTGCACCGGTTCGCCGGCTTCCCCGGGCCCGTTCCAGTCCAGAAACACCAGCGTGCCGTAGATCGGCTTGATCCCGCTGTGGCTCGCGGCCCGATGGAACTCGACAAAGCCGTAGGTGCCGCTCACATCGGTGAGCGCGACCGCGCCGAACCCGGACCTCCGCGCGTGCGCACACATGTCGCCGGGAGACGAGAGCCCGAGCCCCAGGCTGTAGGAGGAAAGCACCCGCAGGTGGACGAACGGACGGACATTGCGGGTCGTCATGCCGCTATCCTAGCAAAAAAACGGGCCGCGCCGTTGCGGCGCAGCCCGTCGTGGAGTTGGTGAGACGCCCGGGACTCGAACCCGGTACCACTTGCTTAAAAGGCAAGTGCTCTGCCAGATGAGCTAGCGTCTCGGAAGCAGGGCCCAATCTACGGGCCGTAACAACGCCATGTCAAGCCTTGCGCCGACAGGCGGCGCGTCAGCGCGGGGCGACGAGCCCACGCGCGACACGATGTGCGTTCGCCATGATGGTCCACGTGAGCCCGAGCGCCGGCAGGAATCGAAAGCCCGCGCTGTCGGCCACATAAACACGCCCGGTTCCGTACAGCCGCCCGTTCGGAGCCAGCGCAAACGGGCGCTCATCCGGTGAATATGGAACGGTCCCGGCGTAGTGCGAACTGAAACCATTCTTGCCCCGCACCGCCGACGCGATCCAGCAACCGATGCCGGGCAAGTGCCGCCGAATCGCACCCAGCGTGCGCGTGCGCATCATCTCCTGTCGCTCCGACATCCGGTACGCTGCGGTCAATGTGTCACCGGTCGGCGAATCCCTGTCGGGGGTGAGCTTCAGGAAGTTGTCGCGCGTCGGCCAGTCCGGGTACGTCATGCCGATCATGAGCAGGCTTGTTTGCAGAAACTGAAGCAGGTCGCGTGACAGCGCAAAGGAAAGCGGCGCCTCGCGCGCCAGCCGGAACAGCATCAGGGCCTGGTAGGTGTACACGGAACCGCCCGAAAACACCGGGTGTTCCTCGCCACGCGGACGGTAGAACAACGCCAGCTGCGCGAACGACGACAGACGCTCCCCGAGCGACTTCCCGATGCGCGCGGGCTGGATGCCAAGCAGGTAGTCACACGGATTGGTGAGAATGGGAAACGCGCGATCCATTCCGTTGAGCGAGCGTGCCACGATACGCATTGTCCCGATCGCGCCGCTGCACAGAACCAGCGAACGCCCTGCGAACTGAAGCGCGCGCGGATCACTGCCCGATGCACTGCGTCCCGACACGGTGACCCGGTCCGCGCTCTCGACAAAGTCCGTCACCACCACGTCGCCGCGATATTCGAACAGCGGGTTGCGCCTGAGCACGTCGAGCGTGCACCACGGCCGGTATGCCGTGCGCTCGTTGTCGGCATAGAAATCCATGTTATGGAACGCCACCGGTTCCCGGCCGGGCATGGGCCTGGTAAGCACCGCCAGCGCTGGGCGTCCCATGTGCAGGCCACGCGCGAGCATCGCCTGGCGCCGCGAGCGGTAGCGCGCATACAGCGCCGAGGCCGCGGCGTCCATGTCCATGACCGGCTGCAGCCGCTGGATGGGTCCGCCGCAGAAAGCACTGGTGTCGTCATCTTCGCCCTGCACCCCGATACGGTCCGCAATGAGCTGATACCCGCTCCGGATTTCCGCAGCGGGAAGCCCGGCATCTTCGAGATCCCGGTCGGAGAAGTGATAGCAGCCGGCTCCCCATGCGTTACCGAGCCCGCCCAGGGCGAGCGATTCCATGGGCGCAAAGCTGTCGGAGTGGAAACGAAGCCAGCGATCAACGTGATCGACGATGAACCGCCGCGTCGGCGTAAGCTGCGAGCCCGGGCGCCCCGCCGGTGTCGCAATAGCCTCCAGTCGGTCGCCGAGGAAGTAGCGGTGCTGCTCGCGATCGTTCTGGCGTAGAGCAACAAACGATTTGCCGGCAGGAGGCTCGGTGGCCGGTTGCGCGGTGGCGCCGCCATCGAGCATCAACACCCGGGCGCCGGCATCCACCAGCGTCTGGGCCGCGTGAACACCGGCCATCCCCGAGCCCACCACGATGAAATCCACGTCCTGGCGCTCCGGCGGCATCTCAGGGCTTCCCTCCCGACAGCCGGCATGCGATGGCGAGCGGTGTCCCGACCAACATGGCGAACGGCGCCAGCACACACCTCGTCAGCGTGCGCACATGTGCCCACGCGCGGCGCGGACGAAAGAGAAACCGGTCGGCGTTTTCCGGGTGGGCTTCGAGCAAGGAGAACATGACGAGCAGGCGCCGGCGCACCACACCGTTGCGGTCCCACAGAGCAACGCCCGCGTCCAGCGCGGCGAGCAGAGGGACAAAGGCGCACGCCGCATTCCATGTGAGCTGCGCCGCGCCGTGGAGATGCAGGTTGAGATCCGTGACGGCGCGTTGGTAGCGCGCAGCCACATCCGGCGGGCACGGCCTCCCTACCAGGTGACGCGCGAGGGCGTCGCATTCACGGGAGTCGAGAACGGAGCTCGTCATGGCGCGAAGGCGCGCAGCGGCACACCCAACTCGTCAAGAACCCGCGTGTCCACGACCGGCTCGGGACCGCGGAGGGTCACCAGACTGTCAGAACGGAACTGCAATCTGAGGCCCATCGCTTCCGCGGTGCGCAGCGCCAGCATCACGGCTCCGCCCGGCACGTTCACAAAACGCAACGACCGGCCGCGCGCGCGCGCAATGTCTACCAGCAGACCGCGCATGGTGACGAGCTGCGGATGGCCGATGACCAGGACACGTCCCTTCCATCGTTGGTAGTCCACCAGCAAACGCTCGATCGCCGCAGCCAGATCCTCCCGGTGGATGGTGAGCATTCGTTGACGGCCTCCGTCGATGAGCGGAACGATGGAGGCGTTGGTACTCCGGCAGAGTCGTCCGTATACGCCGGCCGACGGATCGCCGTACACGATGCCCGGGCGCACACTGACACCGGCCAGCCGCATCACGGCGTCTTCGACCTGGAGCTTGGATCGGCCGTACTTCGAGCGGCATCCGGGATACGCACTGACCGAGGATATGAAGATCAACTTCTTCACGCCCGCGCGGGCCGCCGCCTGGAACCACGCGATCGAGCCGTGCACATTGATGCGCTGGATCTCGTCCCACGCGCCGGAATGCATATCCCACGCGCAGTGAATGAAAGCGTCAACACCGGCGAGCGCTTGCTCGACATCGGCGTCCGCCGCACTGCCCAGTTCGAAACTTCGATATTCGATTGAATTCCCGGCGGAAGACAGGTGCGGGCGAGGCGCCGAGCGCTGCCAGGCAACGACGCGCCGGCCGTTCGCCGCCAGCATTTCGGTCAGTTGGTGGCCAACCAGGCCGCTGGCACCCGTAACGACGCAGCGCTCCACCTACGCTCCCAGCGCCGACGTCCCGGCATGTGGAAGCTGGAGCATGGCCGAGCGCTCCGGACCCAGCGAGACGAGATGAATGCGGCAACCGATCAGTTCTTCCAGGTGCCGGATATACTCCATCGCCCGTGCCGGCAGGTCATCCAGCTGGCAGCCCGTGGTCGGCTGTTTCCATCCCCGCAGTTCTTCATAGTGCGGCTTGACCCCGGCGAGCGTGCGGGCATCGGCGGGAAACACGTCCAGGCTGGTTTTCCCCGACCGGTAGGCGGTGCACACCTTGATGGAATCGAACGCGTCGAGCACGTCGAGCTTGGTGAGCGCCACATCGGTGATGCCGTTGAGCTTCACCACGGTCCGCGCGGCGACAGCGTCAAACCACCCGCAACGGCGCGGACGCCCGGTCACGGTGCCGAACTCGTGTCCGATCTCACGCAACTTCTTGCCCGCGGTTCCCCGGTCCTCCGTGGGAAACGGGCCGTTTCCGACGCGCGTGCAGTACGCCTTGAAGATGCCGACGATGGAATCGAAACCGGCCGGCGGAAGTCCCGTGCCGATAGCAGCGCCGCCCGCCGTGCACGAACTCGAGGTCACAAAGGGATAGGTGCCGTGATCGATGTCGAGCAGCGATCCCTGGGCGCCTTCACACAACACGTTCTTCCTCTCCTCCACAGCGTTCCACAACACCGGACGTGTGTCCGTCACCATGGGCAGGAGTCGCTTGCGCACCTTGAGCATATCGTCCGCGACCGCGGCCGGTGACAGTGGTTTTACGCGCCGGAGTTTGAGGATCTTGTTGTTCTCGCGGACGTGAGCTTCTACCAGCCCGCGGAAATCCCTCGGGCTACGCGTAATATCCGCGGCACGGATTCCCTCGCGCCGGGCCTTGTCGGCATACGCGGGCGAGATGCCCTTGCGCGTGGTGCCGATGCCGCCCTCGCCGCGGCGGTCCTCGGATTCGCAATCGAGGAGAATATGGTACGGGAGCACGAGGTGCGCCTGGGCACTGATGAGAATGCGCCTGGTTACCTCAATCCCGCGGGCCGCAATCTCATCGATTTCCCGGACGAGAGCGTGGGGGTCGATGACCATACCCCCACCCAGCACGCAAGTTACTCGCGGATAGAGAATTCCCGACGGCACCTGGCGGAAGGCGAAGCGTTCCCCGTCCACCACCACGGTGTGACCTGCGTTGGCTCCGCCCTGGTAGCGAGCCACGATGTCCATTCCGCGGGCAAGGTAGTCGATGATCTTCGCCTTGCCCTCGTCCCCCCACTGTCCCCCGACAACCAATGTAACCGGCATGTACTTCTTTCTCGTTTCGGCTGGTGATGGTTCGCACAGAAAAATCCGCCCGGCTGACGGGCGGTAGATAACGCGGGCGACGACACTCGGTCGTGCGCCGTCATTATAGGGGGCACGCCGGGAGGGGTCAACCGTCCCGCGCTACGGGACGGCCGTCCCGTACAACCGGTCGAAAGCGCGACGCACCGTCTTCTATTCCCGATCGTTCACCGCTGCCTCGTCCTGACGGTAGCCGCGGGTCCGTTTCTGTACAACAGGCTGTTGACACCACGTTCACTGTGTGGTAGAAACCGCATGCAGTATCTGGCTTGGCGTCACAAGGGCAAGTGTGACATCCGGGCGACGGTCCGGATGCGTCTCGAAACCGAATCGAGTGCGCCTATCACCACTGCGCCAATGCTGCTCATCCCTGCGTCTGCATCGTCCCTTCTCCGCCGGATCTCCGGCTCCCGATCGCGACACGCGTCTGTGCTTTCGCGCCCTCCGTTGCTTTCGAGTCCGAATCGTACTGTCAAACGCCGATCGCCGTACGGCATCCGAAGCTTGCGCTTCGTGTGTTGATGTAGCGTTTCCGGCCGCGTCTTATCTGTTGTCGCATTAAACCTTCAGTCCCCGGGAGGAACACCATGAATGGCTTCCGATGGCGGGCGAGGATTCTTGTCTTCGCCGTCGCGCTTGCCGCCTCGTTTTCGGCCGCTCACGCCACCAAGTATGTCTATCTCTACGACCCGGATGTCGCGGATGACGTGGATATCAGCGCCTACACCACGGACGGCACCGTGCAGAAGGCGAATGGCGGCGGCAGCTTTGCGCATTACGTGGATAAAGGACCCGCACCTTCGAGCTACCCCACCATCCAGATGATGGAGAACAGCTTCGAGTGCCTCGGCACATCGAATGTGCAGATCGACGGTGTGGTTTTCCTGAATCACGGCAACTACTACGTGCCGAACAAGAAGGCTCTGGTGCTGTGGACGGTCCGCATCATCGATGCGTCGCAGCGTACGCAGGCCGAGTTCCAGCAGGACCTGACACTCTCGCTGTGGGTCGACTGGAACCAGGACAACACCTGGAAGCAGAGTGAGCGCATGATCGTCAAGTCGTTCAACGTTGCCAATCAGTTCCCGACAACCGAGAGCGACATCATCGTTGAGTACCTGACGTCATTCCGTGTCCCGGATGTGACGTCAGAGGAATTCCTGTCCATGCAGGCCAAGTACGGAAATTCCGGCAAGGACATCCGCCACATGTGGGTGCGCACCCTGGTGGCATACGACGATCCGGACGTGAGCCCGGACGGTGCGCAGCTATTCGGTGAGTACGAGGATTATCTCGTCTCTTATCTGGTTCAAGTGCCCTACACCACGAGATGAAGGAGGGATACGCCATGCGTCGAATCAATCTCATGACGATAATCGCTACGCTGTTCATTGGCGCCACTCTCCTCATGCCAACGTCTCCGTTGGTGTATGCGCAGAATGAACACGCGCGTGTCCCGGTGGCTCCGGGACTCGAGAAACAGTTGCAGGCGGCAACGGCGGACCAGCTGGTTACGGCGATCGTAAAGCTGCGTCAGGTCGGTCCGCCTCCCACGGCGAACCTGGGACATTCGGGCGTCATGATTCGGTTGCGCGACAACGCCAACCAGTCCCAGAAGTCGCTGTTGAATTACCTCAACACGCCGGCAGTGAAATCGCAACTCGGCGTTGTCCGGCCGTTCTGGATCGACAATATGGTGCTGGTCCAGGCGCCCCGTGACATCCTCGAGAAGATTTCGCTCCGTGCGGACGTGACGGAGATGTTCGACAACTTCACCGTCACCGCGCCTCCCAAGGTGGGCGGCGGTCCGGAGCCGGTGACTCAGACCCAGCCGTGGGACAACATCGCCCACATCGGCGCCAAGCAGGTGTGGAGTTCCTACGGTATTACGGGTGCAGGTGTGCGTGTCGGAGGCCTGGACACGGGCGTCGACATCGCCCATCCCGACATCGCGGGCAAGATGATCAACAACAGCCCCGGTGATCCGCACTATCCAGGCGGTTGGGCTGAGTTCGACGGCAACGGGAACATCGTTCCCGGTTCGATGCCGCACGACTCCGACCAGCACGGCACCCACACCACCGGCACCATGATCGGTGGCAGCGCCAGTGGCTACGCCATCGGCGTGGCGCCGGGCGCGAACCTGATTCACGGTCTCGTGATTCCAGGCGGTAGTGGCAGCTTTGCGCAGGTCGCGGGCGGCATGGAGTGGCTCGTCGATCCCGACGGCAACCCCATGACCGACGACGGCGCACAGGTTGTAAACATGTCGCTCGGTGCGACCGGCACCTTCTCCGAGATGGTGGCGCCCACCGACAACATGGTCATGCTGGGCACGTTCCCCAGCTTCTCCATCGGCAACAGCGGTCCGGGTGCGTCGACCACCGGCAGCCCGGGCAACGTGCCCAGCGCGTTCGGCGTGGGCGCGACGGATTCCGGCGACGTGATCGCCTCGTTCTCGAGCCGCGGTCCCGTGACCTGGACGAATCCCCCGCTGGGCACATGGATCAAGCCCGACATCTCCGCTCCCGGTGTTCAGATTTACTCGTCTGTTCCCGGCGGTGACTGGCAGTGGCAGGGCGCGGGCTTCACGTGGAGTGGAACCTCCATGGCCGCGCCGCACGTGTCGGGCACGGTCGCTCTGATTCGCCAGGCGAATCCGAGCATCTCAGTGGATGGCATCAAACAGATCCTGGAGCAGACCGCCCTCGATCTGGGTAACCCGGGAGACGACAACGACTACGGTTGGGGTCGCGTCAACGCCTTTGCGGCGGTGAGCGCAGCGCTGGCCGGCGTCGGAACGCTGGAAGGCACCATCTACAGCTCCGTTGGCGGAACCGTCAGCGGCGCCATGGTGCGTATCGTCGATACCGGGCAGAAGGTCTACTCGGATGCGAGTGGCCATTACACGCTGCAGCTCGTGGCCGGCGGCCATTCCGTGGAAGTCAGCCGTTTTGGTTATCAGACGCAGACAACCTCGGCAACGGTGGACGCGGACCAGTCGACGACACTGGACGTGACGCTGACTCAGCTTCCGTCCGGCACGGTCGCCGGAACGGTGCGTGATTCGAACACCCTGGCGGGCATTGCCACCTCGATCAGCGTGAAGCTGGCGGGACAGGTGGTGCTCACATCGGCGACGGATCCGGGAACCGGTGCATACAGCATCGTGTTGCCCATCGGGTCGTACGACATCGTGTTCAACCCCACGTTCCCGTATCCCATGACGACGCGAACCAACGTCATGGTGTACGAAGCGGCCACCACCACGGTCGACCTGCTGCTGGATCCGGCGCAGGTGCTCCTGGTGGATGATGATGCCGGCAAGAACTACGAGACCTACTATCAGGATGCGATTGCCGCGGCTGGCAGGTCGTTCCTGACCGTGAGTACTCCGCCGTCGGCGGCCGACATGGCGCTGTTCGAGGCCGTGGTATGGCTGACAGGCGACGATTACACAACGACGCTCACCCCGGCCGATGAGGCGGCGCTGGCGACGTATCTCGACGGCGGTGGCCGGCTGTTCATCAGCGGCCAGGACATCGGCTATGACATCAACGCCGACGCCTTCTACGCCAACTATCTGCACGCGCATTACGTGCAGGACGACGTGGCGCTGGGCGCGGTGCTCGGCAACCCGTCCAGCCAGGTCGGTGCGGGGCTTTCTGCGGCCATTCAGGGCGGCAGCGGCGCCAACAACCAGGCGTATCCGGACGAGATCGATCCGCTGGCACCCGCGCAGACGTCGTTCTTCTATGACAGCACGGTGCCCGGCGCGGTTGTCACCAGCAACAGCGCCACGCACAACACTGTGACCTCCAACGGTGTGACCAGCTCGGGCAGCGCGGCTCTCAATTACGAGGGTCCGTACCGTCTGGTGTATTTCGCGTTCGGGTTCGAAGCGATTGCGGACGAAACCGATCGCACCGTGGTCATGGATCGCGTCCTCGACTGGTTGCAGGGATTCCCCCAGATCGTGCATACGCCGCTGGGTGATACCGAAGACACGTCGAATCCCTACCACCTGACGGCTGTCATCACGTCGGACTTCTTCCCGCTGGCGCCCGCGACCTTTGCGGTCGTCTACAGCGTGAATGGTGGCGCGGATATGTCAGTGCCGCTCACGCCGACGGGAATTCCCGACCAGTACCAGGCCGATATCCCGGCCCAGCCCATCGACACCGATGTGGACTACTACCTCACGGCGTCGGACGCCGAGGGTCACACCTCGACGCATCCGCTGGGCGCGCCCGGCAACCGTCACCATTTCTCGGTGGCGAAAGACACGACACCGCCTCAGATCGTTCATTCGCGCCTGCGCGATACCAACGATCTTACCGGCCCGTATGTGGTGGAAGCCGATGTGACGGACAACATCGGTGTGGAAGCCGTCTATCTGGTGTACTCCAAGAACGGCGGCCTCTGGCACCGCGTGAAGATGATGCCCCAGTCGCCCACGTATGTCGGCGAGATCCCGGGCCCGACGCAGGTCGGTGACCAGTTCGACTACCACATCATTGCGATGGACGAGTCGTACTCCGGGAACGTCGCGCGTGAACCCGAAACCGGAGACTACCACTTCTCGATCGTCGAGGAGTTCGTGTGGGACTTCGAGGGTGACGACGGCGGCTTTACGCCTTCCGGCGGTGTGTGGGAATGGGGTGCACCGACCAGCGGTCCGGGTGCAGCGCACTCGGGGATGAACCTCTGGGCGACGGTCCTGGGCGGCACGTATCCCGCCAGCGCCAACGCCAAGCTGGATCTGCCTCCGATTACGATTGCGGCGGATCGTCCGTACGCGGTGCTTTCCATGTGGCACTGGTACAACATGGAAAACCTGTACGACGGCGGAAACGTCAAGGTCTCGACCGACGGCGGCGCCACCTTCCAGGTGGTTACGCCGGGACGCGGCTATGATGGAACCGCCCGCACCACCAACGCCGGTATTCCCGGTGAACCGTGCTTCACCAACGTCCATGAATACTGGCAGCAGGATATCTTCGACCTGTCGGCCTATGCGGGCCAGCAGGTGATCATTCGCCTGCACATGGGAAGCGACGGTAGCGTGCAGCGTTCCGGCTGGTACGTCGACGACATGCGGCTGCGCTCGAGCAGCGTGGACGACGTCGCGCCGACGATCAGCAACGTGGCGGTTCCCGCCAGCTCTTTCAACACGAGCGGGCCGTACACCGTCAGCGCCGACGTGACCGACCTCTTCTCGGGTGTCGCGGGCGTTTCCATGTTCTACAGCGTCAATGGCGGCTCGTACATGCAGGTCGCGATGACACACGGCAGCGGCAACTCGTGGAGTGGGGGCATTCC
>OBLQ010000078.1_pt1 | contig 30800 bp, 40 predicted proteins | sample 1519881 | NCBI WGS metagenome assembly OBLQ01 (sample SAMN01911456, study PRJEB22533) | soil metagenome | biome: Soil | place: Malaysia | collected 2012-04-30 | depth DG_metagenome m | reverse complement strand
GTCGGCGCCGAGGATCTGACTGATGGGCGCGAAGTTGAACATCGTATGCCAATGGGCATCGATGAGCCCCGGCATCAGTGTTTTCCCCTTGGCATCGATCACCGTGGCGCCGGCGGGCGCCGGGATGGACTTCGCGATCTTCGCGATCTTGTTGCCCTCGACCAGCACGCTCATTCCGGTCGCGAGCTGCTCGTTCATTCCGTCGAAGACGTTCGCGTTGGTGATCAGCACCGTGCTCACCGGCTTGGATTCCTGTGCCATGGTCGGTATCGCGGCCGCGAGCACCAGGAGCAGACCTGCCCACATCCCGCGGACGGTCCGGCCGCTACGACGAACTCCGGTATTGGTTTTCACTACTTTGCCTCCCTGTAAGTTCTGGTGGTCTGATGCCCATGAGACTCATGATCGAAACAATGGGCGGGAATACTAACCACTCAACATCGTCGGTGGGAAGGACCCTAACGGGGAAAAAATGGGGAATTGCTCAACGTGCGGGCGGCTGGATCAGGCGACGCGAGACCGCCTCGGCCACCGCCGCCCGCCGGTCGTGGACACCCAGCTTGGCGTAGATGCTGTCCAGACGCTTCTTGACGGCTGCGGAACTCACCGACAGTCGGCTCGCGATCTCCTTGTTCGTCATGCGCCACGCGAGCAGCTCGAGGGTCTCGAGTTCGCGGAAGGTCAGGACGCCGTTCGGTCCGAGGGCTGTCGAACTCTGCTGGGCGCTCACGAACGCGGCGCGCAGAGTCTGGACGTACGCGTCGGGGTCCGGCCGTCTCGCGAGCTCGTCGAGGAGATCCTTCACCCGGGGCCCGCAGTCGAGAAAGCTCCGTATTAGACCTCTCGGCGCCGCCATAGCCACGACGTCCGCGAGGGCATCGAGTGCGGCCTCACGGTCACCCCGATCGTGCAGGGCCAGCGCGCGGAGGATGGAGAGAGGGACGGCCACCCGCCGGTTGTGGTGCTGCTCCATGCGGACGAGCGCGTTGTCGACGAAATCCAGCGCCGAGGCACGGACGGGCGCTGCGGGGTGTTTGATCAGGTGCATCGCCCAGGTCACCGTCGGCACCTCGAGCCAGAACGCCTGGTGGTCGGCGGCGACAGGAGGGCCAATGCCCTCCGGGGGTGGCAGACCACGGAGGAGAGCGACGCGGACCTCGAAGGACCGGAGGACGCCGAGCGAGTTTGCATCGCCGATCTCGGTCGCGAAGGCGCGGGCGTCCCTGCAGTACGTATCAACCGCCTGCTGGTTGTTCCTCGCCAACGCGATCAGAGCCCGTCCGATGAGCGCATCCCTGGAGATGGCGCTGATCACCCGGTACCGAAGATCCTCGACACGGCGGAAGCACGTCTCGGCCTCGTCCAGGAGATTCTGTTCGTAGGCGACGAGACCGAGTAGATAGGGCGCGTGGCCCAGCCGGCTGTTGGCCACGGACACCCGCTCGTCCAGATCCAACATCTGCAGCGCTCGCGCGCGGCACGAACCGAGATCCAGGGCATAGAGGTGAGCGAACCCTTGTGCCTGGAGCAACTCCGCGGCGCTGGGGCTCCCGGGGCCGACGGCTGCGATCGCTTCTTCATTCTTACGGACGCCCTCATGAAGCCGGCCGGAGAGCACGAGCCCTCCCAATCGGTAGACGCAGGCGAGGGACCACGGCCTGCTTGCGACCTCCGGATTGCTGGCGAGGGCGCGTTGGGACCGCTCGAGCGAGCCGCCGACGTCACCCTTCCAGTAGAGGAGTTGGGCCCACAGGGCGTCGATGTCGGCCTGCAAGAAGGGAGCGCCGCCTCCACTGCCTTTGCGAGATCCATCCGTGCCCATTCCCTCGATCTCGCGCAACACAGCTTCGAGTCCAGGGAAGTTCCAGCGGATCATGCAGCAGTGGCCTTCGGCCACCAACAGTGGCAGCCGGCCGTGCATCGCGCCCGGCGGAAACATCGACAGCCACTCGGCCAGGCGCCTGCAAGACATGTCCTCCGAAATGACCGCGTGGAGGTGCGTGCCGACCAGCGCCGCAGCGGCGTCGAGCTCGCCGGCCGGGATCCACTGGCGTAGCGCCTCCTCGACGAGGCCCTCCCGGGCGAACCAGGCGCCCGCCTCACGACGCAGGCGACCTCGAAAGTCTGACGACACGAGGTGCCCAAGGTGATCCACCAGCAAGTCGCGGAACAGATGGTGCCAGCGATACCAGTCGCGACGGGTGTCGAGCGCGACCAGGAACAGGTTGTTTGTCTCGAGGGCTGACAGGTACCGCCGCATCTCCGCCGCGTCCGCTCGACCGGCCAACAGGTGGGCCATGAGCGGCGCGCTGAATCGCTCCATCAGGGCGGACACGGCGAGGAACTCGAAAACCTCGGGCGGCTGCGCCGCGAGCACCTCGTCGATAAGGTAGTCGGCGATCTGGCGGTCGGTCCCCGACAGCTCCCGGCCATCCCGATCCGGGTCCGGCGACTCCGACAGTGAGAGCTGGGCCAGGCGCAGACCCGCGATCCACCCTTCCGTCCGGCGCTGGAGGGATTCAACGGTGGTGGGGCTCAGAGTCAGACCGGCGACACTCGCGAAGAACTGCGCCGTCTCCTCGACCGAAAACCGGAGATCCCCGGCACGCAGCTCGGCGAGCCACCCTTGAGCCCGCCAGCGAGTCAGCGGCCACGGCGGGTCGACGCGGGTCATGACCGCGATGTGCAGGGCCTGCGGCGACCGTTCAACCATCAGCTCGACGAGGTGGTGGATATCGGGTGAATCGATCTCGTGGTAGTCCTCGAGCGCGAGAAACGTCTGCTCGCTCAGACTGTCCAGCTCGGCCACGAGGGTGTCGCAGACGTACGACCACGGCGGAGGCGTGCGGGCATCGAGGAGCGCCCGGCACGCCTCGAAACCGGCGCCGGAGACCCCACCGAGCGCCGCCACGAGGTATCGTGCGAATCGCTGCGGATTCCGATCCGCCCGGTCGAGAGAAATCCAGGCCGCGTCGCCGCCGACGTTTTCCAACCACTGCAGCGCCGCCGTAGTCTTGCCGTAGCCCGCCGGTGCCACGATCAACGTCATGTGCGCGGCCGGCGCCGCCCGCAACCGGTCGAGCAATCGAGGCCGAGGAACGAGCCCGCCGGGCAGGGGCGGTCGCTCGAGCTTGCTGCGAATCAGCATCAGCTCCAACCTCGAGATGCCAGCCTCGCCCCTGATAGTGATATCGGCTTAACAAGACATCGTGACAAAGGAAGACGTAAGGGAGATTCAACCGCACAGTCTTCGCTGCGGCCAGAACCCTCGATCGCCAACGCGTCCCCCGGCTCGATCCGCAGCTCGCTGCACACAGACGAAGTCCCGAACAACTGATATGTCACGGTCAGAGTCACCACCGGCAACGGGTGGCAACCGGCGTACGCAATCGCAATCCCGGTCTGGCTGTTGCGACGGTTGAGCCACGCAGACGTTTCGCTAAACGTCTCATGGGAGGAGTATAGCAGACTGCGGGAGTGTGACCCCAAACAGGAGGAAGTTGGAAATGGCTCCCCGGGTAGGACTCGAACCTACAACCCTGCGGTTACGAGGGTTCCTTCCGTCACCGGAAGGCTCGGACTATCTCATCACCCGCACTGTGTAGTGGGAGGGTGTCGGGCGCTTACGGGGCTTATCGGTTGAGATCCTCATCCCCTAGTCTCTGCACGTTCTCGCCTACGCGTCGTCTCTTCGGCGAGCTTCGCTCAGGATTCCCCGCTGGCGTTTTGCCACGCGGGCTTCCCTGAATTCACCCGATTTTCCACCAACGGTTTCCCGCTGGCGCTGCATTGCTACAGCCGCATGCTCTACCATTGAGCTACCGAGGAACCAGACCGGCAGAATAACGGTCCAGCCGCTTGTTGTCAATAGGCTTACGGGGTTTCAGAGGGCTGTGCAGACCCGCCAAAACACGGTCTTCTTGGCCATTTGGGCCCGGTTCGGCGCATAGACTAATAGCGCCCGTTTGCGGGGCGCTGTTTCTCTGGGAGGCGAGCCATGAAACTCTTCGCACTTATTACGTGTCTTCTGTGCGCCGCGGTTCCCTGCGTCGCGCAAACTTTCACCCTGGACGCCGTCACCAACTGCCCGGGACTCGGGTATGGCCACGATGTCGTCCTGCTTTCGCAGACCTATTACATCCAGTGGGTGTCGGGAGCGTGGTCACCGCTCTCGGACGACTCGCAGCAGGGCGGACTGACGTGGGAAGCGAAAGTCACCTACTACGACTACGGCAACGGCCAGACCGGCGTGATCGGCGCGACCACTCCCCCGGGGTTCTACGCCACCGCCGTCGATGCGGAAGCCGCCGCGCTCGGAATCTATCCCATCCAGGGACACGGTGGCGTGGTGTCCTTCTATCTGGAAGAACCGGGCTACACGCCGGAGGTGTGCACGGACAATCGGGGATCGGTAACGCTGCAGTTCATCACTCCCACGGGAGCGGGAGATATTCCGCGCGTGACCACACTCGAGGTGCGCGCAAACTATCCCAATCCGTTTACGGGATCGACGGCATTCGACATCAATGTCCCGCGGAATGAAGATGTCACCGTGCAGATCTTCGATGCGGCGGGCCGGCGGGTGCACATCGCACGTCTGGCCAATCAGCTTGCGGGTTGGCACACGGTGTCCTTTGACGGCCGCGACGACACCGGGCGCGCGCTCGCCAGCGGTATCTACTTTGCGAAGGTGAGTGCAGCCGGACAGACGGTCACGCGCAAGATGGTGCTGGTTCGCTGACCCGGCGGCGAACGATCCTACAGCCCGGCCTTGAAAAAGCGCAGAAGATAGAAGATCAGCGACGACAGGATGGCCGCGGCAGGAATGGTGAGCAGCCACGCCCAGACGATGCGCGTGGCGACTCCCCATTTGATCCCCGACAGCTTGGTGGTCGCGCCCACTCCGATGATCGATCCGGTGATGGTGTGCGTGGTGGACACGGGAATACCGGCATGCGTTGCCAGAAACAGCGTGGCTGCACCCGCCGTCTCGGCACAGAACCCGCCCACCGGTTTGAGCTTGGTGATCTTCATTCCCATGGTACGCACGATGCGCCATCCGCCCAGTGCAGTTCCCACACCCATGGCGATGTGGCAACTCAAAATGATCCACAGCGTGCGATGATCAAGGACCGACAACTGCACGTCGGGTGCCATGTGTCCTGAAGCCACCAGCAGCGCCACAATGATGCCCATAGTCTTCTGAGCATCATTGCCGCCGTGGCCGAGCGAGTAGAACGCCGCCGACATCAATTGACCGCGACGGAACACCTTGTCGACGGTCAGCGGGCGCCATTTGCGAAACAACCAGTACACCGCCACCATCAGCACGAACGCAATGCCCAGCCCGATCAGCGGCGCCAGCGGAATGAATTTGATGGTCGTGATGATCTTGTGCCACTGCAGCACTTCCCAACCGGCGTGAGCAACGCCGGCGCCGGCGAACCCGCCGATCAGTGCATGCGACGAACTGGTTGGAATGCCCCACCACCATGTGAGCAAATCCCACACAATTGCGCCCAGCAGTCCGGCCAATACCACGTAGATGTAGGCGTGGTCCCCCGGCGTCACCTTCACGATCTTCGACACGGTGTCCGCCACTGCCGGTGCAAACACAAACATGGCCACAAAGTTGAAAAATGCCGCCCACAGCACCGCCGTGCGCGGTGAGAGCACGCGCGTGGATACCACGGTAGCGATGGAATTGGCCGAATCGTGAAAGCCGTTGATGACGTCGAACCCGAGCGCGATCGCCACCACGAACACGATGAGAAGTAGATCGCCGCTCATCGGCTACGCATGCTCCAGCACAACGCCTTCGATCACGTTGGCCACGTCTTCGCACGCGTCAGTAATGTTCTCGAGCGCCTGGAAGATCTCGTGCCACTTGAGGACCACGATGGGATTGTTCTCTTCGCGAAACAGGCGGGCCACCGACGTGGTCTTGATGCGGTCAGCCTGATTCTCGAATTCGTTGATACGCACGCACTCCATGAGCACCGCCGTCGAGTTGCGCATGTGGCGCAGGCCCTTCACCGCTTTTTCGACCGCCTCGGCGGCCTGCGCCGTGACGATCACGGTCTCCCGGGCTCCCTCGGGCAGTTCGCTGATTTCGAACAGGCTCATGGTGCGCGCGGCACCATCGATGAAGTCGATGATGTCATCCAGCTTGGAGGCAATACGGTGAATGTCGTTGCGATCGATGGGCGTGATGAACGTCTTGTGCAGGGTCTCCATGCACGCGTGCGTCACCTCATCGGCCTGGTGTTCCAGCTGCTTGATACGCTGCGAAACCGCATCAAAGTCGGCGTCGTCGCGCGCGAGTTTGCTCAGCTCGCGTGCGCCCTCGACCGTGATCGCCGCCTGTCGCTCGAAAAAATCGAAGAAATTGGTCTGGCGTGGAAGTAGCCGCGAGAGCATGAGTCCGCCTCCGTTGAGGGTTCAGGTCTGGAACATGATCGGGGTCGAGGGCGCCGAAGCCCACGGAGACTACACCGAACATAAAGATCATGTAAAGAGAGGGGTGAGGGTGCCGGTTGGCACCCCCACCACCCTTCTGTCCGGCTACTTCAGGAGAACCACCTTGCGGGTGAAGTCCCCGTCGCGCGTGGACATGCGGATAAAGTAGATACCGGACGCGACGTAGCGGTCGCTGGCATCGCCTCCGTTCCACATGATCTGCTGCACGCCGGCCGGGCGGACTTCGTTCAGCAGATTGACCACACGCTTGCCCGCCACATCGTAGACGTTGATCTGCACATGCTGGCGCGTCGCCAGCGAGAAGCGGATCGCCGTCGCCGGATTGAACGGGTTGGGCACGTTGGCCAGGAGCTCGGTCTTCACGTGCGGGTGATCGGTGACCGGCGTGGGATCCAGGTTGACACTGAGGGTGTCGGTCACCATGGCAACCGGCGGGCATTTGCCCTGGTTGACCCACGCGTTGTACAGATCCGTTCCCGCGCTGTTGGTGGTGTTCGCGTCACGCAGAAACTCGATGTACTCCTTCGACGTGCTCTGGTAGTACAACGTCGCCTCGACGAAACGCGCATTGGTGGGCAGCAGGTACGTGGTGTCGTCCCAGTACTGCCCGTCGGGATAGGTCGCGTCCACCGGCTGCGCCTGCACGGACTCGAAGCCCGCATTGGTGAAGCCCCGCGGCGGAATGCGATTGTCCTTGTAGACCGAGTCGTTGAGTACGAAATGGAAGGTCGGTCCCGCCGTCTGGCTGAGCAATGTCGCCAGCCGCGTCGAGAAACCGATCTTGGTCTCGTAGATCTTCGCATCCTCGTCGTGTGTCAGCACGCCGGTGGCGGCGTCATAGGCGCCCGACTCATACACCTGGGAATGGCTCTGGTCGTACGCCTTGAGATTGATCCACACCCGCCGGCCTTCCGGATATCCCGAAGGCAGCTTGTGTGCGGTCTCGTTGGTCACGGTGACGGTCACCGTGGGGCGATTGCCCGCCTGACCCGCCGCCAGCGACATCGACGCCGCCAGGTGCAGCATGTCGAGAGCGCGCTGCTTGCCGGCATCGAGCTGCGTTACGTCCACTTCCGAGGGGAAGAAATCGGGCAGGATGTCGGGAATGAAGGTGTTGCCACCCGTCAGGTCGTGCAACCCGAGGTCGGACCGGGTCGGTGCGCCCGGCACGTTGCATCCCTTCCCGCTGACATCCCGCATATGGCAATCCTCGCAGGTGGACACCATTCCCCCCGCCTTGTTGCCCGCGAACTGCGGCGCATATACACCGCCGTTGGCGTATGTCGTCTGCGTCCATTCGCTGAAGGTTCGCTCGACCGGGAACATGTTGCGCAGATTCCCGTCGGGGTGAGCCATGTTGAACGCAGTCGGTGAGTACTTGCCCGGCACGCCGTCATACTGGAACACCGGGTTGCTCACGTCGTGGCAGGTTCCGCACAGATTGCCGGAGAGATGGAATGGAGAATACAGGACCGCGTGCGCCGCCTGCGAATCGCTGTAAGGACCGCGGCGCGGAGGGTTGGCGTCCATGATGAACTGCCCGTTGGCGTACGTGTATGGCAACGTCGTCAGCGAGTCCAGCACGGCAACGTCATTCACCGGACTCACGCCCGCCTGATAGTTGAGATCCGCCAGACGGTGGCAGAAATCGCACTGCACGCCCTGGCGGTCCTTGGCGTTCAGCTGGCCGCCGCTGGTATCGAAGGAGTGCCCCTCGGACCAGCCGCCGGGCGTGTGGCAGCGCAGGCACAGATCGCCCACCGCGGGCGCGTCCTGCTCCGCCACCGCGAGGCACGCGAAGAACAGCGGATCACGCGCCGCGTTGGCCATCATGCTTCCGCGCCAGTTCGCCCACGGCTCCACCGACGCGTTGTAGTTGCCATGACACGTCACACAGTTCTGGGAGGGATCCTCCACCACCACATGGAAGGGCTGAGTCCCCGGCATCTCCATGTCACGCAACGTTGTCGGAACGGTACCGCCTGCCAGCGGCGTGATGGTGAAGAAGGTGCTGCTGCGACCCGTCCCAATATTGCCTGCCCCGTCGGTCGCAACCACTCTGACCTTGTTCATCATTCCGGGCAGATTGGGAACAAACCAGTCGTAGGATCCATCGTTGGCTTCCTGGAACGACATGGGCGTGAAGGTGGCGCCCCCGTCGAACGAGACTTCGATCTTCACGTTGGCGATACCGCTCGCGTCCGTCGCCGACCACATAATGGTCTGCGTCGAATGCACCGCGAACGACTCGCCGCCGTTGGGTGAGATGACGGTGACCGTGGGCGGAGTGGTATCGTTGGATCCGGCCGGCGTCAGATTGCCGGTCAGATCCGCAGGATCAACGTTTTGAGTAAGGGATTCGTCACCTTCTTTCAGGCCGGGAAACGTGGGCGTGTTCAGGAACAACGTGGAAGTGATTTCCGTGAGATTGATGTAGCCGTCGTTATCGGCATCGAGGTCTGCAACTGCCTGGATAGCCTCAGCAGCAGTCATGCCCTGGTTGATTCTGACTTCGATCGACGCTCCGTAGGGGTTACGGGGTCCGCCACCATTGAAATCAAAATGACACACACCGCAATGTCCGCTGTTGCTCGGAAGATCGTCGAGTTTCGAGCCAACGGCGGAAGGATATGTGTCGAAAAAAGCTTTCCGGATTGGTGGACGGGCATTTGCGACGACCGCAAATATCAGAAGAGACACGAGAGCAATCGCTGTCTGCCGGAATTGCGGGGCCGGCATGGAACGCCCTCACTTCTAGCGACACAGGGGGAAAAAAGATGGAGCGGGCCAACCACCGATTGGGGCTGGCCCGCTCCGAGCGTCAGCGAGCGTGGCCGCAATTACGCCCACCGACTGCAACTTACGGCTCCAGCCATTGGAGCCGACTTACGGAGGTAATATATCGACTTCAGAGTCGTTTGTCTCTAATTATTTTCAGGTTTCGGAAAAAAAACGCTAACTCCAAATCTTTACACCAGATGCCCGGTCGGCGATAATGCCCGAAACCCCTTGGTTCGGGGGTTGAACTGACCCTGACTTTCAAAGCCGCCCGTGAGCGGCCGGAGAAGGAAATCATGAGACATCATTGCATCCGAGCAATCACCGCCGCCGGCGTGGCCCTTGTAGTCCTCGCTGCAGGCTGTGCGAAGAAGACAACTCACGAGGAGGCGAGCACGGAATTGCCCTTCACACATATGTCCGCGGACAGCCTGCACGCCCAGATGGCGCGCTTTGCGCCGGTTGAAATCTCGTACGACGAAACCATCCTCTCCGCCCCCGAGAAAGAAGCGCTCGCAAAACTCGTCCAGGTATCCCGCATCATCGATGAGATCTACCTGCGCCAGGTATGGCAGGGAAACATCCCGATGCGCAATGAGCTGATGAAAGCCTCGGAGACTCCGGGCCCCAATCAGCAACTTGCCACGGATCTCTACCGGTTCTTCAAGTTGAACGCGGGTCCCTGGCTGCGCCTCGAAAACAACCAGCCGTTCATCGGCACGCTGGCCAAGCCGGATGGCGCGGGCTTCTATCCCACGGATATGTCCAAGGAGGAGTTCGAGAAGTTCGTGGCGGCGCATCCCGATCAGCAGGATGCTCTGACGGGATACTTCACCGTCATCGAGCGCGCACCCGGCGGTGACCTGAAAGCGGTTCCCTACAGTGTAGAGTACGCTGATTTGCTGCGCGACGCGTCGCGCCTGATGAATGAAGCGGCGGACGCGCTCACGTCAGACACCGCCAAATCCGAACTGGGCAAGGGTGTCGATTACACCACGCTGGCCGCGTTTCTGCGCAGCCGCGCCGCGGCGTTCGAGTCCAACGACTACTTCCAGAGCGACATGGACTGGATGGACATCCGCGACAACATCATCGACGTGACCATCGGTCCCTACGAGGTCTACGAGGACAACCTCTTCAATTATAAGGCGGCGTTCGAGGCCGTGATTGCCATCCGCAACCCGGGCGACAGCCAGAAGCTCGAGCAGCTCAAAAGCTTCCTGCCCGCCATGGAGCGCAACCTGCCCATTCCGAACGAGTACAAGAACCCGCACCGGGGCACCGATTCGCCGGTGGCGGTTATCGACGTGGTGCACGCCGGCGGCGACATCAAGGCGGGCGTGCATGCCGTGGCCTACAACCTGCCCAACGACGAGAAGGTGCGTGAGGCCAAGGGTTCGAAGAAAGTGATGCTCAAGAATATTTCGCGCGCCAAGTACGAGAAGATTCTCGTCCCCATCGCGAACATCGTGCTGGATCCGAATCTGATGGATCACATCGACTTCGAGAGCTTCTTCAACCAGTCGCTGATGCACGAGCTGGCGCACGGCCTCGGCCCGGGCCGCATCAAGCTGGCCGACGGGACCGAGACCACCGTCAATCTGGCGCTGCAGACGCTGTACTCCCCCATCGAGGAGTGCAAGGCGGACGTGATGGGGTTGTTCAACAACCAGTACCTGCTCAAGCAGGGCGTCATCACACAGGAACAGCTGCACCGCCAGTACGCGGTGTTTCTGCCCGGTCTGTTCCGATCGGTCCGGTTCGGCCTGCATGAGGCCCACGGCAAGGGCAACATGATCCAGTACAACTGGTTCAAGGATCAGGGCGCCATCATTCTGGATCCCGCGACGGACCGCTACACGCTCGACAACGACAAGATGGGCGAGGCGGCGAAGTCGCTCACACGCGAACTGTGCCTGCTGGAGGCGAAGGGCGATTACAAGGCCGCCGAAGCCTTTGTCGACAAGTGGGGCAACGTTCCGCCCGAAGTCGAGCGCATCGTGAACAAGCTCAACGCGATTCCCTCCGACATCTGGCCGGATTACGACGCCCACTTCAGCACGACAGCAAAATAGTATTGCCGTGACACGAGGACGGTCCCCGAAGAAGAAGCCAACCGGCGGCGCGCCCGAAAGGGCGCGCCCCGACGCTCCTTCCCCGCCTGCCCGTCCCGTTGAGCCGCGCGTCGGATGGCTGGTGGGCAGCGCCATCTTTTCGGCCCTTCTCGTCGCCGGCGCCGCGTTTCTCCCCGAACAACGCCTGTGGGGAATCAACCACCTTGCCTTTGTTCCGCCCGGCGCGCGCTATGCCGCCCTCGGACTGCTCCTGCTGGCCTTTCTTCCCCTGATCGCGAAGCCGCTCTACCGCCGCGTGGTGGGCATCTTCGACGCCATCGGTGTGCCGAAGCGCGACGCCAGTGTCTGGGTGGCGATCACCATGATCGCCCTCGGCAGCACGCTCATATTCTGGACGTTCCGCTCGTCCACGTTGCTGCTGGGCGACGGGCAACTGCTGGTGCGCAGCTTCGAAGTGGCCGAACAGGGCTACGACAAGGTGATCATGCGCAGCGCAAGCGCCATCATGAAGGAAGAGAAGATCGCGCCCGGCACGACCCTGGCCTACTACGGCGCAATGAAGACCGGCAGCAAATGGTTCAAGCAACCGCCGCTCAACTCCATGCGGGCGCTGAACTGCATCCTGGGTGGATTGCTGATGTTTCTGCTCGGAACCCTCATCACCGGCAAGCATACGCGCGGGGAGCTGCGATTATGGCTGCTGGTGCTTGCGCTGGGCTCGTGTTCCATTGAGTTGTTCTACGGCTACATCGAGAACTACACCACCCCCACCCTGCTGCTGGCGCTGTATGTGGTGCTTGCATTCCGCGCCCTGCACGAAAAGGGGCCGCTGTGGCCCGCCGTCATTCCTCTGCTGGCGGCCTGCTACGCCCACATCCAGTCAATTCTGTTCCTGCCGTCGTTCGTGTATCTGATGTTGTGGCGCGGAGGCGTGTCGCAGCGCGCCGAACTGGTGCGGCGCTGGACACCGCTGTTCAGCATGGTCGCAACCCTGGGCGTCATGGCGGCTCCCATCGTTCCCAAAATGCGGAAGTTCTACGTGCCCCTCGGTTTCAGCAACGACAAGTACGCCATGTTTTCTCCCCACCATCTGGCGGACATCGTGAACGAACTGTTCATGCTGGTGCCCATTCTGCCGGTGGTAGCCATGTTGGCGTGGCTGGGTCGTGAGGCGGAACGGGCCACCGGGCACGACGCGTCGCGCGACGCGCGCGCCGTGAAGACACCCTCCGAATGGTTCGCGCACCCGGCGGAATGGCAGTTGAGCACCACCATCCTGGTGCCATGCTTCCTCTATATTCTGTTCTTCCACCCCGCCATCGGCATGGCGCGCGACTGGGATCTCTTCACCATGACCACCACCGCGCTGGTGCCCTTCGTGCTGCTGGTGCTCAACCGCTACCTGCGCGCGACGCAGATCAGTCTGGACGTAACCTCACGTTTTGCCGTGCCGGCGCTGGCGGTTTTGATGGTCTCGAGCGTGGCGTGGATATCCGTGAATGCGTCGCCGGAACGCACCATGGACCGGTTCCGCGACATCCTCACCTACGATCGCACCCACGCCGCGTACGCGTGGGAGAACCTGGCGATGCTCCAGCACGAACGCAAGAACCTGGACGGAGCCATCCAGACCATGCGCATCGCCTATGACCACTCCCGCAATCCGCGCCAGGGCGTGCGGCTGGCGGTCTATCTGGATGAGGCCAAACACACGGACGAGGCCAAGCAGATTCTGGAGAAGATCCTGGACCGCTGGCCCGACTTCACCAAGGCGCGCTTCCGCCTGCTGGTATTCCTGGAACGCGAGGACAACTGGCCCCGCATTCTCGATCTGTCACGGGACGGCATGAAGTACAACCCCGAGGACGCGATGTACCGGTTCTTCTATGGAGAGGCGCTGCTGCGTTCCGGACAGACGGAAGAGGGAATCGCGATATTCCGGCAATGCGCGCAGCTGGACCTGCCCGCCAGCATCCAGAAACACGTCAAGGACGTGCTCACCGACTACGACAAGACCAAAGGAAATAAGTAGCCGGCCCGAGCGTTACTGATCGTCGTCGTCGGTGCCGGTCGAATCCGCCGCGGTGGAGTCCGCGTCGGTGCTGTCCACGGGAAGCACGGCTTCTTCGATCAGCGATGCGCCGTCGACCATGTCCAGCAGCGCGTTGTAGGAAAAGATGGCGTAGCCGGCCACGGGGACGTCGCGCAACAGGCCCACCGACTCCGCCAGAAACTGGTCGCGCCCGTCATACACGCCCAGTCCGATGAGTACGTGCTCGACACCCACCAGACGATTGTAGACACGCGCCCGCGCCTCGACTTCCAGTGGCGGCATGCTGTACGCCATGGGAGCCACGAAATCCACCCACCCTTTGTGCACCCACGTGGGCCAGTCCTGCCCCTTGTCGGAACGGGCCAGGACGGGGTCCGCAACCACCGCGGCGGACAGCGGCTTCCCCGCGCAGGCGGCATGGATATCCATCACCATGCTGTCCACCTGGGCGCACCGTTCCTCCGAGAACAGGCTGTCCAGCGAAGCCAGCGCCCCGGCGCCCACGACCTTTTCCAGCGTTGCCCGGTTGCCGGCCAGTTCCACCGGATCGACTCCGTACTGCATCAGAAACCGCGAACGGCTGCTGCGATCGAAGGTGTACTCCTTGTTGGGATAGCGAATGTAATCGAGATGAATCCCGTCGATGTCGTACGTGTTCACGAGCTCGCGCACCACGGCCACCATGTGCGCGCGAAATTCGCTGACGCCGGGCGAAAGAAAGTAACCCTCCATGTGCTCGGCCTTCCACCGCGACGGTGGCACGTGATCCATGCGCGTACCCTGCGCGTTGGAGAGGATCCAGTCGGGATGTTTGACCACCAGGTGCTCCGGTGGCGGTGCCCTCCGGGTGTCCGACCACGCGTAGTAGACGTTGAGCCACGCATGCACCTGGATGTCATTGCGGTGCGCAAGCGTGATCAGGTAGCGCAGGGGATCGAAATCGGCCAGCGGCGCCGTGAGCGAGGCGGCGGGCGGGTCGAGTGATGATTGATAGTAGGCGTCGCCGCGCCCGCGCACCTGCACGAACAGAATATGGAACCGCGTCTGGGTGGCAAAATCGACCAGCCGCGTGATGGACTCGGGCGAGGTGAGCGCATCGCGCACCACCCACAGGGCGCGAATCTCGTTGTTGGGCAGGATGGAGGTGTTGGCCGCCAGCCGGGTGAGATACGGCGGCGTGAACACCGACGACGTGTCGGTCTGCGAAAACGCCGGAGCCCCTCCCAGGGGAAGGGGCTCCATGTGTGTACCGGCCAGAAGCCAGGTCGCCGCAACCACGATGGCAACGCGCGTCGCCGCGCGAACCGGCCTCGACACTGTTAGTCTCCGGACCGCTTTGCCTTCGTATTCGACTTGGTCTTGCCCTTGGACGCGGCGGTCGACTTGCCGGCCTTCTTCGACGGCTTCTCGGCCGTCTTGGATTCCTTCTTGTCGCGCGCCGTCCGGGGCCTGGCTGCTTTCTTTTCCTTCTTCGGCTTGGTGGCGCGATCCTTGTCGGGCTTCACGTCGCCGCCGGCAGCCGCGTCAGGCGTGGGCGCCGCAACACCGCGCACCAGCGGCTTCTTGGTCTTCTCGGTATCCACCAGCTCGAGCAGCACCAGGCGCGCGTTGTCGCCGACCCGCATGTGGTCGAGGCGAATAATGCGCGTGTAGCCGCCGTTGCGCTCCATGTAGAGCGGAGCCAGCTGGTCGAACAGCTTGCGCAACACATCGGTGTTACGAACCACACGGCCCGCGCCGCGCCAGTGCGACAGCGCCACCGAGGTCTGCCCCGCCGCATGCGCCTGGTGGCCCTTCTTGGCGCGCGTGATCAGCCGTTCGGCGACCCGGCGCGCCTCTTTGGCCTTGGGCGCGGTGGTGGTGATGCGCTCGGCATCGAACAACGACGTCACCATGCTGCGCATGAGCGCCTTGCGGTGCGACGCGGTGCGTCCGAGTTTGCGATGATCTACGCGGTGTCTCATGTCAGTGTCCTTGTCTTCGTATTAGTTCTCGCCGGCAGACGACGCAGTCAGTTCCGAAGGCTCCTCGGCGGGACGCGGCGTGCGCCCCTCCAGGATGGCGTCGATGTCCATGCCCAGGTGCAGACCCATCCCCGAGAGAATCTCGGTGATTTCCTTCAGGCTCTGCTTGCCGAAGTTACGGTACTTGAGCATCTCCGCCTCGCTGCGGCGCACCAGGTCGCCCAGCGTCTTGATGTTGGCCCGACGCAGGCAGTTGCTGGAACGAACCGACAGCTCCAGTTCTTCCACGCTGCGGCCGAGCAGCTCGCGCAGGCGCTCGTGCTCTTCGTCCACCACCGGTTCGGCGGCCTCCATGGGAGCCTCGTCGAACTGGATGAACAGCAGCATGTGATCCTTGATGATCTTGGCCGCGTAGCCAAGCGCATCTTCCGGACGCTCGCTGCCGTTGGTCGTGATCTCCAGGATCAGACGGTCGTAGTCGGTGCGCTGTCCGACGCGCGTGTTTTCGACCGCGTACGCAACCTTGCGCACTGGCGAAAAGTTCGCATCCATGGGAATCAGGCCGATGTCGAAGTCGCCCAGATCGTGGCTTTCGCCGGGCACGTAGCCGCGGCCGTGGCCGATCAGGATGTCCATTTCGACTTCCACCGCTTCCGACGCCGTGCAGATGACGAGATCCTTGTTGATGATCTCGATGTCCGCATCCGCGTCGATATCGGCCGCCCTGATCGGGCCTTCCCTGTTGACCCGCAGCTTCAGGAACTTGGGATCGTCGTTGTGCATGACCACCACGAGCTGCTTCAAATTCAGCACGATGTCGGTCACGTCTTCCATGACGCCGGGAATGTTGGAAAGTTCGTGCAGAACTCCCTTGATGCGCACGGCCGTCACCGCCGCGCCCTGGATGGACGACAGCAGCGTGCGGCGCAGCGCGTTTCCGAGCGTGAGGCCGAACCCGCGCTCCAGCGGCTCCACAATGAAGCGCGCGTTGGTGGCGGTGGCCGTCGCGTCGTCGCGAACGATTTCCTTCGGCATCAACAAATTACGCCATTTCATCGTATTTGGCTCCTTACTCCCCGCAGGGATCGAGTGTCCGAGTCGCCGGGTTACTTCGAGTACAGCTCGACGATGAGCTGCTCGTCCACGGGCACTGGAATTACGTCACGGCCCGGCACCTCGACAAATGTTCCCTCGAGCTTGTTGGTATCGAGGTCGAGATACGGAACCGCCTGCCGGGCGTCGACGTTCTTCATCGACTCCTTGATGATGAAAAGATCCTTACTCTTTCCGCGCGGCGCAACCCGGTCGCCGGGGCCGCACAGGTAACTGGGAATGCTGACTTTCTTCCCGTTCACCTCAAAGTGGCTGTGGCGAATGAGCTGTCGCGCCTGCGCGCGTGAGGCCACGAAACCAAGCCGGTACACCACGTTGTCGAGACGCCGCTCGAGCAACTGGAGAAGCGTGGTACCCGTGACGCCCTTCTGCTGCGCCGCCTTCTCGAAGTAGTTGCGGAACTGCCGCTCCAGCAGCCCGTAGTGCTGGCGGAGCTTCTGTTTCTCGCGCAGCTGCATGTTGTATTTGGACGACTTCCCGCGCCGGCCCTTGCCATGCTCGCCCGGGGGGAAGTTGCGCTTCTCGATGGCGCACTTGTTGGAATAGCAGCGGTCGCCCTTGAGGAAGAGTTTCTCTCCCGCACGGCGGCACACCTTGCATTTCGCGTCACGATACCTGGCCATTCAGCTCTCTCCTTGAGTTCGCGCGATCTCTCCCGCGCGAGGGTTCGCGCGACTCCTGCGCGCGAGAAATACCATCAATCAATTCGAATCAGACCCGGCGCCGCTTCCGGGCGCGGCAGCCGTTGTGCGGCTGGGGAGTACAATCCTTGACCGCGGTTACTTCCAGGCCGGCCGCGCGCAGCGAACGAATCGCGGCCTCGCGTCCTGCGCCGGGGCCCCGGATCCACGCTTCGACTTTCTTCATGCCGAGTTCCATCGCCTCACGCGCGCAGCGCTCGGCCGCCAGCTGGGCGGCGAACGGCGTGCTCTTGCGCGAACCCTTGAAGCCAACCATACCCGGGCTGGCCCACGACACCACGGCGCCGCTGAGGTCCGTGATGGTCACGATGGTGTTGTTGAAGCTGGACTGAATGTGCGCCACACCGGCCACATCCACCTTCCGGTTCTTCTTCTTCGCGCTGGGGCGCTTGGTCTTGCCTGTCGTCGCTGTCGCCAATTCGTTCCTCCTGATTCACCTGCTCACTCGCAGGTTTGCCTACCTGCCGGGTGCGGGCTTCTTCTTGCCGACGCCCGGACGAACCTTCGGGCCCTTGCGCGTGCGTGCGTTGGTGCGCGTGCGCTGGCCGTGCACGGGGAGATTCACACGATGACGCTTTCCCCGGTAGCAGTTGATGTCGATGAGGCGCTTGATATTGAAGCTGAGCTCGGTGCGCAGTTCGCCTTCGACTTTGTACTCGTTTTCAATGATGCCGCGCAGCTTGATGCCCTGCTCTTCGAGCAGGCTCTTGACGCGCGTCTCCGGGCTGATGCCCGCTTTTTCGCAGATGGCCTGCGCCGACTTCGGTCCGATGCCGTAGATGTACGTCAGCGCCACCACCACGCACTTTTCATTCGGAATATCTACGCCTGCAATTCGCACGTATTCTCTCCTTACCCGGGTCTAACCCTGGCGCTGCTTATGGCGCTTGTGCTTGCAAATAACGCGCAGCACGCCTTTACGCCGGATGAGCTTGCAATCCGGACAGATCTTTCTGATTGAGGTTCTTACCTTCATAGCGGTTCCTCGCCTGACTATTTATACCGATACACGATCCGCCCCTTGGTCGGATCGTACGCCGAAATCTCCAGTGTCACGCGGTCGCCGGGCAGGATCTTGATGAAATGCATCCGCATCTTGCCCGACACGTGGGCCAGCACAATGTGTTTGTTCGCCAGCTCAACCCGGAACATCGTGTTGGGCAACGCCTCAATCACGGTTCCTTCGACAGTAATGGTTTCTTCCTTCGCCATACGCTCCCGTTGAATTTCGCATTCGCCACGCGGAGGCTTGCCGACGCGTGGCTAATTCCAACCTAACGCGTGAGTATCTTTGGGCCTTCCGCGGTCACCGCCACGGTGTCCTCGAAGTGCGCCGACAGGCTGCGATCGCCCGTCACGATGGTCCAGCCGTCTTCGAGCGTGAACACATCGGCTTTTCCGATGTTCACCATGGGCTCGATCGCGATCACCAGACCGGGTTCCATCATCGGTCCCTGATTGGGAGGACCAAAGTTGGGAACCTGCGGATCCTCGTGCATCTGCCGGCCGATTCCATGACCGACCAGCGAGCGCACCACCGAGAATCCGCCCGCGCGGGCCCGTTTTTCCACCGCATGCGAGATGTCCGTCAGGCGGTGGCCCGGTCGCGCCTGCTCGATTCCCCGCTCGAGCGACTCCCATGTCACCGCCAGCAACCTCTCGGCGTCGGCGCTGATCGCGCCCACCGCAATGGTGCGCGCCGAATCGACATACAGGCCGTCTTTTTCGACCCCGATGTCGAGCCCGACGATGTCGCCCTCCTGGAAGGGCCGGTCGTCGGGAATTCCGTGCACGACCTCTTCGTTCACCGAGATGCAGGTCGACGCCGGATATCCGTGGAAGCCCTTGAACGCCGGGCGGCCTCCCCGCCCCACGATCAGCGCTTCGATCGCCGCATCCAGCTCGAGCCGTGTTCGCCCCGGCCGGATGAAGTCACGCGCCAGCGCAAAACACTCCACCACGATGGCCCCGTTGGCCTGCATGGTCTCTATCTCAGCGGGCGTCTTGAGGACGATCATTGGAGCACGCGCTCGATGGATCTCGTCACCTCGTCGACCGGTTGTTCTCCGTCCAGTTCGTAGATCGCTACCATTCCGCGATAATGCGCGAGAATCGGTTGTGTCTGCGCCTCATACACAGCCAGGCGTTTCGCGATCGTCTCGGGACGGTCATCCTCACGCTGTATCAGCGTGCCGCCGCACCGGTCGCAAATTCCGTCAACCCGCGGCGGGTTGATCTTCACATGAAAGACGGTCTTGCACTGCGTGCAGGTCCGTCGGCCTGACAGCCGCTCGATCACCAGCTCGGGTCTCACGTTGAGCACCACGATGGCGCCGATCGTCTGTCCGAGCTCGGCCAGCAATGCGTCGAGCCCCTTCGCCTGGCCCGCCGTGCGGGGAAACCCGTCCAGCAGCCAGCCTTTCGCGGTTCTGTCGTGCTGCACCGCGATAATCACTTCGCGCATGAGCGCCAGTACGGTTTCATCCGGCACCAGCTGCCCCGACGCGAGAATCCCTTTCACCTGTTTGCCCAGGTCGCTTCCGGCCGCCACTGCCTCGCGCAGCAGGTCGCCGGTCGAAATATGCTGCAGCCCGCGCTTTTCCCGGAGCCGCTCTGCCTGGGTCCCCTTGCCGGATCCCGGGGGTCCGAACAAGATCAGGTTCATCTAGCTCCTGCGCCCGCGCAGGCGGCCGTGTTTCACAAATCCTTCGTAGTGCCGCATCAACAGATGCGACTCGATCTGGCGCAACGTATCCAGCATCACGCCCACCACGATGAGCAGGCCGGTGCCACCGAAATAGAAGGGCACGTTGGCCTTGCGAATCAGCAGATCCGGAAGCACGGCAATGAATGCCAGGAAGATCGCGCCCGGAAGCGTGATACGCGTCAGGATGCGGTCGATGTACTCGGCCGTGCGCTTGCCGGGGCGAATACCCGGAATAAAACCGCCCGACTTCTTCATGTTGTCGGCGAGATCGACCGGATTCAGCACGATCGCCGTGTAGAAGTACGAGAAGAAGATGATGATCAGCGTGTACAGCGTGATGAAAATCACGTGTCCCGGCGAAAGCACGAGATGGATCGCCTGCAGCCAGCTGATGTTCGGAAAGAGCGCCGCGATGGTGCCCGGGAACATGATGAGCGACTGCGCAAAGATGATGGGAATCACGCCCGCGATGTTGACACCCAGAGGGATGTGGCTCGCCTGCCCGCCATACACGCGGCGGCCCACCACGCGCTTGGCGTACTGGACCGGGACACGGCGCTGGCCCTGCGTCACAAAAATGACACCGGCGATGACGACCACCATCATCAACAGGATCAGCGCCAGCTTGAACGGCGTCATCTGACCCAGCTGCACGGCGCGGAACGTGTTGAGAATCTCAATCGGATAGCGCGCGATGATGCCGATCGTGATGATCAGCGACATGCCGTTGCCGATACCGCGCTCGGTAATCTGCTCGCCCAGCCACATGATGAAGATGGTTCCGCTGGTGAGCGTGAGCATCGTCAACAACCGGAATCCCCAGCCCGGGAACATGACCGCGGAATGACCGCTCGGTCCGTGCATGTTCTCGAGGAACATCGAGATACCGAAGGACTGAATCACCGACAGCACCACCGTGCCGTAGCGCGTGTACTGCGTGATCTTCTTGCGGCCCTCGTCGCCTTCCTTGGCCAGCTTCTCGAAGTACGGGATGACGGCCTGGAAGAGCTGCAAAATAATGGACGCGCTGATGTACGGCATGATGCCGAGCGCGAAGATGCTGGCTTTGGCCAGGTTTCCGCCGGCAAACAGGTCGTACAGGCCGAGAATGGTCCCGCGCTGGCGCTGGAAAAACTCGGTCAGCACCGAGGCATCCACACCCGGCGTCGTGATGTGACTCCCGACGCGATACACGACCAGCAACCCGAGCGTGAAGAGAACCCTCCGCTTCAGTTCGGGAATGCTGAAAATTTCCTGGATCTTGTTGAACATATTGAAAACGTTCTAAAAAGCTATCCGACCAGGGTGACCTGTCCGCCCGCCTTCTCCACCGCTTCCTTTGCCTTCGCGCTGCACGCATGCACCGTGATCTTGAGCGGCTTGGTAATGGCTCCGTCGGCCAGCAATTTCACCGGATGTTTCAAGTGACGAATCAGTCCGCGGTCGAGCAACGCGTCGATGTCGACGGTGGCGTTGGCGTCGAAACGATCCAGGTCGCCCACATTGATGACCTGGAACGGAATGCGGAAAATATTGGTGAAGCCGCGCTTGGGCAGACGGCGCTGCAGGGGCATCTGACCGCCCTCATACCAGGCGTGCCTGGTGTTACCGGTACGCGACTGCGTTCCCTTGTGACCGCGCGTTGCGGTCTTGCCGTGGCCCGAACCCGGACCGCAGCCGACGCGCTTGCGCTTCTTTTTCGAGCCCGACGCGGGCTTGAGAGTGCCGAGACGCATGACTACTTGACCTCCTCGACACGAACCAGATGTCGCACCTGGTGAATCATGCCCCGAATTGCGGGCGTGTCGTTCTTCACCAGCGTCTGGTAGGTGCGATGAAATCCAAGGGCCTGGATCGTCAGCTTGTGCTTGGGCACAGCGTGGATCGTGCTCTTGATCTGCGTGATTCGAATCTGCTTAGCCATTCTTGGCCTCGATTCCGAAAAGCTGATTGATGGTGATGCCGCGGCGCTTGGCGACGTCGCGCGCACTCTCGAGCTGGCCGAGCGCGGTGAGCGTGGCCTTCACGAGGTTGTGCGGATTCGTCGAGCCGAGCGACTTGCACAGCACGTCGCGCACGCCGGCGGATTCCATGATGGCGCGCACAGCGCCGCCCGCGATCACGCCGGTACCGGCGGTGGCGGGCTTCAGGATCACTTTGCCGGCGCCGTATTTTCCGTACACAGCGAAGGGAATGGTGCCGCCCATCAGGGGCACGCGCACCATGGACCGTTTGGCGTTCTCTCCCGCCTTGCGGATGGCGTCGCTGATTTCGTTGGACTTGCCCAGTCCGACGCCCACCTTGCCCATGCCGTCGCCCACGCACACCAGCGCGTTGAAGCTGAAGCGGCGTCCGCCCTTCACGACCTTCGCGACTCGGTTTACGTAAACCGTGCTCTCGATGTATTCCGGCCCGCCACGATCGCGATCACGATCACGATCGCGGTCGCGCGGACGGCGCGGACGATCATCGCGATGGCCACCACCGCCGCGCGGTCCATGGCCTCTTCCCTGCTGCTGTCCCGTGTTTCCCGTTGTTTCAGCCACTCGACGTCCTCCGTACGAGTCAACGTGTCGCCGCGACGGGAAACGTTCCCGTCCGGAGACACCGTGTGCTAGAAGTCCAGACCGCCCTGGCGCGCACCCTCGGCGAGCGCCGCCACACGGCCGTGATACAGGTATCCACCGCGATCGAACGCAACCCGGGTGACGCCCTTGGCCTTCGCGGCCTCGGCAAGCAGGCGGCCCACTTCGCGCGCGAGCACGATCTTTCGTCCCGCGGCGGCCGCACTGGCGCTCTCGTCACCCTTCTTGCTCTTCTTCCCCTTCTTGCCTTCGGTGTCACCCTCGGCCTGGGGTGCCGGCGCCGCCGCGGCGGGAGCGGTGACCTTGAGGCTGCTCACGGAGACCAGCGTGCGCCCGGCGGTGTCATCGATCAGTTGCGCATAGATGTGCGCATTGGAACGGAACACACAAACGCGCGGGCGCTCGGGCGTTCCCGTGACGCGGTTGCGCACGCGCTTGTGACGGCGCCACCGCTTGTACTCGTTCTGATTGGCAAACTTTCTCTGCATGACTGCCTCTCCCGTCGCCGGATCCCGGCGCACCGGTTGCTATCCGTTAGCTGCCGCTTCCGACCGCGGACTTGCCGGCCTTGCGCTCGATGTGCTCGCCCACGTACTTGATGCCCTTGCCCTTGTACGGCTCGGGCGGGCGGATTCCGCGAATCTCGGCGGCCACCTGGCCCACCTTCTGGCGGTCGATTCCAGAAACCTTGATCTTGGTCGGCTCGGGCGTCTCGACCGTGATCCCCTGCGGCACCGGGAAGTTCACCAGGTGCGAGAAACCGATCGTGAGCGTGAGCGTCTGTCCTTTGGCTTCCGCCTTGTAACCGACGCCGACGATATCGAGCTCCTTCAGGAATCCGACCGTGACACCCTTCACCATGTTATTGAGGTGGGCGCGGGTCGTGCCGTGTGCCGCGCGCACCGACTTTTCGTCGCTGTTTCGCGTCACGATGACTTCGTTGTTTTCCTGCGTGACCTTGCACGTCGCCGGAATCGGCAACGACATGGTGCCCTTGGGTCCCTTGACGGTCACATCGGACGCACCGATGGTGACAGTCACACCCGAAGGGATGGGCAAAGGTCTCTTACCAACTCGCGACATAACCGAACCGTCCGTTCCTTCAGTGCCTACGCGGCTACCAGATTTCGCACAGGACCTCGCCGCCGATGCCGCGTTTGCGGCACTCGATGTCGGTCAGGATGCCCTGTGACGTGGAAATGATGGCGATGCCGTAACCGCCCAGTACACGCGGCAGGCTGGTGCGCGGCGAATACACACGCCGGCTGGCCTTGCTGATGCGGCGCGTGCCGTTGATAACGCTGGCGTTTTCCCGGTTGTACTTGGGATACAGGCGAAGCTTGCCCTGGCGGTCGTCTTCGATGTACTTCACGCCGTTCAGGTAGCCGGCATCGAGCAGGATCTTGCTCATCTGCGCCTTCACGCGCGAGGCCGGAATGTCCACGTACTTGTGCTTCGCCCCGGCGGCATTTCTCAGCCGGGCCAGGTAATCAGCAATTGGATCTGTCATCGCCATGGTTTTTCTCCAAATTTCGTATTCACTACCGCGGGGCCGGTAACCGGCCGCCCGCGTGTGTCATCTCGAGACTCCTGGTTCGCTTACCAGCTGGCCTTGACCACGCCGGGCACTTCGCCCGACAGCGCCAGGTCACGGAAGCAAATTCGGCAAATCCCGAAGCGGCGCAGATAGGCGCGCGACCGGCCGCATTTGTTGCAGCGGTGGTACGAGCGCACCTTGAATTTCGGGCTCCGCTTCGACTTTGCAATCCACGATTTCTTCGCCACGATTCCTCCGTCCGTTCCTAGTTCTTGCGGAAGGGCATCTTCATGTAGGTGAGCAACGACAGCGCCTGTTCGTCGGTGCGTGCCGTGGTCACGATCGTGATGTCCATTCCGAAAGTCTGCGCAATCTTGTCGTACTCGATCTCCGGGAAGATGATGTGCTCCCGAATGCCCAGCGTGTAGTTGCCACGGCCGTCGAAACCGCGTGACGGCACGCCGCGAAAATCGCGGATGCGCGGCAACGACAGGTTCACCAGCCGGTCGTAGAACTCATACATGCGGTCGCCGCGCAGCGTGACCTTGCACCCGATGGGCATGTTCTCGCGCAGCTTGAACGCGGCCACCGAGATACGGGCCCGGTTGAGCCGGGGCTTCTGCCCCGTAATCAGACCGAGGTCGCTCATGGCGGCATCGACAAGCTTGCCGTTGCTCACGGCTTCGCCGACGCCCATGTTGACCACGATCTTCTCGAACTTCGGGATCTCCATGGGATTGGTGAACCCGAAATCCTTCTTCAGCGACGGGACGACTTCCTGGTTGTAGAACTCACGCAATCTGGCCATGTCTATTCACCTGAGATCATTTCTTCGCACTTGAGGCACACACGCGACTTGCGCCCATCGGGCATGGTCTTGGTGCGCGTGCGCGTCGGTTTGTCGCACTTCGGGCACACAAGCATCACATTCGAGACGTGAATCGAGGCTTCCTTCTCGATGATGCCACCCGGTTCCGTCTGCGAACGCGGACGGGTGTGACGCTTCACCAGCTGAATCTTCTCGACGATCACCCGGTTCTTTTCCGGAATGACCATGATCACCTTGCCGGTCTTGTTCTTGTGGTTCCCGGAGATGACCTTGACGGTATCGTTCTTTACGATGCCACGCATGATTTCAACCCCCCGCTCACAGCACTTCCGGCGCGAGCGAAATAATCTTCATGAACTTCTTGTCACGCAGCTCGCGCGCCACCGGGCCGAAGATACGGGTCCCGATGGGCTCCTGATTGTCATTGATGATGACGGCCGCATTCTCGTCGAAGCGGATGAAGGTTCCGTCATCGCGGCGCGTTTCCTTGCGCGTGCGGACGACCACGGCCTTCGCGACCTGGCCCTTCTTCACCATGCCGCCCGGAATCGCAACCTTGACCGACACCGAGATGATGTCCCCGATGTGGGCGCTGTTCTTCCGCGTAGGACCGACCACCTGGATGCACTGCAGACTCTTGGCACCCGAGTTGTCGGCGACCTGTAGCATCGTTCGCATCTTGATCATTTCATTTACCTGCTCAATTCCGCTTTTTCTGTTTCTGCGCGGGCCTGTCGCCCATTGCGCTCGCGGGTCCTGTCACCGGCCACCCCGGAGCAACTTCGCTCCGCTCGTTGCCGGGGCCCCGTCTCTCGCCTACTTCGCCCTCTCGATGACCTCCACGAGACGCCAGCGTTTCAGCTTCGACAGCGGGCGGGTCGACATGACCATCACCTTGTCGCCGATGTTGCAGGTGTTCTCGGGATCGTGGGCGTAGAGCTTGGTGGTCTGCTTGATGTACTTGCCGTACTGGGCATGCTTCACCATGCGCTCCACCGTCACCACGATGGTCTGGTTCATCTTGTTGCTCTGGACCACGCCCACGAACGATTTGCGCGCGGCGGGGCCTTTCTGCGTCGTCTTGGTCTCGGTCATTTCTTCACCTGTTTGGTGTTTTCGGTCGCTTTCTCGCGCAGAGCGGTCATGGCCCGCGCGATGTCACGCCGCAGCAGGCGCACGCGAATCGGATTGTCGAGCTGACGCATCGACAGCTTCACGCGCAGGTTCACCAGCTCATCCACGAGCGTCTCGTGGTGGGCTTTCAGCTCGCTCTCCGTCATGTTGCGAAGATCGCTGGACTTCATGACTACTGATCCTCCATGTTGCGCTGGACGAATTTCGTCCGGCAGGGCAGCTTGGAAGCCGCCAGCTCGAGCGCGCGGCGCGCGATATCAACGGGCACACCCTCGAGTTCAAAAAGCACCCGGCCCGGTTTCACGACCGCAACCCAGTACTCCGGACTTCCCTTACCCTTGCCCATGCGCGTTTCCGCCGGCTTCACCGTCACCGGCTTGTCCGGAAACACGCGGATCCACAGCTTGCCGGAACGCTTGATGTGGCGCGTAATGGCAACGCGGGCGGCCTCGATCTGGCGGTTGGTGATCCACTGCGGCTCCATCGCCTTGAGTCCGTATTCACCGAACGCAATCGTGGCACCGCGCGTGGCCTGTCCCGACATACGACCGCGTTGCTGCTTGCGGTGTTTTACCCGCTTCGGCATCAACATGGTCTATCGCCCTCCCTCTCCGGCTTTCGCGAGCTGCTTCTTGAATTCCTCGGGGAACAGCTCGCCCTTGTAGATCCACACTTTCACGCCCACGCACCCGAAGGTGGTGTGCGCGGTGGAGCGCGCAAAATCGATGTCCGCCCGCAGCGTGTGCAGGGGCACGCGCCCCTCGTGGTAACCCTCGCTGCGCGCGATTTCGGATCCGCCCAGGCGGCCGGCGCACTGCACCTTGATGCCCTGCGCACCCATGCGCATCGCCGACTGGATGGTCTTCTTCATGGCGCGGCGGAACGCGACGCGCTGCTGCAGCTGCATCGCAATGTGCTCGGCCACCAGCTGGGCGTTGAGCTCGGGCTTCTTCACGTCCTTGATGTTGATCTGGACGTCACGGCCGCAACGGGCCTTGAGTTCGGCGCGCAGCAGATCCACTTCGGATCCCTTGCGGCCGATCACCATACCCGGACGCGCGGTAAAGATGTTGACCGACGCCTTGCCGCCCGAGCGCTCGATTTCCACGCGCGCCACGCCGGCCTTGAACAGGCGCCGCTTGATGTAATTGCGCATCTTGATGTCCTCGTCCAACCACTTGGAGTACTCCTTGGACGAGAACCAGCGCGAATCCCACGTGCGGTTGATACCGAGTCGGAAGCCGACTGGATTGGTCTTCTGTCCCATTATGCGGACCTCCGAACCGTCGCGTTATGCATTCTTGGCTTCCTCCATCAGTGACACTGTCACTTTGATGTGACTGCTGCGTTTGCGAATCCGATAGGCGCGGCCCTGGGCGCGGGGACGAATGCGATACATCGTGGCGCCCTCTTCGATGATGATCGACTTCACCATCATGTCTTCCGCGGCGACCGACGACCCGTGCTTGTTCACGAGGTTGTGCATCGCCGACTGGATGGTCTTGCTGACGGCCTCCGACGCCGCACGCTTGGTGAAGCGAAGCAGCGTGAGCGCACTGTCGACCTTCTGACCGCGCACCATGTCCGCCAGCTGGCGGACCTTGCGCGGCGGATAGCCGACGTGTTTCGAAACTGCGTATGCGTCCATATTCGTCCTGTCTTTCTCTCACCGCCGCGGGACCTGTCACCGGCCACCCGCGGCCGACATCCGTTACTGGCCCGGCTTCTTGGCCGCTTTTTCTTCCTTGGTCTTCATGGTGTGCCCGCGGAACTGCCGCGTCAGCGAGAACTCGCCCATCTTGTGTCCCACCATGTTTTCCGTGACGTACACGGGAATGAACTGCTTGCCGTTGTGAACCGCGAGCGTGTGGCCCACCATTTCCGGCGAAATCGTGCAGCGACGTGACCACGTTTTGAGCACGCGCTTCTCGCCCGTCTGATTCATCGACGTGATCCGCTTCAGCAACCGTTCGTCAATGAACGGGCCCTTTTTCAAACTTCTCGCCATGACGACCTCTTATCCTTGGTGTTTCTTCTGCCGGCGGCGAACGATGAGCCGCGAGCTGGCCTTCTTGCGCTTGCGTGTCTTGCGGCCGTCGGGCAATCCCCACGGGCTGCACGCCGGACGACCGCCGCTGGACTTGCCCTCGCCACCACCGAGCGGGTGGTCGACCGGGTTCATGGCCACGCCGCGAACGCTCGGGCGCTTGCCCAGCCAGCGCGTGCGGCCGGCCTTGCCCGACACCACGTTCTCGTGGTCGAGGTTGCCCACCTGGCCGACGGTGGCGTAGCACTCGACGCGCACCATGCGCATCTCGCTGGAGGGAAGTCGCAGGGTGGCGTAATTGCCGTCCTTTGCCATGAGCTGCGCAAACGAACCGGCCGAACGCACCATCTGTGCGCCCTTGCCCGCCACCAACTCCACGTTGTGCACCATGGTGCCGACGGGAATCTTCTCCAGCGGCAGCGCGTTGCCCGGCTTGATGTCCGCTTCCGGGCCCGTCATCACCGTGTCCCCCACCTTGAGATCGTTGGGCGCGATGATGTAACTCTTCTCGCCGTCCGCATAGTGCAGCAGCGCCACGCGCGACGTGCGGTTGGGATCGTATTCGATCGACACCACCTTCGCGGGAACACCGTGCTTGCGGCGCTTGAAGTCCACCGTGCGATACAGACGCTTGTGGCCGCCGCCTTTGCGGCGCGCCGTCTGATGACCCGTGTTGTTGCGGCCGCCGGTCTTGCCCAGCGACTCGAGCAACGATTTTTCCGGCGTCGCCGTGGTGATGTCCGCGAAGTCCGACACCGTGCGATAACGCAGCGTCGGAGTAATCGGGTTGAACTTTTTGATACCCATCGTAGTCTCTCTTCCTGACGGGCCTAGCCCAGATCGAAGGCTTCGATGTTCTGGCCCTCGGCAAGCGTTACGTACGCCTTCTTCCACGACGAGCGCAGTCCCTGGTGGCGGCCGGTCTTGGTCATCTGGACCGCCTTTTTGCCGGCGTAGTTGGCCGTGCGCACGTCCTTCACCTTGACGTTGAACAGCTTCTCGACCGCCTGCTTGATCTCACGCTTGTTGGCGTTGCGATCGACGCGGAAGACGTAGCGGTTCTTGGCTTCCTTGAGAATCGCGGTCTTTTCGGTGAGCATCGGTCGCTCGACCACGAAGCGAATGTCACGCGTTCTCATGATGCGTACACCTCTTCCATGCGCTTGAGCGCCGCGCTGGTCACCACGATCTTGTCGGCCCACACCACGTCGTAGGTGGTAACCTCATTGGCCAGCGCCACGCGTACTCCCGCGATGTTGCGCGCCGACTTGAGCGTCCCCTCGTCGACCCGGTCGAGCACGACCAGCGCCTTCTTGCGCGGATACGCTTCCATGTTCTTGAGCAGGTTCGCAAAGTTCCTGGTCCTGGGAGTCGAGAAATCCATCTCCTTGACCACCATGATGTCGCCGTCCTGAGCGCGCGCGGTGAGCGACGACTTCAGGGCCAGACGCTTGGTCTTGCGATTCACCTTGAGGCGATGGTCACGCGGATGCGGACCGAACACCGTGCCACCACCGCGCCACAGCGGCGAACGGATGGTGCCGGCGCGCGCGCGGCCGGTGCCCTTCTGGCGCCACGGCTTCTTGCCGCCGCCGCGCACATCCGAGCGCTCCTTGGTGTTCACGGTGCCCTGGCGCTGGTTCGCGAGATACGCGACCACCACTTCGTGCACCACGAACTCGTTGACCTCGACCTCGAACAGGCTCTTGGGCAGATCGACGGTGCCGGCTTTGGAACCGTTCTGATCGTAGATATTCGCCGTCGCCATGATTAGCTCTCCGTTCGCACGAACACGATGCCGTTGTTCGCGCCCGGAATGCTGCCCTTTACGAACAGCAGGTTGTTTTCCGCGTCGATCTGGACGAGCGTGAGATTGCGCGTGGTGCGCTGCACGCCGCCCATGCGACCCGGCATGCGCTTGCCCGGATACGTGCGCGACGGAAACGCCGACGCGCCCACCGAACCGGGCTCGCGATAGTTCTTGTTGCCGTGCGTCTTGCGACCGCGCTGGAAGTGGTGGCGGCGAATGGTGCCCGCAAAACCGCGGCCCTTCGACGTCCCGGTGACGTGGACGATCTTTGCGCCCTCGAACACCTTTACATCCAGCGTATCGCCGACCTTGAAGGAACCGGCGTCATCCAGACGAATCTCGCGCAGAATGCGGCGCGGCGAAACGCTGGCCTTCTTGAAGTGCCCGGTTTCCGCCTTGTTGACGCGCGACTCTTTGACCTCGTCGAAACCGATCTGGATGGCCGTGTAGCCCTCCTTTTCGGCGGTCTTCACCTGGACGATCGGACACGGGCCGGCTTCGATCACCGAAACCGGTACGACCTTGCCCGACTCCTCGAACATCTGGGTCATTCCGATCTTTTTTCCGATCAGCATCATTGTTGTTTCAACTCCCGCGAGTTGGTGCGAGCTCCTATGTCTTGATCTCGATGTCCACGCCGGCCGGCAACACGAGCTTGGTCAGATCGTCGATGGTCTGCTGCGTCGTGTGCGTGAGATCGATGAGGCGCTTGTGGACCCGGATCTCGAACTGTTCGCGCGATTTCTTGTTCACGTGCGGCGAACGAAGCACCGTGTACACCGAGCGCCGCGTCGGAAGCGGAATCGGCCCGATGACACGCGCACCCGTGCGGCGCGCCGTGCGAACGATATCGTCCGTCGTGCGGTCGAGAGTGGCGTGCTCATACGCCTTGAGTTTGATTCTGATTCTCTGGCCTTCCAACGCTGGTCTCCTTTGCGTTCGACCGCTTACTACTTGATGATCTCGGTGACGACGCCCGCACCCACC
>OBLQ010000077.1_pt1 | contig 30973 bp, 30 predicted proteins | sample 1519881 | NCBI WGS metagenome assembly OBLQ01 (sample SAMN01911456, study PRJEB22533) | soil metagenome | biome: Soil | place: Malaysia | collected 2012-04-30 | depth DG_metagenome m | reverse complement strand
GCTATCCCGATCTCGTAGTCATCTATCTGGGGATGCGCGTCAATGCCCTTACCGGGCTCAAGACGCTGTTCGGTTTCGGGCCAAAGATTGCAGCCTCCGTGGACGCCCGGCCGAACGGACTGCTGCTGCATGAGAACCTCCTTTATTCCCTGTTTCCACCTCACGCCGGGATGCGGCAATACTGGCGCGACTTTGAATCGTTGGAGGCTTGGGCCCGCTCCGAACCCCACCGTGCATGGTGGAAGCAGTTTCTGCGCGATTCAGGCGGGACGGGATTCTGGCACGAAACCTATTTCATGCGCGGCGGGATGGAGGCCATCTACGACGACGTGCGCGCGCCTTTGGGCCTCCTGAAGTTTGCTCCTTCCCATGAAGCGCGAGGCCCCATGTTTTCCGCCCGGCAGCGCGCGGGGATGGGGGGCACCGCACCCGCCAGCGCTCCAGTATCCGAATCTGACCTCGATGCCAACAAGGGATGAGCTGAAGGCGGGCCGGCCGCGGCGCCAGGCTTGCGCTGCGAAGCCTGCGGGGCTTATCTTGGGATATGCGCCGGGGCAGAATGGAAACGCCGACTCTCCTTTTGGGTATTGTGCCGCTCGCCCTCCTGCTGGCAGCAGGAATTGCGCGGGCGCAGGCTGGCAACACGCAAATCCTGATCAGCACGCATCCCTACTATCCCGGGCCGATGCTCCAGGTGGAGCGGAACCTGGTGGAAGTTCGTGTGGTGGCGCTCGACCCGCACGGGAATCCCATCGGGGGGCTGAAGAAGAGCGACTTCCGCGTTTATGACAACGGGAAGCTGCAGGAAGTCTCTGATTTTTCAGTAGAGGAAGCAGGCGGCAAGATGGTTTCCGGCTCTCCGCAGATGCCCGCATCCGCCAGCCCTCCCGCTGGTGCGAGCATGCACACTGCCGCTGCCACGCGGTTCATCGCCCTTTTCTTCGACGATCGCGACAAGCCCGTAAGCGACCTGATTTATGCTCGCAGGGCAGCAAGGGAGTTCGTTACCCACGGCCTGCGTCCTGGCGATCGAGTGGGAATCTTCACAGCGTCAGGAAAGTCTCAAGTTGCATTTACGGACGATTCCCGCGAACTTGCCGAAGCGCTGAAAAACCTGCGGCCCAATTTGAAAACGCCAGGCCAGTCGCCAGGCGCCTGCCCGCGGGAGGGACTTTATGAGGCCTACCGGATTACCACGAACGACCCGGGCGCCCTGCAACAGGCGATGACGAGGGCTGAAGCTTGTTGCAGCTGGTGCCTGGATCGGGACCCGAAGGTAACGTTGAGACTGCTGAGGAACCAGGCGCGGGACCAGGCATATGAAATCGTTCCCCTTGCGCAGCAATTTTCCATGACCGTCTTGGGCAGCCTTCGGGGCACAGTCCGCGAACTGGCGGACAAGCCCGGGCGCAGGATTCTGGTGATCACCTCGCCCGGATTTCTGACCGCGACCCTGCGGCTTGAAATGGAGGACATGGTAGACGACGCGCTGCGCGCCAGGGTGGTGATTAACTCGGTCGACTCCAAGGGTCTGGACACCATCATGCCAGGGGGCGAAATCAGCCAGGAGACGACCCTGACCGACCCGGCATTCGCGAGCGCGAATATCGACGAAGAAACCCGTTGGGCCTACGACGAGAGGGATGAAATGCAGGACGTGCTGCAGGTGCTGGCGGATGGAACCGGGGGGCGCTTTTTCCAGAAGGACAATGACCTCGGCAAAGGTCTGAGTGCGATGGCGGCGGCGCCACAGGTTGCCTATACTCTGGCCTTTTCGCCGGTTCCGCTGAACGCGGACGGCCAGCTCCATAAACTAAAAGTGAAGCTGGCTCCGTCGCGGTCGTATTCGCTGAAGTACAGGCGTGCATATCTGGCGCCCACAAAGGCTTCAACCACTCAGGAAGAGTCCCTTAAAAAGATTAACAGCGAGGTGCTGAGCGACCGCCAGATCCAGGAATTACCCATTGTTGTGTCTGCCAAGACTGCCACGCTGGACACGGGCAACCCCGGCCTGGGAGTTTTTGTCCGCATCGATCTGCGGCGTTTGGCTTTCCACAAGCGCCAGGGGCGACACCAGCAAAAGTTGACGCTCGTCAGCGCGCTGCTGGATAGCCAGGGACGGTTCATTGTGGGGTACATCGGAACTGTCGATATGGAGTTGAAGGATGCGACCTGGCGCGACGCCACGCGCGGCACCATGACCGTCCGCATGGCTTTGCCAGCTGACCCCGGTGACTACCGCTTGCGCGAGGTCGTCGTGGAATCGACCGGCAACAGGATGTTTGCCTCCACACAGAAAGTAGCTGTTCAATAAGCGTCAAAGACATCACCGGGCAGGAGTGAAATGCCTGGCAGCAAGGTTGTATTGACGGTCTTTACCTGGTTAAGGGCGGCGGCCCGTGCGTTGAGGGCAATTCCGGAGCAGACGAATCGGGTGCCTTGCGGAAGGCTCGACGGGTCCGCGACCCGAGATAAAGGGGCTTAGCGCTTTGTACGGTCGAAGACGCTGGAATGCAAATATCCGCATCAGGCCCCGGGGCGGGACTCTCTAAACAGGAGGGGAGGCAGGCGAGATGGGAGACACATCAAGGTTTATAGGCTTCATTGTCATCGCGGTCCTCTACTTAACGATTGGGTTTTTGTCGGCGGCTGGTTCCATCTACCTGTCCCGAAAAATATTCAAGCCGAAGGCGGAGCAGACCTTCTATGGATTATTTCTCATCGCAATCGCCGGATTCTATCTGGCTTTCGCCGCCTACTTTGGAACTGATGCGGCGTGGCAGTTGGAATGGGCGGGCGTGCTGGTGTTTGCTGTGATGGGCCTCACAGGCACCCGCCTGCCATTGGCCTTAGTTGTCGGCTATCCGCTGCATGGCGCCTGGGACCTGCTGCATGAACTCCACGCGCACGGCGCGTTGCCCGCATTCGGCGCTGATCAGTTGACGGCAATTCCGCTTGCATACGGAATCTTTTGCCTGGCTTATGACTTCTCAATGGGAGCGTATTTCTACACGCGGCGGAAGGAATGGGCCGCCTGAGAATCCGCGGCGCCCGACCACGGCAGCGGGGTTGGATCGTGGGCCCTGGTGTCAGCTGTAGACTGGAAGTCCACACACAAGAATCCATTATCTGGCCCCTGCGACGACGGCATTCCGTGCCCTCATTAGGACAACCGGGAACAAGATATAATCGTTGCCGGAGGGTGAACGGTGCAAATGCCAGGCCAACAGCAAGTATTGTTTCATCGAGGAAATTATCTGGTGCGTCGGCAGCGGCTCGCGCCGGGAGAGGCAACTCCCTGGCACCGCGATCCGCATCATCGCGTTACTGTTGTTTTGAGCGGCGATCTGCTGAGCATTGAGTTCCGCGACGGTGCGGAAACTCTGACGTGGAAGGTGACGCCGGGCGAAGTTGACTGGTCAGAGCCAAGCGACCGTGTCCACCGTGCCGTCAACACCGGGGAAGAAGTGTTCGAAGAGGTCGTGACGTTTTTCCTCGACGGCCCGGAAGCCGATCCGCAGCCCGAACCTGACTCGCAATAAATACGGAAACCCCGGCCTGCACACATCACAAGCACCGCGACGTATTCGCCGCCCGTTATCTCCACACCACCAGCCTGAGTGCGTTATAATTTTGGTGCCTTATTTTCGTAGTCGTCACTGGCTACGCACCCCCTGAAAATCAGGGAACGAACCACTCGCGGGCGGCGGGTGATTGCTAAATCATAAAATATGCGCGGCGCTGCCGCGGAGGAGGATTCATTGTCCGAAGAAGCCAACAAGGACCTGGTGCGCAGGCATTATGAAGACATCGTAAACCTGAACAATCTGGGCGCAGCCGAGGAGCAAATGTCCGAGGACTTTACCGACCATGCCGCCCGGCCGGGACTGGCATCGCGGGGCCCGGAAGCCGCTCGCCAGGCGATGGCGGCCCTGCATGCGGTGATTCCCGATGCGCGCATCACTCTCGACGAAGTGATTGCAGAGGGCGATCTGGTAGCCGTCCGGGCCACCTGGCGAGGGACTCACGTAGGGTCCTTTATGGGCTCCCCGCCCTCCGGCAAGCCCGTCACCATCACCGGCATGGTGTTCTGGCGAGTGGCAAATGGCAAGCTGGTGGAACGGTGGGCCAACCTCGACCTCTCACCTCTGCGTCACAATTAGGCCCTCGGGCGCCAGACATCGCAGGTTTTTTCCTGAATTTGGCGGCTTTTGATCCTAGGGAAAAGAACCGCAGCGCAACGCGCTAAACACGAAGAGATTCCCCCGCTTCGGCATTCGGATGGCTTATGTGCGGGACAGTTAAAGATTACTACGTTCAAGATTTTGAAGGCTAGTTACATGCTCTGCGTCGGAACAGAACGCAGCAACCGCAAGTAACTAGCGTGTGGCAGAGGAAACGATTGGCGGTGGAAAGACTGCTCTGAAGAATCCAAAATTCAGACCTTCAAATTGGAGAGCTAGACACTCTAACTCTCCACCTTCCTGGACAAACTGAGAGCCCATCTGCAGCGCAAAAAAAGGGCCATCCCCTGCCCGCGTTTTCCATCCAGACTGGGCGGCCTAATAAAAACAGTAAAGCTCTTGGCTGGTTTTAAGCGCGAATTTGCCTCATGCAAACCCGGTCTACCGCACTGCAGACAGAAGATCTTTGACAGTGTGCGCAACCCACGGCCATCCGGAAACAACAGGGTAAGCGTATAAAACCCCTGCAACGAAAAGTGTCAACACGAGCCAGAGCCCCAGGCTGCGAAGCTTCTTGTCCCGCCTCTTCTTCTTGACGGGTGGGTCCGGAGCTCCATGAATAAGAATCAGTCCACCTGATTTTTCCAACCGAATCGCCATTTTCCCCTCCCTCCTGGAATGACGAAACAGGCAATCATTAACAAATCTTCTCAGGGAACGCAGCTGCTTCCGTCGGACCTATCTCTCCGACTTCTCTTCGCGCCATGCTTTGACGCTGCCCTGACTTCAGCTATCGCCCCGCGCGGCCGCTTTCGGCAGGAGTGAGGCAGCCAACCTTGCGCACGTTCGCCGCCAGGAAATCCCGAAGTTGTGCTTCCGGCGGAACACCGTTCTTCCCTCGATGTATCTAATGGTAACCGTTGTACCTTGGAATGCAATCCAGCGAGTACGGGAGAGGGACATCCTCCAATACCTGAATTTCGTTTGAGGTAATTACCCGATTGAAATGTTAAAGACCACACCTCTTGCTCCCGAGTCACATCGGGCCCCGAGCGGCGACCCCCGCACCAGTTCCTGCATCATGAATCGGCTGCCGGCGTCACGAATATCGGAGCAGCTTCCAGATCCACCCGACGATCGCGAGGAAAAGAAAAGGATAGGCAAAGTAAGGCAGCGGCAAGGCGGTCGGCAGAACCTGTTCTCCCCAGAAAATCCTTGCCGAAACAATCGTAAACAGAACAGAAGCTATCACCCCCGCCAAGCGCGCCCAGGGGGCGAATTCGCCGGGAATGCTGACCATCAGAAGCGCGACCACCCACAAGGCTGCGCCCGCGCCGAACGAGGGAACGCTTGCTGCCAGCGTAGTCGCCGTGCCCGTTAGCATCACGCCTGAGGCTATTGAGAACACCAGAAAGCCGGCGGCAACAAGGTCTTTTCCTCGCCGGAAATATTTCAGTGCCAGGATGACCGCGGCCACGATCAGGCCGACGCCGTCGATCGCCCAACACGCTGCCTGAAGATTTCGTTCCGCGAGAAATGTTCCCAGCATGCCGAACAACCCGCCAATCGCCAGCCCAACCATAGCAATTACATTCTCTGCGTTTCTTCTCCCAGCTTCATTAGCTTCACCCACTGGAGGTTCCTCCTGATCCTTGGGGCGGACCGCCCTGCCCGCGACCGTTCGCATTGCATGCCCGGATGTGTAACAGCCGGTTCTCCCGTTACAGCCGGGAGCCGCGGCATCGCGATTGTACATCGGACCGCCGGACAGCCATCGCGGTGTTAAACTTACCCACATGACTTCGGCGCGAATCCGCCTTGGGACGTCCAGCTGGACCGGCGAGGGATGGGTGGGCAGTTTTTATCCGCCTGCGACCAAGTCGCAGGATTTCCTTCCTCTCTATGCCGAACGCTTTGACACGGTTGAGATCGACAGCACCTTCTACCGCATCCCTGCCGCCAGCGCCGTACGGCAGTGGCGGGAACGGACGCCCGCGGGTTTCACCTTCGCGGCGAAAATACCACAAACCATTACCCACGAAAAGATGCTGGTTGACGTTGAAGACGATCTCGCTGCTTTCCTCAATGTTATGGATCTGCTGGGCGACAAGCTCGGGCCGTTGCTTTTTCAGTTTCCGTATTTCAACAAACAGAAATTTCGTGGCCTGAGCTTTTTTCTGGAAAGGCTGGAGGCCTTACTTGAGCAGCTTCCGAAAGACTACCGCTGGGTGGTGGAGGTGAGGAACCGGAACTGGCTTTCTGAAAAATTGTATGCGGTGCTTCGAAGGCACGGGGTTGCGCTGGCGCTGGTAGACCATTCCTGGATGCCACGGCCGGCTGAACTGCTCGAAACCGGAGATCCCATCACCGCCAACTTCTCATTCGTACGCTGGATTGGCGACCGCAAGGGAATCGAGGAACAAACGAAAGTGTGGAACCGCACGCTCGTTGACCGAACGGAAGATCTGCGCGAATGGGTCAAAGTCCTCTCAAAGTTGGGCCGGCGCGTGGACATTATGTTCGCCTATGCCAACAATCACTACGGGGGATATGCTCCGGACACGATTGAGCTGTTCCGGCGCCTCTGGCCGCAGGAGGAGAAGGTTTTGCCTGAAGGCATGGCAAAACGTCCGGCGAGCAGCCCGGCCGGCCAGCAACTTCTGGGATTTAGCGACGAGGAAAACCCGCGGCGGGAGTAGCATCAAAGATGCTGCGACGCAGGCGTCTGCCACGGCCCCGGATCCATAGTTCCCTGGGGACGGAAAATATGGGTCCCAATATGTTTGCGGGGAGGAGCAGCGGCAATGAAAAGCAAGCGGAAGACACCCCGGAAATCCGAAAAAGAAGTTAGTTCCAAGTTCCCGCAGTTGCAGAAAACAATTTCGAGACGGAGCCTGCTGGTGGGTGCGGCAACGCTGGGAGCGGGAAGCGGGTTCCTGAATGCAGCCCCCCGTACGGCCGCGGCAGGCCCTCCGGCATCCGGGCCCCGCGTGGTCGCTCTCGTCGGCGACCGGTATCACAATCCGGACTACATTCGCGTCAGCCTGGACCGTTTGTTCTCTGGCCTGGACCTGCCGGTGGACTATACCATCCGGTATGATCAGCTGTCACGCGACCTCCTTCGAGGTTATCGAATCCTGGTCTGCTTCCGCGACGGAATGATCTGGCCGGGAGGTTATCTCGGGCCCGATGCCTACGGTTACGAGCGCGAGCTGGAAAACCCTGGCGAGTTCCCACGGGAGAAAGCCCAGAACTGGATTTCGCAGCAACAGGCGGAAGCTGTCCGGGATTTCGTTGCCGAGGGCAATGGGCTTTATTGCCTGCACAACAGCAGCCACATTTCTCTATCCTCGCCGATTTACCGGGAAGTGATGGGAGGAGCTTACATCGGCCACCCGCCCTTGCGCCCTTTCAAGGTGCGCGTGTCGAACAGCAACCACCCCATCACCCGAGGAATCGAAGATTTCATGGTGAACGATGAGCAGCATTACGTCGCCTACGACAAGGACCCACAAAACATCCTTCTCCAGGCTGAAAACATCGACGGGCTCGGCTACGAAGATCATGGGACCAAGTCCATTTCCGGGTGGGCTCACGAGTATGGAAAAGGACGAGTGGTTTTCACGGCAGTGGGACACACCATTCACGCCATATGGGCTCCGCAGTACTTAAAACTCCAGAAGCGCGCCGTGCAGTGGCTGTTGAAGACCATCTAGTCCCTGTGCTGTCGGTCTGAATGGAGGGTAGGCGGGTGGCGGACTGCTCACGCGGAGTTAAGGTTCTCGGAGGCAAGGAAATTGGCGGAAATTGTTACGTTCGGAGAACTGCTGGTCGAGTTTGTGGCCACGCAAATCGGGCAGACTTTCGATTCGGCCGGAACGTTTGAAGGCCCTTTCGCGAGCGGCGCACCGGCCATCTTTGTGGATCAGGCTGCACGGCAGGGCGCGACCGCTGCAATCGCCGGCTGCGTGGGCCAGGACGCTTTTGGAGACGCCATACTTCGCCGCCTGGCGGACAACGGTGTCTCGATCGCATGTGTTGCGCGATGCGCGGATCGCCCCACCGGAACGGCCTTCGTCGCGTATCGCGCCGACGGTGGGCGCCAGTTTGTTTTCAACATTGCTCAGAGCGCGGCGGGATTGCTGGACGCGGAGGGGATAAGTCCCGATCTGTTCGAAGGCTGCCGTTGGCTGCACATCATGGGGTCGTCTCTTTACAATAAAGGTGCTATCAGCGCGGCGCGAGCAGCCGCGGAGCAGGCCCGGCGGCTTGGATGCAAGATCAGCTTTGATCCAAACATCCGGCCGGAATTGACGGGGTCGCCCGAAGTACAGCGGGCGTTGTGGGAAACGCTCGAAATCTGCGACCTCTTTCTGCCCAGCGAATCCGATCTACGGTTTTTCCATCCGGCCGTCACAGGCGATGAGGTCATCCGGATGATGCTCGAACGGCAGTCGCTGGAAGCCGTAGTATTGAAGCGCGGGGCTGCGGGAAGCACGTACATCAACCGCGAGCAGCGTATCGAAGTTCGTGCTTTTGAAGTTACCGAAGTCGACCCGACGGGCGCCGGCGACTGTTTCTGCGGCACTTATCTCGCGTGCATAGCGCGCGGACTGCCCGCTGAGCAGGCGCTGGTGCGCGCCAACGCCGCGGGAGCCATGGCCGTGCTCAAGCGCGGGCCGATGGAAGGAAACAGCTCAAGGGAAGAACTGGACCGTTTTATCGCCGGGCGTTCCGTGGCCGTCCGTCGGTCCTTGTGAGGGAGCCTCGTGAAACGAAGGGCGGTGCTTTCCACAATGTGCCAGAGCATTCCTGCTAACTCACTTGGAAATAGTGATTCAGTTGATTCCTGAAAAGGACGCGCGTCCCCGTCCTGGCAATTCCAAGCTTCCGCCGTTCCAACGACGAATAGGGTAAGCCTCCACCTCCCAGGTTACAATTGACAGCTAAGTTCTGTCTGGATAGATCCTCCAGCCGGGCCATCGGCCCCCAATCACCCTCCGAAGTAGAAGCAGAATTTCCACCATTCTTAACCCTCATGTAATACGCACGTAACAAATTCGCGTCAGATTATCTTTCTCCGGAAATCTTCTATCCAAACTCTTTTGGGGGGGTGCTGTTTAGTTTTCCTTGCTGTGGGTTTATGGCGTTTCGAGCACTCTACATGTCTATTATTTTGACTGGCATCATATCGATCCGTGTCTGAGGGGCAAATATTTCAATCGTCGGCATAAGGGAGGTTTTATGGGCGGAATTCGAAGAGTTTACATTCTCTTGGGTGCCCTGGCGCTACTGGGGCTCGGGCCCAGAGTATCGGCGCAGGTACAAAACGCCAGTTTGACAGGGGTTGTGATCGATCCATCCGGGGCGGTTGTGGCAAACGCCACGGTGACGGCTGTCAACCAAGCCACTAATGTTTCACAACAAACCACCACCGGTTCGGCAGGGTACTACCTGTTCCCTTCCCTCCCTATCGGGAACTATACGGTTTCAGCGGAAGCCCCGGGCTTTAAGAAGGCTGTTCATGACGGCATCCAGCTGGAGATTGGCGAGAGGGCGCGGAACGATTTCCGCCTCGATCTCGGAGCTCAAACTCAGGTTGTGCAAGTGAAAGCGGCCGCGACACAACTCGACACCCAACAGGCGTCACCAGGCGCGGTCGTGCAAAACCAACTAATCCTGGACATTCCTCTGAGCTTGCGCAACTGGGACGATCTGTTGTTGACGGTTGCCGGCGTGTCCGGAGACCGCTACACAGAGCAGGGCGGATCCACGGCTGCGGGGCGCACAGGCGGCGTGAACATTCACGGTGTGCGCTCGCTCCAAAACAACTTCTTGCTGGATGGGGTAGACAATAACACGATCTCGGAAAACGTCCAGGAACTGAGCACGGAAGTGGTCCACGAATCGGTGGACGCCGTGCAGGAGTTCAAGGTGATCACCGATCCCTATTCTGCCGAATATGGCCGCAGCCCCGGTGCCGCCATCATTGTGGCAACCAAAAGCGGAACCAACAAGTTCCACGGCACAGGTTGGGAATTCGTGCGGAACGACAAGTTTGACGCAGCCGACTTCTTTCTGAACCGCGCCGGTCAACTGAAAGCCAAGAACCGCCAGAACCAGTTTGGCGGCAACCTGGGGGGCCCCATCGTGAAGGACCGTGCCTTCTTCTTCTTTAACTATGAAGGCACCCGCATCGTGCGCGGACAGACGCGTTTGACCAACACTCCCACCGCAAATGAACGGATCGGAGATTTTTCCGATGCCGCCGGAGCAGCTAACAATACAACTTACGCTCCCATCTTTGACAACGTGGGCGACTGCGTGGCCAAGGACCCGGGCGCCTTCAACACCAGCGATCCACTGGGACCAACCCACTTTGCCAACAACCAGATTCCAGCCGACTGTCTGGATCCTGAAGTTCAGAAGATCATTGGCTATCTGCCCACCCCAAATCTCACGCCAGCATCGGGAGCGCTGAACCTCAACAACTTCATACGGTCTCCGTCCCTGATTGACAACAACAACTCCTACACGGCTCGAGGAGACGCCCAGATCAACGACAAACAGCATTTCTTCCTTCGCTACATCTACTCAAACCGCTTCCGTTTTGTTCCGGGCGCTTTCGGCGGGATCATTGACGGCACGGGAACGTCAGCTTTTGGGAGGCAATGGCTAAAGGCACACTCCGCCTCATTGGGCTACGACTGGGTCATCAGCCCTCGGCTGCTGAATGAATTCCGCCTGGGCTGGGGCCGCGACGATTCGTTCGCTGCCCAGGACCCTTTTGGGCAGAACACGCTTTCTGAGGTTGGAATTCTCGGTGTGCCCGACAATCCGATTTATGACGGCGGCCTGCCGGGTCTTTCGATCAACGGCGGCGGGGGCGTGCCCCAGCCGGCGGCGGGCGGAGGTCTTGGCCGGCTCGGCTCACCGGACTTCCTGCCCAAATTCCAGAAGACCAATCAGTTTGAGTGGAGCGATACGCTGAGCTGGGTGACAGGCAAGCACCAGTTCAGGTTCGGGCCGGACATCCACTTTCCCATGCGGAATATATATCTGGACGTGCCAGGCCTTAGGGGGAGTTGGGGCTTTGACGGGCGCTTTACCGGAATCCCATGGGCCGATTTCCTGCTCGGATACCCACAATCAGCTCAGCTCACCAATCTTTTTCAAGCGGACCAGCGCATTTGGATGACCTCGTTCTTCTTTGAAGACGCTTGGAAAGCAACGCGCAATCTCACCGTGAACTACGGAATCCGCTACGACTATGCAACCTGGCCGCACGACGCGCAGGGTCAGATGACCAACCTCGACCCGGCCACCGGGCAGCTTTTCACGCCGGCCAACTCCCCCGTTGGCAACACCCTTATCAATCCGGATAAGAACAATTGGGCGCCAAGACTCGGACTTGCTTACCAACTCGGCTCCAAATGGGTCCTGCGCGCCGGTTACGGCCGCTTCTACCAGCTCTTCGAGCGTGTGGGAAGCGAAGACCAGATGGACCTGAATCTACCCTGGCTGGTCAACAACAACGTCAGTACGTCAAGCACAACGGTGCCTGTGAACGACATGCGGGTGGCTACGGGATTCAATCTTTCACTCGATCCAAGCGCCGTCAGTCTCACCTCGGTGCGTTTGCGGGCCGTGAATCCGGAATCGGTGATGCCAAGCATTGACCAGTGGAACGCGGGTTTCCAGTACCTCTTGCCTGCCAATTCCATCCTGACCGTTGATTACGTGGGGACGAAGGGATCTCATCTTTCGATTCTGCGAAACCTCAACCAGCAGTTCTTTAACCCCGACGGAACACCAACACATGTGATTCCTTATCCCAATTATGGCCCCATCGAATACCGTGACAACATGGGGAACTCCGTTTACCACGGCCTGGAAGCAACCCTGAGCAAACAGTTCAGCCATGGGCTGGTGTTGCGGGCCGCCTATACCTACTCCCACTCCATCGACGATGTCCGGGACAACCTTTTCGGAGGGTCCAGCGCTTCGATCGTGGGTGATGCCTACGACGTGGTCGGCAGAAACCGCGGTAACAGTGAATTCGATCTCCGGCACTCGCTTGCGATCAGTTACGTATACCAGATTCCGGAGATTCAGGCCCTTCGCAACAGTTCAGCAGGAAGTGGTGCGCAGGCGTTGCGTCAAATTCTTCGCGATTGGCGCGTTGCCGGATTCACTACGGCGCGGAGCGGCCGACCTTTCACCATCAAGGCTGGCGCCAACGCTGGAACGCTGGGAGATCGAGGAAACCTATCCGGAGGGTCCGGATTTTACGCTGATTGCCTCGGGAGCGGGGCTCTGTCTTCAGGCCAGCAAACAGTCGACATGTGGTTCAACCCCTCGGACTTTGTCCGGCCCAACAATCCCATCCGGCTGGGAACCTGCGGCCGGAACACCCTGTTCGGTCCGGACCTCGTTCAATTCGACTTCAACCTGACCAGGAGCTTCGAGTACTTTGGCGAAGGGCGTCGGCTGGAAGTCCGCTGGGACATGCTGAATGCCTTCAATACCAGCCATTTTGCGCTCCCGAATTCAGACGTTACCAGTGGCGGGTTCGGGCAGATTACCAGCCTGTCCGGCGATCCGCGCATCATGCAGTTTGCGTTGAAGTTCTACTTCTAGGGCGAAGTGACCGAAGGCAGGGCGTTGCCGATAGAAACCCTAAGCAAGGTGGACCCAGGCAACGCCCTGGCCCTTTTTCATCCCTGCGAGCTGCTATTTCCGAGACCGGAGCACAGAGTGGTTGTGCGCGTCCGCACCTTCAGGAAGCCTTGAAGGTGTAGCCCCTGCGAAGCGGCATTCTTCCTTCACTGAAGGCAAGGCTGTCCCGTATTTCCGAAAGCCCAATCGGGCAGCCTCCGGGAGATTGGATCCCCTTGGATCTGTCTTTACTCCAAGGCAGTTATCTCGCCCCGCGTGGATCTTCAAATCCTCCAAAATCCACATTAGTTGCGTGCCGAGTCACATGGTAATCTGTTTCTTCATCGTTTCGTGAGTGCGGCCGCGCCAACGCCGCGGGAGCCATGGCCGTGCTGAGGCGCGGGCCGATGGAAGGAAACAGCTCAAGGGAAGAACTGGACAGTCTTATCGCCGGGCGTTCCGCCGCCCTCCCGTCGATACTGGCAAGAGATTGAACTGCGACTAGCTCATTGAGGCGGCTGGCGTTATAATGCAACCCACTGGGCCAGCGGGATGCGCCCACGCGTGATCTGCGGGACCATCGAATGAGTTTCGTTCGCAAAGAGATCGAGAGACACTATTCGGAAGTGCAGGAGTCGGACCGGCTGGCTTCAGGTGTTGGCGAGCTGGAACGGCTTCGCACCGAAGCGATCCTGGCGGCGCACCTGCCGCCACCGCCTGCCGTAATCTACGACGTGGGCGGCGCGGCCGGTGTGTATGCGTTTCCGCTGGCGGAACGGGGATACACCGTCCATTTGATCGACCCGGTCGAGTTGCACCTCGAACAGGCGCGGTCCCGTGCTGCATCCTCAGGCGTGGCGCTGGCATCGATCAATTTAGGCGATGCGCTACTGCTTGGCGCCCCTGCCCTGACGGCCGACGCCGTTCTCCTCTTTGGGCCGCTCTACCATCTCGTCGTGGGATCCGAGCGGCTTGAGGCGCTTCGCGAATCGTACCGCATTCTGAAGCCCGGCGGGATCATGTTCGCCGCCGCAATTTCCCGTTTCGCCTCTCTGATTGACGGTTCAGTGGAGGGTTTTTTCCGGGACCCCGAATTTCGCAAGATCGTTGCGACAGACCTTGACTCCGGCCAGCATCGTAACCCCACAGGCAATCCAGCCTATTTCACAACTTCGTATTTCCATCGCCCAGAGGGATTGGAAGCGGAAGTCGTCGAAGCAGGCTTTCAGAATGTCAGAGTGCTCGCTGTCGAAGGTCCCGTGTGGAGCGCGGCTCGATTCAAAGAGGCGTGGCAAGACGAAAACCAGCGCAAGACCCTTATGGAGTTCCTGGCTATGGTCGAACAGGAACCCTCGATACGTGGAGCAAGCGCCCACCTCGTTGCCGTAGCCCACCGCCCCAAATTAGCGGGGATGGCCTAGAAACAGGTTTTAGGCCAGGTGGCATCAACCGCGCTTGCTGCAACCGGTTCGACAAACACCAATCCAAAGAGATTCACCCCGTGAAGCCGAAGCGGAGAGGAGAGCAAACATGAAGCGCGGGTTTCAACTCACCCTGGGTATTGCCCTCTGCACCTGCGGGCTTCTGCTGAGCGGCCACGCTCAACAGCCTTCCGGGGACAATCCAAGCAATGCCGAAAGCCACTGGGCAATCGGTATTTACACGGGACCGTCTCCGCTGCAGCTTTCACCCCAGAAGAGGGCGATCAATCCGGTAATTACTGCAGACGAGGTCCATGACCTGAAGAATGCTGACACGCTTGCGCATCCCTTCATGGTGATCGAGGGCTCACATTACTACATGTTCTTCACCACCAAGTACCTGAAGACGGATGAGAGCGGCATCGGGCTGGGGGAAAGCGACAACGGCCGGGTGTGGCACTACAAGCAACTTGTCATCAAGGAGCCGTATACGCTTGCTTATCCGGATGTTTTCAAATGGGACAACGAGTATTACATGGTTGTGGAATCCCATACGCAGACCTTCGTCCGCCTCTACAAGGCGACGGCGTTTCCCGACAAGTGGGAATACCAGAAAGACCTGCTCACGGGCGACCATTTCATCTCTCCCACGCTGGTACGGTATAAGAACATGTGGTGGATGTTCACGGGCGTGCCGGGTAACGCCTCACTTCGCCTGTTCTACGCGCCGGATTTCAAGGGTCCATGGACCGAGCACCCCTCGAGTCCCCTCATCAAAAACGACCTTCACACTGCGCGGCCGGCAGGCAGGCCGTTTATCCTGAACGGAAAGCTCTACCGGCTGGGTATGGACTGTCTCCCGGTCTACGGGTACCAGGTGCATGCGTTCGAAGTCACCGACATCAGCACCAAAACCTACGCGGAAAGGATGATAGAAACACCAGTAGTGAAGGCCAGTGGGCAGGGCTGGAATGCCGAGACGATGCACCATGTGGACGCTCATCAGGTTGGCAAGAACCAGTGGATCGCAGCCGTCGATGCGCTTGGCTACTGATCCGCGGAATGCAAAGGGGAAACGCGTTGCGCAGTTCGCGCCGCAAGGGACTAGGGCTCCGCAAGGCCGCAGACACCAAAAGGCGGGCGTCTGAACCTCCTGACCAATAATATTGATGAGAGTAAGCATTGAGTTCTGTCCAAGCACGACCATCCTGTTGCTGTGCCTTGCGGCACCCGCGAATCTTGCTGCTCAATGTACAAGTGCGCCACAGGGAGAAATTCGCGCCAACCCGGGCCGTCCCACTGTGGCAGACCCTGCTGATATCACCGAATACGGAGTCCTGGAAGTCGAGTACGGCTGGAACCACGCATGGCTGGGCCGGGCGACGCACGAGAACGATTTCGGCGCTCTGCTGAAATTCGCGGCCCTCTGCGACCTCGAAATCCGCTGGAGCCCCGACACGGTGGTCAGCAAGGGCGGCCAGAGAGGTTTCGGGGACAACTGGATCGGCGCGCAGTATCGTTTCTATCACCAAAGTCACAATATGCCCACAATGGCGGCTAGCTATGTGGTGAAGATACCCAGCGCCAGTTCTGACCGGGGCCTTGGTACGGGGCGGGTGGACCACCAGATTAAGTTCCTCGCCAGCAAGGACGTGGGGCCCACGCACTTCGACTTCAACGCCAGCGCGCTCGTCATTGGGCGTCCATCAGGGAGCGGACGCGATTCTGCCGCTGAGATTGATCTTTCTTTTTCGCACCCTTTGTGGAACGAACTGGCAATAACCGGAGAGGTCTACGGTGACACGCGCTTGAACGATTCCGTCCCCGGGTACACTTCCACACTGTGGGCGCTGACTTATACGGTGACGCCACGCCTGGTAGTGGACGTGGGAATGGACACGGCTGTGACATCCAACGCTCCGTTTCGCAAGAGGTTTGTGATGGGGTTTGTCTACTCCATCGGCGAACTCTACCCTGGCCTGCGGCGGAGCCTTCGGCACAGGTGAAGACACTTTACCAGGAAAGTGGATTGTTCCGGAATGCGGTCCGGCGCTCCGGGCACATAGAAATATCGGGCGGAAAGAAAGACTCCTCCGGGCCGTTGATCGGCGTTAGAATTCGACATCGCTTACCGCACCGTGGACCTCAGCGTCAGAGGTCTGCGCAACCTGCGTTTCATGAAAGGACAACAGGCGAAATGTACATCTTGAGAATCGAGCACCCGGTTGCTGACTTCAACGGCTGGAAGAAGGCCTTTGACGCCGATCCGCTCGGCCGGAAGAATTCCGGCATGCGGGGCTACCAGATCATGCGCCCGGTGGACAATCCAAACTACGTGATGGTCGATCTTTCTTTTGACACGGAGAAAGAGGCGGAAGCTCTGCTGGCCGCGCTGCGCGTGTTATGGGGACAGGTGAAGGGTGCTGTCGTTCACGGGGAACCCGCCACTAGGATTATCGAGCAAGTGGAAATGGCAACTCTCTGACGGCGGCGTTGCGGGCCGCGCGGCATGCGTCGAAAAGATGCGGCTGCATGCTGATAGTGACACCTTTGGTTTATACGGGGTGGAATGTCACATGCCCACGGCGCCGTTGACATGCCGTGGGAAACACTTCCCAATGAGGAAAAGATGCCAAAGTACGTCGTTGAACGCGAAATTCCCGGCGCCGGGAAACTGACGCCGGACGAGCTAAAGGCCATCTCGCAAAAGTCTTGTTCCGCGCTCCGCAAGATGGGTCCGGAAATTCAGTGGGTTGAAAGCTATGTAACCGGCGACAAGATCTACTGCGTCTATTTCGCTCCGGACACCAAGACCATCCAGGAGCATGCCGGGCAGGGAGGGTTTCCCGCCAATTGCGTTTCAGAAGTCACCCGCATGATTGACCCCACCACGTCGGAGTAAGGAACAAGTGAAACGCTCCGGACAATTGGCACTTTCTTCCCGAAGTGGCCAGCCCTTTGCGGGGGCGATGGGCTTTGCAATAGGCCAGCCCCCGACGGGACTATCCAGCTTGCTCCACAATTTCGCGCAGATAGGCAACGTAGTCATCAAAAGCCCTCCGGCCAGCCCTTGTGAGGCGGACTCGCGTGCGGGGCTTCTTCCGTACGAAATCTTTCTGGACTTCCACGTATCCTGATTCTTCCAGCGTGGCAAGGTGGGCACCGAGGTTACCATCGGTAGCCCCAATAATGGTCTTCAGGCGTGTAAATTCCAGTAGCTCAGACGTGGGCAGGGCCTTCAAAGCGGCCATGATCTTGAGCCGAATTGGCTGGTGGATGGCAGTGTTGGGCTGTTCCATTGGTCAGACCCTTCTCAGCCAGAGGCCGCCCGTAATCAGAGCGCCGCCACCGATAGCAGCCATCCACAGCAGGAAATACGGCGTCACCCAGAAATATCCAGCGACGGTTAGCGCACCCACTGCCAGCCCAAGCAAGACAAATCTTGCACCGCCCTTCCAGATGCCGCCTATCGCATAGCAAAGACTGAAGAAGATGGGAATAATCGCGCCCACCTGTAAGCCCGACCGGGGCGGCATGATCGTGAAGAGCGCCACAAAAAACAGAAACGTGGCCAGTATGCTCGCAGCAAGACGCCAGTCGTGAGTGCGAGAGCCTTCAGCAGCCGTGCGCCGGCCAATCCAGAACCCTGCTGTGATGCCAAGCAGAACCAGGAGCAGCCATACCGCTGCGTTCGCTTGTGGCCGAAAGTAAGTGGTGGAATACCCGACCACCCAGATGAAACCCCAGAGGATGAGATGGGGTGAAGCCTTCTGATAGCCGTAGGCAACGGCGCTGCGGCGCTGGGAACGCTTCACCTCGTCCAGGGATTGAGCCGCATTGGAATTCGTTACGGACATAACAACCTCCTTTTGCATTCTCAGAGTACTCTATATTACAGAGGTCTCTAAGTCAAGAGGTTTTTCAAACTTTTTCGGGCACGCCCTGTCTACAAATCACTTCGTCGGCACCCTCACGACCGGCTCTGCTAAAATGTCGTTAACTTTCTAAAGGAGCGGTACGACCATGGCAACTTACATCGCGTTTTTGCGCTACACCCAGAAAGCCAGGGAGGCAATCAAGGAAAGTCCGGCTCGCCGCGAAGCGGCAAGGAAATTGTTCGCATCGGCCGGAGCGAACCTGAAGCACGTTTACATCACCATGGGAAGATACGACGCCGTGGTGATTGCGGAAGCTCCGGATGATGCGACCATGGCCAGAATGGCCCTGACCGGCGCCTCGCAGGGATTCATCCAGACTGAAACTATGCGCGCCTTTACAGAAGAAGAGGCTGACAAGATTATTGCTTCCCTGCCTTGAAACACTGCAGGCGCCGAATTTCCTGATTCCTCGCTGCTGTTCCGCAAATTGGACGGAGGATGACGATGCCGGGACGAGTGTGCCCGTGGTGGCTGGGGTATCTGCTAGCCAGTCCGCTGCGCCGCTGGCTTGAAGATCCCGCTGAGCTCCTGGCGCCCTACGTCCGGTCAGGTATGACGGTGCTCGAGCCGGGTCCAGGCATGGGATTCTTTACAATGGAACTCGCGCGCCTGGTTGGTCCGCAGGGGCGCGTGGTGGCTCCAGAACTGCAACATCGCATGGTAGCCGGTCTCAAAAGGCGTGCGGTACGGGCCGGGCTTACGGACCGCATCGATGCTCGTGTGGTCCCGCCGGACACGTTGGGCGTAGACGACCTCGCGGGCAGGGTAGACTTCGCACTGGTCTATGCCGTGGTACATGAAATGCCGGACGCTGCCCGCTTCTTCACGGAAACGGCGGCAGCATTGAAACCGGGCGGCACATTGCTGCTGGCGGAACCGGCTGGGCATGTGAAGCCCCCGGAATTCGAGGCGGAGATTTCTTTGGCGGCGCAGGTTGGCCTGAAGGTTGTGGATAGCCCCGCCATCCGCCGTAGCCATTCTGCTCTTCTGAAGAAATCCTGAGCCCGGTAGCCAAGGCGCAGGTTTCGTATCGGCTTTTTCGTAGCCCGGGCGACGGATTGCCATCTTTCATTCCCCGGGTCTGGTGAGAGCAGAACGCTGATAGAACAAGCCGCTGTTTAGCACACCACCCACCGGTTCCAGTCGCCGTCAGCGCTTCACATTCTTCCGCCAGCCAAAGCTATCCGGCGCTCCGGTGGGATGCACAAACCAGTGCATCGGCTTCGCGCTGCAACTCTTTCCTTCAGTAAAGCTGGTGACTTTGCCACCCTTCGCTTCCAGTTCCGCCTTGTAGCAGTCGCCCAGCGAGTCGGTGAAAGCGAAGGTCTGGGTACTGGTCTGATTGCGGTTTCCGGAAAGCCCCACATGCCCGGCATTGAAGTTGAAATTCACCTCATCCGCCGCATCGCGAACATTGTTCACAACGGCGGTGTAGGGCGCGAGCCCGGCTTCACACTGCTCGATTTGTTTGTCGTAGACCTGGTGGAGATGGACGGTCTGGCTGCGACTGTGGCCGGTATTGGACCGCCGCAGCACGTTGGACGTGAGCGAATATTTGAGTGACCGCGTGAACGCGCGCCCGGTGGTACCTCTACGAGTACTTGTACTCGAACCCGAGACGCGGCCCGACTGTTCGGTGATGTGCCGCGTGGTTTGCGCGTCGACGGTGGAGAACGCCTGGTTGTTATTGAAAGTGAGGCTTTGCTTAACGCGCGTGCTCACCCTTCCCGCGGGCGTGTTGACGTAGCCTTCAATCGAGTAACTCTGGTCGGCGCGCGTCACCACGTTGCCGTTCACCTTGCTGGGGTCCGGGCCCAGCGAGCTGGTGATGGTGGGCTCAAGCGACGCGCCGATCAGTGTGTTGCGCGTGACGGCTCCCTCGGTGTGCCCGGCATTCGCCTCGCGATAGACAAGCAGCGCTGCACCCACCGAGAAGTAATGGTTTGATCCGAGCACGCGCACGGCCACAGAATGCTCCCCTCCATCGCTCACGAGGCCGGCAAATGGAGTGAGGTCTAGCCGGTAAGGAACGAAGTTCAGCGTCTCGACGCCTGGCGTTGGCCGCCACAGATAGGGATCGATGCCACCCGTGTAAACCCAGGGGAAAATGGGAGCCAGGCCCGCCGGCTGGCCGTCCACCAATACCTCCACCTCGCGGTAGCTGCCACCGCTGCATGCGCGCGGACGCCTGGGCGCGCCCTTGTAGCCGCACCGCATGGCGAAGGCCATGGTCTCCTGGATGTACTTGTCTGGCAGGCAGGTGTACCAGAACTCGTCGTGGAACTGGCTTTGCGCGAACTCGTCAAGATAGATGCGCTCGGTGTTACGGGGGAAGGTGATTTTGCGCACAAGCTGATCTTTGCCGGTTTGCAGGTTCGCCGCCTCGTTCGTGGAATTCAGCGCGTAGACGGCGTCGGGTGTCCGGGGTGCGGGATGGGCGGAGTCGGCAGGATAAAAAAGGATCCGAGCGCTTGCATGGATCATGCTGGCACGCCTGGAATCAACCCAGTTGTTGATAAGTGCCGCGCCTTTGCCGGGCGAACGCAGCAGGCTGGAGTAGTCCGTGAGGTCGCGCTCGATCTGCCAGCTTGGGCCAAAGTCCGGCGACGGCTCTTCCGTAGTGCCAAAGTAAATGTTGACGCCCTCGAGCCAGATGGACGCAGTGCGGTCATACTGGTGGCCGTGGTCGACGGAGAAATCGGCCTGGAGCACAACTTTGGCCCACGGCCCCTTGCAGCCGGAGGGCGGCCGGTAGCTGAAGGTGTGCGGCACGGAGTCCATGCGCGTATTTTCGCCGACCGGTCCGAAATCCTGTTTGGGAAACAATTGCACGGTGCAGAGTTTGGTAGATGGCGCCGGCAGGCGCGGATCAGCGATGGCGACGTTCGGCGATCCAACGAGAGGCTTGTTCTGCGCGTTGAGCGCGCAGGTCGAAGATAATATGAATGCAAGAAGTGCCAGCAGCCCAACGCTCCGCCGACAAAACATGTATCGAAACATGAGATGAACCCCCTTTTGTGGTGTCTCCGTCCGGTGAGCGATCCGTCCAACTTCGCGCAGACCGGCACGGAGCAAACAGTTACATTCAAGTGATGAAATCAATCCTGATGGACAAGCGCAGCAAGACTTTTCCATTCAAGCACGCACGGCAGGCCCCGTCCAGAAGAAACTATGACCACACTTCGGGGGCCTCCCTTAGCTAATTACTCTTCCCAATTCGTGAATCTGGGTGTATATAGGTGATGCGTCGAGTGCGTGGTCATGGGCGGCCGCGCGGAATAAGATACCTACCTGTCACAGGACTGAGATTTGAACATTTAAATTGAAAGGGGTAAGGAGCCGATGAATTGGTTCGACCAATGGATGATCGGGTTTATCAACTCTTTCGCGCAACGCTCGTGGATCGCCGACGGCATATTGACCCTGATCGCCAGCAACGTCTTGATCGATGCGGGAGTTCTGATGGCCATGTTCTGGTGGGCCTGGATCAAGTATGAGAAAGAGCACCCTGAAAAGAGAGAAATCCTTGCTGCCAATCTTTTTGTCACCGCCTTCGCAGTGGTTCTGGCCAGATTCCTGGCCTTGAGCCTTCCCTATCGGGAGAGGCCGGTGCGTAATCTGCTGCTGCATTTCCGAATCCCTTTTACCGCGAATCCCAATGAATTGATTCACTGGAGTTCATTTCCAAGCGACCATGCGGTCCTGGCTTTTTGCATTGCCGCAGGGCTCTGGCTGGTTTCCAGACGGATGGGCGCCTTTGCCATCACTTACGCATTTGTCACCAACGTTCCGCGGATCTATACCGGGGCACATTACCCCACGGACTTCATCGCTGGCGCGCTGCTAGGCATGGGGCTAGGGTTCTTGTCAGGGAATTCAGTCTTGAGAAATGCAGCACGCACTTGTCTTGATTTCCTCGACCGCTACCCGCCTTACCTGTATGCAATCCTTTTCTGCTGGACCTTTGAGATCGGGGAAATGTTCGACTCATTGCGCCACATCGCCGTGTTAGCTGCAAAAACTGTCATGCAACTCGCTCCCGGGGTGGCGGAAGCAGTCGGAATTCCACTTCTGGTGGTGCTGCTGGGCATCCTGGGCTGGCTGCAATGGCAGAAGCGCAAAGCGGCGGCATAAACCATCCCCGATATCCTGCGCTTCTCGTTTTCAGAAACCCGCCGCCGTGTTGGTGAACTTGGCCAGGGCCTCCGATATTATAGGGAGACGCGTGGGCCACGCCGCTGGCCATGTCCATTCATCACTGCCCCTGCAATTAACTCTCGCTTCAGACGGCCGCGGGCGATACAATGCGGGCATTCGCGGCACTCGAGAAGAACAAGTCGCGTAGCCATCTGCTGAACTAGCTCAATTCGTGTGCTCTGCTCGCCTGGAAAAGGAGGAACCCTTATGGAAGTGTCTTCCATGCTTCGCGCGATAGCCCTTTCATTCCACTCAAAAGAGCTTTATCGAGACGTTGCAAGAAAATGGAAGGGAACGGGCCTGCTCTACCTGGTCCTTCTGCTGGCCATTTGCTGGGCGGTCCAGATCATAAAAGTTCAGTTCGGGATTACTCATTTCGCCGGGCAGGAAGGCACCAACCTGGTGAAGCAGATTCCGGACATTACGATTTCCGACGGAGAGGTTTCCACCGACGTCCAAACACCTTACTTTATCAAGGACGAGAAAGGCGATGTTGTTGCGATCATCGATCTGACAGGGCAATACACGTCACTCGAAAACACGACGGCCAAAATGTTGCTGACCAGGAACCATTTTCTCGTCGCCAGCAGCCGCAGCGAGACCAGAGACATTAATCTGAAAAACGTCCGGTCTTTTCACATGGACCAGTCCAGGGCGCAGGGATGGCTCAAGCTCGTCCAGGGATGGTTTGCCCTCGTGCTCTATCCGTTTGCGCTTGTCTTCTCTTTTATCTACCGGGCCGTCCAGGCGCTGATCTACGCCCTGTTTGGCATGGTCTTTGCGAAGATGTTAAAGGTAACGCTGGACTATCTCACCCTGCTCCGCCTGGCCATTGTCGCCGTCACCCCGGCCATCATCTTGGATACGCTCCACTCGGTGCTGAGTCTTCATACGCCGCTCTGGGGGCCTATCTGTTTCCTGATCGCCATGGGCTATCTTGTGTTCGCCATCAAATCCAATTCCGCCCCTGAAGGTGCAACGCTGGAACAACAGGTATCCGCACCGCAGCAATAGTAGCGGAAAGCAAAGTGGCGCTCGACGAGCGTTGGATTCTGGCAAATAGCCACGGGCAACGAAAGAATCGCGTTGTCGTTCTTTCACGAGCTGGACGATGCTACAATGCGAGCGTTTGCGCCAGGGGGCGATACCGTCTGCACATAAGTGAGGATCGTCCATACCAACGGAAGGATCGTAGAGAGGAAACCGTATGACCGCGAACCCATTTCGGACCGCAATTTGCGCACTGAGTCTCGCCATCTTTCTCTGGTTCACGCTGCCCCATACCTTTACCCGCGCCTCCGCGGACGAGCCGGACGTTCATCAGATTTTCACCAGGATGGATATGATGATCCCCATGCGGGACGGCGTGCGGCTGCACACAGAAATCTACGTCCCGAAGAACACAATGTTCCCACTTCCGTTCATTTATGAGCGCACACCCTATGGGCTGAATGACGATGACCAGGGATACAGCCGAAAGCTGGAGGGCTATAAGGACCTCATTCGCGAAGGCTACATTTTTGTGTTCCAGGACATTCGCGGGCGGTACAAGTCCGAAGGAAAATTCGTGATGATGCGCCCGCCGCGCGACCGGAGCAATCCCAAGGCGATTGACGAAAGCACGGACACCTACGACACCATCGACTGGCTGCTGAAGCACGTTTCCAACAACAACGGCCGCGTGGGCATTCTGGGCATTTCCTACGGCGGATGGCTCACCACCATGGCGCTGATCGACCCGCACCCGGCGTTGAAGGCCGTCTCCGAACAGGCTTCGCCAGCGGACATGTTCCTGGGCGACGATTTCCACCACAACGGCGCCTTCCGGCTGAGTTACGGATTTTTCTACGCCACCATGATGGAAACGGGGAAGACCAATTTCCACTTCAACTTCGACCGCCACGACGTCTATGAGTGGTACCTGCTGAACCTCGGGCCACTATCAAATGTCAACGCCAAGTACTTGCACGGCGATATTCCCACCTGGAACGACTACGTCGCCCATCCTAATTACGACGAGTTCTGGCAGAAGCAGGCCGTGACGCCTTACGTCACCAAACTGAACCTGACGGTTCCTAATTTGAACGTGGCCGGCTGGTGGGACCAGGAAGATTTCTACGGTCCTGTCACCATTTACGAGGCGCTCGAAAAGCACGATCCCGATCACCTGAACTACCTGGTGGCAGGCCCCTGGAACCACGGTGGCTGGGCGCACGGTACCGGCCGAACACTCGGGCCCATTGACTTCGATAGCGACACCAGCCAGTATTTTCGGGAAAAAGTTGAGACGGCGTGGTTCGCTCATTGGCTGAAGGACAAAGGCCCCCTTCCCTTCAAAGAAGCGCTGACCTTCCAGACCGGCTCCAACCAGTGGCAGACCTACGACGAGTGGCCGCCACGCCAGAACGTCACGGACCGCAAGCTGTACGTCCATGCCGGGAGAGAACTTTCATTCGACCCGCCGGGCGCCGGGGACGAGAAGACCGGGTACGACAGCTACGTCTCTGATCCCGCGAATCCGGTCCCCTATCGCGACCGTCCCATGGATCCCACCTACCCCTGCGGCGACTGGTGCACCTGGCTGCTGCAGGACCAGCGTTTTGCCAGCTACCGCCCCGACACTCTCACCTGGGAAACACACCCGCTCACCAATGATGTTTCCGTCGCGGGAGGCATTGTGGCGCACTTGTACGTCTCCACCACGGGCGCCGACAGCGACTATGTCGCCAAGCTGATCGACGTGTATCCGGAAGATTACCCGCAGGACCCCAAAATGAGCGGGTATCAATTGATGATCGCCAATGACGTTTTCCGGGCGCGCTTCCGCAACAGCTTCGTGCATCCGGAACCCATGACGCCCAACCATGTGACGCCCATTACCATCGATCTCCACACCAACAACCACCGCTTTCTGAAAGGCCACCGCATCATGGTGCAGGTGCAGAGCACGTGGTTCCCGGTGATCGACCGGAACCCTCAGACCTGGGTTCCCAACATCTTTAACGCTACAGCGGCTGATTTCCAGAAGGCCACCGAGCGCGTCTACCACACCAGCCGCTACCCGACCCACATTGAGGTCCCTGTGGTTGGCCCTTGATAATGACCAGTCGAAAAAAAGTGCACTGACTGCACCAGGCATGTTGAATGCACTGGTATTCGCCGATGATGTTTGTCATGGGAGTCGTGACGCCAGGGGGAGCTCCGCTGGCGGGTAAGCAGTAGCCGCAGCAAAAACTGCTGGAGGGAAGATTGCCCGACAGATTTGAACTCCAACTCAACAACAGGTTTTCCCCGGCCTACTCGATCTCTTCATCCGGCAGCGGACTGCTGATGCTGAATATGTTTTTCATGATGCCGGGACTTCTTGTCTGCCTGGTCGCCCTGCACATGTACCCTCCGCTGGACCCACGCATGCCCTGGGCATTCATGTTGGGCGTTTATCTTCTGCCCGTGGCCGTGCATCTGCTGACCTGGATACTCATGCCGGCAAGTATGGCTGCCAGGCCGTGGCGAAAGGTTTATATTTCAGCGTGCCTGGTGCTGGTGATGTTCTCCGCTTTTCTTTTCCTGAATGGAAGAATGGACCGGTCACAGGCGAGCCAAGTGTCCACCACTGTCGTCCGCAAAAACGTCTATCGTGGAAGGCACGGGACCAGCTACAACCTGGTAGTCACCTCGTGGCGGCCCGGAAGAAATTTTGAATACTTCGGCGTCGGCGAGTCCGCATATGACCGCGCCCAGGTTGGGAAAACCGCTACGGTGGAAATGCACAAAGGTTACTTCGGTCTCGCCTGGCACGGCCCCATCTCACCCGAATAGCGCGGGGGGACGTGGCGGGGCGGCACCCGCACTTATGACGTTTGCGCGGCCAGCGCCCTTTCGATTTTCTGGAGATGCTCGCGGCGATGCAGGGACCGCCTGAGGAACCGCTCAAACCCGGCGGAAAGCATCTGGCTGGCCAATTCGTCGCTGGTCTCCGCCACCTGTGAATCCACCTCCGCAGCGCTCTCAATGGCGAGCCTGGCTGCCACGGGGCCCGGTACAGCCCGGGCAAGGGTAATGGCGGCATGGTTGATTGAATCGACGGAAAGAGGTGTAAGCCGGGAGGGTTCAAACCCGGCGATTTTCCATTTCTTCAGCACAAAAAGTACGCGCTGGTCCCAGAACGCAAGGTGGCAGAGTACGGTTGACACCGTCCAGCCAGGACCGACGTCAATTTCGTAGGAATGCTCGCCGAGGCGGCCGATCAATTCACCCAATTCGAGTCGCGAAGAGTTGTTCTCTTCGACAAATTCACGATTGTTCATCCTGTCTCCTGTCACTCCCGGCGGCTCAAGTCGTTGATCGGTCTTGAGTTAGCTGGAGATTACGCGAAGGGCCGCTGTCCAGAACCCGGTGCTGAAGGATCCCTGCTGCTGAGAGTCTAATACCATTTTCGCGGCTGGATAGGGTACTTGATCTGGCCGGAGGGGCCGAGGGCAATCACAAACGCACTCACGGGAGTGTGAAAGTCAAAGTCACCTGGCTCCTCCGGGAATGGTAGCCACTTTGTCACACGTTGTCGTTGACTGTCAAATGAATTTCGGCCCATGCCATGGACTGGCCGGCAACGTCCCAGAGGAGCATTTCAAAGGAGACCGGGGCCAGGAGTTTGAGGATTTCGCGTTCTTCCTGTCGTGCAGACTGGTGGCGGGGGGACGGCCCCTTTAATAGGCTAGACTAGTGAGCTGATTCCGCGCCTCGCTGTCAAGCAAAACGCGGTGGCACACGGTTAGCGCGTCTCGAAACAGCCCGCGTGGCGGTTTCAGTTCAGTAAGATTTTCAGGCTAGGTGAGGACTGAAGGTCGGCAGCCGGCAGCTGAAAGGCCGGCTCGCCTTGCGCTCGGCAACTAGCAGGGCCGTGATTCCCGCGGGGATGGGAAACGTGGGGCAAAAAGCCCATAGTGAGCTCCCGGAAGCCCGCTGAAAAGATATCGCTCAACCAGAGGCGGCGTTTGAGGACCATCCACCTCGGCGACAATCGTCAGCATCCTTCCCATCATGGTGGCCTGGATTTTACCGACCCCGTGAACGTCGTCGCTGGGCTGCTCCTCTGGGCACCGCATGTCAAGAATGACGGCGTCGTACTGCTCTCGCTCTACAATGGCAGCCATGGCCATCTCACCTCCGTTCGCCGGGTCCTCAGCAGCAAGCCTCCTCATGAGATAAAAGAGGTTTCGGATGGACACGTCATCGATCAGAACCAGAACTTCGCGGGTAAGCGGTGTTGAAGCCATGAGAAATTCCTTTCAAATCCAGTTTGGATTCAGGATTGAAGGCCGGTCCGCACAAGCGAACCGGCGTTCAACTTCCTCCCGCCAGCCACCAAAAAGCTGGAGGCTGGCAACCTCGGATGCAGTGTTTTGCCCGCCGGGAACGCGCTGGACATCACCTGTACTAGGTCGGACATCCTCATTCGCGACGCTCTCTCTGCGTTCAAGTCCCCCTCCCTCCTGCATCGGAGCCCATTCTAAGCAACCGTGCCCTGTAAGACAATGTAACTTTAGTGCTAATACCCACTACGGGCGGCCCGGACCTTTGATACAGGTCAAATTGGTATTTTTCTTCCCCATCAGGCCACCAAGGAGAAACGCCGGCGACAAGAAAGTCATGCGCATTACGGAAATCCGTGAGGGATACCCCGGGTCAGATTTGCCGATATGAAATTTGAAGACAGAAGCCTGTGGCGAGGAAGGTCCCTAACCAACAGAAGAACTTCAGTACTGGGGCTTCCGTCAAAGGGAAGGGTTAGGCTGGGGGGATTGGTAGCGGTGGCTGATCAGCCAGAGGAGCGCTCCGGGAAGGCCGTTGAGTATGTATCGCTCGAACAGGTCGAGAGTTTTCGGACCGTTCACCTCGGCCACGACAACCAGCAACTTTCCCACGAATCCTGCCCGGATTTCACCGATGCCACGCATCTCCTTGGTAGCGTTCCAGTCCGGACGCCGCATATCAAGAACGACGGCGTCAAACTGCTTTTCATTCAGCGAGGCCACCAAGAACCCGCCGCTTACGGCTAAAGTATTTTCACTGTCAAAGTTCTTCAGCAAGCAAAGAAGGTTGCGGATGGACGGCTGGTCATTGAGAACCAGAACCTTACGGTGGAGCGATTCAGGTACCATGCAAAGCGCCTTTCAAATTCGAGCCGGGTTCAGGAGTTCCCAATCCCCTGTGGTGAACGAAGTGAAAATCAGCCTCTCTCCCAGTGAATTGGCAAGGTACTGGAGGATAGAGGCCAATTTCACCATGGCCTCCCGCTCATTGAGATTAAAAACATGGCGGATGGCCAGGCTGAAGAGCAGAAAACGAAAATAGAGGCCCAGGAATCTCTCGACACGGGTGAGATGCCGCCAAGAGGGTACTCCCTTCTTCAGCAAGTATCGCAGGGTGAAGAAATCCCACTTGAGCGCGAGGCGGGCCTGTGCGTAATTGAACGGGCCATTAGAGGCAATGGAATCGCGAAGCTGAGGGTACTCCAACCGAAAGGCTTCGATAACCTGCTTGAAGTACGCCCGGCCGAACTCCCGCCGCAGGGCCTTCTTGCAGATGGTTTGAACATAAAACAAGTAAAGGGCGCTGGCCGTCACCAGCACCACAACTGACATCATCATTGTCCCCCCCCAAGGGCAACGCAGTTGTACCCGTTGCCTGCAACCTATTGTCAACGTTAGACGGACATCTGACAATGTGACTTTGGTACCAAAACTCCTCACAGGAAGTTCTATTTCCGGACAAACCTACCGGTCGGGAAGTAGCCCTAAATCATTCATCTGAATCCGATCGATACAGGGGAAAACCAGTATCCGCCCCCCTCAGGCGGTTGCTCGTGCCACGGCCAGCCTCTCTTCACATAAGCGCGCCATGAATCCTTCGAAGTTGGCGTGGCAGCGTATCGGCCTCCACCCCGCGCGAAAGGCCAGCAACAACGGCCCAAACAAGCAGCGGAATTACAACGCCGCGCCAACGGGTGTATGATGCTGTCAGGAACTTCCCGCCGCCAATTCCTGCCCTGCGTGGTTCGCGTTGCAGCATGGAACCAGACGCGGCGCATCTAAAAGGAGCTGACCATGAAAGGGAAACCAGAGGTGCTGAAGGTTCTGCAGGAGGCCCTCACTGATGAACTCGGCGCAGTGCACGGCTACATTCTCCACGCCGAGATGTGCGACAACTGGGGTTACAAGGCGCTGGCGGCGATGACAACCCGCCGGGCCATAGAAGAAATGAAACACGCCGAGAAGCTGATGGAGCGCATCCTTTTCCTGAATGGCGCGCCCGACGTGGAAACCATGCCGAAAATCGTGGCAGGCCAGGACGTGGAAGACCAGTTCCAGGCGGACCTTAAGAGCGAACAGTCGGCCATCGTGAGCTACAACGAGGGAATCGCCACCTGCAGGAAAGCCGGCGACGACGGATCGGCGGAACTGCTGAAGGCGAACCTCCAGGACGAGGAACGGCACGCCGACTACCTGGAAACCCAGTTGAGCCTGATCCAGCAGATCGGCCTGGCGAATTACCTCTCGCAGAACATGGCAGAGTGAACCGCCAACGCGGCCGGAGCGATCAAACACACGGCGGAGCAAGTGTGCGCAGCGCCCGCGATCGATGGGCAAATGTGCAGTCCAAGCCACTAGAAGAGAAATCAAGCCAGCCACATGCCGGGTGAGACAGCTAAGGCGGGTTGGCGGCCATGATATAATAATTTTGAAGATGCTGGCGCCGTTGGCATAGACAACGAAAGATTGCCTGCGGCCGGCTGGGGTGGAAGGAGACCTGTTTATGGCATTGGACTTTTATGAGAAAGTCTGGCACAACGGCAAGTTCATCTCCTGGAACGAGGCAACTATTCATGTAGCCTCTCACGTGGTCAGCTACGGCTCCTGCCTGTTTGAAGGCATCCGCACCTATGAGACGCCGCAGGGCGCGGCCATCCTCCACCTGGATGCGCACGTCGGCCGCCTGGTTGATTCTTCCAAGATCTACCGCACGGAGCCCGGATTCACCCGCGAGCAGCTTCGCCAGGCCATGATTGACCTGGTCCGCGTGAACAACGTCAGCTCGTGCTATATCCGCCCGCTGATTTTCCGTGGCTACGGGGGCTTGGGCGTGAATCCTCTGAAGAACCCGGTGGAGATTTACCTGCTGGCATGGAAGTGGGGCAAGTACCTGGGCGATGAGGCGCTGAAGCAGGGCGTGGACGTCTGCGTCAGCTCCTGGAACCGCATTGCGCCGAACACCTTGCCGGCCATGGCCAAGGCCGCGGCCAATTACATGAATGCCCAGCTGATCAAGATGGAAGCCATCACCAACGGCTACGTGGAAGGCATTGCCCTCGACCACGCGGGCAACATCAGTGAAGGCAGCGGCGAAAACATTTTTGTCGTACGCGGCGGGAAGATTTACACTCCGCCGCTTGGTTCCTCCGTGCTGCCGGGCATCACGCGCGCTTCCATCATCCAGCTTGCCGAAGAAGCCGGAATCCCTGTGGTGGAGCAGGTGCTGGCGCGCGAAATCCTCTACATTGCCGATGAAGTCTTCT
>OBLQ010000076.1_pt1 | contig 30982 bp, 28 predicted proteins | sample 1519881 | NCBI WGS metagenome assembly OBLQ01 (sample SAMN01911456, study PRJEB22533) | soil metagenome | biome: Soil | place: Malaysia | collected 2012-04-30 | depth DG_metagenome m | reverse complement strand
AAGACGCGTCACGTCTCTCGCTCGCGGACTTCCCGGACCGGGACCGTGCGGCCCAGCGCGCGTTCGAGAGACGTGACGCGTCTTCCGGCAATGCCGCAGGGCACGATCAAGTCGAAAAAGCGCAGATCGGTTGAGACATTGTAGGCGAAGCCGTGCGACGTGACCCAGCGGCTGAGATGCACGCCGAGCGCCGCCAGTTTTTCTTCACCCGATGGCGTGTCGACCCACACGCCACGGCGGCCCTGGGCGCGCCGGGACGCAAGGCCGAGATCCGCCGTCGCGCGGATCATCAGCTCCTCGAGCTGCTCCACGTACCAGCGGATGTCGCGGCGGTGCTCCGCCAGATCGAGGATCGGATAGCCGACGACTTGGCCGGGGCCGTGATAGGTGATGTCGCCGCCGCGATCGGTCGAGTGGAGCTCGACGTTCATCTCTTTCAGGACGCGCTCGCCGGCGCGCAAATGCTCTCGGTTTCCGTTGCGGCCGAGGGTTATTACGTGCGGATGCTCGCAGAGCAGCAGAACGTCGGGAATGGCGCCCGCCTTGCGCGCCTCCACAATCTGCCGCTGCAAATCGCACGCCGGAGCGTATGCGATTCTCCCCCAGTCCACCACCCAGCAGATTTTTTTGGGTTGTTTCACGCGCCCCTCGAAACCCAGGCGTCTCGCACCGCGGGGTTAGAAGTTTATTGTAAGGCCGCGCACGGCATTGAAGGCATCGCCCATCGCTTCCCAGACCGTGGGGTGCGCGTGGATCGTGGCTGCCATGTCGTCGAGCGTGGCCTCGAGACCGAGCGCGGTCACCGGCTCCGCGATAATTTCCGTCGCGAGCGGCCCGATCGCGTGAACGCCGAGAATCTCGCCGTATTTTGCCTCGGCCACAACCTTGATAAAGCCTTCGTGACGGCCAAGGATGGTTGACTTGCTGTTGCCGAGGAACGGGAACTTTCCTGTCTTGACCTCGAAGCCGGCGTCGCGGGCTTGCTTTTCGGTGAGCCCGACCGAGCCAATTTGCGGCTCGCAGTAGGTGGCGTTCGGGCAGCGCTTGCGGTCGAAGGGCTGCACATCCTTCCCGGCCATTCGGCCCACGGCGATGATGCCTTCCATCGAAGCGGCGTGCGCGAGTTGAGGGAGTCCGGCGACGATATCGCCGATAGCGTAAAGGTGCGGCTCCTCCGTTTCCATAAACGCGGTCGTGTGCACGAAGCCGCGCTCCACCTTGGCTTTCGTTTTTTCGAGGCCGACGTTTTCGGTGAGCGGGCGCCGTCCCACGGCTATGAGGACCTTTTCCGCGCTGACCGTCTGCGATTTGCCCGTTTTGTCCTTGTAGGTGACGCTCGCGCCGTTTGCGCCCTTTTTCACGGATTCCACGGCCGCCTCGACCTCGACGCGAATTCCTTTCTTCTTGAAGGCTTTCAAGAGCTCCGCGGAGATTTCCTCGTCCTCGAGCGGCACGACTCGCGGCAGCGCTTCGAGCAGCGTCACTTCGGCGCCGAAAGTGCGGAAGATCGAGGCGAACTCCACGCCCACGGCGCCGCTGCCTACCACGACGAGCGACTTCGGGATGTCTTGCAGATTGAGAACCTCGCAGTTGGTCAGGATCGTCTTTCCGTCGATCTCCACTCCGGGAAGAGAGCGCGCCTCGGAACCCGTTGCGAGTATCGTGTAGGTGGTTTCCAGCTCGGTCGTCTTGCCGTCTTTCTCGACCGACACGCGTCCCGGACCGGCGATGCGCCCCCATCCGGTGATCGACTCGACCTTGTTCTTCTTGAACAGCGCAGCGATCCCGAGCGAGTGCTTCTTCACGATCTTGTCCTTGCGGGCGAGGATGGCCGGCCAGTTGACCTTCACCTCTTTTACTTCAAAGCCAAATTCCTCGGCGCGCTGGAACGAGTCGTAGATGTCCGCATGATGCAAGAATACTTTGGTGGGAATGCAGCCCACGTGCAGGCAAGTGCCGCCGAGAAAAGCATCCTTCTCGACGACCGCGGTTTTCAACCCCCACTGGCCGGCGCGAATCGCGGCGACATAGCCGCCCGGCCCGCTCCCGATGATTACCAGATCGTATTTGGCCAAGCCGGTCCTCCCTCGAAACTCCCATTTTCACCGAGCCGGCCGCTACCTGCGTGGAAGGATGGTTGCGATGGCGGCTCTTCGGAGCGTGCAGGAGGAAGATTTTAGCAGCCGCAGTTCGCCGCCGCAACCGAAGCTGGCTCCGCTGTTTCGCGCGAGCCGGTCGAACGTCCTGCAGTGGCCTAGCCGTTTCGGACTCACGAAGCGATCCTAAACGAAGCGCCGGGTGGTCCAACTTCTCGTCTGCGACGTGAGAAAGGACTTCCCGTTCCCGCGGCCTCGGCGTATTTTTGAGGCCCCGCGCCGCGCTGCCTGCGCAGCGGTGCGAGACATTGGAGACTGGCCATGACCTCGATTCCACCCCCCATCAACCCGAGCCCGCCCGGGGAACGTGATGAAGGTGTGCCTCCGTTGCAGCGCTGGGCGCACAAGCTTCTTCTTGGGCCGAATGGGCTGCGCGCGGGCTGGCGGATATTGATCTTCGTCGGTCTTTTCCTGGCTGCAATGACCGTCTTGCAGGCGGCGCTGACTCACGTCCCCTCGATCCATGCGTGGCTGCAGCACCGGGTTCGGGGCGTGATGACGCCGGGCATATTGTTGCTGAGCGAGTCCTTGTCCGTCCTCTCCTTGCTGTTTGCAGCGTGGGTGATGACACGGATCGAGAAACGCTCCTTCGCGGATTATGGTTTGCCGGGCAGCGCGATGTTCGGAAAGCGTTTCTGGCAGGGCGTGCCCTACGGATTCGCCATGGTGACGCTTCTGATGCTGTTGATCGCCGCCTTGCACGGATTTTCATTGGGCGGATGGGCGCTCAGCCTCGGCGACGCGCTGCGATACGCGGCCCTGTACATGATCGGATTTCTGCTGGTGGGAGTTTTCGAGGAGTTCTCGTTCCGCGGGTATTTGCAGGCGACCCTGGGATCGGGAATCGGATTCTGGCCCGCGGCGGTGCTACTGGCCGTCGTCTTCGGTGGCGGCCATCTGCACAACCCCGGTGAAGCCGAGTACGGCGCGCTGATGGCCGGGAGCTTCGGTCTGCTCGCTGCATTCTCTCTGCGACGCACGGGGAACATCTGGTTTGCGATCGGCATGCACGCGGCCTGGGATTGGGGAGAGACGTATTTCTACTCGGTTCCCGACAGCGGCATCTTGGCGAAAGGGCACCTGCTGAATTCGTCGTTTCACGGACCCGAGTGGCTCACGGGCGGAACGGTGGGACCGGAGGCGAGCGTCTTCGCGTTTGTCGTTCTCGCGCTCTCCGCTGCGGCCATCCATTATCTGTTTCCCGCAAAGCCAAGATCGCGCTGAGCCCCGGTCCGGCGGAATCCTTTTCGGTGGCCGCGGCATCTACCTCGAACTGCGGCGTCCCCTGCCAGGCACGCGACGGCAATCGCACCGGCCTTGGGAGGCGCAGTCGTTTGACACGGGGCGGCCTTATCGCTAAAATCGCAAGATTTGAGTGAGGCTTCGAGCCTCACCATGGGACCTGAACCGATGGATAAGAAGCGGCTCGAATATTACAAAAAGAAGCTGGTCGCGCGGCGCGGGGAATTGTTGGACGCGATTGCTCGCACACAACAGGAAGGGCGCCACGCCGACGAAGATCCCACCGTGGATCTCGCAGACAAGGCCGCCAACTCGTATACGAAGGAATTCCTGTTCGGCCAGACAAATAACGACCGGTTCCTCCTGAAACTCGTGGACGATGCGCTGGCGCGCATCCGCGAAAACACGTTTGGCGAATGCATCTCGTGCCACGAGGAGCTGCAGCAGAAGCGCCTCGAGGCCGTGCCCTGGACCCGTTACTGTATTGCCTGCCAGGAAAAAATGGAGCAGGGGCAGCTATAAGCTCTGGTCGTTTCCTTTTTCAGGTTCTTTCGATTGATGCGCGTCCGGTTCTCGTGGGGGTGTGCGTGTGAATCCTGGGTGAGACGCGCTGGCCTCTTCCCTTGCCGCTCGATTTGGAGTAGGGTCTCGCCTTACCGTCTCGGTTAACAACGCATCCGTGATTTTCAAATCTGTTTTCGACGCGCTCGCATCGGTCGTGTTCCCGGCCCCCTGCCGCATTTGCGGCCAAGCGCTTTTGAACGCCAGCCGAATTCCCGTTTGTGAAGCCTGTCTCCGCGGATTTGAACGGATTTCCGCGCCGATGTGCCCGTGCTGCGGACGTCCATTCGTCTCCGCAGTGGCCGCACAAACCGTGCAGCCGCTCTGCCGGCTGTGCCGTGTGGATTTCTATGCCTTCGAGCGGGCGCGGAGCTTCGCGGTTTACGACGACGCGCTTTCCGAGGCCATCTTGCTGCTGAAATACGAAGAGGTGTCGCGGTTGGGCGACTGGTTTGCGGCCCGCCTCGCAGAAATCGTTACAGAGGCGCCCGACGACTGGCGCCCGGATGTCGTCGTGCCGGTTCCACTCCACCCGGAGCGGCAGCGCGAGCGCGGCTACAATCAGGCCGAATTGATTGCTCGGCCGCTCGCGAAGCGGCTCAATGTGAAACTGGAGCCGCGTCTCCTAGTGCGCACGAGGCCGCGTCCCGCCCAGCTCGTGCTCTCTCGCAGCGAGCACTGGAAGTCCGTGCGTGGCGCCTACGCCACCCGCAAGGGCCTTCAAGTTGACAATTTGCGGGTACTGCTGGTAGATGATGTATTGACGACCGGCGCCACACTCGATGCCTGCGCCCGCGCCCTCCGGAAGGCCGGCGCCGCTGCAGTGCTCGGCCTGACGGTGGCGCGCGTCCGTTCCTGGTCGGTTACGCCAGGGGCGATTACTCATGCAACAAAGGCAGGCAACGGAAGCAAACCAGATCGGCGCCACTCGCATCCATAGAAGACGAGACGATTTGTCTGGCGACGCCGAAGCGACGCAATGGATAACCGTCACAAGATGGCCTTACGCCCCCGGCCCAACATCGGGCTGGGAGCGACGGCGCTCGACTCCGGTTTTCCGAAGCCCCTGAAACCGCTGCCAAGCCGCCTGTCCCTCATGCAGGCGCCGGTTCTGGTGCTGAATGCAACGTTCGAGCCTATCAACATTACGGCCGTCCGCCGCGCTTTGGTCTTGATGCTGAAGGGAGTGGCCCAGGCGGAGGAAACGAACCACGCCGAAGTGCACTCCGCTTCGAAGGCGGTCCCGGTGCCGTCCGTGATCCGGTTGCTTTCCTACCGGCACATCCCGCAACAGAGCCGCGCGCTTTCCCGTAAGAACATCCTGCTCCGCGACCGAAACACTTGTCAGTTCTGCGGCCTCCTCTTTCCCGCGTCCGAGCTGACGCTCGACCATGTGCTGCCGCGCTCCCGAGGCGGCCGGTCGTCCTGGGAGAACCTGGTGGCTTGCTGTTACACATGCAACAACCGGAAAGGCGACCGCACCCCTGAAGAGGCCGGGCTGACGCTGCAGCGCCGCCCGCGGCCTTTCACGCTGCATACGTCGCGCCAATTGATGCGCTTGATGGGGCATCGCGACGAGAAGTGGCGCAAATATCTTTTTTATTGACCGCGGGCAACCCTTCCGCAATTCGCGCGTCTAACTGATCAAACACTTCTAGCACACCCCGGGGAAGCGAGGCTGGTGAACCTGGTCCGCTTCCCTTTTCTCTTTGCTGCCGGGCGCGTCCCGCAATCACGGGCAGCAAAGGGGGCGGCGGTATCCGCACTACTGGCGGAAGAGGACCTTCAGGCCCCGGCGCCAGTTTTCATTCAATCCAACCCGCGTGACGTGAATTTCCGGTGAGAGATACTTCAAGAGTGTTTCCGTTGCGGAGTGGAAGCGCAGCCCGGGAGCGACCAGCCAAACGAGCGGCGGCTCCGGATCGACTTCCGTCCCGGCGAAATAGCCGTAGCGCTCGAAATCCCCGTCGCGTTGGTGGCGCCGCACGCGCAGCCAGTAGTCCACCGCTTGCATCGGCATTTGAATATCTTCCGAGGCTTTCAATTCGATCACCACAAGGCGTCCGCGCCGCGTCATGCCGAGCAGATCGAGCACGCCGCGATCGCCCGCGGCCAGCGCCGGTACCTGCGAATAAAGATGGCGCGGGTCCAGCTGGGCATCGAGTCTAGTGGGATCCCGTAGCACCAGCGTTTCGATCCATCGTTCCGGCGCCGCGCGATAGAGCCGGTGGTTCGTTTCGTTGACGAGCGGGCTGCGAAAGCGGTCAAGCTGGCGCATCAAACGATCCAAAGCCGGTTCGGTTGCATTGAAGAGCCTTTCGCGGGAATCTCCCAGCCCAAAGAGAATCCCGTTCCTCGACCATCGCCCAAACTCCAGACCACGGAAACAGAGAGCTACTTCATCCGTTGCAGGCACAAGGCGGAGTCCGATCTCGTTCCCGGCCGGCGGCACGTGCAGAGCAAGAGCATGAATCTTCCCGATGGCCTCGCGCGATTCCTGCAGCGCAGATTCCGCTTCGTGGCGAGGCATCAGCCGGCTTTCCAGGTTTCCGGAGTCCGCGGGGTCCGTCTTTTGCATCCAGGCGTCCGGCTCGCGGAATTCGTAGATCTCCGTACGCGCCGCGGAGGAAAGCGCCAGAGAGCGCTGGCAAATGTTCCGGCTCGTGCCCGCGGGAACGAACAGGCGCAGTCCTTCGATCGCCCGTCGCTCGGCATGGCGGCGCATCCAGTCGAGCCACAGAATTCCGAAAGCCAGAATCCCTTCGATCGCGGCGGCATTTTCGTTCGGCGAAACGGCCAGCACCGCCCACGCCCGCGATCCTTCGCGCATGCGCCCGCGCACGTAGAGGCCGGAAAAGGAGTGCTCGAGGTCGGGCGCGGCGGTGAGTGATTCGATCGTCGCGTCGGGGAAACGCTCGGTGAGGAAACGGCGAACGCGCACGCGAAACTGCTCGCGGACAATGCGTCCCGCCGGACGCCGCGAATCCATGCGCAGAAACTCGAGCCGGCCCGGTTTCGCTCGGCCGAATCGCTGAACATCAAGCACGATGCGGTCTTCCGATCGTTCGCGGATCCCCAGGACGCGCCGGGTCAAATTGCGCTCGCCGGACCAAAGCCGGACCAGCGGACTCTTGCTCTCGCTGTGCAGCTCGCAACGCAGCCCGGCAAGCTCCGCAAGCCACTCCCCGTCTTCGCGGACTTCGCCGCGCCCGGATGCCGCCATGGCATCCAATGCGCGGCCGAGCTCGGCCCAATCGTTCATAGACAAACCACCACTCGTTTAGAGACAGATACCGCCGCTTATTGCAAAACCAAGCCGGTGACGCGGATAGAAGGATACTGCTGATTCCAATCCGAGGGAATATGTTCGAACGTGACTTGGAATGCGCGCTGCGCGCCGCCCAGCAATGGACGCGCGGCGGGCCCAATCACTCGTTGCTTTTGGCGCAAAATCACCTGATTGAACGGGTCGTGAAACTCGATCGTGATATCGAGGCCCGCCACCGTCCGCGTTCCGTCGTTCGAGATCGCTCCCGTCACGTACGTGAACTCCTGGTTCAGGAAATTCGTGGCGCGCGACATTTCGATATCCTGAAAGCGAATCTGTTCGGCGTACGCCTGCTCGGCGGGACCGAACGGCAGGTCCTTGGCGGCAGCCGGACCGCGAAGCTGCAGCGACCGGCTGACGAGAATAAAGCCGGCAGCGAGCAGCACCACGACGGCGGCGCCGACAGCCAACAGGATCGCGAGCCGGCTCCTCTCACTCTCGGCGGCTTGGGCCTCGGGCTCCGTCATATTCTCTTTTACCTCAGCGGCCGAACGACAGGCGCAGAATCAACGGCTCGGGAAGACCCGCCCGCGCCATGCGCGTTTGCACGCTCTCGATATCGTACGGGACGCGCCAGAACTCAACCGAGTGGTTTTCGATGTCCGCGATCGCAAACGCCGCGCGCGTGTCGCCGTCGCGGGCTTGTCCGATCGAGCCGGGATTCAGCAGGTAGGTCGTGTCCGCTTCAATGGAAAGAGTAGAGAAGGGCTTGCCCCCCGCAGGCTTGAAATGCAGCGCGTCCACCTGGCTGTCGCGGAGCGCGAAGCCGCCCTGGATGTGCGTGTGGCCGAAGAACACCACGTGGGAGGGCGCGTCGAGCAGGCCTTCCATCGCCTGCGACGGAACGAAGATGTACTCGTCTTCGTCGCGCACGGCGCCGTGAACGATCGAGAAGTCGTCCACTGGGAGCGGGCCCTGTGGAAGCTCTTCCAGATATTTGCAGTTTTCAGGCCGAAGCTGTTGGCGAGTCCAAACGACGGCGCTGCGCGCGATGGGATTGAATTCCTCGCCATCCTCGACGCCGCTGACGGCCTTGTCGTGATTCCCGCGAATGGTGACGGCGCCGAGCGAGCGAACTCGATCGATCACCTCGTTGGGGTCGGGGCCGTACCCTACCAGGTCGCCCAAACACACGGCCTTGACCCACCGCCCCTCGGCGGCTTCGAGAACGGCGTCGAGCGCCGTTAGATTGGCATGAATGTCGCTCAGGATCAGATAGCGCATGGTCCCGCTTTCGCTCGTCGGATCATCATAGACGAACTCGCCGCGGCTTGCACGGGGCATACCCGCCGCGGCGGCGAGAAGCCCCGTCTTGGTGTTCTCTCTCAGCGGATCAGCATGGCGTCGCCATAGCTATAGAAGCGGTAGCCGGAATCGACTGCGTGGCGGTAGGCGCGCAGTATGTTTTCACGACCGGCGAACGCCGCCACCATCGCCAGCAAACTCGACCTGGGCAGATGGAAATTCGTGAGCAGCTGATTGACGATGCGAAACGATTTGCCGGGGTACAGGTAAATCGTTGCTTCCGCTTTCCCGGCGCCGACCGGCTCCGTCCGTCCTCCACGTTTTTCGGCGGCGTCTTCCAGCGCTCTCACGACCGTTGTGCCGATGGCCAGCACGGGACGGTTCTCGCGCTGTGCCCGGGCGATGGCCGCCGCCGTGGATTCCGGGATTTCGTATGTTTCCGCGTGAATCTTGTGGTCCTCGAGCCGCTCGGTGCGAATCGGCTCAAACGTTCCGAGTCCGACCTCGAGAGTGAGTTCGGCAATCTCGAGTCCGCGCTGGCGCAGCCGCGCGACGATTGCGGGCGAAAAATGCAGGCCGGCCGTGGGCGCTGCGACCGCGTTTCCTCGCCGTGCAAACACCGTCTGATAGCGCTCGCGGTCCAGCGGCTCATCGGCGCGCTTGATGTACGGCGGCAGGGGAATATGTCCCAGGCGGCCGAGGGTTTCGTGAAAACCGTTCCTCGACGTGAACCGCAGCACGCGGACACCGAAATCTCCCCGCCCTACCACGCGGGCCTCGAGTTCGCCGTCGCCAAAAACGATGTGCTCGCCGGTGGGAACTTTTCGTCCCGGCCGAACCAGGGCTTCCCACGTGTCCGCAGCCACCTGCCGGACCAGAAGCACCTCGATGGGCGCTTTCAGAAATACACGGCGCGCGGGCTTGCTGCGCCCGGGCTTTTCCGCATGAATCCCGGCGCGGCGTCCGAAGAGGCGCGCGGGCAGCACCCGGGCGTTGTTGACCACGATGAGTTCGTCGCCGCGCAGCAGATCGGGCAGCTCGCGGAACCAGCGGTCTTCACAGTCGCCTGTGGCGCGGTCGAGAAGCAGCATCCGGGAAGCGTCGCGTTCTGCGAGAGGATGTTGCGCGATCCGCTCGGGCGGCAAGTCGTAATCGAATTCGCTTACATTCATCTAGCGCTTTGCGGCCTGCGCGGCGACGCGGTTCACTGCTTCCTGCATCTCGCCGTGGATGCGGCCGTTTGACGCGATCAGCTGCGGACCGCCGGGATGATAGGGGGCGCCGGCAAAATCGGTGACCGCTCCCCCGGCCTCGTGGACGAGCAGCATCCCGGCCGCCGTGTCCCAGGAATTCAAGCCGAACTCCCAGAATCCGTCGAAGCGGCCGCAGGCAACCGAGCACAGATCGAGCGCAGCGGAGCCGTCGCGCCGGACGCCGTGCGAGTGCAGCGTGAATTCCCAGTAGTAGTTGATATTGGCGCTGTTCTTGCGCTGGTGGGTTGGAAAGCCGGTGGCCACGAGGCTGTGCGCCAATTTTTCCACCGGAGAAACATGGATGCGCTTCTGATTGAGATACGCGCCCTCGCCGCGCGCCGCGGTGAACATCTCATTGCTCACCGGATTGAACACCACCCCCGCGATCGGCTCTCCGTGCTCGGTGAGGCCGATCGACACGGCGAAACAAGGGTATCCGTGCGCAAAATTCGTCGTGCCGTCGAGCGGGTCCACATGCCAGCAGTATTTCGCGCCGGCTGCCGCGTCGCCGCTGCCTTCCTCGGCGACGATCGCGTGACCGGGGAATTTCTCCCGGAGGCGCGCGACAACCACGGCCTCGGAGCGCCGGTCGGTTTCCGTCACCAGATCGACTTCCCCCTTGTAGACGATCTCCTTCGGACGGTCGTGGTCCGCGCGCAGGATGGCTCCTGCCTCGCGGGCGATCTCGATGGCGGCTTCAAGGAATCGGCTCATGGGACTTTCGCGATTTCGAGTGGCGCTACGATCAAGATTTCGAGATCCGCGCGGCCCGCCCTGGCGGTTCCGGCGGTCAATTCAAATTTCCGCTCGTGAAATACTCCTTGCGGTAGCGCACGGCATAGCCGCCATTCACTTCCAGATGCACACGACGCAGGCTCGCTGGTGGCGGCACGGGGTGCGGATAATAGCCCAAAAGATATTGCGTGCGCAGCTCGCGATCGATCCGATCGAACATTTGATCGAGCTGGCTCAGTTCATCGAGAATGTACAACGCGCCGCCGGTGCCGTCCGTAATCGTGATCAACGCGTGCTCCCCGGCTGTATTGCGTCCGCTTTCGCTCTTGACCGGCCGGATCACGATCGAATAGAGCAGCGTCCCGGAAGCAATCGCCGCGCGCCGTGCATCTTCGAATTTCGAGACGCTGGTCGTCTCGCCGGCGTCCGTGACCAGCACGATCGCGCGGCGCCGGTCCGACGGGCGGTGCTTCAGCGCGTTCGAGCCCAGCACGATCGCGTCGTACATCGAGGTGCCCGTTCCCGGCGCGATGTGCCGCGCGGCAGCCTGGAGCCTCGGCACGTTGTCCGAAAAGTCGGAGAGCTGCGTCACCGAGTCCGAAAATTCGAACAAGCCCAGTGTATCGCCCGGGCGCACCACCTGCCGAATGAAATGCGCCGCCGCTTCGGTCTCGAACTTCAGGTCCTTGACCGTGCTCATGCTGGAATCGACCATCAAGGCGAGATCGAGCGGCCGGTTCGTTTCGGCCTCGAAGCGCTCGATCTTTTGCGACACGCCCTCTTCGGAAAGTTGGAAGGCTTCCCGAGGAAGATCCAGCACGGGCCGGCCGCTTGCATCGGTGACGCTGGCCAGGATGCTGACCAGGTCGGTCTGCACACGGATTTCGCTGCCGCGCGCTTGCTGCCGCGCGCCCGGGGCAGCCGCCAGCCGCACGCCGCCTAGAATCGTCCCGCTGAGGAGGACGCTCAGCGCTGCCAGGGATCTCTTCATTTACGAAGTAGATTCCTTGGGGCCGGAAATGGCTTTCTCGGAGGGCAGCTCGCCTTCGGCCCAGACCGCGCCGCCGACAAAATATTCCTTTTTCCAGATGGGCACGGAGCGCTTCAGCGTGTCGATGGCGTAGCGGCAGGCGTCGAATGCCGCGCCGCGATGAGGCGAGCTGACGGCGATCAGGACGCTGGTCTCGCCGATCTCGAGCCGGCCCAGGCGATGGACGATGGCGAGCCGATGAATGGGAAACTTGGCACGAATCTCGGCGCCGATTTCGCGCATTTTCGCGTAGGCCATCGGCTCGTAGGCTTCGTATTCGAGATAGAGCGTGCGCTGGCCCTTGAAGCTATTGCGCACAAAACCGTCGAAGACGACGGCCGCGCCGTCCTCCGGCGCTTTCAGCCCTTCCACAATCTGGCGCGACCGGATCGGCTCGCGCACGAGCTGAAAGATGTCTTCTTCGACGGCGGCTTGCTGGCCGCCGCTGACGGGCGGAAGGAAAGCGACTTCGTCTCCGTTCGCGAGCGGCGCGCGCCACGCGGCGTATTCCTGATTCACCGATGCCGCGATCGACGAACGGAACGCGGCGAGTTTCGGAAATCGGCGGCTGTAGCGCTCGAAGAGATCCTCGACGCGAGCGCCCTCGGAGAGTTCGGCATCCTCCTGCGCCACGCCGATAATCTCCTTGAGCTGCCCGAAAAAGAGGACGCGCACTCGCATGGAAATCATTCTATCGCGCGCCGCCGGGAACGAGAAGCGCCGGGCGCTCGGGGGCAGCCTTGGAACGGGAAGCCACCTCCTGGGCGAGCCGAGCTACGCTGTCGAGGCGCGCAGCAGCTCTCAGCAAGGCGCTGGCGAGCGAATCGGCTTCCAAGCGCAGCGTGGCCGGATCATTGCGGTCGAGCGACTCGCTCAAGCCGGGCAACACTTCGGCGGCGTAGCCCGCATAGCTGCCGGGGGCATAGATCGTGTGCTTGAACCAAGGGCGACCGGCAAGGCCCTCGGGCGCGAGGAGAGCCTGGTCGACGCCGGCGAGCTCCCGATTGATTCGATCGGTGGCTTCGGGATCGAGCGGTTCCGTGGAGACGGCTCGAAGCGCGCGCGAGGCGCGCGATGCCGAGACTGATAAATGCGCCGCGGCGTCGAGCACGGGCTCGAGGCGGTCTTCATCCCCCGGGCGGGCGTCGTGTGTGATCAGGTCAGTGGCGCTGTGCTCGATCTCCGACGCGTAGGCCGGATAGTCGAACGGCAGTACGTCCGCTTCATCGAGGCGCAGCGCAAGAGTCCCCAGAACACGGGCCAGCGCCACGTGGTACTCAAAGGTAGGATCGCCGAAATGCTTCATCCAGTAGAAGTCGTCGTAGATCGAGTGGTACACGCCGTAGTCACCGCTAAACGCGATGTCCACCGAAGGAATTCCGGCGTAGTCGAAGAACGGACAGAAGTCCGATCCCGCTCCGAGCGCGCCAACCGGAACCTTGCCGGAGATTTCCGCTTGAGGCGCCTGCCGGGCCGTGCCGGACAATTCTTCTCGCATGCTGATTGTATGCTCGCGCCAGGCGTCGTAGACGCGAAGGCCGGTATTCGGGTCCGAAACCTCGCGCGTAGCGTCGCGCACCAGCTCTTTGAGCGAAGGCGTGGTTGACGCAGTGAAGTTGGGGCCGCTCACGCCGACGTCCGTGTTGATGTACACGACCGCTTTGGCCTGCAGCTCGGCGCGATGCTGCTCCACCCACGCGGTCGAGCCGAGGAGGCCGGGTTCCTCGCCGTCCCACGCGCAGATCACGATGGTGCGGCGCGGTTTCCAGCCGGCGCGAACCATCTCGCCGAGGGCGCGCCCGGTTTCGAGCATCGCCGCGGTTCCGCTGCCGGGATCGGCGGCGCCGAAAACCCAGGCATCGTGGTGATTGCCGAGCACCACCCATTCATCATCGAGAGTGCCGTGAAGCTTGGCGATCACGTTGTAGAGAGGGCGTTGCGCGTAATCCATCACGAGCTTCATGTGGACTTGCGCCTTGCCCGGCCCGACGTGATAGGTGAACGGAAGAGCGCCCTGCCAGCCCCGGGGAACGTGGCGTCCCCCGAGACGCGAGAGAATGACGACGGCATCCCGAGCGCTGATCGGCATCGTGGGAATACGCGGCAGAGCCGGGGCATCGGCGGGCGCAAGACGCTTGGCATCGGGTGTCGATGCGACGCCGGGAGTGAGCGGATCGCCCGGATAGATCTGCGTATAAACAATGGAGCCGCGCTGGATGCCGCTCATCGGCCGCCACGGGCCGCGCGGGTAGGGATCGCCGGCGGCGTAGCCGTCGTCCTGCGGATCGGAATAGAGGATCAGTCCGGCGGCCCTGTGTTCCTCGGCGAGCTTGGCCTTGATGCCGCGATAGCCTTTACCATAGCGCGCGATGGCGATCTTGCCTTCGATGTTTACGCCCAGGCGCGCGAGCTCGCGGTAATCCTCCGGCATGCCGTAGTTCACGTAGACCACGGGAGCCGTGACTTCTCCGGAGGGCGAGTAGGCGTTGAATCCGGCGACGGCGCGCGTGTCGAACGTGGCTTTATCGCCGTCGATCGGCGGCTCGGGAGAAGCGAGGATCCTGTGTGCGGGCTTCATCAGCTCGAGTTTGATTTCGCGCGGCTGCGGCAGCCACACGCTGTAGCTGACGATCTCGGCGTCGAAACCGAAACTGCGATACTGGTCGCGCAGCCATTCGGCCACGCGGTGGCTCGCTTCGGTCCCGGCCATGTGCGGCTCGCTGCTGAGATATCGGAGATCGCTTTCGGCGTGGGCAGCGTCGGGAACGCTGCGAAAATCTTGCTCGAGCTGGCGTTCCGCCGCGACGCGCGCGGGGGCGAAGCCGGCAATGCCGGCCGAATCCTGCGCGCGACCGGAAGTTGCGAAGAAAAGAACGCACGAAGCTGCGAGAAGAATCGCGGCGAAACAGAAAAATTCTTGGAGCCTGCTCGGCGCGGAAAGCCCCTCAAAAGTGTACCGGGCTCGAAGGTGGCCGGTTCTTTGTTTTCTGTATGTTACAGCGATCTCAGCTCGCACGGGTGTACCGGGCTGAGCGAGTGAAGGCTGAGTAGTGATCCGCGATTGGGGGAGGCGGGATTTGGCGTTGCTGGGGCAGTCGCTCGCAATGGAGGAGCCCCTGCCCCTTTCTTGCTGCGGCTTTGGGCAGGTTGGCAAAGTTCCCTGACGTGCTGTCGGCCTCTCTGTTCGCACTGCGAACCCCCACGTCCAAGCTGCCATGATCAAGGGGAGGATTGCAAACGGTTGTTCGTGTAGACAGTACAGGGCCGAAGATTGGCCGTAAGGAGTATAGCGGCGCCTGCCGGCGTCCTGAATGATTCGCGCGGACGTCCCGACTGGCGGCACTGAAATTTTTGCCGAGAAGGTACCGAAGCCTATTTGTTTCGAAGATTCAGCCGATAGACATGCTCGAATCCACTGACCCACGGAATGCCCAGCAAACCAGGCTTCACGCTTACGACGATCGAGCCGCTCTCAGGTAATTTGGGATAAATACGGCTGTCCACGGGAATGGACTCCACTCTCCTGCCCTGGCGCCACGAATTTACGGTAACGCTCTGTCCAAACGTACCTTCACGCTTGCTGACCACCGTCGTCGGATGCTGCGCTGGCGCGGAGCGATCCAGAAGCGCATTCAGAAACACAGCGAGGGCGAAGAGCCAAAGAACGGAAGACACGGCGATGTAACGCGGCTTGGGAGCATAGGAATCGGAGTCGTCCGCATTGTCGTACTTGGCGGCCCAGCCGAGCACTGCCACGCCCGCAAGCAGGGTCACGCCGAGAAGAGCGTAGGCGAGCGTTTGGTCCAGCGGGCGATACGAATTGATCGCGAACCAGGACGCTAACCCGCCAGTGGCCAACACTCCGAAAAGTAGTTTCATATTTCAGCTCTCGGTGGCATGACTTCCCGCAGGCCCGTCAGACGACGCGGTACGCATTGGAGATCACAGGCGGGAAATGGATCTGCCAGAAGTTCGCCGCTCCATGCACAAACTCGATTCCCAGCGTCCATTTTCCGTCCCGCAATTGTCCGACGTGTACCACCCGGAACTCCTGCGCCTCCCGGGAGTTCCTGTTCTCAAGCAGAATCGTCTGTCCTTTTTGCAACCTGGCAGCGAGCGCCAGCGATCCCCCATACGCATTCACCGAAAGCATGCGCGTGAACTCACGGAAAGACTCCCCAAACACATTCTGCCCATACACCTTGACGGGCACGGATAAGCCCAGCCTCTTGCTTCGTCGCAAGCGTCTGCCTGGCTTGTTCGGGGCGCTCGGCGGACTCATCGAAGAAGAGAATAGAGTCGGGAATTGAAATCGGGCAATAGTACGGGAAGGTTTCTGCGCTTGTTGATCAACGCGGCGCCCGAAAAATGGGGTCCACCAGACGCCGGTTTTGTGGACTTTACGGTTGCGAAGGGCGCTACTAGGGACGCTGGTGCTTATCGAGGTCCAGGGAGTCTCGCTCGCTTGACGCGGGCGGGCGGGGGCCGTAGGGTGTTTCTGTACAGCGCTGAGCGAACGGCGGTCGAGCGGCGCGCGTGAGCAAAAAGATGAAGATTCTGGTCTCGGGCGCATCGGGGCTGGTGGGCACGGCATTCACGGCCGCGGCTCGCCGGGAGGGCCACACGGTGGCGCGGCTGGTGCGTCCGGGAGGCTCGGCTGGCGCGGGCGACGTCCGCTGGAATCCGATGGCAGCGAGCATCGATGCCGCCGCGATGGAAGGCGCCGATGCGGTGGTGCATCTGAGCGGGTCGAACATTGCCGACGGCCGCTGGACGCGCGCGCGAAAGGCAATCCTGCGCGGCAGCCGGATCGCGACGACGCGCGTGCTGGTGGACGCGCTCGCGCAGCTTCAGCAAAAGCCGAAAGTGTTGCTCAGCGCGTCGGCGATCGGCTATTACGGCGATCGCGGCGAAGAAATCCTCACCGAATCGAGCGGTCCCGGCACGGATTTTCTCTCCGTTCTCACGCGCGACTGGGAGGCCGAGGCGGTGCGCGCGGAATCAAGCGGCATCCGTACCGTGCTTCTGCGGTTCGGCCTGATCCTCTCCTCTCGCGGGGGTGCGCTGCCGAGGATGCTCCTGCCGTTTCGGTTCGGGGTGGGCGGGCGATTCGGCAGCGGCAAGCAATGGATTTCGTGGATTACGCTCGAGGATACCGTGGAAATCATGCGTGCGGCCATCGCGAACCAACAGTTCACAGGCCCGGTGAACGTGGTGGCCCCGAATCCGCTGCGCAACGCCGAATTCACGCGCATCGTGGCGAAGACGCTTCACCGGCCGGCGCTTTTTCCCGTGCCCGCTTTCGCGTTGCGTGTTGTCTTGGGCGAAATGGCGGACGCCCTGCTGCTCACCAGCGAGCGCGTGCGGCCCGAACGCCTGCTCTCGGTAGGTCACCCATTCCGCTTCGACGATTTCTCCGCTGCCTTGCGAGACATTCTCGATCGCCGCGTTTAGTCCGCTGCCTCCCGAAATTCCTTCAGACTTTCCCACGAAGGTCGAGCGAAGTGGAATGCACGTGTTGTGCGCAAACCCTTGATCGCTCATCCCGAATCGGAATCGCGAGCGTGCCATTGTGGAACGTTTTCGAAGACATCTACTCGCGCGTCTGCTGCTTCGACTCGCTTCCGTAAAGATAGATCGCGTTCCTCTTGAATCGTCCAAACCCTCTACTCCGTGAGGTTTAGCTAAAAACTTCGTTTTCACATCGGGTTAAGGGAGTATTCCCAAGCGAAGCCTTACGATCTGCTCCGCTTTGGCACATACCTTGCGTTGAGCCCCCGCGCATGAAGAAATTCGACATCTCGGAAGATTGGCGCGCCCAACGTTCGACTGGCGCGAGCAAGGCGTCACGCCTCGGTCGCAGCCGCGTGCGTTTGGCAATTTGCGCGGCTCTTTGCTCGGCTGCGGCGCTGCAGTGCGGTTGCGGAGCGGCGGGGTCGTCGCCCTCGTCGATGCCCCCACCCGCGGTCGTGTCGGTAACGGTGCAGCCGGCGAGCGCAAGCATGTTTCTCGGCGGGACGCAGCAATTTCAAGCCGTCGTGGCGGGCAGCACGTATACAAGCGCGACGTGGGAAGTGGACGGCGTGCCCGGCGGCAGCGCGAGCGCAGGAACGATTTCAGCGTCCGGATTGTACACGGCGCCGGCGACTCTGCCCTCTCCAGCGAGCGTGACGGTGACGGCGGTGAGCCAGGCCGACGCGCGCGCCAGCGGCTCGGCGAGCGTGAGCCTGAAGGACGACATCGTCGTGGCGGTCTTGCCTGCTGCGGCCAGCGTTCCGGCAGGCGGCGCGCAAGTATTCACCGCGAATATTTCCGGGACGAGCGGCTTTGCGACGGGCGTCAATTGGAGCGTGAACGGAATTGCGGGCGGCAATGCAACCGTGGGAACGATCGCGTCCACGGGCAGCTCGGGCGGAGCGGAAACGGCGCTCTACACAGCCCCGGCTGCTCCCCCGTCGCCTGCCACGGTAACCGTGACGGCCGCGAGCGCGGCGGACGGCGCGAAATCCGGCAGCGCCAGCGCCACGGTCGCCTGTGCGGCCACGAATTCGATTTCGCCAGCTTCGGCTAATGTAGCGCCCGGCCAGACGCAATCCTTCACCGCGTCATTCTGCATCGCCGCGGGAGCGAGCATCGCGTGGGACGTGAACGGAATTGCGGGCGGCGACGCAACGGTGGGAACGATCGCGCCGACGACCGGATCGGGCGGAGCGACGGCGATCTACACTGCGCCGGCCGCTCTCCCCGTGGCTAATCCAGCGACCATTCACGCGATTGCGACGCCGCCAGCGGGCGGCGCGGTGACGGCAGCGGCGACGGTCACGATTGCGAGCAACGTGAGCGTGAGCGTATCGCCCAACGCCGCGACGCTTTCTCCGGGCCAGCGCGCCGCGTTTACTTCCATGGTCGCGAATTCGAGCGATACGGGCGTGACGTGGTCGGTCAACGGAATCGCGAATGGAAATGCGACCGTGGGCCAAGTCTGCCAGCCGAATTCGAATCCGTGCGTCGCGCCCACGGCGCCGGGCTTGGGAAGCGTGGACTACCTGGCGCCGGCATCCGCGCCGCCGACAAACCCGGTGACGCTGACGGCGACGAGCCACGCCGATCCCTCGCGCAACGGCGCGGCGACCATCTTGATCAGCGTGACCACGGGCACGGTGAGCGTCACGATTGCGCCGCCGTACGCGTTCGTGCCTCCCTCCGGCGGAACGCCCAGCACCAAGCAGTTTTCTGCCACTGTCACGGGCAGCACCCACACGGCCGTTACGTGGAGCGTGCAGAGCGCCATCGCGGGTCAGGGTTGTGCCGGCGCGGCCTGCGGATCGGTGAGCCCGAGCGGTCTCTTCTCTGCGCCCACCGTGGCTCCTTCGCCGAACGCGATCTCCGTGATTGCGACCAGCCAGGCCGACCCCACGAAATTTGCTTCCGCAACCGTCGCGCTCACGAGCGGGCCGGTGATCGAAGCGCTATTGCCGTCGAGCGCCATGGCCGGCGCGGTGCAGAGTTTTCCGCTGGCGGTGCGCGGAGCGAATTTCATCGCGGGAAGCGGGAGCACCGCGTCCGTGATCCTCTTGAACGGCGTGCCGCGCACCACGGCCTGCGCCACCGCGGCCACGTGCACGACGGCGCTGAATCCCGCGGACGTGCAAGCGGCGGGCACGCTGACGATCCAGGTGCAGAATCCCGGTACACCCTCGGCGCTCTCGAATCCCGTGCCGTTCGTAATTGTGCCGTTCGATGTCTCGGTGGACACGATTGCGCTCAGCGCGTCGCAGCCCGCGGCCACGGGGAAGGACATCGTCGTGGTCGAGCCGACGACCGCTGCGGCATCCTCGCCGATCGATGTCGATTTCATCGGCTTTCTCACCGGCGGAAACACCTGTGGCGTGCAGGGCTCGCCGCTCAGGGTGACGCGCCCGTCCTCTGGTTCCGCTGCGGTGAGCCTCTGCGTGCACGGCACGGGACTCGACCCGACGTTCACGTATGCGTTCACCGGGCCGGGCGGAGCGCCCGGAGGGGCCGACATCGGCGTGGCGGCGTCGAGCGTCACCGGGCTGTTCCCCAACGTGATCGAGCTGGACTTGCAGATTTCGAGCACGACACTGCCGGGCGTGCGGACGCTCTTCATCACCACGCTCAATAGCGACCGCGCCGTCGCCACGGGCATGTTGGAGGTGAAATGATGATTCGTATGACCGGAAGGCAACGCTTGGGCTTTTGCGCCTCTCTGATGCTGGCAATGGCGGGCGCCGCGGCCGGAACGACGCTCGCGCGCATGACGCTCGCGGAGATGGCGCAAGCCGCGCCGGTGATCGTGCGTGCGCGGTGCCTCACCAACTCGGTGCGATGGGACGCCGGCGAAATCTGGACGCTCACGGCTTTCCAAGTGGAGGAGGTTTGGAAAGGCGCCGCACCCGCGCGCGTCACGGTTCGGCTGCTCGGCGGCAGGTCCGGAAATATCACCTCCCGCGTGTCCGGAGTCCCGCGATTTCGCGCGGGAGACGATGTGGTGCTCTTTCTAGAGCCGACCGCACGGGGAGATTTTTCCGTCGTCAGCTGGGAACAGGGCACATTCCGCATTCGGCGCGGCCGTGCGGTTGGGCGGGATAGCGTGACGCAGGACACTGCATCGTTCGCCACGTTCGATCCGGCCGCGCGCCGGCTCGAGGCCACGGGAATTCGCAATCTTCCGCTGGAGAACTTTCGAGCGCAGGTCGAAGCTGCGCTCGAGAGTGAAACGCGGAGCAAGCCATGAAACGCGCCGCTACGGTTGCCACGGCGGCTCTTTGTGTTCTGGCGCTGGTCTCTGGCCCGGCGGCCAGAGGCTACCTGGTCGATACGACCCTTCCGCAGAGCGGCGGGTGCCCCGCGTTCGACCGCTGGAATCTTTCGCTCGCTTCGCCGCTCAGCCGCCGCTGGAGCACGTCGCTGCCCGTCGCGCCGGCCACGGTGCTGACCGCGGCCGCGCCGGGATCCAGCGCTCAGCTCGCGGAAATCGAGCAGGCCGTCTCGGATTCGTTCGGAGCCTGGTCGGGCGTGAGCGGCACGACGTTCAATGCCACGAATGATCCCGGGCTGATCTCTCCGCTCGCGCGCGTAAGCGCCCCCGGCTCCTGCACCAACGATCAGGGGAGCAACATCGACGGCCTCAACACGATCTGCTTCAACCAGCCGAGCATGGGATTTACCACCGGCGTCCTCGCGTTCACGCGCGTGATCACCGCGAACTCGCCGGGGGCAAGCGTGGGATCAAGCGCCGCGGCCGCGTTTGCCGGTCAAATCCTGGACGCGGACACGCTCTTCCGCAACGACGGGCAGGCGACGTTTGCCACGCCGGCTGCTCTCGCCACCACGCAGGGGCAGGGTGCCTACGATCTCGAATCGCTGCTCGCGCACGAGTTGGGCCACTGGTTCGGCCTCGACCACTCGGCCGTCTGGCGCGCTCTGATGTTTCCGTTTGCGCCGCCGCCGGGACGGTTCCTCGGCGACCGCCCGACTGCGCAGGCACCCGACGGTCCGCTATCGGACGACGACCGCGCGGGAATTCGCCTGCTCTATCCCGACCCCAACGACACGGTGGACGTCGGCGCCATTCGCGGGCGCATCCTGCCCGCCAATCCGTTTGCGCTGGCCGCGCTGCCCCCGCCTTCGCCCGGCTCAGGGGTCACGGGCATCTTCGGCGCGCAGGTAGTGGCCGTGGACGCGGACACGGGAGCCGTGATTGCGGGCGCGCTCGGGGGGTGGCGCTGCGATCCGGCGAATCCGCCGGCGCGATTCGACGGCTCGTTCTCGATCGAGCGCCTGCCCGTGGGACACAGCTATATGATTTACGCCGAGCCGCTCGTGGGGGTTGCGACGCCTGGCAACTTCAGCGTTGCCTTGGGCGATCTTTGCGCGTCGGGCGGCGTGTCCGCATGCACGACGCCCGCGGCTGACACGAATTTCAATCCGCGCATCCGCCCGGCCGTGCGGTAAGCTGCCGAAGTTTCCCGCGAGATGGAAGCGTTTGCGGACAGTCGCTGGTGCCGATGGTGCGCAGCGGCGGTTTCAGCAGCAAAGTGGGAGCCGGCAATTGGCTGTGTGCCGCGCCGGGATAGGGGCAAGTCGCGAACGGAAATATCTTTACTGCTGGCCGCTATCCGGTGACCCCGAGCCGCCCGCTTTCTTCTCGGCCTCGAGTTCGGCGAGGTGCTTCTGAAGCTTGTCAAGGTCCGACCGCGTGTCCGCCACGTCGCCCTGGAGCAAGCCGGCCTTTTGTTCGAGCGTGGCGCGAACGGTCGGGTTCGTTTCTCCGTCGAGCTGCTTCTGAGTGGCGCCGAGGAGGTTTGTGAAATTATCGAACATTGCCTGGCGCTGCGCGATTGCCTTTTGCGTCTCGTCGGCGGTGTCCGGAATTTTCAGAACGATAGGCCCGCGTGCACCAGGTTTGGTCGCATTGGCCTGAACTTCCGGAGCCGGCTCCTTCTTCTGGCGAGCCAATTCCTCGGCGGCCCGTTTCTGATCCAAATAGACATCTTCAGGCGTGCGCACCTGGCCGATATTGTCGTCGGTCCAGACCCTCTTGGTCTTTGCGGGTGCGGGTTGCGCGGTCGTGGTTTGCGCGGCCGCTTGGGGCGCGGAAGAATCCGGAGTCGCGGATTGCTGCGCGAGCCCCGCCGGCAGGAACGCCAGCAGCAAAGCGCCGAGCGACAAGAACTGAATTCCCATTTTCACAGTGTTCCCGCCTTACTGCGGAATTTCGCGGAACGACAGCACTTTGTACAGCGCTGTTTGGCCCGCGTTATTGATCCAGCAGCTATCGTAGTAGATCCCGTTGCCGCCGCCGCCGTTCCAGTTCAGCGTCGGAGTTCCCAGGGTCGCGAGCTCATTGCCGGAGGCGTCGCGCGTCTGGGCAACGAAGAACGCCCCATCGAATTCGTTCGTGCCGCCGCCGTTCTCGGTCACAGTCCCCTGTCCGATCACGAGCACCACGCCGTTCCAGCCGGCCGTGCCCTGGAAGTTCAGGTTCCCTGTGACCACGAGAATCCCGTAGCCGGTGACGTTGCCGGAAAGCGTCAGGTCGCCCGTGCCACCCGCGCCGTTGTTCGCCCCGGTGACCACGGCGATCACCGGATTCGTGGGGCTGCCGTAGTCCGGCAGGGTGCTCGTCGGTCCGCTGACCACCTCGGAAGCGTTGTCCGTGAGTGTCTTAACGAGCTCATTCAAGTCGGCCGGAGTCTGCTGGGTGGTATCCAGTTGTGAGGACACGTTCCCGATCGCCGGAGTGCCCGTGCAGTCTCCGCTCACGCAGCCCGTGTAATGGTTCTGGCGATTCGACGGAATCGAGTTCGTCAATTGTTGAGTGTCGCCGTTGCGGACATCGCCGATAGCCGGCTTGCCGCCCTGCGGCGGAACATCGCACACGGCCTTATTCTTGCCGGACCGATCGTTGCCATTCATCATGAACGGATTGGAGTTTGGCGCGGCGAAAACCGGGTTCGGTCCGTCGAAAGTGAGCGCCGAAGGAAAGCTCAGATTCAGATACGTGGGCGCCACATTGTACTGAAGCAGGCGTCGGCTGCCGGTGGGGGTCTCCGCCAAGGCGGTGACCGTAAGGACCTGCCAGGCTTGGCACGCCGTGTTCAGAACCACTCCTAGCGGCGGACAGTTGAACTGATTGGGGGTATCGAGCAACTCTTGCTTGCCGTCGTAGAAGATCGGAGTCACAAAGTCTTTGTTTCCGTCGTTGTTCACGTCCGTTTTCGTCGAAGCCTCGGTTGCTGCGGTAATGCGGACCCACTTATACAAGGGGCCGTTCAAATTTGCCGATGCTGCCGATGGGTAACCCGACGCGATGAAGGGTTGGACGTTGGCGGCAGTGATCGGATTAGGCCATTCCTGCGCGTATTCCGAATCGAAATACTTGTTGCCCGGAACGTTTGGGGCCACCACTTCGCCCGGGGACGGATTGATAATGTAAAATACCTTCCCCGGAAACAGCGTGGACGGGACTGCGCCGGGCCCGGTCGTGATCGGCGTGACCTGGTTTGCAATGGAATTCGCGCTGCGGCGCCAGAGGCGGCCGCGACCCTGCTCGATCCCCGCGCGCGCGTCGAAAAAGGCCTGCATCGACGTGCGGTAGTTCGCGTCAATCGAGGTTTCCGTGCCCGAAGTGACGATCAAGCCCGCAGCCATCGCGCTGATGAGCAGCAGTGCAAAGAGCGCGATCAGCAGGGCGACTCCACTTTCCGATTTTCTTCGTGATTTATCGTTTGTAGGGTTCATGGTCGTTTCCCGTTACTGGTTCGGGTTGATCCTTCGACTCTGCCCGGTCATGGAGACGACTCGGACTTGGTTTGTCTTTGGATCTCTCGAGGCCGCCTGAACGATCAGGTTGATGTTGACCTGGCGGATGTTTTCCGGCTCCGCCACGCCGTCGTCGTATACATAAGTGAACAGAGGCACGGGCGCGTTTCCCGGAAACATCGCGGGATACGCGGCTTTGATGGTGGCCATCTGGGCGGCAGTAGCGTTGTTCATCACGTTGTACACATAGGGGATGAGGATAGGTGCCGTGCTGGCGTCCGGCGTGACGCCGACCTTGCCCAACACACCTCGCATCAGGGTCGTGCCGTTGAGCTGATAGCGAATCCACTGAACGCCGTTGCCCACATCTGCCTCAACGATCAGATCCCACGCATTCGGTGTGGTACAGGTCCCGCCAACTGTGCAGGCAGCGCCTTGAAAGCCCGGACACGGATTCTTGGCGAAGTTGGGGTAATTGGGCGCGTACGCAAACGGCCACGCGATTTGAGCGAGGTTGCCGCAACCGATTCCCAGATTGAAGGAGTTCAGTGGCGGGTATCCCGCGGTGTGGATATCGCGCACCATCTGGTCCATTCCCAGACTGGCCTGCTGGAACGAATCGAGCACTTGCGTCTCGCTCTGGTAGCGTTGCTGGGCCATCACCAGAAGGCCAAAAATTGCTCCGCTCAGGACGATAAAGATGCCCGTCGCCACAAGGAGTTCGAGCAGCGAAAAGCCGTGCTCTTGCGTTGGGTTCCGTCGGTTCATGGTCCGCCTCAAAATCGGTTCACGCTGGTATCAATCACTACCGGCTGAGTGAAATTCCTCGTGTCGCGTTTCCAACATCCGACGATGAATCGCTTCGAGGAAACGACCCCGGTCGCATTCATCGTGACGACAACGGCCCAGCGCACTTCGTAGGTCGTTCCGCCCGAATTGCTCAGATTCGAATAGAAGAAGTTGTATCCGGGCACGGCGGCGGCATTAAAATCGATTCGCTGGTAGGGACCGTTTGGGACGATCGGGCTGCCGCTCAGGGTTGTGGTGCCGGCCCCGCCCTGCACGCCCAGATTGATCGCGCGGCCGTCGGAGTCAACGAATGTATTGGCGTCGAGCGACTGGTTCACCATCTGGTCGATTTCCCGCTGGGCCACAACGGCGGCCGTGATGTCCTGCCGGCTGTTCAAATTGGTCTGCATGGCAGCGGGAACCAGTTTGCCCGCCGCCACGATGCCGACTAGCAGCACCATCATCGCGATGGCCAGCTCGGTGAGTGTGAAGCCTCGTGCGTTGCGCATTTTTGATCTCTCGCTCATCGAAAGTGCATTCTTTTGCCGCTTGCGAAATTCCTCTACGAGCGCTCTCTAAAGAGCGTGCCACGTGCTGCTATTCGAAGCGGCCCATGGCTTGACCTGTCCCATCGGTGTAATCGTCACAGCGCGATAGCCCCAGCTGGGCTGAGCTGGATTTCCGAGATACACAACATAAATCGTGGCCCCGCCGTTCACGGTTCCGCGCGAATTGAAAGTAATTGGAACACCCGGCCAGGCAGGTGGGACGGCAAGCGCGTAACCTGCTCCCATCGAAGCAGGGGCCGGAGGCGTACCTGCGGGCACGATCGTGATGTCCGACGGAAGTGCAACCATCGGCTCGCCGGCGTCGTACGCGGCGTTGTTATTCTCATCCACGAACACGCACCCACCCGGGCATGCGGGAGTCCCCGATGGGATGAGGTTGACTCCAACGTTGCCATTCCGCTTCACAGCGGCGTAGCGCGCCCGCTGGATGAGGCTCGAAAGCGTCGTGACCTGCCACGTCAGGCGGTAATTCTCATATGCAGGTATCAAAGTGGGAACCGTGATCGCGCTGAGGACGAGGACTATCCCGACCGTGACAGCCATTTCCACCATGCTAAAGCCGCGCATGTTCTGCGACGAACGCGCGCCGCGTGCGTAGGCTCGGCGAAAGCGCCCCGTTCTCGTCTCAGAGTTTTGCTGCGGTGCAATGTGTTCCGTTCTGGCTCTTGGCTCTTCCACGATCACACCCTCGAATCCCCGGCTACGGCTCGGCTTAGCATCCGTCTGCTTCGCCTATCCTTTGCATGTCTTAGGCCAGCGCCGGAGCCCGCCTAATCCATTGTGGCAAAGAGACTTATGCGCCTTGGCGAGGAATGCTCATCGCCATCCCGAATTCTTAGGGGTAGAAACGTGACCGATCTGAACGCGGGGTACAGGCCGCGGGGGGTCGCCAGCGTTTTCGACCGAGGTGCCTTCCAATAGAGCAGACGATCTCGGGCACCTCTCGCTGAGAACAAGCGGAAGCCTTGTTGTTTTCATTCGGGGAAGGGCCTAGACTCGGCATCACCCGGCTCAGCGGGATCGGGAGTGATCGTCCGGTGTCCGCTTCCGGCGGAGCGCGCATGCAAGGGTCGGCGCAGCGTCAATTCAGCGCCGGGGAAGATGCAGCGCGTGAAAGTTTCAAGCCGAGACGGCCGTATTTCCCTTGTAGGCGATTGAGTTGGCGCGTGGAATTTCGGGCCATGTCATCCTAAATTGTTTTTGGTCGCCGGCTGTCGCAGAGGTCGTGAGGCTGGATCGCTCGCCATGACGCGGACTCGATCGAAAGAGAATCGCCGCAGCGCGCGCATCGTCGTGTCAAAGGGCATGTGGGTGTCGTGGCACTCCAGCGGGCCGCGCAATGTGTCGCGCGTGCGCGATCTGAGCGCCGGCGGGGTCTTCATCTCCACAACCACGATTGTTCCGGTGGGCACCGTCCTGCAGATGCTGTTCGCGCTGCCCGAGGGAGAGATGCGCATGCACGGCGTGGTGCGTTATGCGGAGGCGAACAAGGGCATGGGAGTGGAGTTCACGCGCATGGGCGCCGCCGACCGCGCGCGCCTGCAGGAATTGCTGCGCCGCCTCAACCGCTGATCCCGAGCGAATCTGCGTTCGCGCACGAGCCTACTTCAGCGTCTTGTTCAGGAAGGCCACGGTGCGCGCCCAGGCATCCGCGGCGGCTGCCGCGCGGTAGCCGGCCTTATTGCCCGGATTTTCGAACGCGTGCCCGGCGCCGTCGTAAATTTTCACGTCGATGCTCCGGTTCATGCCCTTCATCGTCTTCTCGAAGGCTCGCACGTCCTCAGGCGTAATGCCGCGGTCGTCCGCGCCGAAATTCCCCAGCACCGGCGCGGCGATCTGCCCGATGTCGTTCGCATCGGTGGGCAGGGCGCCGTAGTTCACCACGCAGGCCGCCAGGCGCGGCTCGTGAATCGCGAGTTGCAGAGAATAGCCGCCCCCCATGCACCATCCGACCGAGCCGATGCGGTCGGGCTCCACGTCCTGGCGCGCGCCGAGATAGGTGAAGGCCGCCTTCAGGTCGCTCACCGCCCGGTCCTGGGCCAGCGCGCGCATCAGTTCGTGCGCCTCCCCGGGATCGGTGGCCACCTTGCCGCGATATAGGTCCACCGCCAGCGCGACGTAACCCTGCCCCGCGAGTTTTTCCGTCTGCTCCTTCACCCAGTCGGTCAGGCCCCACCATTCGTGGATCACCACGAGCGCCGGGTGGCGCCCCGGCGTTGCGGGTGTGGCCAGGAAACCGCTGATCGTTCCTGTGCTGCTCGGGAATTGCACCGTCTCCGTCTTCGGTCCCGCAGCCCGCACTGCGAGAATGGCGCCGAGCAGACCAAGCGCAGCGATCGCCAGCACTGTCCTGAGCGCAGATTTCATGGTGTCCCTCCGGGATTCGTTCCGGCCATTCTAATCCTTGCTGCGCCGTTTTTCATAGTTGTGCGCTGCGGGGCAGTCGCTCACCTTCAGTGCAGCAAGCTTAGCGCCGGAGGTTCGCATGTCGCACCTTGTCCTTCCGCTCGACAGACTCCGCCCCAAAGGTTTGAATGTAGCGCCGCCCCAACCATCGCCTTGTCATCCCGAACCCGGCCCCGACTGGTCCTAGCCGGCGGTGCGCGGTGTTTGCTTCCCGGAGGGCGTCGCGGGAAGGGATCTGCTGGTGCCTTTCGGCGATCCTTAGCGCGGCTGGCTTGCCTGGGCTTCTTGCCGCGCCGACCGGCGCACGCTGGCTCCGCACTCCTGCTATACTCGCCGGAACTTCTGCCAAGGAGACACGCGCCATGCCGGAACTCGCTCCCGTCGTCGCTTCCACGCTGGCCTCGTATTACGAAGAGGTTCGCGACAAAATCCACGAGTTGCTCGAGCCCATCTCCACGGAGCAGTTTTGGCGCAAGCCGTACCCCTACGGCAATAGCATCGGCAATCTGCTCCTGCATCTCACCGGCAATCTCAACCACTACATCGGCGCGCACATCGCCGGCACCGGCTACGTCCGCAACCGCGAGCTCGAATTCACCGACGCCTCGAAGCGCCCGGACGAGGAGGTTCTTGCGGACTTCGATCGCGCCATCGCCATGGTCGCCGCCACCATCCGCAGGCAGTCCGCGGAAGACCTGGTCGCGCCCTACTCCGCTGATACGCCCTCCAACAACCGCTTCGCCGTCTTCCTGCGCATGGCCGCCCACGCCCAGCATCACCTCGGCCAGATCATCTACCTCGTCAAGCAACTGACCCAGCCCGCGCCCCGTTCGGCAGCGCGCTAGCGTCCTGGTCCAAAGGTTTGAATGTAGCGCCGCGGTCTTCAGCGCGGCATACGGTTCTCCTGCCGCGCCCACCTTTGCGCAGAACCACCCGCAGCATGTAGTCGACTCGCCGCCGCGTCCTGTCCCAGTTCTTAACGTACGGCTATAAACAAGGAGACCCCTATCTACTTGCTAGGAGCAACCGTCCAATGATCCGAGTAATCATGTCCGGTGAAATGCGTATATCATGTTCCCACTCAGGGGAAGATGCGATTGCGGAGGCGCTCCCATGCGGAATTTTCGTTTGACGTTCCTCATCCTGGCCATCGTGTTCCTTGCATTTGGAATCGTGCAACTTGGGACGGCGCTGCATGACTTTCACCGAAATTACTTTTGGACGCCTATCGTCCGCCAAGAACCACTTGAAAGAGGAAAGAACACTTTCGAGGTCTACGTTCGGGGAAAACTACTCAATGGGCGGCTTCGGGATGGAGAGCTTGCCGTCAAAGATGGCGCATCCTGGTCACCACTCCAGGCGAGTGACGTCACGATTCGTCTGAACCACATCCGGGAGGTCACCCGTGTCCCCCTTCTCCTCGGAGTAGGTTTCTTGTCGGCCGCTCTAGCTTGGCTAGTCGCGCTACCAGGGATGCGCCCAAGCGGGAAACCGTAGACCGTTCGACAGACCCTTTCCCGATACCAGTCAGATGTGTGATTAACGGTGCCAGCTCAGACGGTCGTTGCAACACTCTGTAATCGGTAGTTCCGATGATGTTTTCCAGAAGAGACCGATCTCCTGGGCTGTCTCAGTTAAGCCTAATCAGGACGGGGTTTTCTTTGAATCGATGCCCGCGAGTGGATTTAGTCTTTTAAACCCTGCGAAAATGGCAGCTTGGACGTGGAGGTTTGCAGTGCGAGCTAAGAGGCTGACAAGACCCACGAGGACGTGGCCGCGCTGTTCCAAGCGCCGTCGAGGGACTTGCTGCGAGCCGCAGCGAAAGTCCCCCGCCGCCTCTTTCAGCACGCTCTTTAGGGGGTCGAACCTTAAGGTCCGACATATGCTCTGCCGCGGCACGCCGTTCCACCTTTCGCGCTGCTTCACCCGCGCGAGCTTTCGCCTTCGCCCCAAATCCTGGCCCGCTATCCCCTTTCTTTCCAGCAGCCGAACCCGAGGCCCTAATCGACACTCTGGCGATTAGAAAATGACGCGACTCTTTGAAAACAAAAGGCGGCTGTCGCTGCTAATCGACACTCATCGCGGTCTCAGCGCGCCGTGCTACGATATCGAGCCGCTCTCCTCGCCGAAGCCTTGGCGAAGGAGGACACGTGGCATCGCGACTGCTCATCTTGACGGGAGACCGATGACCAAAATCCGATTCGGAACCGACGGATGGCGCGGCGTCATCGCCGAGGACTTCACGGAAGGCAACGTCCGCAAGGTGGCGCACGCCATCGCCCGCTACGTCGTGCGCGCCGAGAAGCCCGGAAGCGGCGTCGTCGTCGGCTACGACACGCGCTTCGGCTCCGAACGCTTCGCGCGCGTGGCCGCCGAGGCCGTCTCCGCCTCCGGCACGCCTGTGTGGCTCGCAACCGACGCCTGCCCCACGCCCGCGGTTTCCTTGATGGTCCGCCAGCGCGCCGCCGGCGGCGGAATTCAGATCACAGCGAGCCATAATCCCTACCGCTGGAACGGCGTGAAATTTAAGGCGAGCTATGGAAGTTCGGCGTCGCCGGTGATCGTCGCCCAAATAGAAGCGGAACTCGAAAAGGTCTTGCGCGATGGAGTCCCCCCGCTGCCGCCGCGCGAGAAATTGATTCAGCCGCTCGACGTCCGCACGCCATATCTCGAAACGCTCAGTCGTCTCGTGGATTGGGACCGCCTGCGCCGCTCGAATTTCCGTTTCCTCATTGATCCCATGCACGGAGCGGGCCGCGGCCTGTTGCGCGAGCTCTTCCACCGCCACGGAATCGAAGCCGGCGAAATCCGCGGCACGCGCGATCCGCTTTTCGGTGGAGTGAATCCCGAGCCGATCGAGCCGCACGTCGAAGCGTTGCGTCGCGCCGTGAGCGAGGGAAATTACGACGCAGGCTTCGCGTTCGATGGCGACGCGGACCGCATCGGTGCGATCGATCGCGACGGCACGTTCATCACGCCACACCAGATCTTCTCAATTCTGCTGTGGCATCTGGCGGGCACGCGAAAGCTTTCGGGCGACGTCGCGAAAACTTTCTCCACGACCAAGATGATCGACAAGATTTCCGAAAAATTCGGTCGCAAAGTCTGGGAGACGCCCATCGGCTTCAAATACATTTGCGACCGCATGCTCGAAGGCGACGTCCTGCTGGGGGGCGAGGAAAGCGGCGGCATCGGAACGAAGCTCCATCTTCCCGAGCGCGATGCGACCGTGAATGCGCTGCTGCTCGCCGAAGTGATGGCGTGGCACGGCAAGCGCCTCGGAGAGCTGGTCGCGATGCTGCATGCCGAATTCGGCGAGCATCATTACGGCCGCGTGGACCTCACACTCAAAGACTCGCAGAAGGAAAAAGCCATCGCGC
>OBLQ010000075.1_pt1 | contig 31022 bp, 24 predicted proteins | sample 1519881 | NCBI WGS metagenome assembly OBLQ01 (sample SAMN01911456, study PRJEB22533) | soil metagenome | biome: Soil | place: Malaysia | collected 2012-04-30 | depth DG_metagenome m | reverse complement strand
TAATGCCTGCCATTGAGAACGGCGACCTGACCGGAATCAACCCACCATCGCCCGACCGCACCGACGCGTGGGTGAGGGTCGGCGTGGCGGTGGCCGACTTTCCGCGCTGGATTTTCCTGAAAACCCACACCCACGGTGCCCAGGAACGCAATCATGCGACGCTGCTCGGGGACGGCCCGGGAAGTCTGGCGGAACTTTTTGCCGATCTGCTGGCGCGCTACAACGACGGCGAACGCTTCGTTCTCCACTTCTCCACGCCCTGGGAGATGTTCCGGGCCGTAAAGGTCCTCGAATCCAACGACGCGGATGCCATCGCCGCCATCGAACGTTTCGAATTTCCCTTTTGACGGCCCGGCGCTGCCTGCCGGGTCGTGCACACTTTTTGCAGCTTCTCCCGCCGGTCACCTCGTCCATTCATGGTCACACGCGGTTCCGCCCACACCCGCGTTTGCGCGTCCCGGGGGTCTTGATGCGTCGCCGAATCATTTTCATGCTGCTGGTGCTGGCCGCGCCGCTTGCGCCCGGACGCGCTCATGCCGACGCCGCCGCCACCAACACGCAGATCATGCTCTTCAATCTGACTCCCGGCGGGACCTACAACGTCACCAGGAACGGCGCGGCTGCGGGGTCGCCCGCGGCGGGTGCGTCGGGCGCACTGGTGTACGATACCAGCGCGAACCCCGGAGATCGTTTTTCATTCCTCCTCGCCGGTGTCAACCCGGTGTCGCCGTCGGCCCCGACGGGCTTCGTTGCCACCGGGGGAAACTCCGGCTGCGTGAGCGTGTCGTGGAATCCTCCCGCGGGCTCCGAATACGTCACGGATTACTCGTTGTTGTGGGGAACCGGGACGGGCGCGTACAGCGACTCCGTGCGCATCAATGGCAGCGACATTTCCAAAGGCGCCACGTGGACGGCAAGTCAGTGCGGGTTCGCCACCGGCTCGTACCGCTTCGCGCTGCGCGCACACAATGCCTTTGACCGCTGGAGCGCTCTCTCCGGCGCGTCGACGACCTCCATCAGCAACGAGCTCACCCAGGGACCCGTTCCTCCGACCAATGTGAAGGTCACCGAAAGCACGTTCGGATGCGCGGCCGCTTCCTGGACGAAATCGGGCGACCCCTCCGTGACCGGGTACCGGGTCTACTTCGGAACCCACCCGCGTTCGCAGGCGGCCTACACCGACTCGGTCGAGGCGGGGAATTCGTCGCAGGCGCAGACGTGCGGGCTGGTCCAGGGCACCTACTACTTCGCCGTGCGCGCCTACACCGGGGTGGGTGTCATGAGCGCATACTCATCCGAGGCGTCACTGTCCGCCCGCGGCGTGGACAATACCGAGCCCTCCATCACGCAACGCGCCCCCGCGCCCGGAGCCACGGGAGTTGCGCTCAACGCGACCATCTTCTTTGTGGCCACGGACGACAAGACCGGGGTCGATCCTGCGTCCATCCGCGTGCAGATCAATGGCGCGGGCCAGAGCGTGTCGACGTCGCCGGTGGCGGGCGGGTATGCGGTGCAATGCACGCCGCCACAGAACTTTGCGCCCGACGCGGACGTGGAGATCACGCTCAACGTCGCCGACCTGGCGACGCCGGCCAACGTCGCGACCCTCGTATACAGCTTCCACACCGGCAGCACGGCGATTACGGACACCGACGCGCCCGTCGTCACCGCGGTCAGTCCCGCGGACGGTGCGCAGGGCGTCGAACCTCGCCCCGACATCGACGTGCGGGTGGCGGACGCCGGACTGGGCGTGGATTTCTCGAGCGTGGTGATGGAGGTCAACGGGGACGCGGTGGCATTCACCGTCGAGGGCGACCCGGCCGATGCGCATCTTCGCTACCGCCCGGTCTCGCCGTTCGCGGCGGAATCGCACGTGCACGTCCACGTGGAGGCGTGTGATCGCGCCGTACCCGCCAACTGCGCGGCGGCGCTCGACTACGAATTCACCGTGCGCGCACTCAACGCCGCGCTGGAAGGACATGGCGCCATCGTGCCCGACGGTTTCTGGGCCAACGATCCCACCCGTCCGCTGGAGGTTCGTGATCTTCCCGCACAATGGACCGTGCGCATCTTCGACACTGCCGGCGCATCTGTGCGCTCACACCGCAATCTCGGCAGCGGCGACACGTGGACGTGGAACTTCTGCAACGACGCCGGCCACCGCGTGGCACCCGCGTTGTATCTGGTTCGCGTGATCGACGCTCATGGAGAAGTTCAACGCAGCGGCCGCTTTCTGGTACAGTCTCCGCGGTAGCAATCGCTCAGTCGCGGCACGCAGCAGGCCGCGCCCCTTTTTCTGGATGGACGGATGAACGTCGAGCGTTCCGTGGGCCGCTATCTCAAGGCGTTCGTGTACACGCGCGCCATGCTCATGTCGCCGTCCGTCATGAGTCCGCTGCTTGCCTTTGCGCTCCTCCAGGGGATCCTGGTGTCACTGTGGGTGTTCTTCGCAACCCCCGCGCTCGCACCGGTCATGGTGCCGGTGGTGCGCGCGCTGGCGGGTGAGACGGGTCTCCACTACCCGGGCCATCTGACCGGATTCCCGGACGCCTACCGGCGCGTGTATGTTCCGCTGGTCGCCACGCTCGGCTTCTCATTGTGGACGCTGGCGGCGTGGCGCATGGTCGACCGGCATCGCAACGGTCGCGATCTTCCCGCACGCTCCCTGGCGCCGATGCTCCCCCACGTGGTGGTAATCGGAGTCCTCTTCGTCGGCGTGGGAGTGATCGCTGCCGAGTTGCCCGAGCACCTCGTGGGACCGAAGACGCCGGCCATGCTGGGACGACTGCTGATTGGGGCGTCCCTGGCGGTGACAGCTGTCGTGCAGGCGTTCCTCGTGTACGCACCGGTAGTGCTGCGTGTACACGGGGGCAACGTGTGGAGCGCCGTCGTCCGCAGTGCCGCCTGCGCGCGTGGGCGTTATCTCTCCTCCGTATTGCTGGTGGCCACCGTGCTGGTGGCGCATGTGCCGCTGGACCACATCCTCTCGAACCCCGACAAGCTGGCCGCGCGCGTGAACCCCGAGTTGATTCCCGGGCTCATGCTGGTGTCCATCGTCCTGGAGATATTTACAGCGTGTTTTCTGTTCGCGGGCGCCACCGACATGGCATTGCCGCACGAGGGCGCACGGTGATGACGAAGCGCACGGCGACCGCTCTCCTCGGGATCCTGCTGGTCACGGGGTGCACGACTCACGACGACCTGCGCACGCGTTACCGTCTGGAACGCATGCTGTGGCATGCACAGTTCTTCGAGCGCCGCATCCGGACCGCCTTCTTTGCGGCGGGGGAAAGCGCTGTTCATCAGGCCATTGCGGCCTATCAATCCATGGTGGCGGCCGATCCGTTGCGCGACGGGGCACCATCCGGGTGGGACCCGGATATCATCAATGACATCGCGCGGCTGGAAGTGCAGGCGCGCATTGCCCTGGCGCAGCTCTACGTCACCAACCAGCGTTACGCCGACGCCGGCAGCATCTATGACGAGACGGTGCGCCTGGGGTCGACCAACTTCAAGGATCTCCTGGATACGCGAGTGGGCGCGGCGCGGCGCTCTCCGGTCATGGTGGATCCGCGGGACGCCATGGAGCAGTGCGCACCGTTGTTTCGGGACGTGGACCGCAGCGACGTATTCTGGGCGGGCGACGGTGCCATCCGGGAGTCGTTTCTCAACATTCCACTGGCGCGGGCGCGACTCGAAACCGAAGAGCGCGCCGCGGACGCCGCGGAATCGGTGGACGCCGCCATCGACTTCTATACGCGTGTGCAGAGGACCTGGCCGGGACTTTCCGTCGACTGGCAGGCGCGCCTGGCCAACGTGCAGTTGCTGATGTTGCGAGACGAATGGGCGGGCGCTGCACGCGAGCTCGAAGTGATCCTGTCCGCGCCCGGCCTGAGAACGCTGACCCTCTCCAACCTCGAATTCGTACTCGGAGAGATCTACGGATTCCGTCTCAACGACCCCGCGGCGGCGCGCCGCCATTTCGAGTCCGTGCGCGCGCGTGATGCTCGCTCGGCGGCCGCGTACGCGGCGGAGTACGATACGGCGGTACTCGACCTGGCCGGGGGCGACGAAGCGGCAGCCATGACGTCACTCCGCAAACTCGAAACCACGGCGGGTGTGCCGGCAGCCGTGGCGTCGCGGGCGATGTTCACGCGCGGGCACATCCTGGACGGCCGCGGACAATGGGACGACGCCTATGCCATGTACCGGCGGCTCGGGCAACTCTATCCGTTTACGAACGCGGCGCTCGAAGCGCCGTTGGTAGTGACACGCCACTACGCGACCACGCGCAATCGTGAAATGCTGGATCTGGTCGTGAAGCGCGCGCGTGACTATTACGCATCGTTGCTGGGACGCAACAGCAACTACGCCGGCAACCGCGCGGCGGTGCAGACAGCGCTGGTGGAGAATTTCGTGGCGGCCGGGGAGGCTGCCGCCGGCGCGAAGTTCCTCGCCGCCGGCGACCAGCCCTGGGACGATGCCAGCATCGCCGGCGGCATGCTGAAAGCCGCCGATCTCTACCATCACACTCTCAACGACGACATTGCGGCGCGCACCACGCTGGAGCGCGTGATCGCGCGCTTTCCCGGTTCCCGCGAGGAGAGAGCTGCGCGTCAGCAGCTGGCGGCGCTCGCCACATCGCGCTGATCCGCTGCCGCCCCTTCACACCCGGAAAGTTCTGCCGCGCGGCCGATTTGCCTCGCTGGCCCCGTGCTTGCTCACCTGCACGATATATCGCCCAACCGATCTGAAATCAGACACCTCCGGCAGGGAGCTGCGTGAGCAAAACCATCGTTTCCATCGCGTCACGTGCGATGATTCTCGCCGTTGTGGCGCTGTGTGTGGCCGCCACCGGTGCACCGGCCCAGAGCAGCGCGGGAAGCTATGCCGCGTCTTTCCTCAAGATCCCGGTGGGCGCGCGCCTGACATCGTCGCCCGACGTGGTGGCGGGCATGCGGCCGGACGCCAGCCTGCTGTACTCCAACCCGGCGTTTCTCTCCGGGCTCGACCGGCCCGAACTGTTCGCTTCATCCAGCCGCTGGATCGGCGACCTTTCGTTCAGTGCCCTGGGCGCGTCGATTCCCCTGGGACGCGGTGGCACCGTGCTGGGAGTGGGAACCACGCTGCTCTATTCCGGCGGACTGCAGGGCTACGACCCCGCCAGCAATGTGGTCTCCGAGGAAAGCTACTACGACCTCGGCCTCGACGTGGCGGTGAGCCACCGGCTGGTCGTGACCGGGCTTTCGGTGGCGGTGGGCGCAACCTATCTGCGCGAGCACGTCGTCCCGACGGATGGAACCGGCTATGCGTTCCACGCGGGAGCATCCTACTGGCATGGACGCAACCTCGTGCAGGCGGCGGTGCGGGACTTCGGCGGGAGTGTCTCGTTCGGATCGGATTCGTGGGCCATTGCCCCGGAGTGGCTGGCGGGTGCGGGACGCGTGTTTGACAGCTCCGTGGGGAAGTTTCTCGTGGGTGTGCAGGCGGCAAATTCAGAAGCGTACGGCACGCGCCTGCGTCTGGGCGTCGACTACGTCATCAATGAGATGTTCACCCTGCGTTCCGGGCTCAACGACAACCTCGATCATGGACAGTCGGACGCGCCCTTCAACACCGGCTTCGCCGTGCACTACGGGGGATTGGTCATGGAGTACGCCTACTCGCCGCAGGAGTACTTCGCCAGCACACACACGTTCTCGCTGGGATACGTCTTCGGCGCGCCGTCGGGGAGCGCGACCGCTAGGCCCGGCGTTCCCATCGGCGACCTTGCGCCTCCGGTTCCGCAGACGGTGTCGGATGCGCCGGGGAAGAGCCCGTTGCCGAACGCCGCCCGCGAATTCCTTCTCGTCGCGGGCTCTCACGGCACGCTGGACAGCGCCAGGGCCGAAGCGCGGAGTCTGCAGTTGCTCAAGATTCCGACCGAGATCGCCAGTGAGGGACCACGCTACCGCGTTATTGTCGGCCGCTTTTCGACGTTTGACGAGGCCGCGAAGGCGCGTGACACGTACCGGGACCTCGGGCACGTGTTCATCATTCTCTCCCGATAAGCGGTCGGACGCGGCGCGTTTCTGGGAGAATATTCCCAATCGCGAGAAAATCCCGCGCGTTACCGCAAACCTCCATTCAGCCATTGATTTAGCGGATATTCTCCGGATTCACGCTGGGTAGAAACGCGCACCGGGTCCGCGCGGCGATCACGTTGCGGTGGATACACAGGTGTACTACTACCTGAGGGAACTATTATAACAAATTGTTATACATAGCGTTATGTATCGTCGCGGGCCTGTGGATAAACCTTGCCCGGAAGAAGATTCCGTGGCACCGAAAATGCACACCGGGCAAGTACGCACGAGTGTCTCTGTGCGGTGTCCCTTGGTCGCAGTGTCTTCTTAACGCGCTCTTGATGGGCGCGGCTTGCAGTTTTCGGATTAAAACTGATGATGACATTTGGACATCGATTCGTTCGGCGCAGTGATGTTCGTTTCCCGTGGCTGATTACCGATTCGGCGCAGCGCCCGATCGTTCGTAGCAAGGAGACGCTGCACCCGTTCGACCTGAGAGGCCGGATGGGGTGGAAGCGCGCCAAGGACATCGCCATCAGCCTGTTCGGCCTCATCATTTTTTCGCCCGTGATGATCGCCGCGGCGATTGCCGTCAAGGTCACATCCCCCGGACCCGTCTTCTACCGCCAGGAGCGCATCGGTATCAATCGCCGCCGTGGCGACCGCCGCCGGATCGACTTCGACATCGACCATGAACAGCGGCGCCGCGATCGCCGCGTGCTGGTGAATTTTGGCCGTCCGTTCACGATCTACAAATTCCGCACCATGGTGATGGATGCGGAACGCGGCGCACCCCCGATGTGGGCGAAGGAGAACGATCCGCGTATCACCGGAGTGGGCCGCGTCATGCGCCGCAGCCGTATCGACGAGCTGCCGCAATTCCTCAACGTGCTGCGCGGTGACATGAGCATCGTGGGGCCGCGTCCCGAGCGCGCCTATTTCATCGGCCGTATCGAAAAAGAGCTGCCTGATTTCCATCTCCGGCTGCGCGCCAAGCCGGGAATCACGGGTCTTGCGCAGGTCAGGTTGGGCTACACCAACACCGATGAGGGCCTGCGTCAGAAGCTGCAAATGGACCTCGAGTACATTCACACGCTGGGTATCTGGACGGACATCAAGATCCTCTGGAGAACCATTTTCGTCGTGCTGACTGGAAAGGGCGCCTGCTAGGTCGTCTCGTCCCGGCTCACCCCCTTCGCGTCCGTCCCGCCCAATGCCCCGTGGGCATGTAACTTGCTGTTTCGACGGTACCTAGGCGAACAGCGACCGGCTCTTTTGCTTGCGGCACAGCGCTTCGGCGGTGCATCCTCCCAATCAGTCCTCCGCGGGCGTCGAACCCGGCGTTTTCTGCCGGCCAGTCACAGGAGCACAACAGCGTGAACGTGGATCTCGCCACAGAATCGTCCGTCGCCGCACCATCCGGAGGACAACCGCTGCTTCCGGATGTCGGTGTGCTGGCGCTGGTCCCGGAGCGGTGGGGAGGTATGTGGCTCTCGCGGCATCAGATCTCCACCCGTCTGTCCCGGTATTTTCACGTGGTATGGCAGAATCCCGCCCGTTCGTGGCGGGGCGGGGCGCGTGTGCTGAACCATGCCGATCCCACTCCGCCGCCGGCCCGCGGGTTTTCGGTCTATGACCCCGGGGCATGGCTGCCGCGCTTCTACCGGCCGCGCATGCTCGATCACGCCACGGAACGCGCACGGCTGGGGCGGGCGCGCCACATCCTGGAGCGAGCCGGCTGCCGGCGCGTCATCGCCTACCTGTGGTTGCCGGAATACGCCCGCGATCTGGATTTCGTGAAACACGACGCGAGTTGTTACCACATTGCCGACGAGTATTCCTTCCAGAATACCGAGCACGCCATTCCATCCGACGAGCTCGCATTGATTGAGCGCGTCGACCAGGTGTTCATTCACTCGCCGGCATTGATGGAGAAGAAGGGGCATATCAATCCGCACACCGCGTACGTCACCAACGGCGTGGACTACGCCGCGTTTGCGGGGGCGCCGGCCGAGCCCGCGGATCTCGCGGCTATTCCGCACCCGCGTGTCGGCTATGTGGGCCGCATCAAGTCGCAGATGGACTGGAATACTCTGCTCGCGGTGGCGCGGCAGCGTCCCGAGTGGTCGCTGGTGCTGGTGGGCCCGGTGGGACACATGGGGGAGTTCGAGAGCATGCGCCGCGAGGTGTTTGCGTTGCCCAACGTCCACTATCTGGGAAACCGCTCGGTCCGCGACGTTCCTGCGTACGTCCACCACATGGATGTGTGCCTTCTGTGCTACGCGCTCAACGACTACACGCGCTACATCTTTCCGCTGAAGCTTCACGAGTACCTCGCCGCGGGCAGGCCGGTGGTCGGCTCCGATATCCGGACGCTGCGCGACTTCGCCGGAACCATCCGGATCGCGCACACGCCGGATGAATGGATCGCTTCGATTGAAGCCTCGCTGTCGGTGGAGGAGCGCTCCGCGGAGCGCGTGGAAGCGCGCCGCCGGGTGGCGCGGCAGTTTGACTGGAATCAGATCACCGAACGCATCGCGGGCATTCTGTGCGAGCGTCTGGGCGGCGACATGCCGTCACGCTTTGCCGGCGTCACCGCGAGAAAGGCATGACCGACATGCAGCATTCACCCGCACCCGACGTCGCGACGGCGCATCCCCTGGGGACGGCCGGGCTCACGTGCCGTTTCTGCGGCGCCGCCCTGCGTGTTTCCTTTGCCGATCTGGGAATGACACCCCTGTGCCAGAAGCACGTGAAGCCCTCGCAGCTCAATGACGCCGAGATTTTCTATCCGCTGCACGCGCTGGTGTGCACGTCGTGCTGGCTGGTCCAGCTCGGCGAATACGCCACGCCCACGGAAATCTTCGCGCAGGAGTACGCGTATTTCTCCTCGTATTCGGACACATGGCTCAGGCACGCCCGTGAGTACTCGGAAATGATGCGCGCGCGACTGAAGCTCGGCGGTGAAAGCCTGGTCGCGGAGATCGCCAGCAACGACGGGTATCTCCTCCAGAACTTCGTGGCTGCGGGAGTGCCGGTGCTGGGCATCGAGCCCGCTGCCAACTGCGCCGCGGTGGCGGTCCAGAAGGGCGTACGCACGGTCGTGGAGTTCTTCGGCACCGGGAGCGCGCGCCGCTTTGCAGGCGAATACGGCCGCGCGGACCTGCTGCTGGGGAACAACGTGCTGGCCCACGTTCCCGACCTGAATGATTTCGTGGAAGGAATGCAGGTGATGCTCAAGCCCACCGGCGTCATCACCATGGAGTTCCCGCATCTGATGCAACTCGTCGAACACAACCAGTTCGACACCATCTATCACGAGCACTTCTCGTATTTCTCGTTCACCACGGTCGAGAAGGTATTTGCGGCGCACGGCATCACGCTGTTCGATGTCGAGGAGCTTCCCACCCATGGCGGCTCGCTGCGCATCTACGGCCGGCATCACGGGCACGACCTTCCCGTGCACGCGCGCGTCGCCGACCTGAAGCGGCGGGAAGAGGCGTGGGGAGTCACCCGCCCCGACGTTTACCGTTCGTTCAACGAGAAGGTGAAGGAGACCAAGCGCGCCATCCTGGCCTTCTTGATCGAAGCGCGGCGGGCGGGAAAGACAGTCGTGGGATACGGTGCGCCCGGCAAGGGCAATACGCTCCTGAACTACTGCGGAATTCGCACCGATTTCCTCGACTACACAGTGGACCGCAGCCCGCACAAGCAGAACACCTACACGCCGGGTACGCACATTCCCATCCATGCGCCGGAGCACATCCGGGAAACACGCCCCGACTATGTGTTCATTCTTCCCTGGAACCTGAAGGACGAGATCATGCAGCAGATGTCATACATCCGCGAGTGGGGAGGACGCTTTGTCGTGCCCATCCCCGAGGTGCGCGTCTATGAGTAAGACGGGCGGTGCCAATGTGGAGTCGCTGCGCCAGCTCCTGGATCGCGACCTCGACTACGTGTGCGAGAACCTGCGCGACGAACTGGCGGCCATGGCGGGGCGGCCGCTGTTGATGACGGGCGGTGCAGGTTTTCTGGGCTACTATATGGTGCAGTCCATTCTGCACCACAACGATCGCGGGGCCGCGTCGGAACGCATTCCGCTTACGGTGTTCGACAACTACGTGCGGGGCGTCCCTGCGTGGCTGGAAGCGCTGCGCTCACGCGATGACCTGACGCTGGTGCGCCACGACATTCGCGACCCGCTTCCGTCGCCCATGCCCGACTTCGAGTACATCATCCATGCCGCGGGCATCGCGTCACCGACATACTACCGTGCCCATCCGCTGGAAACCATGGATGCCAACATTGATGGCCTGCGCCGGCTGCTGGAATATGCGCGCGCACGCCGGGATCAGGGAAAGAAGTTCGCGGGGTTCATCTTCTATTCGAGCAGCGAGATCTACGGTGATCCCATTGCCGGCATGATTCCCACGCCCGAGGACTACCGCGGCAATGTGTCGTGCACGGGGCCGCGCGCATGCTACGACGAATCCAAGCGCTACGGCGAGACGCTGTGCGTGGTGTTTGCGCGCCACTACGGTGTTCCGGTGCGCATGGTGCGCCCCTTCAACAACTACGGCCCGGGTCTGAAGATCAGCGACCGCCGCGTGCTTCCCGATTTTGCGCGCGACGTGCTGGCGGGCCGGGACATCGTGATGCTCTCCGACGGAAGCCCGACGCGCACCTTCTGCTACGTCGCCGACGCGGTGGTGGGGTACTACAAGGCGCTGGTGCGCGGACGCCCGGGCGAGGCCTACAACGTCGGCATCGACCGCCCGGAGATCTCCATGAAAGACCTCGCGGAGCGCGTGGTGTCGACCGCACGCGAGTTGTTCGGCTATTCGGGGCGCGTGGTGACCGGGACGTCGGATGAGACCGATTATCTGGTCGACAATCCCAACCGCCGCTGTCCCGACATGACCAAGTCGAACCGCGAGCTCGGCTATCACCCCACGATTCTGATCGATGAAGGGCTGCGCCGCTCGCTGACGTGGTATCACTACCATCCGGAGGCGGCGGACGCGTGAGCAGAGTATCCATCATCGGAGCCGGGTACGTCGGTCTGGTGACCGGCGTGTGCCTCGCGGAAAAGGGACACGACGTGCTGTGCGTGGAAATGGACCCGTCGAAGCTCGAGACCATCCGGTCCGGCCGGACGCCGTTTCACGAGGCGGGACTGCCCGAACTGTTGCAGCGGCATTCGGGCGGGCGCTTCACGGCGACGGCGTCGGTCGACGAGGCCGTGCACGCCAGCGACATGACCATGATCGCGGTGGGAACCCCCTTCGACGGATCCGCCATCGACCTTTCGTTTGTGCTGCGGGCGTGCGACGAAGTAGGGAGCGCGATCAAGGGCGCCGGCCGCTATCATGTGGTGGTGGTGAAGAGCACGGTGGTGCCGGGAACCACCGTCGGCCCGGTGCGCGAACGCCTGGAGGCCGCCTCCGGTCTGCACGCGGGAAAGGATTTCGGACTCGGCGCGAATCCCGAGTTCCTGACCGAGGGCCGCGCTGTCGACGACTTTCTTCACCCCGACCGGATCGTCATCGGCGGAATCGACGAGCGCACCCTGCGTGTTCTGGCCGAACTCTACGCCGGCTTCGCGGGAGTTCCGGTGATACGCACCAATCCATCGACGGCGGAGATGATCAAATACGCCTCGAACTCGCTGCTCGCGACCATGATCTCCTTTTCCAACGAGATCGCGGACCTGTGCAGCGCGGTGGGGGGTATCGATGCGCTCGATGTCATGCGCGGCGTGCACGCATCGGCCTATCTCACGGTTCGCGACGGAGCGGGCGGCGCCGTCCAGGCGCCCATCGCGTCCTTTCTCGAGGCGGGGTGCGGATTCGGGGGAAGCTGTCTTCCCAAGGACGTGAGCGCGCTCGTGGCCCATGGCAGCGCGCGCGGCCTGGACATGGCCATGCTGCGCCAGGTGCTGGCCATCAACCGCGCGCGCCCGGCGCACGTCATCGCGCGTCTGGAGCGCGGGTTGCGCGGCCTCAGCGGAAAGCACGTGGCGGTGCTCGGTCTCGCGTTCAAGCCGGACACGGACGACGTGCGCGAATCGCCGGCGTTTCCCATCATTCGCGACCTGGTGGATGCGGGCGCCCGCGTGACGGCGCACGACCCCATCGCCAACCCGGTGGCGCAGCGTGCGCTCGACGGTGTGGCCATTGAATATGCCGACGCCCTGGCGGATGCAGTGAGAGATGTGGATGCGGTCGTCATCGTGACGCGATGGAAACAGTTTGAAGCGCTGCCCGCGCTTTTGAAGCAGCGGCCGAACCCGCCGCTGGTCTTCGACGGACGGCGCATGCTCGACCGGGGCGCGGTGGCGCGCTACGACGGTATCGGATTATAGCTGTAGCGGCGGCGCGCGGCGCCGCGGGAGTTACCATGAAAGTTGTTCTTTTCTGCGGCGGTCTCGGGATGCGAATCCGCGAGTACTCGGAAGAGGTGCCCAAACCCATGGTGCCGATTGGATACCGGCCCATCCTGTGGCACGTGATGAAGTACTACGCCCATTTCGGGCACCGGGAGTTCATCCTGTGTCTGGGATACAAGGCGGACGTGATCAAGCGCTACTTCCTCAACTACGACGAGTGCCTCTCCAACGATTTCACGCTTTCCGGAGCGGGGAACATCGAGCTTGCCAACAGCGATATTCACGACTGGAAGATTTCCTTCGTGGACACGGGCATCAACACCAACATCGGCGGGCGTCTGCGCGCAGTGCGCGACTACCTGGGCAAGGACGAGTATTTCCTCGCGAATTACAGCGACAATCTGACGGACGTTCCGCTGCCCGAAATGATCAAGGGTTTCGAGGGGAAGGGACGCGTGGCCAGCTTTCTGTGTGTGCGCCCCAGCCAGAGCTTCCACACGGTCTCGCTGGACGCCAACAACGTGGTCAGCGGGATTTCCCACGCCTCGCACGGCAACCTGCGCATCAACGGTGGCTATTTTGTCCTGCGCCGGGACATCTTCGACTACATGCAGCCCGGCGAGGAACTGGTGGAGGAACCGTTCCAGCGGCTCATTGAGAAGCAGTTGCTGGCTGCGTACCGGTATGACGGATTCTTCGTGTGCATGGACACCTTCAAGGAACGCCAGGCACTGGAAGAAATGTACGCCACCGGCAACGCCCCGTGGACCATGTGGGAACGGAGGCGCTCATGAGCACGGGCCCTCTCAAACTGGACGGGCTCGGTTCCGTGCTTCTGCTGGGCGCGCACAGCGACGACATTGAAATCGGGTGCGGCGGAACCGTGCTGCGGCTGCTGGCCGCGAGCCCGGGTGTGGCCGTGCACTGGATCGTCTTCAGCGGACGTGCGGAACGCGCGCGCGAGGCGGAGGTGTCTGCGGCGCGCTTTCTGGAGGGCGTGAAGACGCGTACCATCGAGGTCCATCAGTTCCGCGACGGCTTCTTTCCGTCCGAACACGCGCGCATCAAGACCTACTTCGAGGAGCTGAAGGCGCGCTTCGATCCCGACCTCATCTTTACGCATTATCGCGACGACCTGCACCAGGACCATCGCACGAACTGACGTGGAATACCTTCCGCCATCACGCGGTGCTCGAATACGAAGTTCCCAAGTGGGACGGCGACCTGGGGCAGCCCAACGTCTACGTGCCTCTCGATGAATCCGATGCCGCGCGCAAGGTGGACATACTCATGGAATGTTTTTCCAGCCAGGCGGACAAGCACTGGTTCGACGCGGAGACCTTTCACGGCCTGATGCGGCTGCGCGCGCTGGAGTGCAGCGCCCCCTCGCGGCGTGCGGAGGCCTTCTACGGCCGGAAGGTGACACTGTGAACAGCGGCGTGCGGCCGGTGGCCATCGAGTGGCTCTCGGAGTTCTACCACTACCGCGAGCTCTTCTACTTTCTCGTCTGGCGCGACGTCAAGATTCGCTACAAGCAGACGCTGCTGGGCGCATCCTGGGCCATCATCCAGCCGTTCTCGATGATGGTGGTGTTCTCGCTGCTGTTCGGCCGGATGGCCAAGATGGACAGCGAGGGCGTGCCCTATCCCGTGTTCAGCTACGCGGCCATGGTGCCGTGGACGTACTTCCAGTACTCCTTTCCGCTGGCAGGGAACAGCCTGATTTCCAACTCCAGGCTCATCAGCAAGGTGTATTTCCCGCGCGCCATTATCCCCGCCGCGTCGGCGTTGTCGGGTGCCGTGGATTTCTTCATCGCCGCGGTGATTCTGCTGGGCGTGATGCTGTACTACCACGTTCCCATCTCCGCCAGTCTGCTGCTGTGGCCGGTGCTTCTGCTGCCACTGATCCTGTTCACCACGGCGCTGGGCATGTTCTTCGCGTCGCTCAATGTAAAGTTTCGCGATATCAAGTACACGATCCCATTCCTGGTCCAGGTCATGATGTTCATCTCGCCGGTGATCTATCCGGCCAGCAAGCTGCCCGCGAAGTATCAGATGATCCTGCGCCTCAACCCCATGGTGGGGATCATCGATGCTTTCCGCGCCGCCGCGCTGCCCACACGCACCATCGACTGGGCATCGCTGGGCATCGCCATTGTTGTGACGCTGGTCCTGTTTGCCGCCTCGTCCGTGTACTTCTACAAGACCGAACGTGAGTTCGCGGACATCATCTAGGAGACGCCGTGACTGAGCGAGCCATTCATATCGAGCACCTCACCAAACAGTACATCATCGGGGCTATGCGGCATGAGACCATGCTGCGCGAAGCCCTGCTGAATGCCTTCACCATGCGGAGCCACAAGCGCGAGCAGGAGACCCTGCTGGCGCTGAACGACCTCTCCTTCGACGTGAATGTGGGGGAGGTCGTGGGCATCATCGGGCGCAACGGCGCGGGCAAGAGCACGCTCCTCAAGGTGCTCTCCCGGATCACCTATCCCACCTCGGGCCGGATTCGTGTGCGCGGGCGGGTGGCGTCGCTGATCGAGGTGGGCACCGGCTTCCACGACGAACTCACGGGACGCGAAAACATCTTCCTGAACGGTTCCATCCTGGGCATGCGCAAGCGTGAGATCGACCAGCGCATCGACCAGATCATCGACTTCGCCGGCGTCGAGAAGTTCGTCGATACGCCCATCAAGCGTTACTCCTCGGGCATGCGCCTGCGTCTGGGTTTTGCGGTGGCGGCGCACATGGATCCGGACGTGCTCTTCGTCGACGAGGTGCTGGCGGTGGGGGACGCGGATTTCCAGAAGAAGTGCCTCAACGCCATGGATGAGCTGCGCTCGGGCGGCCGCACCGTTCTGTTCGTGTCGCACAACATGGCGGCCATCGAGAACCTCTGTCCGCGCACCATCTGGATCGACGCCGGCAGGCTGCGCATGGACGGAGCGACCGACAAGGTCATTGCGTCGTACCTGGCTACGTTCTCGGAATCACAGCGGTCCGGATACGACCTCTCGCAGGTTCCCAATCGCGGCGGCAACGGGGTCATGCGCTTTACGCGTGTCGACTTTCTCGACCGGGACGGGCAGCCGACCAGCGTGTTCCGCAGCGGCGAACCATTTCGCGCGCGCTTTCACTATCAGGTCAACGAACGCGTGCGCGATCCCCATTTCGGCATGATCATCTTCTCCGACATGGGAACGCGGGTGACCACCGTGAGTTCATGGCACGCGAACTACTACGTCTCCAATGTCGAGCCCGGACAGGGATCCATCGACCTCGCCATCGACGATCTCTTCCTGCAGCCGAATCGTTATTTCCTGTCGCTGTTCATTCATTCGACGGGACAGCAGTACGACATGCTCGACCACTGCATTGCCATCGACGTGGAGGACTCCAACGCCTACGACAACCAGGGGCGCGGACTGCATGCGCGCTGGGGACTGGTGTACATGCCGTCGCGCTGGAGTCTGGTCGAAAACGTCGATGAGAGGGCCGGCAGTTGAACCCGCGGGGGATGGAATGACCGACCTGAGGGCCTCCCTGGATGCGCGCCACGCCGGTGCCGAGATGCACGCGCTCATGGCGCGCCTGCGCCCGGTGCGCAGCAGCATCACCGGGGATGGCATCCGCGAGGTGTTCCGGGTGCTGGGGGAGAGCATTCCGCTGCAGATGACGCGGGTGCCCACCGGCGCGCGCGCGTTCGACTGGACGGTTCCCAGGGAGTGGAACCTGCGCGATGCCTACATTGCGGACGCCGGCGGGCGCCGCGTGGTGGACATCGCGGACTCGCCGCTGCACGTGGTCAATTACAGCACGCCGGTGCGCCGGCGCATGTCCCTGGAGGAACTGCGTCCGTATCTGCACACGCTTCCGGACCACCCCGACTGGATTCCGTACCGCGCCTCCTACTACCGCGAGAGCTGGGGATTCTGCCTCGCGCAGCGCGTGCTCGACGGGCTGCCGGACGGTGAGTACGAGGTGGTCATCGACTCGCAGCTCGCCGACGGGCATCTGGAGTATGCAGAATGTGTGATTCCCGGAGCGAGCAGCGACGAGGTGCTGATCTCCACGCATGCGTGCCACCCGGCCATGTGCAACGACAACCTGAGCGGGGTGGTGGTCGCGTGGGCGGTGGCGCGCGCCCTGGCGGGACGCACACCGCGTTACACGCACCGGATCGTGTTTCTGCCCACCATTATCGGGTCGATTGTGTGGCTGGCGCGCAACGAAGCCACCACCGGGCGTATCCGTCATGGCCTGGTGCTGGCGTGCGTGGGAGACGGCGGCGCGTTTCACTACAAGCGGTCGCGCCGGGGTGACGCTGTCGTGGATCGCGCGGCCGCCCACGTGCTCTCACTCGATCCGTCCGGCGGGCACGTGGAGGATTTTGTTCCCTACGGCTACGACGAGCGCAACTACTGTTCGCCCGGGTTCGATCTTCCCGTGGGCGTGCTCTCGCGCACACCGCACGGACGCTTTCCCCAGTATCACTCATCCGCCGACGATCTCGAACTGGTGCGCCCCGAACATCTCGCGGGCTCCCTGGACGCGTGCCTGACCATTCTCGACATTCTCGAAAATGACAGGACGCTTGTGAACACCAACCCCCGGTGCGAGCCGCAGCTGGGCAAGCGCGGCCTGTACAATCGAACCGGGGGACTCACCCGCGACCAGAGCGCGGAACTCGCCCTGTTCTGGGTGCTGAATTTCTCCGACGGACGTCATTCGCTGCTCGACATCGCCGAGCGTGCGGGGATACCGTTTCATGTGATATCCGAAGCGGCACGCCGCCTCGGGGAAGCTGATCTGCTGTTTCCCACCGGCCGGCGCCCGGCCAACGAAACGAGCACGGAGTAGCCGATGTCCGTCCTGTCCTACATTCCGCGCCGTCGTCTGCTGGCGGGACTGGTGCCCGCGGCCATCGTGATGGCGCTGCTGGCGCGGGTGCTGCCGTGGTGGGCCTTCCTTCCGGTGGTGCTCTTCGGCGTCATCGGCTACGTATGGTTCGAATCCCGGCACGTCCGGCATCGCTATCAGTCGGTGCTCGACGGCATTCGCAAGATCCACGGCGAGGGCGCCGCCGAGGTCGGGCAGCTGGTCACGGGTGACGTCGACGAGGCTGTCTACAAGGCGCTCAAGGAAGTCGCCACCGCTCTCGAGCGCAAGAATTTCCAGCTCGTCGAAAAGAACATCCAGTTGCTGAGCATCAAGGAAATCGGTCTGACGCTGGTTTCCTCGCTCGACGAGAACAAGGTCGTCGACGCGGTGATGAACTTTCTCTCCAAGGGACTGGGGTACCGCGAGCTGTTCGTGGGTCTGTACGACGCGGAAGCCGCCGCCTTCAATATTTATGTCTTCCGCGACATGCCGGATGGCCACGTGCATCATCAGGCCACGCTGCCGCTGGCCGAACTGGACGGGCTGTTGCGCAAATCGGTGCAGATGCACCATTCCATTCTGATCCGCGATCCCGAAATGCATCCCATCGGCCGCATCGGCGGCAGTGACCCCTTCCGCGACAGCACCATGACGTCGTATCTGGTGGTTCCGCTCGTGAAGAGCGGCGCCACCCAGGGCTGCGAAACCCGCTCCGACTGTGTGCTGCAGATGAGCCAGGTGAGGCGCGAAGCGGCCTCCATCGAACACGGCTTTACGTGTCCCGCGTGCGGGCGCGTGCCGGTACTGGGTGTGCTGGGAGTGACGGATGGCTTCAAGGCCGCGTCGTTGTCGCGTGTGGACCAGGTTTCCGTGGAGACGCTGGGCGTGCAACTGGCGACCATGCTGGAAAACAACCGGCTCTTCGCCGAGTTGCAGCAGGAGGAACGGTTCCGCGACGACGTGATCAACAGCATGATGACCGGGCTGGTCACCGTGGACGGGAGCGGCGCGGTGCTCTACGCCAACCAGATGGCCGAACAGCTGTCGGGATATACCGAGGCCGAGCTCAAGGGCACGCCCGTGCAGAATCTCATCGTCGACAGCCAGGTGGGAACGGACGAGAATCTGGTTCTGCGCACGCTGCGCACCGGCCGCAAGGCCTTCCAGCAGGACGCCTGGCTGGTCACACGGCGCGGCGCCAAGGACCCCATCCTCGTCAACACCTCGCTCCTGCTGGACGAAAAGAAGCACCCGCAGGGAGTGCTGGTGGTGTTCAGCGACATCACCCGCCAGAAGCGCATGGAAGAGCAGATCGCTCATCTGGACAAACTCGCGGCGCTGGGCCGCTTCTCCTCGAGCATCGCGCACGAGATTCGCAACCCGCTCACCGGCATCGCCGCCGGCATCCAGTATCTGCAGCGCGCGGGCAAGGTGGCGGATACGCAGCGCGAGAACATCGAATTCATCCTGGAGGAAGTACGGCGCATCGACCGGCTCATCGGCGATCTCATGAGCGTGGTGCGCGTCAGCGACCTCATCTACGAAGAAACCACCTTGGACGCGCTGGTACGCAACGGCGTTTCCAGCATGACGGAGCTGGCCAAACGCCGGGAAGTGATGCTCGATGTGGAGAGCACGGCGGGAACGCGCCCCGTGGCCGTTGACGCCGATCGCGTAACCCAGGTCCTCATCAACCTGATCAAGAACGCGGTCGAAGCCAGCACGGCCGGAGGTCACGTCACCATCACCGCCTCGTTTACACGCGAGGCGCCCGACGTAATCTTTGACGGGGTGGGGGATTTTGCTATCATCCGTGTGCGCGACAACGGCCTGGGTCTCACCGACGAAGACCGGCAGCGTGTGTTCGAGCCCTTCTTCTCCAAGAAGACGGGCGGCACCGGCCTCGGTCTCTACGTGACGCACAGCATTGTCGAACGCCACGGCGGTTACATCGACGTCGAGAGCGAATTTGGCGTTGGGTCGACGTTTTCGGTCTACTTACCCGTGAAGCAGGTACATCATGGAGACTCCCGTGAAATCAGTCATCCTGTTGGTGGATGACCAGGACACGATCCGGTTCTTTCTCGAAAAGACGCTGAAGCAGGAAGGCTACGATGCCGTGACCGCGCGAACGGGCGCGGAGGCCATCGCCCGGGCGCGCGAAGTCGTGCCCGACCTGGTCCTGCTCGACCTCAAGCTGCCCGACATGGACGGCCTCGAGGTGTTGCGCCGCATCAAGGAGATCTTTCCCGAAATCGGTGTCGTCATGATCACCGCCTTCGGCGACGTGGAGACCGCCGTTACGGCGATGAAGAACGGCGCGTACGACTTCGTGAGCAAGCCCATCAACCTGGATCAGCTGTTGATGGTGATCCGCAAGGGCCTGGAAAGCGAGCGCCTCAATCGCGAGGTGCTGCAGCTCAAGCGCCAGATGGACCCGCAGGTGGGATTCGACTACATCCTGGGTGAGAGCCCGGGCATGAAGCGCGTCTACGAGGTGGTCCAGCAGGTGGCCAAGAGCGACACCACCACCGTGCTCATCGAGGGAGAGAGCGGCGTTGGCAAGGAAATGGTCGCGCGCCTCATCCACCAGTATTCCAACCGCGCCAGCAAGCCCTTCATGGACATCAACTGCGCCAGCCTCCCGGAAACGCTGCTCGAGAGCGAGCTGTTCGGCTACGAGAAGGGCGCCTTCACCGACGCCAAAGGGCAGAAGCAGGGGCTCCTCGAGCTGGCCAACCGCGGCACGCTGTTCCTGGACGAAATCGGCGAAATGAGCCTCACCATCCAGGTGAAGCTGCTGCGCGTGCTGGAACGCATGGAGTTCCGCCGCCTGGGTGGCACGCAGGACATCCACGTGAGCGTGCGCGTCGTCAGTGCCACCAACCGTGATCTGCAGAAGGAAGTGGAGGAGGGGCGTTTCCGCGCCGACCTCTATTACCGTCTCAAGGTGGTCCCGATGTACATTCCGCCGCTGCGCGAGCGCCGGGAGGACCTCCTCAAGTTCGTCAATTATTTCATCAATATGTTCAATGTGAAGTTCTCCAAGAACTTCACCCAGATCTCGGACGAAGCGCGCCAGTTGATGCTGTCCTATCCATGGCCGGGAAACATCCGCGAGCTCAAGAACGTGATCGAGCGCGTAGTGCTGCTGGAGTCCGGTCCGGTGCTGCAGCGCGGGATGCTCCCGTTCTCCAGCTATCGCGCGGAGGAGGGAACACTCGGACGGCGCATCGATGGCATCCTGTCGACGCCGCTACCGGAGGAAGGCATCGACTTCGAGGGGCTGGTCAGCGATCTCGAACGCGCCCTGATCCTCAAGGCCTCGGAGGAGTCGGAGTGGAACCAGAGCAAGACGGCGCGCCTGCTCAACGTCAAGCGTGACAAGCTGCGCTACCGTATGCGGAGCTTCGACATCAGCGACGAGAATGAAGTTCCTTCGACGTCGTAGCGCGCAGGCGCGATTGCTTCTGGCGTGCGCACTGGCCGCGGCGGTGGGCTGCGGCTACGGCACCACGTCGCGCACCGCCAAGGACATCAAGACCATCTACGTCCCGTTCTTCGAGAACAAGACGTCGGAACCCAATCTGGAGATATCCGTCACCGAACGCATCATCCAGAATCTGGTCACCGACAACACGCTCAAGGTGGTGCCCGAAAATGCCGCTGACGCCGTGCTCGACGGCGAGATCGTGGGGTTCAAGAACGAGCCGTTCTCGTTCAACCAGAACCTGAATGCCGAGGAATATCACGTGGTGATCACGGTGGTGTGCACGCTGTACAACCGCCGCACCAACGAACCCATCTGGGAAAAGCGCAACTTTGTGGGGGACGGCAGCTACTTTGTGGAACAGGTCGAAAACGGCCGCACCTTCGACGACGCGGTGGAAGAATCCATCAAGGAGATCACCGAGCGCATCCTGAACCTGACCGTGCAGGACTGGTGACAGTATGGGACGCCAGGCGGACGGATACCGCAAACTCTTCGATGACGTGCGCGCGGGTCGCGTGCGCCCGCTGTACTTTCTGTACGGTCCGGAGGAGTTCATGAAGCGCGAGTTTCTGCGCGAACTGGCGGCCGCCGTGCTCCCGGAGGGCGACCGCACCTTCAACCTCGACATCCTCCACGGCGAGGAGTTCGATCCGCAAGCTTTCGACGATCGTGTGCAGGCGTTTCCGCTGTTTGCAAAGCGCCGGCTGCTGGTCCTCAAGAACTTCGACGCGCTGTCCACCTCGTTGCGCGAGAGCGTGACCGCGCGCGCCGCCGCGCTTCCCGACGGGCTGGTGCTGGTCATCGAATCCGCGCATGAAAAGCTCGAGACCGTCGCCCACAAGCGCCTGGCGGAGGTGGCGTCGAAGACCGGAGTGGCGCACGCCTTCGGCGCGCTCGACGAATCGGAGACCATGGAGCGTGTGCTCGCGCGTTTCCGCCGCGAAGAGTACCGCATCGATCCGGATGCCCTCGACCTGCTCATCGAATCGGTGGGTACCGCGCTCATTGATCTCTCCAACGAGGTCGACAAGATCCTGCTGGCGGCGGGTGAAACCCGGCACGTCACGCGCGAGCTGGTGGCCTCGGTGGTGGGGAAGTACCGCACCGTGAGTCTGTTCTCGCTGCTGGACGCGGCGGGGAGTTCGGCGCCGGCCACGGTACTGCCGCGGCTGTCCACGCTGCTGGAATCGGGCGAAGAGCCGGTGTTCATCGTGGCCATGCTGCTGCGCCGCGTGGTGTCCCTGATGGAAGTGCAGCGCGTCATGGCGGAACGGGGACGGGCGGTGTCGTCGGACCGGGCTCTGGCCGACGCCATCGCGGCCACCCCCAGTCCGTATTTCGCGGGCCGGCTGCGCGAACAGGCGGGACGCATTTCCGGAGAGAAGCTCGAGTCGCTGCTCGCCAATCTGCGCTGGGCGGACCTCCGGCTCAAGACCACGTCACTGGATGCGCGCTGCGTGATCGAGGAAGCACTGCTTGCCGCGCACGCCGGGAAAACCCTTGCCAGCCCCGCGGCGGCGGCATAAATTCACAGGCCAAACCGCCGCAGAACCGGGAGAATGTGTGACCGTGGAAGGCGAGCTTCGAATCAATGCGCGCGGGTTGTCGGCTCCCGGGCCGCGACTCATGGTCGAGTCGGCACTGGAGAAGCAACACCCCGGTATTGTGCGCGTAGTGGTCAGCAGCGACGAGGGCGCGCGCGACGTCAGCGGCTATCTGACCGGCCGCGGCGCGTCCGTCGAAATTGACCAGGTCGGCGCGGAGTTCCACGTGATCGCGCGTTTCTCCGCGTCCGAGTAACCACAACCAGTCCGCCCGATGGCGAAGTATCCGCACACAGACATCGAACACAAATGGCAGGAACGGTGGGCGCGTGACGGCCTCATGCGTTGCGACCTTGCGCGCACCGACCGGAAATTCTACTGCCTGATGATGTTCCCGTACCCCTCGGGCGAACTGCACGTGGGGCACGGGCGCAACTACATCATCGGTGACTCGCTGGCACGCTTCAAGAAGATGGCGGGCTGCGAGGTGCTGGCCCCGATGGGCTGGGATGCGTTCGGCCTGCCCGCCGAGAACGCCGCCATCCAGCGCGACATCCATCCCGCGCAGTGGACGCGCGACAACATCGCGCGCATGAAGCAGCAGTTCTATCACTGGGGCGTGGTCTACGACTGGGAGCGCGAGGTCACCTCGTGCGAACCCGGGTACTACCGCTGGACGCAGTGGCTGTTCCTGCAGCTCTATGACGCCGGTCTGGCCTACCGCAAGGCCGCGTCGGTCAACTGGTGCCCGAAGGACAAGACCGTGCTCGCCAACGAGCAGGTGGTGGACGGCGTCTGCGAGCGCTGCGGCACGCCCATCGAGGAACGCCACCTGGAGCAATGGTTCTTCCGCATCACCGAATTCGCGGACGAACTGCTGGGCGATCTCAACACGCTGCCGGACTGGCCCGAGCGCGTGGTCACCATGCAGCGCAACTGGATCGACCGCAGTACCGGCCTCGAAATCGATTTCACGGTTCACGGCAGCGACCGCACCATCACGTGCTTCACCACGCGGCCCGACACGGTGTTCGGCGCCACCTTCATGGTGCTCTCACCGTCACATCCGGAAGTCGAGCGGCTGATCACCGGAGCCCGCCGCGAGGAAGAATTCCGCGCCGCCATAGCACGCTTCCAGGCCGACAAGCTCAGCGGCCGGGCGCGTGTAGACCCGGGCAAGGACGGTGTCTTCCTGGACGCCTACGCGGACAATCCCGTGAGCGGGGAACAGATCCCCATCTACATGGCGCCCTACGTGCTGATGGAATACGGCACCGGCGCCATCATGGCGGTGCCCGCGCATGATGAGCGCGACTTCGAATTCGCTGCGCGCTACGAGCTGCCGGTGCGCGAAGTGGTGCGTTTTGGCGGCGAGCCGGGTGTCCTGCCGACGTCGTCGTACGCCGGCGATGGTGTGCTGGTGAACTCCGGCGCCTATGACGGCCTTGGCCAGCACGACGCCTTCGAGAAGATCGCCGACGATCTGGAAGCGCGTGGCCTGGGACGCCGCCGCGTCAACTACCGCCTGCGCGACTGGCTGATCTCGCGGCAGCGCTACTGGGGAGCACCCATCCCCATGATTCACTGCCCGAAATGCGGCATCGTGCCCGTGCCCGAGTCCGACCTGCCGGTGCTGCTGCCGCACGACGTGGACTTTCGTCCGCGCGGCGACGGGAAGAGCCCGCTGGCGACCAGCGACGCCTTCAGCAATGTGGCGTGCCCGCGTTGCGGCGGCGCTGCCAGGCGCGACACCGACACCATGGACACCTTCGTGGACTCGAGCTGGTACTTCCTGCGTTACCTGAGCCCACAGGACTCAACCGCGCCGTTTCAAAGGGACTTATGCGACGCCTGGCTGCCCGTGGACCAGTACATCGGAGGTGTGGAGCACGCCATTCTGCACCTGCTGTACGCACGCTTCATCACGCATTTCCTGCACGCGCGCGGCCATATCTCGTTCCGGGAACCGTTTGCGCGGCTCTTCACGCAGGGCATGGTGTGCAAGAACGGCCTCAAGATGTCGAAGAGCAAGGGCAACGTGGTTGCGCCCGACACCATCATCGAGTCCATGGGCGCGGATACCATGCGCCTGTACATCCTGTTCTGCGGGCCGCCGGAGCGCGATATCGAATGGAGCGACGACGCCGTCGAGGGCTGCTACCGCTTCCTGAACCGCGTCTGGCGCTTCTATGAAGTCCACAGCGACCTGCTGGCCACGCCGTTCCACGGACCCATCGATGAAACCACGCTGACGGCCAGCGAGCGCGGGCTGTTCCGCAAGGCGCACCAGACCATTGATCGCGTCCTGGGCGACGTGAACGACCATTTCCGCTTCAACACCGCCATCAGCGCGCTCATGGAGCTGTCCAACACCATGGGTCCGTTGGCCGAGGATTCGGCCGGCGAGGCGGGCCCACAGCGCGCCGAATTGCTGCGTTTCGCGTTCGACACGCTGGTGCGGCTGCTGGCGCCCATGACACCGCATATCTGCGAAGAACTCTGGGAACGAACCAGTCACGCGGACAGCGTCTTCAGCATGGAGATGCCGGTCGCGGATCCCGAGTTCGTCAAGAACGAGCAATTCGACCTGGTCATCCAGGTGAACAGCAAGATCCGCGCGCGTGAATCCGTCCCGTCGGACACGGACCCGGACACCATGAAAGCGATTGCGCTGAGACACCCGCGCGTCATCGAAGAACTCGCCGGACGCGAACCCCGCAAGGTCATCGTGATTCAGAACCGCCTCGTGAACGTGGTCGTGTGACGTCGGCCCACATAGAGCAGAACATTATGTGTAACTAGTCCCGTGACCGGGTGGCCCGGGCTGGACCAGCGCTCGAGGATCGTGAGAAGGCATCCGGTCGCGGGCCTGGTTAACATAATGTATCTTATGCGCCACATGGTATATCAGGCACACAGCTGCCCAGAGGCCTCTCGCGGCCTTCCCTGCAGCGATTAGAGCGGGATCATAGGGGCGGGATTCGTTCGCGGTACGGGCCGAAGAACGGCATGGCCCAGAGCTCGCCAAAGAGCGCCTTCACGAATCCCGTGACGGAGAGAAACAGCGCGGCCAGGTACACGAACACCTGCGCGATCACCACGAGGACCAGTCCCACGAACGGGAGCCTCCCCACGGTCCGGTCGATGACGACCAGCACGATGAAGGCCACGCACTCGGCGAGGAACAGGAGAAACGCCTGGCGCGCGTGAAAACGCACGAAGCGGCTCTGCCGGGATTTCCACAGGGAAAGAAAACAGAGGAAGAAGAGGTAACCGACCGCCGCGTACCAGCGTTCGTGATCCGCCGGCGTGCTGCGCTCGGCATCTGTGGCCGGAGATCGTGTCGTCACCGACAACCTCCCGGGCGTCCGGGCACTACTTCAACAACTCGGCGGAGACCTGTGCCCGCGTCTTCAAATCGCCCGTCGCATCCTTCTCGACCATTTCGAAGTACTTCAGGGCGTCGGGAACGTGCCCGGCCCGTTCGTAGAACTGACCGGCCTGGTACGCCGCGTCGAGACGGCGCGGATCCTTGGGGTCGATCTTGTCCACGGCCGCCGCCATGTTGTTGGCCGCGTCGAGGTAGTTTTCCAGCCCCTCGAGCGAAAGCGCCTTGCCGATCAGCGCGGACGCCTCGAACATGGGATAGCTGCTGACGCGGGCCAGGTAGCCATCGTAGTCATCGGCCGCGTCCTTGTACTTGCTCTGCTTGAGTTCGCATTCCGCCTTGAAGAAGCGCGCCGACGCGCCCGCGGCACCGCTGTAGCGGTCGATAACCGTCTGAAAGCCGGTCTGCGCTGCGGCGTACTCACCCTGCGTCATCAATGCGATCGCCGACCCCATGTCCCGCTCGGCCTGGCGCGCGCCGCTCTCGCGGCTGTTGGCCACGAACACGAGAATGGCCACAACGGCCACCAGCGCCACCACGCCGATGATCACCTGGTTGAAATGTGCCTGTGCCCACTCCGTAATCCGGAACGTGGTCGTGACCAGCTGGTCTTCCTTGATATTCTTCTTGGGCCGCCGGGCGGTCGTCGTCGTCATCCTGCAAAACTCCTGAACAATCCGAGGTAATTGATTTGGATTTCGTAGCCTAGCACAGGCGCGATGCCCTCGCAACGCGATTTCTGGCCCCGGTGAGGCCGTCAGGCGCCTCATTCACCGCGAGAAGCGCTTGACAGCCTGTTCGTCCCGTCCGCAGGCTCTGTCCACGCTGCGCGGTTGCGCGAGGAGGCGCGAATGGCCCTTTCGGCCTCGGTCCGTTCCCCATTCTACCCACGTGACCGGCTGGGATCGCTCATGCGGCCGGTCCTGTTGCTGTTTGCCCTCTCGATCCTCGTTCTCGAGTTTCCCGGGGCGCGGGAACGCGTGATGTCGCCCTATTCCGGTATCGAGACGCGCAACCTCTACGTCCAGAATATCCACGCGACCGGCCCCAATGCCGGCTCCGGCATCCGGCCCGGCGATGAGCTGGTCGCCGTCAACGGCGAGCGCCTTCGCAATCGCGCCCACTACCAGTATCTGGTCGACAGCAACCACGCCTTCACGCCCCACGACTACGAGGTGCGCCGCAACGGAGCGCTCCTGCACGCCACGGTGCATTACACGCGCCAGCCGCGCTCCCTGTTGCTGGAACGCGCCGCACTCCTGATACTCGCGCTCGCCTTTCTGGTTCTCGGCGTCTGGGTGTACCTGCGGCGCCCCGACACGCTGGGCGCGCTCTTTGCCGCCAACACCACGATTCTGGCCTATTTTCTCACCGACCGGCCAACCGCGGCCGGGGCGTTGGTGCAGCTGGCGGGCGAAATGGCCGGAGATGCCATCATCCTGGTCTTTCCTGCGTGTCTTCTGCATTTCTTCCTGCGTTTCCCCGACCGCCCGGCCCGCGCCGGCCGGCGTCCGGGCCGCGTAGCGTGGTTGTACCTGCCCGCCCTGCTGCTGGCGCTCTTCAGCGCCGTGCTCTCCACGCGGCGCTACACGCTCCACGCTCCGCTCGCGATGGGCGAAACCATTCTGCTTGCGGCCTCCACCGCCTACTTTGCCGTCTACGTGATTGCGTCGCTCGTGGTATTCGTGCGCGCGTATCGCCGCGTACCGCGCGCCCAGAAGCAGAAGCTGCGCGTGGTGATTGCCGCCACCGTGGCCGGGCTCACGCCCTTTCTCGCGACAACGCTCTACGCCAGCATCCGTCCCGAAGCCACCGCGCACGGCGCGCTCATGGCGGAACTGTGTCTGGCGTTCGTTCCGCTGGGGTTCGCGTACGCCATCCTCAAGCACGGCGCCATCGAACTGAACAGCGTGGTGCGCAAGAGCCTCTTCTACGCGCTGCTCACGGGTCTGCTGGTGGCCGGCTATTACGCCGTGATCCACACCGTGGGCGCATTCCTCTCGCGCGAACTCGAGCTGTCCGAGTACGTGTGGATGCCGGTGGCGGTGCTGGTGCTTGCCATCGCGTTTGCACCGTTGCGCACGCAGGTGCAACGCGTTGTCGATCGCCTGTTCTACCGCGCGGAGTTCGTCTACAAGCAGGAAGTGATCGACTTCAGCCGCCGCATTTCGCGCGCCACCACCCACGACGAGATGCTGGACATGTTCCTGGAGCGCTGCGACGCCCTGCTGCACCCCGCCTCGATGGCGGTGTACCTTGCCAACGGCGACCGGCGCCTGAATCTCGCGCGTGCCAGCGGGGAGCCCGAAGACTATCCCGCCGTCTTCAATCCCGACTGTTTTCTGGGTCGCTACTTCACGCGCTACCGCACACCCTTGCTGGCGGAATTCCTGGACCGCTCCTGGGAACGTCCCCAGCTCGACGCCGATTCGCGCGCGGTGCTCGCGCTGCCGTCGCTCGCGGTGTGCGTGCCCATTGCGGCTCCCGGACGGCTGCTGGGTCTGGCCGTGCTCGGCCAGAAGCGTTCCGGGCTGGTGTACGGGCGCGCCGACGGTGAACTGCTGGAGACGTTCGCAGAACAACTGGCGCTGGTGATCGAGAACACCAACCTCATCCAGTCCATGGTGGAAAAGGAACGTCTGAAGAGTGAGGTCATGCTGGCGCGCGAGATCCAGCAGGCGCTGCTTCCCTCCTCGCCCCCGCGCCACCGCGGCATCGAGTTGCTGGGACAGATGGTGAGTTCGACGGAAGTGGGCGGCGATTATTTCGACTACTTCCCTCTCGACGACGAGCGCATCGTCATCGCCATCGGCGACGTGAGCGGCAAGGGAATCCCGGCCGCCATGTTGATGGCGTCACTGCAGGCGGTCTTCAAGAACCGGGCGATCAAGGGCGGTCTCGCGCCGGCCGCGCTCAACCAGGAGCTGAACGACTACCTCATCGACCACGCCAAGCCCGGACAGTTCGCCACCTTCTTCTGTGGCGTGCTCGACCTGGCCCGCTCCACCCTGACGTTTTCCAACGCGGGGCAGTGCCCCGCCCTGCTGGCCACACGCGGCTTCATCGACCGGCTGGGCAACGGCGGAATGGTGCTGGGGGCCAGCCGGATGCACCGCTTCGACGAGGGCCGGGTGGGATTTGCTCCGGGCGACCTCCTCTTCCTCTATACCGACGGGGTCACCGAGCAGACCAATTCCTCGGGCGAGGAATTCGGCGAGGAGCGCCTCATCGACTTCATCCACACGAACCGAAACTTACCACCGGTTGAATTGCAAAATGCCCTGCTGGCAACCATTGCCGAGTTCGGCGGGGGCCGTCGCGACGACGACATTACCAGCGTAATTGCTCTCAGGAAAACTGCTTAGGGGCGTATGTTCCCGGGTTCGTCCAGGTTGTTCCGGCCCGGGGCATGGCCTATGCACGATCCGCTCTGACGCGACGCCAGGCGGTGTCGCGCCGATGGGTTGATTCCCGGTAAAACTCTCCCCAAGGGGGTTCTGACAATGCGGATCGAACTCGTCGACTTACTCTGGTGGCTTAGAAAGCGCTGACCGCGTGCGGTGTTCCTGGATGCCCGCTCGGACAGCGTGACACCTGGGAACACCGCCGCCACCATCTCACCCAACACATTAAACAAGGCCCCGTAAACGGCGTCCCCATGCCATGCTTTCGGCTCGCCCCGGGTTGACAATCCACCCACGCCTGAATACACTCCCCGTCAAACGAGAGCAATCCCTCGCCTGCAGGTACGCGGTCGCCCTTCACGCTACTGGATAGCCAACGGTTGCCGCATGAGCCTCTGATGCGCGACCCGCGCACGGTAGTTGGGGGATTCACTCTCGTTTGTTTTTTGTCCTCCCGTCGCTTCCGGCTGCACATGCTACCCTGCGCCGCATGCGCTCGCTGACCGTTCTTCTGCTGCTGGTGCTGGCCGCGGGCCTCGTCGCCCTCCTCGGATTCCCACGCATCGACGACATGATCAATCGCGTCACCACCGCGCCCGTCGACGTGCAGGGCCCGGCGCTCGCCCTGCACGATTCCCTGTGGATCGCCGATTTTCACAACGATGCCCTGCTGTGGAACCGGGGCCTTCTGGAGCGGCACGGCCGCGGCCACGTGGATCTGCCGCGTCTTCAGGATGGCGGGGTCGATCTTGCCGTGTTCTCCGCCAGCACGCGCTTCCATGCCACGTCCAGTTACACGCGAACGCTACCGTTTCTCGACATTCTGCCGGTCGTGGCGATTGCGTCCGGCTGGCCGCGTGCAGCGTGGTTTGATCCCTATCAACGCGCACTCTTCATGGCGCGCACGCTGCACCGCGATGCGCGCGGGTCCGGGGGGCGCATGCGTGTGATCACCAGCCGCGCCGCCCTGGACAGTCTGGCGAGCGATCAGGCGGCCGGCGCACGCGTGACCGGAGCCGTGCTTCTGCTCGAGGGCATGCACGCCGCCGACGGGCAGCTGGCGCGCGTCGATTCCCTGTTCGCGGCGGGCTACCGCATCTTTGGAATGGCGCACATGTTCGATAACGATGTCGCCGGATCAGCGCAGGGCTGGCACAAGGGCGGACTCACGCCGTTTGGCCGGCAGGTGGTGGCGCGCATCGATTCGCTCGGGGGGATCATTGACCTCGCGCACGCGTCCGCGGCCACCATCGACGACGTGCTTGCGCTCACGAGCCGGCCGGTCGTGGTGTCACATACCGGACTCACATCCACGTGTCCGGGACCTCGCAACATTTCCGACGACGTGGTCACGCGCGTGGCAACGCGCGGCGGCGTGATCGCAATTGGTTTCTGGAGCCGGGCGGTGTGTGGAAAGGACGCGGCGGCGGTCGCGCGCGCCATTCATCATGCCATCGAGGTCGCGGGTGACGAGCACGTCGCGCTGGGGTCCGACTTCGACGGCGGCGTGGGCGAACCGTTCGATGCGGCACACATGGCCATGCTCACACAGGCCCTGATGGATGAAGGGCTCACGGACCGTCAGATCCGCCGTGTCATGGGAGAGAATGAGCGGGCGTTCCTTCGCATCATGCTGCCGGCGTCGCCCTGAAGTTCAGCGGGGTTTCACGCCTTCCGCCCAGAAGGTGCAATACCAGTACGCGGCATCGGAACGCGCACGCCACGCGTCGTACGCCGCCAGGCCCGCCTCGAAGTCGGCCTCGCTGACGCGCCCCGTTGCCACGATGGCCGCGCGCGCGCCGCAGAGGATCCGCCGGCAGTTGGTCACAATCGCCTCGAAGTTCTCCGATCCCG
>OBLQ010000074.1_pt1 | contig 31156 bp, 13 predicted proteins | sample 1519881 | NCBI WGS metagenome assembly OBLQ01 (sample SAMN01911456, study PRJEB22533) | soil metagenome | biome: Soil | place: Malaysia | collected 2012-04-30 | depth DG_metagenome m | reverse complement strand
TGAATCCCCACGCGGCCGGCAACACACGCGCCGCGTCGCACTCGGCACCGCCCTCCGCAGCGGGCTGTCCCGTTACCTGTCTCGTGATCGCGCAGAATTCAGCGGACGTCATCGGACGCTGCCTGCAATCCCTGGCATTTGCCGACGACGTGGTGGTGGTTGATGGGGGAAGCCACGACGACACGGCGAAGCGCGCCACACAGCTGGGCGCCCGCGTCATCGTCAATCCCTGGCCCGGTTTCGCCGAGCAGCGGCGCTTTGCGCTCACCCATGCCCGCCATGACTGGGTGCTTTCCGTGGATTCCGACGAAGAAGTTCCGCACGCGCTGGCGGCGGAAATCACGCGGGTGGTTGCCGCCGATGATTCCACGGTGCAGGGCTACCGCGTTCCGCGGCGCAGCCAGTTTCTGGGAGCATGGATGGACGTCGGGCCCTGGACCCGCGACCTGCCGTTGCGACTGGTCCGGGCGGGCGGCGCGAGTGTGACCACCGCATCGGTTCACGAGGGGTACCATGTGCAGGGCGCCGTGGCCACGCTCTCCTCGCCGCTCAATCACTACACTCACACCACACTCGGCGAGAGCATCCGGCGGCTGAACCGGTACACGACGCTCGAGGCACGCGACCGGGTTTCGCGCCGGCGGATTTCCGCGCTGGATCCGCTGGTCTCACCGGTGGGGACCTTTCTCCGCTATTATGTGGTGCGGGGGTGCTGGCGTGCCGGCATGCGCGGATATCTGCTCTCGGCCGTCACCGCCATCTACAGGATGGTTCTGTATATCAAACTGCGCGAATTGCAGGCGGCGAGGAAGCCGGCGCCGTGAGCCCGCGTCGTGCCATGGCCGTTCTGGGGGCGGGGCTGATTGCGCTCGCCGTACACACGCCGGGTGTGCGTGCCGCGGACAAGGGCCCCGCGCTCGATGCCCGGACGCTGGTGGTCGGCACCCGCGCTGAACCCGCGACCCTGAACCCCATCGCCATCACCGCTTCCGAGGGGCATCAGATCGCCGGCCTCCTTTTCCAGAAACTGCTCGAAGAACAGGACGACTTCATGTCGTTCAAGCCGCAGCTGGCGAAATCGTGGTCGTTGAGCCGCGATGGCCTCGACCTCACGTTCGTGCTGCGTGACGATGCGCGCTGGTCGGACGGGGAACCGGTCACGGCGTCGGACGTTCGCTTTACCTGGCAGGTTCAGACCGACACCACGGTGGCGTGGCCGAGCGCCAGCATCAAGGCGCGCATCCGTGACGTCGAGGTCAGGGACCCGCACACGGTGGTGTTTCATTTCACCGAGCACTATCTCTATCAGGTGATGGACGCCAACGACGGCGTGATTCTTCCCGAACATCTGCTCTCGGCCATCCCGCGCTCACAGTTGAAAGCCGCGCCGTTCGGCCGCGCACCGGTGGGCAACGGGCCTTATCGGCTGGCGCGCTGGGAATCGGGACAGTTCATCGAACTGGCGCGCAACCCCGTGTACGCGGGACCCGCACCGCGCGTCGAACGCGTGGTGATCAAGTTTGTTCCCGATGCCGTCACGCTGGTATCACAGCTCGAGGCCGGGGAGATCGACCTGCTGGAGTCGGTCCAGCCCGGCGACGTGACGGCCATTCGTTCGCGGCGCACCGATGTGCGCATCCTGGAAACACCGTCACGACGGATGAGCTTTGTGGCCTGGAACAACGCGCGTGCCCCGTTCAACAACCGGGAGGTGCGGGTCGCGATGACCATGGCGATCGATCGCGGTGCTCTGATCAAGCAGGTATGGGGAGGGCACGCGCAGGAGTGCACCAGTCCCCTGGTGCCGTTGCTGTGGGCGTTCGATCCCTCGATTCCGGCGATTCCCTATGATCCGGCCGGGGCCAGGGAGAAACTCTCGAAGCTGGGGTTTGGCGACAGCAACCACGACGGCATACTGGACCGCGACGGCAAACCGCTCTCGTTCGAACTGCTCGTGAACGATGCTCAGAACCGCGTCGACGCGGCCACCATGATCCAGGCTCAGTTGAAGAAGATCGGCGTCGATGCCCGGCTGCGTGTCATGGAGTACGGCGCCTTTACGGACCGCATTCTGGCCGTGGATTACGACGCCGCGTTCATCGAGTGGAAGGTGACGACCAAGGTCGATCTCACGCAGCTGTTCCACTCGAGTTCACTGCGTCCGCACGGTTACAACTTCATGGGATATTCGAATCCCGAGGTCGACGCCGGAATTGACAGGGCGCTGTCCCTGGCCGATCCCGGGCTGGCGAAGCCGGTGTGGGCGCGCGTGCAGCGGGCCATCTATGCGGACCAGCCCTGCACGTTCGTCGCGGTTCCACAGGAGCTCACCGCCATCGATGACCGCTTCTGCCACGTCACGCCCAGTCCCATCAGCATTTTTGCGCACCTGGACGACTGGCGCATCGAGCCCGACTGCGACCGCTGATCCGTCAGCGGCGCCGCCGGCGCGCCACCAGAATGTCCCCGCGCCGCTCCAGCACGACGGAATCATTCCCCAGCCCGCGCATGGCGCCCTCGACGTGGCACAGCGTGCGCGCGTGTCCCGAGCGCGTAACCGCGACGCCGAGCCGGAACGGCCGGCCCGTCGGGTTGACGTGGACGGTGGTGGCCAGCTCGAGCACCGCGTCCGCGCGGATCCGCACCGTGCGTGTGGGTTCACCGCAGACAGGGCAGGTGGCGTCGTCGTGAAGGCTCACGTGTCCGCGGACACATCGCCAGGCATCCAGACGGGCCCGCCGCATCACGCCGCCTCCACGATGAACACATAGGCGTCGGGGGACACACCGCCGGCGCTCTGCAGAAGTGCCACGCGCGCACGCGGATGCTGCCGTTCTCCCGCGCTCCCCTCCATCTGCGCGTAGAGCTCGGCCAGCGACGTCAGCCCGCACACTCCGATGGGATGCCCGCGCGCCTTCATTCCGCCCGACGGATTCACCGCCAGACGTCCGCCCGGGGACAACTCGCCGCGCGCGAGCGCGCGCCACGCATCTCCTTGCGCGAAGAATCCCATGGCCTCGAGGTTCATCAGTTCGAACGGCGCAAACGCGTCATGAATCTCCACGATGTCGACATCCTGCGGTGAGCGCCGCGCCAGGTCGAAGGCGGCGCGACTGGCCAGCGTGGCGGCCGCGAACCGCCCCGGATGAATCCGGTCGTGGAAACGCGTCGCGTCGCGTCCCTGCCCCCACCCGGTGATGCGGGCCACCGCGCCCGAACCCTCGCGGCGCGTGAGCACGCACGCGGCGGCGCCGTCCGACATGGGCGCGCAGTGAAGCCGGTGCAGCGGGTCCGCCACCACCGGACTCGCGCGCACTTCGTCCAGGGAAATCTCGCGCCGGAACTGTGCGGCCGGGTTGCGTGCGGCGTGCGCGTGATTCTTCACCGACACCTGATCGAATGCCGCGGCGGGTACGCGGAACGCATCCATGTACGCACGTACTGCGAGGGCGGCCAGGGCCGGAAGGGTGGCGCCGTGCGCGTTTTCGACCGCGTCGGACACGCGCGGCGCAAGCAGGCCCGACGCGGTGGCGGCATCCATGTGCGTCATCTTTTCGCAGCCGACCACGAGGATGTCGTCCGGGGTGGAGTGGCTGCGTTCGATGGCGTGGTAGAGAGCTTCACCGCCGGTACGGAAGGGACCATGGATCGCCGGCTCCGCGCCGACGTCCAGCGCTCGCAGCGCCCGTCGCACCGACTGGCGCGCGTCGGCGATTCCGCACAGTTCGCGGGGCGCGAAGGAGGACAGGAAGATCGAATCCAGCGGGCCCGAATTGCCCGGCCCCAGCGCCGCCGCGATGGATTGGGCCAGCAGATGGTGATAGTCGTCCTGGTGGCGGCCGATGCGCGTCATGACGGCTGTTTTGATCTTGATTCCGTTCACGATTTGAGGATATAAAGGCGCGAATTTTCCGTCAACGTCACGCCATCACCGGGAGTGCTCTGTCATGATTCATCGCGTCGCTATCGCCGCGCTGGTGGCCGGGCTCTCGGCGCAGCTGATCAAGGTGATCCTCCACCTGATTCGGACCCGCCAGCTCAACCTGCTGCGGTTCTTCGACAACGGCGGGATGCCGTCTTCCCACACCGCCCTGGTCACCACGCTCACCATCGGGGTGGGCCGCGACGCCGGCATGGGGTCGCCGCTTTTCGCGGTGACGCTGCTCTTCAGCCTCTACTTCATTTTCGAGGCTGCCGGCCTGCGCCAGGAAGTGGGCAATCAGGCCCGTGTCCTCAACGAGCTGGTCGATGAAATGCGCCAGACCCACCACCTCGACCGCGACCGGCTCAAGGAACTCGTCGGCCACACCTGGGCCGAGGTGTTCGTGGGGTTCCTCTACGGGGTGGCCGTGGCCGCGGTGGCCAGTCTCTGACCGCGAACCCGTCCTTGTCCGCGGGTAACCTGCCCCCTATATTTCCATCAAGCCGCACGGCTTGACCCCACAAAACCCTGATTATGAAGCTGTCAAATCGAGCGGTTCTCGCCCTGGCACTGGCCGTGGCGGTGACGCAGGCATCATGTGGTTCCAACGACCCCGAACGGGTGGGGCGGCCCCCGGTGGTGGATTCCTTCTATCCAACCACGCGGTTCCTGAATGCCTTCGTCGGCGACACGCTCCAGTTCACGATCCACGCCCACGATCCGGACAACGATCATCTGTCGACGTCCTACCAGATGGGTAGCAAGCACGTTTTCGACGGGCGTGACTTCGACTACGCCATCGTCGATACCGGCGTGGTGGACATTCGCGGTTCGGTGTCCGACGGGCAGCACACCTCCTACATCGACTGGCGCGTCTCCAGCAAGATTCCCATCAATTTCCCGCCGGTCGTCGAAACCGCCGTCCCGGTGGAGCCCAATCCGGTGCTGGTGGTGGGTCACTGGCTCAACTTCGCCGTCGTGGCCAGCGATCCCGAATCGCTGCCGCTGTCGTATTCGTTCTCGGTAAACGATTCCGTGGTGGTGAACGAACGGCAGTTCAGTTACGAGGCAACGTCAGTGGGGAAGAAGACCGTGCGCGTGACCATCACGGACGGAACCAACGTGGTGACGCGCACCTGGCAGTTGAAAGTAACGACGATTCCCGACGATATTCCGCCCGCGCAGGTGCCGATCACGCTGGCCGAAACCGGCGCGCAACCCGGCGAGATCAACATCGCATGGACCGCGGTGGGACGGGACGGGATGACGGGGTTGCCGTCGTTCTATCAGGTGCGCACGTCGCCGGTGCCCTTCACGACCGAGCAGGACTGGGCCCGCGGCAGTGAACGGCCCAACGTTCCCGCGCCGCTTCCCCCGGGCGAGACCATGAGCATGGTGGTGGGCGGCCTGCAGCCGGCGCGGGAGACCTACGTGGGGGTGCGTGCCACCGACGATTTCGGCAATATCTCGCCGTTGCCCCAGCCGACGCTGGTGACGACGAAAGGCATGCGCTTCGGCGGGCGCGTGATCGATACGGTCACGGGAGAAGGGGTTCCCAATGCCACGCTTACGTTCGGCACTTCCACGGTGACGAGTGACGGTGACGGAATCTACGAGTTCACCGAGCAGGGATACGCCGACGGGATTCTGACGGCGCGCGACGAACTGGGCCCGGATATCGGCGACTATTTTGACTACAGCAAGCCGTATTCGGTGCAACACCTCGACGTTGTGAACATGTATCTGATTCCCAACTACCCGCTGCAGACCACCTACTACCAGGACTTCCTCGAGTTCTTTCGCAGCATGACGGACGTGGGCGGAATTCCGTATAACGCAGATCAGCGTCGACGCGATATTCCCCTGGCGCTTTATATCCGCCCCTTCGAGAAAGACGGACTGGACTATGCAGGCGCAATTCGTGAAGCGGCCCAGGGATTCGACGCGTTGCTGGGAACGCAGGTGTTCAGAATTCTGGGCGAGAACGATCCTCTGCCCTCGCAGCGGGTGGAGACGACTTACAGTGGAACCGTGTCCGCCGATAACCATCAGGTTCTGACGTGGACCACGGACTGGTACCCACTGACGAGCCGGATCGAATTTCGTACCGTCTATTCGGCGCCCGTGAAAGACGCCTTCGAGGTGATATGCCGGCACGAGCTCGGCCACTCGCTGGGCCTCAACCACAGCCTCGACCCCAACCACCTCATGGTGGGCGGCCAGTCACCCAAGGCAACCACCCTGACCAGCGACGAGGTCGCTGTTCTCAAGACCTACCTCCGCATTCCACGCGGCTGGAACGTCCGCCGCTACGAGCGTAACTAACTGCCATTTCCAGCTGTCACACTGTCAGGCCTGGCGGGCTCTCGGCCCGTGACGTGGGCAGGCATAAATATAAGTTATTTAAAATCAACGAAATAATTGCCATTTCGGGCTGGCACCATTCCTGCCCAGTAGAGGTGAGACTCTCTGGAAGGAGATTGATCTTCATGATGCTCGACAAGTTCACAGAAAAGGCCCAGGCCGCACTGAGCGACGCCAACGAGGCCGCTTTTCTCGCCAACCATGCGGAAGTCAACCCCTGGCATCTGCTGTCCGCGCTGATCGACCAGCCCGAGGGGCTGGTACCGCCCTTGTTTCAGCGGATGGGAATCGACCCCGCCCGCGTCCGCGAGGTAGCGAGCGCCCAGCTCGCCTCGATGGCCACCCAGAGTGGCGGCCAGGCGCTGCCGTCGGCGCAGTTCCGAACCGTGATCCAGCACGCCATGGCGGAAGCGAAGGCCATGAAGGATCAGTACGTCTCCACCGAACACCTCCTGCTGGCAATGGTGCGTGAACGGCGTTCGGCGGTCGGAGAGTATCTGCATTCGATCGGCGTGGGAAAAGACCGCGTGCTGCGCGCGCTCCAGGAGCTGCGTGGCGGGGAAGCGGTGGTGGACCAGAATCCCGAGACCAGGATCCAGGCACTGGAAAAGTTCACGCTGGATCTCACGGCGCGCGCGCGCGCCGGCCGCGTGGACCCGGTGATCGGCCGCGACGAGGAAATTCGCCGCCTGAGCCAGGTCCTGTCACGCCGCACCAAGAACAATCCCGTGCTCATCGGTGACCCGGGCGTGGGAAAGACTGCGATCGTGGAGGGGCTGGCGCAGCGCATTGCCGACGGCGATGTGCCTGACGCGCTGCGCAACAAGCGCCTGCTCGCGCTCGATATGGGTTCGCTGGTGGCCGGCACCAAATTTCGCGGCGAGTTCGAGGAACGTTTCAAGGCGTTGCTCAAGGCCATTACGCAGAGTGACGGTGAAATCATCCTCTTCATCGACGAATTGCACACCCTGGTGGGAGCGGGTGCGGCGGAGGGTTCGCTGGACGCGTCCAACATGATCAAGCCGGCGCTGGCGCGTGGCGAGCTGCACTGTATCGGCGCCACCACCGTGACCGAGTACCGCAAGCACATCGAAAAGGACGCCGCGCTGGAGCGGCGCTTCCAGGTGGTGCCGGTTTCGGAGCCGGGCGTGGACGAGACCATCGCCATCCTGCGCGGGCTCAAGGAACGCTACGAGGTCCACCACGGCGTGAAGATCACTGACGGCGCCATTGTGGCGGCTGCTCGTCTTTCCGACCGGTACATCACGTCGCGCTTTCTTCCCGACAAGGCCATCGACCTGGTCGACGAGGCGGCGTCGAAGCTCAAACTGGAGCTGGACAGCCAGCCCGCCGAACTGCAGGCCGACAAGGAGAAGATCACCCAGCTCACCATCGAAAAGCAGGTGCTGGAGCGCGAGCACGACGCGGCCGCGCGTGCGCGTCTGCAGGAAATCGAGAGCCGTCTGGCGGCTCTGCAGGAAACCTATGCGACGCGCCGCGCGCGCTGGGAAAACGAGAAGCGCGTCATCCAGCGCATCCGCGACGGCAAGGAAAAGATCGAGGCCGCTCGCCGGGACGAGAGCCTCGCGATTCGCGAAAACCGTCTCGAGAAGGTGGGGGAGATTCGCTACTCAACCATCCCGCGGCTGGAGCAGGAACTCGACGCCGCCAACCGCGAACTCGAGCAGTTGCATCGCGACGGAGGATTACTGCGCGAAGTGGTCACGGCCGAGGAGATCGCCGAAATCGTGGCGCGCTGGACCGGCATTCCGGTGAGCAAGATGCTGGAGTCGGACCGCGAGCGCCTGCTCGAGCTGGAGGCCCGCATCGAGGAGCGCGTGGTGGGTCAGCCCGGGGCCGTGCACGCGGTGGCGGAAGCCATCCGGCGCGCGCGTGCCGGTCTGGCGAGTCCGCATCGTCCGGTCGGGTCGTTTGTCTTCGTCGGTCCCACCGGCGTGGGCAAGACGGAGCTGGCGCGCGCGCTGGCGGACGTTCTGTTCGATGACGAGAGCCGCATCGTGCGTGTCGACATGTCCGAATATATGGAAAAGCACTCGGTCGCCCGCCTGATCGGGGCGCCGCCGGGTTACATCGGCTACGACGAAGGCGGATACCTGACCGAAGCCGTGCGCCGCACGCCCTACTCGGTGGTGCTGTTCGACGAGATCGAGAAGGCCCACCCCGACGTGTTCAACGTGCTGCTGCAGTTGATGGATGACGGCCGCCTGACGGACGGGCAGGGCCGGACCGTGGATTTTTCGCATGCGCTGATCATCATGACGTCGAATCTGGGCACGTCCGCGGAGCAGTTCCGTGACGTTGAGGCCATGCGGCATTCCGTGATGAACGCCATGCAACACGCGTTCAGACCCGAGTTCCTGAACCGTATCGACGAGATCGTATTGTTCCATCCGCTCGGCCAGGATGAAATGGAACGAATCACACGCCTGCAGCTGCGCCAGCTCGAGAAGAAGCTTGCTGACCACGGCATGGGGTTCGAGGTCAGCGACGACGCGGTGCGTGATCTCGCCCGGCGCGGGCTCGACCCGGTGTACGGCGCGCGGCCCCTGCGGCGCCTCATCCAGCGCGAGCTCGAGGGCGACATCGCCCGGGCGATGCTGTCCCGGACCATCCGGGACGGTGGCACGGTACGAGTGGGAGTCGACCAGGACCGCCTGCATGTCGATATTCTGGAGGCGGAAATGGCCACGGCCTGAGCCAGCCGGGGGCGGGCGTCTGCCCGCCCCTTTCCGTCGTCCGATTTCCACATCTGAAAACCGCGATTGTCGCGTCGCAACGCCACGTTGACGTGTCCAACCCCGTTGCGATATAATTATTTCCGCACAATCTTGTGACTGCGCGATCGCGTCACGCGGGAGCCGCGACCCTACCCCGTCCAGGAGTTGGCGTCGACGCTTCCAACGACATTGAGCCCAGCATCATCAAGTCCGTAACTTCCGGCAGCCGCCTGGCGCCCACAGCACCGGCCCGCCGGAAAACTACGGTTCGCAACGCGTCGGAGGAGCCGTGCGCACCAGCTTGCTTCGCATCGCCCTTGCCCTTCTCGTTTCTATTTTCGCCCTCGTTGCCGTGACCGTTCCGCTCCAGGCGGGCGAGCTCACATGGACACTGAATACAACGCCCGCGGACGTGTCAGTGAAATCCAGCGCGTCGGGGGACCAGGTGCTTGCCACCGGCGATTCCTATCAGTACGTCACGGCGCCGGAGCAGCCGATGCTTCCGTATCGAATCATCAGCATGTTGCTCTCGCCCGGCGAAACGGTGGTGGGCACGCGCGTTGACGCCGGAGAGGATGTGGTGGTGGGGCGCGGCGTAACCCCGATGCTGGCGCCCGCGTTTGCGGACAACGGGTCCGGCATGGCACCCGCCACGGCGACATTCAACACCCAGGGCGTGTATCCGGCGGAGCGGGCCGTGTTCCTGGGCGTCGGCTACCTGCGCGGCTTTACCATCGCGAGTTTTGCGTTGTACCCGATCCGGGTCGACAACGGGGATCTCACGGTGGCCACCTCGCTCACGCTGCACGTCACCACCGGACCCGATGCATCGGGCATCCGCGTGGCCAGACGATTGCGCCAGCGCGAGGGATTCCGCGCGGACATGCAGCGCGAATTGTCTGCCACCGTGGTCAATCCACAACTGGCCTCAGCGTATCCCCTCCAGGGCGCGCCCGCGAAGAAGACCACAGGCGGCTTTCAGCCGACGTCCTATCCGTCGCTGGAGGGCAGTGACGTCGACTACGTGATCATTACCAACGATTCCCTGGCGGCGACGTTCCAGACGCTCGCCGACTGGAAGACCGCCAAGGGTGTTCCCACCGTGGTGCGCACCACCGAGTGGATAGACGCGCACTACCGCAATGGTGCCGATCCCGCCGAAACCATCCGCACCTTCATCCTCGATGCCTATCAGCAGTGGGGTATCACCTATGTGCTTCTGGGTGGCGATACCGACCAGATTCCGGTGCGTCTGGGACATTCGCTCTATCAGGGTGACAAGACGTTGCCTGCGGACATGTACTTCGGGTGCCTCGACGGCGACTGGAATGCCAATCACAACCAGTACTTCGGCGAAGCGGTGAGTGTCGATCAGACCGATCTGTATCCCGAGGTGTACACGGGACGCCTTCCCGCCGTCGACAACGCGACGGCGGCATCGCTGATCGCCAAGATTGAAAGCTACGAAACGCCGGTGGATCCGTCGTACACGGGAAAGACGTTGCTGCTGGCGGAAGTGCTGTTTCCCATCGACTGGCAGTCCGGGCAGTCGGTGACTCAGGACGGCGCGGATATCGCGGACTACCTGTACCTGCTGGCATTCACGAATCCGGCGTTGACGGTGCAGAAGAACTACCAGAACTACGTGCCGCACCCGGGCTCGCTGCCCGAGACAGCGGCCGCCGCCATCGCGTCCCTGAATGAGGGGTACGACCAGGTCAACCACATCGGGCACGGATTCCGGTTCAACATGTCGTGTGGCGACGCCAGTATCTCCAACGCCGACGCCGACGCACTCACCAATACGAACCGTTACAGCAATCTCTTCCTTCTCAGCTGCACCGGGGTGGCGTTCACCTACTACTGTCTCGGCGAGCACTTTCTGCGCAACCCCGTCGGTGGCGCCGTGTCCGTGATCGGATCCAGCGAAAGCGTGTATCCGTTGGTTGCGCAACCGTACATGGACGAGTACTACAAGCTTCTCTACGTCGACCATGTGGAGCATATCGGGGAGGCGTATGCGCGTTCCAAGTTTCCGCGTACGCCCATCGCCATGCAGAGCGACAATTCGGATCTGTACATGCACTATGCGTACGCCATGCTTGCGGATCCCGAGATGCCCATCTGGACCGAGCCCGTGCAGGCGCTCACGGTGACGTACCCGGCTTCGATCGGAATCGGGACCACGCCGATCATGGTCCATGTCTCGGATGCGTTGGGGAATGTGGCCGGCGCGCGCGTCTGTCTTTCCAAAGGGACCGACGACTACAAAGTGGGGGTTACCGACGCCTCCGGCAATGTGACGTTGTCGATGACCGCGAAGTCGGCGGGCAGCGTGCGCATTGTCGCCACCGCCCTCAATCGCGGACGCTACGACGCGAACATTACCGTGACGCCGAGCGCGGGGGCGTATGTGACCTATGATTCCGAGACCATCGACGACGACGCGCTGGCGGGAACCAACGGCAATGCTGACGGCGTGATCGATGCGGGTGAGACCATCGACTTCACGGTTCGCGTGAAGAACACCGGCGGCGTTTCCGCGTCCAACATTACCCTGGCGCTGCGCGCGTCGCAGGGCGGCGTCACGGTGGCCGACAGCGTCGCGACCGTGGGTTCGGTGGCGTCGGGTGGGGCCACCACCGCGTCCGACCCCTTCCGGGTCGTGTTCGCGTCCTCGCTCGCCGACAACACGCCGGTCAAGTTTACGCTGGCGGTCAAGCAGAACGGGGTGACCGCGTGGACGGATCATTTCACGCGCATCGTGCATGCCCCGTCGCTTGATTTCGATGTACTGCGCATCGACGACGCGGGAACCGGCAATGGCGACGGCGTGGTGCAGGCCGGGGAGAACTTCCACCTGCACTACCGTCTCAAGAATTTCGGCACAGGGGCGGCGCACGCCGTGCATGGCACACTCGTGGATCTTTCGGGCGGCGTGTTTACGATCTTCAACAATGCGGACACGTACGGCGATCTGCCCAGCATCGGCGCCGTGGAAGATACGGTTGGTTTCTATCTCAGCGAATCGAACGTCGCGTCGCCGCACAATCTCCGTCTGGATGTTACCGATGCGTACGGCCGCCTGTGGCAGAAAACGTTTGAGTTGCGTCCGCCGGATCCACCCACCAATCTCGTCTGTGATCCCAGCCTGGGGCCGGACCGGCTGGTTCTGACGTGGAGCGCGTCCGGCTCGTTGGATGTGAATCGCTACCAGGTGTATCGCTCCGGGACGCCCGGTGGCCCCTACGACCTGGTTTCCGTGGATCCCGTGCACTACACGACCTTCCTCGACCGGGGCCTGTATCCCACGACCACCTACTACTACCGGTTGAGCGCGCTGGACGCGTCGGGAAACGAAAGCGCGCTGTCGCCGGAAACGGTGGGCAACACCAATCCCAAGCAGGTGGAGGGATGGCCCATCACCATGGCCGCCGAAACCGTGAGTTCGCCGGTGGTGGGCGATATCGACGGCGACCATACCTTTGAAATCCTCGTGGGCGACACCAAGGTGTACGCATGGCACCACAACGGAGTCGAGGTGCGTGACGGCGACGGCAATGCGCAGACCTGGGGTCTGTTCAGCACGCTGGGAAACAATTTCGTGTCGCACCTCGCGCTTGCGGACATCGACACGGTGCCGGGGCTCGATATCCTGGCCGCGTCACGCGACACGCGCGAAGTTTTCGCTTTCAACTACACCGGGAGTGTCATTGCGGGCTGGCCGCAAACCGTTCTCAACGCCATCCGCGCCGGCCTCGTCGCCGGTGATATCGACGGTGACGGCACCAAGGAAGTCATCGCGATCGACGAACACGGCGTGCTGTACGTGTGGCATCCCGACGGCACCGAGTATCGCGACGGAGACCACGATGTTTCCACCAACGGCGTGTTCCGCAAGTTCGGGGGTTGCGTTTATCAGTATGGATGTCCCGCGATGGGGGACCTGGACGGCGACGGCATCGACGAGATGGTGGTGGGCACGCAGGGCGACTCGCTCTTCGTGCTCAACGCCGACGGATCATCGGCGCCGGGATGGCCGAAAGCCTTTCCCTCGCCGGTGGCCGGGGCGCCGGCGGTCGGAGACATCGACGGCGACGGCGGCATGGACGTCGTGGTTCATCTTCAGAGCGGCGATACCTACGCCTTCAAGGGCGACGGAACGCAGCTGTGGTATCGCTGGGCGCCCGACAACCTGAGCTTCTCACCGTCCCCCGCGCTCGGCGACCTCGACGGCGACGGCAAGCTGGAGACGCTGATTCCCAGCAAGGACCGCAATCTCTACGCCATTCGCTGGAACGGCACCGACCTGCCCGGGTGGCCGGTGGTGTACGCAACCAGCTCGTGGACGGAATCCTCTCCCGTCATCGCGGACCTCGACAACAACGGTGTGCTCGACGTCGTGCTCGGCAACGAGAACAAGTACATCGATGCATGGGACGCGACCGGACAGCCGGTGGCGGGATTTCCACTCGCCATGAGCGATGCGGTGCGCGCGACGCCCGAGATCTGCGACCTCGACAAAGACGGTGACGTGGAAGTCATCGCGGCCGGCTGGGACAAGACGGTGCGGGTGTGGGATTTCCCCAAAATGTTCAATCCTCAGAAAGCGCCGTGGGCCAAATATCACGCCAACCTGTACAACGACGGCAACCCCACCACACAGTTGCCGACGCCCGTGAGCGGCGCCACGTTCGCGTACTCGATCCGGCCCGGGCGTCTCGAGTTGAGATGGCACGTGCCCCTGGAGGCCGGGGCGCACTTCGGCGTCGACCGCGCAGACGTGGTCGGGGGCGTGGCGACGGGGTATCATCGCGTGGCGTCCAACGTGGCCGTGACGCCGGACGGCGTGGTGCAGTGGACGGACACCAGCGTGGAGATGGGCGCCCGGTACTCCTTCCGCCTGGTCGGGGAGAGCGGAGCGACCCTCAACGAGACGGCGAGCCTCTACGTTCCGGTGGCCCGAGCGGGCCTCGGACAGAACTTCCCCAACCCGTTCAATCCGTCGACCCACATCGAATACTGGGTGCCGGATCAACGTGGGCCTCGCCAGAGCACCGTTAGTCTGGTAATTTACGATGTACGTGGCGCCCGGGTGCGAACCCTCGTCAACGCTACCCAGCCCGCCGGCCGCTACCGCGTGCAGTGGGATGGGAGGAACGACGACGGCGCCCCCGTGAGTTCCGGGATATACTTCTATCGCATGGCAACCACGAATTTCTCCGAAACGCGCAAGATGTTGCTGTTGAAATAGTCGGGATAGATTCCCGGCGGCCTTAGCGGCCGCGGGAGGTCGTCATGGGACGCGCTGTCAGATTGCTTGCACTTTCCTCCGCGCTAGTGGTGTGCTCGGTTTCCATTGCCGCCGCCGGCAATCGCTCTTTTTCTCTCCCGTTTCCCTCCGGGCGTGTTCACGTCGAGCAGTCGGGGGGTGTCACGTCGATACGCGTCGATGATCCCGGGTTCAGCGTGCTCGACGAGCCAGGCCAACCCGCGCTCCCGTATCGCGTCGTATCGGTCCTCCTCCCGCAGGGGGAAGACGTCACGTCGTTTCACGTAACCGCCGGCGATACGCGCGTTCTCACGTCGGCCGACCATCTCGCCACCGCCACGTCCGCCGTCAGTGAAGATGGGCGGCCGGGAATGTCGGCCATGATGGTGTCGGGTGAAGGAGACGTTTTTCCCGCGCAGTCCGCCCGGTTGCTGTCCACGGGCATCCTGCACGGTTACACCATCGCGAGCTTCGCGGTGTATGCGGTGCGGGTGGAAGACGGCCAGGTGGTGGCTTCGGACGTGACGCTGGACGTGGAAAGCGCGCCTTCGGCGCGCATTCAGCCCACGCTTCTACAGCGACTTTCGCCGCAGATACGCGCGCGGGCGCGCGACGAACTTGCCAGCATGGTCATCAATCCGCGCGATGCGGGTGCCTACGTGTTCAACGAGATTCCCGTCGCGAAACGTCCCGGTGGATTCCAGCCCACGTCGTTTCCTTCGCTCGAAGGGAGCGCCGTGGACTACGTGATCGTGACGCCGGATTCGATGGCGGCCGCCTATCAGACGCTTGCCGACTGGAAGACGGCCAAGGGCGTGCCCACCGTGGTGCGCACCACGGAATGGATTGCCGCGCACTATCGTAACGGTTCCGACATCCAGGAGACCATCCGCAACTTCGTGATCGACGCCTACACCAAGTGGGGAATCACGTATGTGCTGCTGGGTGGTGACACGGCCGAAATCCCGCCGCGTCTGGCGTACAGCGGCTTCTATGACGGCGGCCAGTTCCTGCCCGCCGACATGTATTTCGGATGCCTGGACGGCGACTGGAACGGCGATCACGACGATGTATTCGGGGAGGGCGGTACGGTCGACAGTCCCGACCTGTATGCGGAAGTCTACGTTGGGCGTCTGCCGTCGGATTCGGTTGCCGAGGCCAACCTGATGATCAGCAAAGTCATGAACTACGAGACCCCCGTAAACGTCAACAACGGCAAGCGGGTGCTTCTGCTCGGCGAAGTGCTGTTCCCGATGGGATGGGTGCCGCCGCAGCCCATCACGCTCAACGGCGCCGATCTCACCGAATATGTGCGAACCAGCTACATGACGAACCCCAACCTCTACATCGCGCGCATGTATGAGACCGAGGAATTGTTCCCGGGTTCCGTGGACGAAAACCGCGTGGCGGTCATCGATTCGCTCAACAACGGATACGACCATGTCGTGCACGTGGGACACGGGTTCCGGTTCAACATGGAAGTGGGCGACGTGAGTATTGTGAACTCGGATGCCGACGCGCTGACCAACGGCAACAAGCAGTTCTGTCTGTTCATGCTGAATTGTACCGGCGCGGCCTACAACTACTCGTGCATCGCCGAACACTTCCTGCGCAACCCCAACGGCGGCGCTGTTTCCGTGATCGGCGCCAACAACAGCGCCTTCCCGAATGCATCGCAGTACTACATGAATGAGTACTACCGGCTGCTGTTCCAGACGAACGTCGTGCACCTGGGCGAAGTGTTTGCGCGTTCACGTCTGCCGCGCACCCCGCTGGCGGAGTCGGGCGACTACATCGACCTGTGGACACATTACATCTACACGTTGCTCGGCGATCCGGAGATGCCGATGTGGACCGGCCCCGTCACCACGCTGGCGCTCAGCCATCCGTCCTCGGTTGCCACCGGCACCAACTCCATCACGGTCACGGTGACGGACAATGGCAATCCGGTGGACTCGGCCATGGTGTGCCTGTCGAAAGACGACGAGGACTACCAGGTCGGCAGCACCGACGGCAGCGGGCAGGTCACATTGTCCTTCCGCGCCGAGACCACGGGGTCGATTACGGTGGTGGCCACCGGGCGCAACCACGCACGTGCGACGGATACCATCACCGTGACCAACAGCGCGGCGTATGTGCGCATCGACAACATCACCGTTGACGACGACAACGTGGGAGGAACCTCGGGCAACGGGAACGGCATCATTGAAGGTGGCGAGATCGTCGATCTAGGCTTCACGCTGCGCAACACCGGATCGGCCTCGACGGGAACCGTGAGCGTGGTGCTGCGCAGCGGCGACGGCGCGGCCACGGTGGTGGACAGCACCGCCAGCGGGGGGACGATTGCGCCGGGGGGCACCGGCGTCATGACCGGCGGGTGCCGCGTGGAGCTGAGCGCCAGCACGCCCGACGAACATTCCGTTCCGTACGTGCTCGTCATCAAGGACAACGGCACGGAAATGTGGCGCGACACGTTCAAACGGGACATTCACCAGCCGAAGCTCGATCTGGTGCGACTGCGCATCGACGACAGTGGCACCGGCAACGGCAATGGCGTGGTGGACGCCGGAGAACAGTTCAAGCTGTACTACAAGATCAAGAATTTCGGCACCGGCGCGTTTCCGGGCGGGACGCTGGTGGTGACCGATCTCGACGCAGGGTTCAATATCATCAACGGAGCGGATACGTACGGCACGGCGGCGTCGCTGTCGGAGATCGAGAACACAGCCGGTCTGGTGCTGGTTGAGCCCAGCATCGCGACCGGACACCGTCTCGGCGTGACCATTGTGGATGCGAAAGGCCGCAACTATTCCGACACCATCGAGCTGCGACCACCGCAGCCGCCCACCGCGCTGGTGGTGGATCCGAGCCTGGGTCCGGACAAGCTGCGCGTGTCGTGGACACCGAGCATCTCGGGAGACGCGTCACACTACAATCTTTACCAGTCCCTGGCGTCCGGCGGACCCTATACGCTCGCCAACCCCGACCCGGTGTCGAACGCGTTTTACGTGAGTGGCGGCCTGAGTGGCAACACACAGTACTTCTTCCGGGCCACCACCATCGATACCTCGGGTAACGAGAGTGCGGTGTCGCTCACCTACTCGGGAAGTACGAATCCGCCCCAGCTTTCGGGATGGCCGATTGCGATGAAGGTGGAAACCACGTCGTCTCCTGCTGTGGGCGACATCGATGGAGACGGCAACCCTGACATCGTGGAATGCGCCGACAAAGTGTATGCGTGGCACTCCAACGGCATTGAGATGGTCGACGGCGACCACGATGCCCAGACCTGGGGCGTGTTGTCATCGTTGGGAAGCTCGTTCGTGTCGCATCCCGCACTGGCGCGCATGGATCTCGACCCGGGGCTCGATATCATCGCCGCGTCGCGCGATACCAAGGAAGTCTACATCTTCAAACACGACGGAACGGTTCTGCCGGGCTGGCCGCGCCCCGTCGAAAACACGATTCGTGCCGGCCTGGTGGCGGGCGACCTGGATGGAGACGGGAAGTTCGAAGTGATCGCCGTGGACGAACTCGGTGTTATCTACGTGTGGCACGCCGATGGAACGGAATTGATCGACGGAGACTCCAACCCCGCCACCCAGGGCGTGTTCTACCGCATGACCGGGTGCACGTTGAATTACTCCACGCCCGCGGTCGCGGACATCGACGCCGACGGCACGGATGAGTTGATCGTCGGCTCGCAGGGTGACCAGGTATTCGTGTTCAACGGAGACGGAACTGTCCTGCCGGGATTCCCGTTTGCACTTACTGGTGACATCTCCGGAAGTCCGGCGGTCGGCGACGTGGATGGCGACGGCTGGCTGGACATCGTAGTGTACGAGCTCAACGGACCCCTGCACCGGATCGATCACAACGGCGTCGATCATTCGCTGGGTTTCTTCACCAACGGGGCGTCCTTCTTCTCGCCGTCACCCGCGATCGGCGACGTGATGGGAGACTCCAAGCTGGAAGTCTTCGTCCCGGCCAAGAACGGCCGGCTCTACGGAGTGGATTACGCGGGCAATTATCTGCCCAATTTCCCCGTGTACTACAACACCAGCGGGCAGTACACGGAATCGTCGCCGGTCATCGCCGACCTGGACGGCGATGGTTCGCCGGACATCCTCATCGGCGACGAATCGCGTTACATTCACGCCTTCAATATGCAGGGGCAGCCGGTGGCGGGCTTCCCGCTGTTCACCAATGATGCCATGCGCGGCGTGCCCACGGTGTCCGATTTGGACGGCGACGGACAGGTGGACCTGGTGGCGGCCGGCTGGGACAAGAATGTGTACGTCTGGGATTCCAACGCAATCTGGAATCCGGCCGACGCACCCTGGCCGCGCTTCCATGCGAACCTGCACAACAACGGCCGGATCAACTATGTAGTGCCGACGCCGGTGGCGGGAACACGCTTCACCTTCACGGTGGCCGACGAACGCATTCATCTGGAATGGAACGTGCCTGTGGAGGCCGGAAGAACGTTCGATGTGCAACGCGCTGTGGTTGACAACGGCGCCACCGGCGGCTTCCAGCGGATTGCCCGTGGCGTCAATGCGGGCGTGGACGGCCGCGTCCAGGTGACGGATGCGGGCGTCGACATGGGCAGCCGTTATGTGTACCGGCTGAGCGGTGAGACCGGCGTGGTGTACGAGACGGGCGCGCTGTACGTACCCGTAAGTCACGCGGAACTGGGACAGAACTATCCCAACCCGTTCAACCCGGTGACGAAGATCGACTACTGGGTTCCCGACGCCCCGGGAGGCGGGAAGTCCACCGTCAGCGTGGTGGTGTATGACGTGCGGGGCGCGCGGGTGCGCACCCTGGCATCGGGGCCGATGAGCGCGGGACGCTATGTGGCGCAGTGGGACGGTCGCGACGAAGCCGGCAGCCCGGTGAGTTCCGGTATCTACTTCTACCGCATGGTGACGGGAAGTTTCTCGGGAGTTCGCAAGATGGTTCTTCTCAAGTAGATTTGTGGAGGGACTTTCTGTTGTCCACGGTCGGTGATGCACCTTCCCGTTGACGCCGGTGTCCGCATGCGATATACTGTGATTCGCTGCTTTTGAAGTGTCGAACAACCGCGGGAGTTCACGGCACGGCATCTCTGCTACCAACAACGGATTTTACATCTCCATCGACAGGTCAGTTTTGAAGATCGTTCGGTGCCGCGTTCTGGCAGGCGGACCGGGCAGAACCAGTTGAGACGTGCAGGCCGCCGGCTTTCCAGTCCGGAATGGCACTGCCGTGGAGGCCTCATGACCAAGGGACCCGTTGCACGACTGCTGGCCCTGTGCTGCACGGTTGTTTCCGCCCCCTTCGTTCTCAGTACGCCGGCCCATGCCGACCGGCTCACGTACACGGTTTCGCTGCCGGGTGATCCCGCAACGGTTTCGCACGAGACCGACGGCGATCGCATTGCGCTGCGCGGTTCCGGGTGGGATGTGCCGCGGACGCCGGGCGCAACCGAACTTCCACGCCGTACCGTTCGCATCGTTCTTCCCCAGGGCCAGGAAGTGGACACCTTCTCGTTCACGTTTTCTGGCGAGACCCGAATGGCTGACACATTTGCGCCTGCCGCCGCCGGCGATCTGGTGGGAACCGAGGGTGAGCGTGTGACGGCGCCATCCCGCACGCGCGATGCGTCCCAGCGGGTGGAGTATCTCGGTACCGGCACCCTGTGTGGATATCAGGTGGCCAGTTTTGCGGTGTATCCGTTCGGGACCGACTCGGGATCTCTGCGGCGCGCGTCGGACGTCGAACTGCGCATCGACACGCGTCCGTTGACGAGCACGACGGCGGCGCGTGTACGCCATCGCGACGGATGGCGGGAAAGCGTGCGCCAGAATCTCGAACACATGGTCGTCAATCCCGAGGCGCTGTCCGCGTACGCCTTCACGGAAGTGGTGGTGCCCGAGACGCACAGCGGGTTCACCGCATCCACGTACCCGTCGCTCGAGGGGAGCCCGGTCGACTACGTGATCGTGACCAATGACTCGCTCGCGGCCGCGTATCAGGTGCTGGCGGACTGGAAGACCAGCAAGGGCGTTCCCACCGTGGTGCGCACGACCGAATGGATCGCTGCCAATTATCGCAACGGCTCCGACATGGCGGAGACCATCCGCAATTTCGTGAAAGACGCCTACTCACTGTGGGGGATCAAGTATCTGCTGCTGGGCGGGGATGTCGCCCAGATTCCGGTGCGCATGGCCTACAGCGCGTTCTATCCGTCCGGCGTAGGCAGCAGCATTCCCGTCGACATGTACTTCGGCTGTCTCGACGGCGATTGGAACGCCGACCACGACGCCGTGTTCGGCGAATTTGGTTCGGACAACGCCGACCTGTGGGCCGAGGTGTACGTGGGCCGGCTGCCGACGCGCAACAACGCGGAAGTCAACCTGATGGTCGGCAAGGTAAAGAACTACGAGACACCGGTGAACACCACGTACGAGAAAAAGATCCTGATGCTGGGCGAAGTGCTGTTTCCGTCCAACTACCACCCTGGAGACACCATCACCCTCAACGGCGCCGACCTCGCCGAATACATCCGGCTTTCCGATCTCACCGCCCCGGGGCTCTCCGTGGCCCGCAACTATGAAACCTACAGCCTGTATCCGGGCTCGTTGCCGGAAACGCGGCAGGCGGCCATCGATTCGCTCAACACCGGATACAACCATGTGGTGCACATCGGGCACGGGTTTCGATTCAACATGTCGTGTGGTGACGCCAGCCTGGTGAACGCGGACGCCGATGGGCTCACCAACGGCGTCAAGCTGTCCAACATGAACCTGCTGAACTGCACCGCCTGTGCGTACACCTACGAGTGCCTGGCGGAGCACTTCCTGCGCGTCGTGAACGGTGGAGCGGTGTCGGTGGTCGGTTCCAACGACAGCGCGTTTCCCACCGTCGCCACCGATTACCTCGATGAGTACTACGACCTCCTGTTCAATCAGAACGTGGTGCACATCGGCGAGGCCTTTGCCCGCTCGCGGGAAGCGCGTACCGCGTACGCCGAAGCGTCCGACGCCGGCGACCGCTGGACGCACTTCACCTATACCTTGCTGGCCGACCCTGAAATGCCGTTGTGGACCGGGCCGGTTTCCACCATGGCCGTGGCCTTTCCCTCGAGCGTGAACAAGGGCACCAACTCGATTACGGTAACGGTGACCAAAGGGGGAAACCCGCTGCAATTCGCGACCGTGTGTCTGTCCAAGGGCAGTGACGACTACAAGGTGGGTACCACCAACGCATTGGGACAGGCGACGCTGTCGTTCCGCGCCGAGAGCGCGGGCACAATCGATGTGGTGGTGACCGCGCTCAATTGCAAGCGCTACGAGGGCACCATCACGGTGGGCGGTACCGGAGCGTACCTGGCCATCAATTCCATCACCATCGACGACGACAACACGGGCGGGACCTCCGGCAACGGCAACGGCGTCATCGACGGCGGCGAAACCGTTGACCTGGGTTTCTCGCTCAAGAACAACGGCACCGCCACCAGCGGCAGCGTGAGCGTCGTCCTGCGCGCCGGGACTGCGGGCGTCACGGTGGTCGACAGTACCGCGGCGGGCACCACCATCGCCGCCGGTGCCACGCAGACCATGACCGGGGGATGTCGTGTTTCCTTTGCGAGTTCGTTGACCGACCAGCAGGCCATTCCGTTCACGTTGATCATCAAGAACAACGGCATTGAGACCTGGCGCGATACCTTCAAGAAACTGGTCCACGAACCCAATCTCTCCCTTGTCAAGCTTCGCATCGACGACACCGGCACCGGCAATGGCGACGGCGTGGTGCAGGCGGGAGAGCAGTTCAAGCTGTTTTACAAGGTGAAGAACTTTGGTACCGGTGCGTACCCCGGCGGAACCATGACGGCGTACGACCTCGACGGCGCGTTTACCATCGGTGGGGGCGGAACTTCGGCGTACGCCAGCATTCCCAGCCTCGGTTCGATTGAGAACACCACCGGATTTACGCTGACGGAAAGCAGCGTCGCGACCGAGCACCGCCTGCGCCTGCGCCTGGTGGATCTGTTCGGACGCGCCTATGAGGACACGGTAGAACTGCGGCCGCCCGGCCCGCCGACCAATATCGTCATTGATCCCAGCATCGGGCCGGACCGGTTGCAGCTCACGTGGTCACCAAGTCCGAGTACCGACGTGATGTACTACAACGTGTACCGCTCTCTGAGCGGGGCCGGGCCGTTTACGCAGGTCAACGTCGATCCGGTTCCGCACACGTTGTTCATGAATACCGGTCTCAGTCCGACAACGACCTATTACTACAAGGCCACGGCCGTGGACGTCTCGGGAAATGAAAGCGCGATGTCGGCGGTGTATTCGGGGAGCACCAATCCGGCGCAGTTGGCGGGCTGGCCGATTGCGATGGAGTCGGAGACCGTCTCCTCGGTCGCGGTGGGAGACATCGACGGCGACGGCGGCCAGGACATCGTGGTCGGCGACAAGTACGTGTACGCGTGGCACGCCAACGGCATCGAGCTCATCGACGGTGACTCCAATCCGCTCAGCTGGGGCGTGCTCAGCACCCAGGGGCAGAGCTACGTGGGGCACGTCGCGCTGGCGCGTATGGACGGAACCAAAGGACTGGATATCGTGGCGGCGTCGCGTGACACCAAGCAAGTCTACATTTTCAGATACGACGGGACCGTGCTGCCCGGGTGGCCGCGTCCCGTGGAGAACAACATTCGCGCCGGTGTGGCGGTGGGCGACATCAACAACGACAACCTTTTCGAAGTCGTCGCCATCGATGAACTCGGGGTGTTGTACGTGTGGAAGAGCGACGGGACCGAGTATCGCGACGGCGATTCCAATCCTGCCACCCAGGGTGTGTTCGCGCGCCTGACCGGATGCTCGCTCCAGTATTCCGTGCCCGCACTGGCGGACATCGACGGCGACGGCAAGGACGAGATCATCGTGGGTACGCAGGGGAATCAGCTGTTTGCCTTCAACGACGACGGCACCAACGTGCCCGGGTTTCCGGTGGCGCTCTCCGACGACATCGCCGGCAGTCCGGCCGTGGGCGACGTGGACGGAAACGGTTCCCTGGAAATCGTCGTGAACATCAAGGATGGCCACGTTCGCTGTATCAAGAACAACGGCACTGACCTGTGGTCGCGCACGACAATAGGGAACACGTACTTCTTCGCGCCTTCTCCCGCCATCGGCGATGTGACCGGCGACGGCAAACTGGAGACCTTCGTTCCCACGTACAACGGCAAACTGTACGGGCTCACGTCCACGGGCGCGGATCTGCCCGGATTCCCGACCACCTACTCGGCGACCACGTATACGGAATCGTCGCCGGTGATCGCGGACATCGACGGCGACGGGCTGCGTGACGTGCTGATCGGCAGCGAGGAGAAGAAGATCTGGGCCTGGAACCGCAACGGGGTGGTGCTGGCGGGATTCCCGCTCACCACCGGCGACGCCATGCGCTCGGTGCCGACCGTGACCGACGTCGACGGCGACGGCAAGGTCGACATCGTGGCGGCGGGCTGGGACAAGAACGTCTACGTGTGGCACTTCAACTCGCCGTGGAATCCGGCGAATGCGCCATGGCCGCGTTTCCACGCCAACCTGCACAACAACGGGCGCGTGGGTTATCTGCAACCCACGCCGGTGGCGGGAACACGCTTCGCGTTCACGCTGGCCGACAACCGCATCAATCTGGAATGGAACGTTCCGGTGGAGGCGGGGCGGACCTTCGATGTGTACCGCGCTCCGGTGCAGGGCGGGACGACGGGGGTGTTCCAGCGCATCGCGCGCGGTGTGAATGCCACGCCCGATGGCCGCGTTCAGGTGAGTGACACCAGCGTCGAAATGGGCGACGAATACGTCTACCGGCTCAGCGGAGAAACCGGCGTGGTGCATGAGACCGGCATGTTGTATGTGCCGGTCAGCCGCGCGGCCCTGGGACAGAACTATCCCAACCCGTTCAATCCGACTACAAAGATCGACTACTGGGTTCCGGACGGCGCCCGCTCCGGGGCGCAGGCGGGCGTGAGCCTGATCGTGTACGATGTGCGCGGCGCCCGCGTACGGACGCTGGTGTCGGGGCCGAAAGACGCCGGGCGTTACGTGGCGGTCTGGGACGGTCGCGATGATGCGGGCAGCCCCGTGAGTTCGGGCATCTACTTCTACCGGATGACCGCCCCGGGCTTTGCCACCACGCGCAAGATGGTGCTGCTCAAGTAGCGAATTCCCAAGGGGTATCCTTCCAAAACCCGGTTGACACCCGTCGGGCGCTGGGGTAGTTTCCATTGCGTCAGATGCCGCAACGGTGCATCCGGGGCCCCACGCGTTGCCCGGACGGCGCTTCCATCACCCGGTCTCGCCGGGTCTTCCTGTTTCCAAAGAGGATGACGTGCAATTCACGCTGACCGATGAGCAGCGGATGATTCAGGAGACAGCCCGCGAATTCGCCGACAGCGAGATCGCGCCGGTTGCCGACCGCCACAACCGCGAAGGCAAGTTTCCCCTCGAAATCGTCAAGAAACTGGGCAAAATGGGCTTCCTGGGCATGACCGTGCCCGAGCAGTACGGCGGGAGTCACGCCGGGAACCTGGCCCTGGTCATCGCCCTGGAGGAGATCAACCGCGTGTGCGCGTCCACCGGCGTCACCATGTCGGTGCAGAACTCGCTGGTGAATGCGCCGCTTCTCCACTGGGGCAGCGACGACGTCAAGGGCCGCTACCTTCCCAGGCTTGCCACCGGCGAGTTCCTGGGGGCCTATGCGCTCAGCGAGCCGGGTTCGGGAAGTGACGCCGCGGGGCTGGTGACCTCGGCGGTTCGCGACGGCAACGACTACGTTCTCAACGGAACCAAGAACTTCATCACCACCGGAAAAGAGGCGGACGTGGTGCTGGTGCTGGCCCGCACCGACACCTCGCACAAGACGCGGGGGATCACGGCGTTCGTGATCGACGCCGGCACGCCGGGATTCTCGGTGGGGAAGAAAGAAGACAAGCTCGGCCTGCGGGCCTCGAGCACGGTCCAGTTGATTCTCGAAGACGCACGTGTGCCCGCGGCCAACATCCTGGGTGAAGTCGGCGGCGGTTTCAAGATCGCGATGCACACGCTCGACGGCGGTCGCATTGGGATTGCGGCGCAGGCGGTGGGAATCGCCGAGGCCTGCCTGCAGGCGTCCGTGAAGTACGCGGGTGAGCGTGAAGCGTTCGATCAACCCATTGGCAAGTTCCAGGCCATTCAGTTCAAGATCGCGGACATGGCCACGCGCGTCGAAGCGGCGCGGCTGCTGGTCTACAACGCCGCGCGTCTCAAGGACGAAGGCCTGCCGCACGGCAAGGAAGCCGCCATGGCCAAGTTGTTTGCGTCGGAGAGCGCGAACGCGGCGGCGCGGGAAGCGGTCCAGATCCACGGCGGCGCCGGGTATCTGGAGGATTTCCCCGTCGAGCGGTATTTCCGTGACGCGCGCATCACGGAAATCTACGAGGGAACCAGCGAAATTCAACGCATCGTGATTGCGCGCCACATCCTCAAGAATCTGCAGTAGGACGGCGCAGCGCGCGACGCGCCTGTCGTCCCGTCCCAAGGAGGCCTGTTCGTGAAGATCGTTGTTCTGGTCAAGAGCGTTCCCGATACCGAGTCCAAGATCAAGATTGGCGCCGACGGGGTGTCCATCGATCCTGCCGGGATCAAGTTCGTGATGAATCCCTACGACGAATACGCCGTCGAAGAGGCGCTGCGTATTCGCGAACGGCTCAAGGACGACACCACCGTGGTGGCGATTTCCATGGGCCCCGATCGCGTGATGGACGTTCTGCGCACGGCGCTGGCCATGGGAGCCGATGACGCGGTGCATGTGAACGATCCGGCGTTCGCGGGTGGAGACGCGCTGGGTGACGCGCGCGTGCTCGCCGAGGCCATCCGCCCGCTGGGCGCGGATTTGATCCTCGGGGGAAAACAGGGGATCGACGACGATGCGGCCACGACGTGTGCGGCCATCGCGGAGTTCCTCGGAATTCCCCAGGCGCAGATCGTGACCGAACTGACACTCTCCGACGATCATACGCGCATGAGGGCGCGCCGGCGTATCGAAGGAGCGGATGAGATCGTCGACATGGCGTTGCCCGCCATCGTCACGTGTGAGAAAGGACTCAACGAGCCGCGCTACGCGTCGCTGCCCGGCATCATGAAGGCGAAGAAGAAGGAAATTCGCAAGGTCACGCTGGCCGACCTGCCCCTCAAACCCGAGCAGGTGGGCGCTGCGGGATGCCTGACCAAACTGATCAAATATCACACGCTGCCGGAGCGCCCACCCGTGAAGATGATTCCGGGCGATGCTGCGGCGCAGGCGAAGGAACTGGTCCGGTTGCTGCGCGAGGAAGCGAAAGTCATCTAGGCCGTGAGGGCCATACGACGGAAAGGAGAGGGGCGAGGCCCCGAAATCCGATGGCAAAAGGAGTTCTGGTTTTCGGCGAGGTTCGTGGAGGCGCTCTCAAGCCCATTACGCGCGAACTGGTGAGCGCCGCCAATCAGCTGGCCCAGGCAGGCGGCGGATCGGTGGCGATTGCAGTGATCGGAGAAGGCGCCGACGCCGCGGTGGCGGAGGCGAAGTCACTGCCCGTGGCGAAGGTGTTCACGGCAAAGCATGCGTTGCTGGCATCCTATTCGTCGCAGGCGTACGCGGCGGCCCTGGCCGCCGTGGTGACGGCGGCGGACGCGGGGATCGTGCTGTTCGGCGCAACCGTCACCGGGCGGGATCTTTCGGCCCGGACGGCGGCCCGTTGCGGCGCATCGCTGTTTGCCGACTGTACCGAGCTGTCGCTCGTGGGCGACGTGCTGCACGTCAGGCGCCCGGTCTATTCCGGGAAGGTCTATGCGGAGCTCGAATCGTCGGCGCCCATCCAGATGGCCTCCATCCGTCCCAACGTGTTTCCGCCGGTTTCCGGATCGGGAAGCGCCGAAGTGGTGGACGTGCCGGTACAGATTGACGACGCCATGTTGCGCGGCCGCGTGGTCGAGGTGGTTGAGACTTCCACCGGCGCCAAGGACCTTACCGAGGCGGAGGTCATCGTGTCGGGAGGACGCTCGCTCAAGAGTGCGGAGAACTTCTCGATTCTCGAAGACCTGGCGAAAACCATCGGAGCCTCGGTGGGCGCCTCCCGCGCCGCCGTGGACGCCGGGTACCGGCCGCATTCCGCGCAGGTGGGACAGACCGGCAAGGTGGTCAATCCCAGGCTCTACTTCGCCGTGGGAATCTCGGGGGCGATTCAGCATCTGGTGGGCATGCGCACCTCGAAGGTGATCGTGGCCATCAACAAGGATGAAAATGCTCCCATCTTCCAGAAGGCTGACTACGGCATCGTGGGAGATCTCTTTGACGTGGTGCCGAAGGTGACCGAGGAATTCAAGAAGCTGCTCGGCACCTAGCCTCGGCGGGCACGCTGCAGGACCCCAAAAAGAAGGGCACGGTCTTCGAGACCGTGCCCTTTTGTATGGTCGGTGGGAAGGCGCCCGTGTTCTAGCGGATCACCACGAACTTCCCGATCTTGCGCTTGAACGCCTCGTTGGTATCGGTTTCCACCGAGAAGATGTACACACCGCTGGTGACGTCCTGGCCGTTGCGGCTCACGAGATCCCACTTCACGGTGCCCACACCGGTGCGCCCGTCGAACGGGAGCTCCTTCACGAGGTCGCCCGCGACCGTGTAGATGCGAATCGTGCCCCGGTCGGCGGGCAGATTGTGGAATTCCACCTTGATGCCCGTCGGGTCCTCGTTGTTGGGCGCCAGCGTCCACGGCTGCATGGACTCCTTGGTGGCCGGATTGGGAACCACGTACACTTCGTCTTCCTTGTACTGGTAGTCGAGCTGCGACGGCGTGACGGGTTCGACGAAAACGAAGTTGGACGACGGATCGCCGACCTTGCCTTCGGAAAGTGCGCCCGTCTGATCGTCGATGTTATGGTCGCTCGCCGTCACGGCGTAGAAGTACGGCCGCCCGCGATGGATGGACCGGTCGATGTACCGGTAGTACTGCCGTCCCTCGGGAAGCCCGAGTTCCCACGCGGCCAGCGCCCACAACGTGTCACACACTTCCGTCGTTACACCCTGCGGACACGGTGGATGCTGTCCCGGATACTCCACCAGGTACTGTTTGATCGAATTGATCATGTCGCGCTTCTTGCCCGCCGAGAGAGTATGTGTCAGCGGCTCGTAGCGCAGGCGGTCCATACCGGTATCCTCGCCGAAGCCGTTGCGAATGTCCGCCTGGAAAAGCAGCTTCCAGAGATCGGCTCCCGGACCGTTGAGCACCGACGTGCCCTCCGGACGCCCCCAGTTATCGGCGCGGAACACGCGGTACCCCTCGAAGTCGTAGCGCTGGGTTTTCACGTCGGGCTGCGATTCGCTGAAGTTGTCCCAGTAAATGGCGACTCCATCACGGTTGCTGGAATCGACGCGCATGCTGGGCGGTGGCGGGGCCGTGCCCACGATCCAGAACAACTGGCTCTCATTGCCGCCCACACCCGTCTTGTACTTCGCACTGTCGGCCGGCGTATATCCGCAGATCATCTCCGCCGCACGTTCCGTGCCGCAGTCGTCGTTGATGTAGATGGTCGTATGGCTGGGCACGGTGATGGGCGGCTGTCCGGGATAGAGACACGAGTCGACGTAGATGCCGCTGGCGGGGCCGTCCACGCGGGTCTCGCGGCCGTCAATGCCGGTGTCCTTGTTGCCGTCCAGGTTGAACCACGCGCCCTCGAAAGTGAGCTGCGCGGACGACGCGTTTTCCAGCAGGCCGTCGATGCCCGTGCCGATGGCGAAACACGTCTGGAACACCAGCGTGCTGCCCGGAAGCAGTTCCGCGAACGGGCCCGCGGCCATCAGCATTCGATAGTCGCGCGGGATGGTGGCGTTGCGGTCCTTGGTCTGCGACGAGAGCAGTTCATAGCGTTCAAAGTCGTTGGTCGGGTCGCCGCCGTCTTCGAACGACTGGCTGCCCGAGAAGTTGGCGTAGGTGGTCACGCCGACGCGCCGGGGCGCGAACTCGCCGTTGGGGTCGGTGGTGTGACCGAGGAACAGCACACCGAAATACCCGAGCGTACGGCCTTCGTCGCCATCCACGTCGTACGTGTAGGCGATATCCATCGAGACCGGACCGAGGTCGGTGCAACGAATCGGCACGCTGATGAACCCGGTGCCGTCGTCTTCCCAGTAGTTTTCACGGTCGCGCGGACCGGCGTCGCCGTCGGCGAAGAAGCCGATGTACAGATCCGTCAGCACGTCGGTGCCGTAGTTGGTGATCCAGAACTGCACGCCCACGAAATCGTCAAACCGATCCTCTTCCCACTGGTAGCTCTCCTGGCGGACGTGCAGGTGCAGCGGGTTGTGCTGCGGATAGATCTGCGTGGAGGACGGCTGGTCGTCCGTATACTGACACGAGAACATCTGCTTGGAAATGGCGGCAAAATCTTCGTCGATCAGCCCGTCTCCGTCGTCGTCATAGCCATTCAGCCAGTCCTCGTCGATCTTGCCGTCACGGTCGTCGTCCGCGTTCTTCGAGGGCAGACGATTGCCGCCGCGCGAACCTTCCGAGGCCTTGTACATGATGTCGCGCAGGTCGTTCGAGGGGCGGAACTCCCACTGGTAGGCGGCGGTTGAAACCGCGGCCACACCGCTCTTCAGGGCGCCCACCCACAGACCGGCGGTGAAGAGGTATTCAACGCCGCTTCCAGCCGGCCACTGCGCCGACGGAGCCTCCGAGAAGGGCAGTCCTGAACCCGGCCAGGAGCCGAACATCCCCCAGTTGCCCACCATCATCTGGAGTTCGCCCACGTTGTGAACCGTCGAACCGTCGATCACGAAGACGCGCTGCGGTCCATTCTTACCCTTTGAAATCAATTCCGGCGGCGTATCGACCCGGGCGGCGGCGAGTGAGGGCACCAGCGACCCACAGAGGAAGACCGCTAGGGACAATAGGTTACGCTTTCTCATTCCGGAGCCCTTCCTTCGAAAGGGAAATTTCACCTGATTCTGGAAACCGGGCTGTTGGGTCACGCCGTACCCGACGAAAACGAGCGGTGGGATCGACCAAAAATAACCATGTTTCCACCCGAAGTGTCAAGGCCTTTGTCCGAGTAAGGGCAAGCCGTTCAGACGTATAGCTCGCTGGCGTCACCCCGGGCCCCGGCACCGGGAAAAGCACGGAGAAACGTCGCTTGACCCTGTTTTTGAGCGTGCGATAGCGTGCAAATCATGAAGCGTCTGCCCACCTGGCTGGAGATCAACCTCGACACCCTCGACCGCAACCTGGAGCGCATCCAGACGCACATCGGGCCCGACACATCCATGTTGCTCACCGTGAAGGCCGACGCGTACGGCCACGGAGCGGTGCAGGTGGCCCGTGCCGCCGCGTCGCGCGTGCACATGTTCGGAGTCGCAACCGTGGATGAAGGCGCCGAGCTGCGCGAGGCGGGGATCAAGAACGAGATTCTGATCCTCAGCCCCATTCTGGAAACGGAAATCGCCGCGGTAGCGCTGCACGGTCTGGCCATCACCATTTCCTCCACCGACATCGCGCACGCGGTGGCGCGCGAAGCGCCGAACCAGGTGATCGACGCGCACGTCGAAGTGGACACGGGAATGGGCCGGACGGGTGTTGCGGAAGAGAACGCGTTCGAATCCATCCGGGAGATCGCGGCCGCGCCCGGAATCCGGCTGCGCGGTGTGTACACGCATTTTCCCGTCTCCGACACCGATCCCGCGTTCACACGCGAGCAGATCCGGCGCTTTCGCGCGCTGATCGAGCGGCTGCGCGCCGCCGGAATCGATCCGGGGCGTGTGCACAGCGCCAACTCCGCCGCCGTCGACGGCATC
>OBLQ010000073.1_pt1 | contig 31191 bp, 30 predicted proteins | sample 1519881 | NCBI WGS metagenome assembly OBLQ01 (sample SAMN01911456, study PRJEB22533) | soil metagenome | biome: Soil | place: Malaysia | collected 2012-04-30 | depth DG_metagenome m | reverse complement strand
GGAGGATGAGTCATCATGAGTAAGAAGCGGGCGTCCTCACGCGCCGCATCATGTGTTCACGTGCGTGTTACGAATGCATCATCGCCCGACAAGCGACGAAAATCGTGTGCAGCGGTGTTCGAAACACTCGCTACGCGCCAAAAAGAAGAGGAAGCGAACACATCTTTTTAGAGCGCGAGCGTCGCGCTTCTGTGAGCGGAGCGTGATGCGATGCGTTGGGAACTCGCGGTATCCCAATCACCATCGTGGGCAATGACGCGGTGTGACGCGGTCTCACGTCGGCCCGCGGGAACGCATGATGTCCGTGGCGGCGTCATCAAACCCGACGGGAAACCGGCCGTGGGACGCCACACTGAAGATTTTTCAAGAAAAGTTGCGGGGAAGCCGCGTCGGGTGGAAAGGCTCCTCGGAGGGGTGGCTACCGGGAGCCGTTTTTGAGCTTCCTGCGCGGTCCGCTAGCGGGCGGGACGGGTCCGGCGACGCGTGTGTTTGGCCCTGAGGAACATCAACAGCGAAGCCATTCCCACCAGCAGGAAGACCACCGCCGGAATGCCGAACGCGTACTTGGGCGGCAGGTGAAAACCGAAGATCACCGTCAGCATGGCGAAGGTGATTCCCAGGCACGCGCTCACCACGCCCACGATCGACCACACCACCATCCACAGGATGCGCAGCGAGCGGTACTCGACCTCGGCGCCGAAGTCGTCCACCTTCGCCCGGGTGGCGCCCAGCGCGTTGGCGGCGTAGTTCTTGGCGCTGTCGAGGATGCCCTTCTTGCGGGGAGTTTCGTCCGGAGGCGTATTCATCCCGCCATTGTAGAGGAGAAGAGCCTCGCCGGTCGAGGCCGCGAAACCGGTTCCCGGGAACCGGTCCGAAGGCTAGACTTCCCGGGCGATGTGTTGTCCTCTTGAACCGCAACACGCCGGGAGTGTCGTGCCATGAATGACGTGTTCTCTCCATTCGCGCGGGGCTGTGCGCTGGTGGCGATCGCCGCCACGCTGTTCCACTTCGCCTGGATCGCCATGCGCTATCCGACTCTGCCGGAACGCATTCCGCGTCACTTCGGACTTCTTGGAAAGCCCGACCGGTGGGGAAACAAACGCCTGATCTGGCTGAATCCGGCGGTGGCTCTGGGGATGGTGGTTGCGCTGGGATTCGTTGCGCGCTCGTCGGTGGCTCGTGCCTCCGGGACGGGGGCCGAGGACGCCCGGCAGGTTTCCATCGTCGCCGCCTACGTGTCGTTGATCATGCTGGTTGTCAGCCTTCGCACCGTCGCGGTGGCGGAGAAGCGGGCCGACGGAATGGGGCGCCTGATGGTCCCGGTCCTCTTCGCCGCCACCGCGTTGCTCGTCCTCTTGATGCGCTAGTTCTTCGCGCTGGCGTCGTCGTAGCGCAGCACGATCTGCATGGCCTCCGCCCCGTCGCGAGCCGGCAACTGGGTGACAACCTCCAGCCGGCCGTCGGAGTTGATGCGGTACACGCGCGTCATCTCGCGACCACCTTCGCCCCGGGTTGTCACCTGCAGCGCCAGCTCATTCCATTGTGCCTGTGTGGTAACAGTGAGACCGCGCGGTGTCTTGCGCGCGTGTTCTTTTCCGTCGGGAACCACGTCCAGGGTGTCGGCGCTGTTGGCAATCAGCATGATGTCATGGTCGTTTTCCGCAATCACGAGCCTGTCCGGTGCTCCCAGGTTGTGCAGACGCTGGCGTATCTGCTCGCGGTCCTGTTCGCCTCCGCCCTGGCCGCCACCGTATCCGCCCCCCGGTCCGCCCCCGCGCCCCTCGCCGTAGTGGCCGTGCCCTCCGCCGCCGCCCGGACCGCCACCCTCACCCGGCGGACGCATGGACTGCCTGCGCTTCTGCATCATCGCCTGGGGATCGTCGGAGAGGTCTTTGTTCAGCACCCAGGTGCCGGAGAGATCGACGCCCGACTGCGCGTGGCCGGTGCGCACGTGGCCGAACGCCAGTGCAATCCCGGCCGCGGCCAGAATCCAGAGACTGCGCTTTGACATGATGAACTCCTGCTGTGGATGGACCCGGGGGCGGACGCTCCGCCCCCGGGGTGAGTGTGGTTACGCGCCGTAGCGCGGTCCGTGGGGAAGAAGGGGACGAACAATGTCGAGCCGCGTCTGCTGATCCGCGGTGAGAATGTCCGTGATGGCTTTCTCGAGCGTATCGTGAGCGGTCGTCATCTGTGTGTGAAACTGATCGCGCGTGATGGTGTTGGCTTTGAGCGCCTCCATCGCCGCCTTCTGGGCGTCCGCGAACGTGTTGAGCGCCGCGGTGACCTGGGCCAGTTGCGCATCACTCAGGCCGAGCACGGCATTCAGCCACGCGGCATGCTGGTCGACGTGATCTCCCACGCGGTCCATGCGCCGGTCAAGGCGGCGGTCCTGGCGCTGCTCGCGCAACGCGTCCATCTTGGCCAGCTGGTCGGCGGTGAGAATCTTCGCCATCTGCTGGTGGTTGGCGTCGCGAATCTGCTGCAGCTGGGTGTGCAGCTGCTCGCGCGTGATCGTGCCCGCTTTGAACGCATCAAACTGTTCTTTCTGCCTGGCGCGCGCCTGCTGGTGCATCTCCATGAGCGCGGTCTGCTGTTGCTTCGTCAGTCCCAGCTGTTCCGCCAGGCCCTTCATGAAATCGCCGTTGCCGTTGCGGCCGCGCATGCGCGTCTGCATTTCTTCGCGGCGCGCCTCGCGGCGTGCCACCAGTAAAGCGACCAGCTTCTCCAGCTGATTGTTGTCCAGCGCGGGTGCAACGTCGGCGATGAACTTCATCTCGCGCTGCCGGTAGCGGAACGGGGCGTCCTGGGTCGCGGCGGCTTGCGCCTGCTTCCAGTCGGCGAGCGCGCTCTTTACGGCGGCGGCGCCGGCGTCGTTGAGGGTCACGGCCGCGCTGATCTCGGCGTACGTCGGAATCAATGAAGCATCCGCACCGGTGGTGGCGGCGCTTGTCGACGTGGGTTGATCACTGCTGCATCCCGCAATCAACACGGCCGTGACGGCGATGACGGTGGCGGCCGCGAGCTGTTTCCATCTTGTGTTCATTTCAAGTCCTCCAGTGGCCTGTTTGCCGAATTGGACAGCGGCCACAATTTCTTCATGCGCGCTTTTTCAGCGGCGGCGCCACGATCTGCGCGGACGCATGGGCCGGTCGTCGGCATCATCGCGGTCGCCGGGGCCACCGCGTCCGCCACGACGCATGCGCATGAGCGCGTCGGTCATGTGTTCACGTTGTTCGGGAGAGAGGGAATCACCCATGGCGATCATGCGGTTGGTGGCGCGGCGCGCAATCTCGAGCCGGTTGCGGGAGATCTGTTCCAGCAGGGAATCGATGTGCGCGCGTGGCACCGGATCCTCTCCCATGGATTTGATCAGGTCCTGCTCCAGGTCGGCGGTCTGTCTGGCCAGTGGCCGGATTTCCTGGTGGAAGCTGCGCATGGTTCGAAACAGACGCCGCCGGTCTTCCGGTGACATCTCCGGTGCCCCGGACCAGCGTCCCATCCGATCGCCGCGACGAAAATCCTCGCGGAACTGCGGCGCGTGGTTGTGCATGAACCAGAAGGAGCCGAGCGCGGCGATATTCATGATCACCAGCACCGCCAGGGCTCCGACAAGCAATTTGACTTTCATTCGCTGACTCCGCTGTTTTGGCCGAGCTGGCTCAGGTCTTCCACGAAGCCGCTCTGCGCCCACGCCGCCATGAGCATGTCGGCGTCACTGCTCTGCACGCTGGCCGTCGCCGGCTGCGACGACGCCCACGCGTGGTACCCGATGTACCCACCCAGCAGAATCGAGAGCGCGCAGGCGGCGCTGGCCAGCGAGATCCAGCCCCAGCGAGGGCGTGACCACCCCGCAGGGCGGGGATCGCGGTCGCGCGCCGCCAGCGCGCGAATATGGTCCGGCAGGCCCGGGTCCGGCTCGAGGGTGGGGAACGATGCCGGGCCCGCGTGCTCGAGCCAGCGGTCCAGGTGTTCTTCTCTATGTCGGTTCTGTTCTTTCATGGTTTTCTCACATTAGATAGCCCTTCGACCCATTTTCTTGCAGTCAATTTATAGCTGGTCGAGCAATGGCCCGAGAATCTTCGCCAGTTGCTTGCGTCCCCGGAAGATGCGCGCCTGCACCGCCGCCATGGACAGGCCCATGGAATCCGCGATCTCCTGGTAGCTCTGTTCCTCATAGTGGAAAAGGACGATGGGTACGCGGTACATGGGGTCGAGCGCCTGAATGGCCTCCCACAGGTGCCGGGCCCGCTGCTCGTCCTCCATGGCCCGGTCCTGGCGCGCCGCGGCCGGGGGCAATGACGACGCGACCGGTTCCGGACTCTCGTCGCTGAACACCTCGCCCACCGAGCGGTCCAGAAGGTCCACCCAGCGGCGGCGCTTTTCCCGTTTCAGGTGATTGAGAGTGAGGTTGACGGCGATGCGGTAGATCCAGGTGAAAACATCCGCACGCGCTTCGAAGCGGTCGAGGTTGCGGTAGACGCGCAACCACACTTCCTGCGCGAGGTCACGGGAGACCTCTTCGTTGCCGGTCATCCGGTGGACGACGTTGAGCACGCGTGAGCCGTAGCGTTCGTAGAGAACGTCGAATGACGGCAGCTCGTCAGGCGGGTTGCCAGATTGCGGCGCCACGAATGCAAGGATACGTCGGCTCAGGTTCAGACCCCAAGCCTTTGGACAGCCTCCCGACTGCCTTCATGCGGGAATTCTTGGCGGGCGCCGGGGGGAGGCGCCGCCTTGCGGGTTCGCGCTTCGAGGACTATCCTGCCAGTACCGGGCCCCACGGCGAAAGGAGCCACCATGCTCTCCCGAACAACGCTCCCTGCGAGATTGGCCGCGTGCGCCGCGCTGTGTGTGGGTTTGGCGTTCTGTGCCTGCAGTCACGATGACCCCGCCGGGACCGGCACGGTGGATTCCGTGCCCGCCATGTCGCTCGAGCGCCTGCAGAGTGCGCCGGTGACGCTGGATGTTCCCCTCACCACGCCGTCGTTGGGCACCTACCTGTGGCGCGACTTCATGCCGACGCCGACGCCGACACCCAACCAGGATCTGCTGCGCATCGTCGTCACGCTGACCGAGACGGCGGAGACTCCCATTCCGGCGACGGTGTCGCTGGCCTATGTATGGGTGATCAAGGACCACGAGGTGTGGTCGTCGACACTGGATGAGATCCGCGCCGACTTCACGCTGCAGGGAATCGCCAGCGGTGGTCCCCGATGGGAGACGGGCAGCGACGTGGACGTCGTGGTCGGCATCAAGGTGGACAAATCGCTGCGGCTGGTGCGCGTCCCGAAGCAGACCATCAACGCCACGTTCTAGCGCGCGCAAGATTCCCGTCGAAGCGACCGCCGGACGGGTGCTATTCTGGCCCGCATGCCTTGCGGCCGCAGGACCGTCTTCGTAGTCTGAATCATCCTCGTTCCGCTGGTGGCCGCCGGGGGAACCCGGTGGCCGGTATCCACCACCTTGCCCGGCTCGATGGGCGCCGGGAGACACACGCCCGCGATTCGAAGTAGTTCAACATGACCACACCCCGTTCCCGCAAATCATCGGTGCTCTTCATCTTCGCCGTCGTGCTGATCGACGTGATCGGATTCGGCCTCATCATTCCCGTGGTGCCGCGACTGGTGATGGAACTCACCGGCGAGGGGCTCAGCCGCGCCGCCGTCTACGGCGGACTGCTGTGGTTCGCCTACGCCATCACGCAGTTCTTCTGCGCGCCCATTCTCGGCAATATCAGTGATCGCGTGGGGCGCCGGCCGGTGCTGCTGCTCTCGCTGGGCGCGCTGGGAGTCGACTACCTCATTATGGGCTTCGCGCCCACCATCACCTGGTTGTTCGTGGGACGCACGCTGGCCGGGATTGCGGGGGCGTCGTTCATTCCCGCCTACGCGTACCTGGCCGACATCACGCCGCCCGAGAAGCGCGCGCAGAACTTTGGCATCGTGGGTGCGGCGTTCGGGCTGGGTTTCATCATCGGCCCGGCGGTGGGCGGTTTTCTGGGGACGCTGGGTCCGCGCGTGCCGTTCTTCACGGCGGCCGGGCTGGCGTTCGCCAATGTCACGTGGGGCGCTCTCATTCTTCCCGAATCGCTGGCGAAGGACAAACGGCGGCCGTTCGATTTTCGCCGCGCCAATCCGCTGGGTGCGTTGATGCACGTGCGCAAATACCCGCTGGTGCCGGTGGTGGCGGCGGCCATCTTCTTCTGGCAGCTGGCGCAGCAGGCCTTCCCGAGCACGTGGTCGTTCTACACCATGTACCGCTTCAACTGGAACGAAGCCGGAGTGGGCATGTCGCTGGCGTTTGTCGGCGTGATCATGGCCATCAGCCAGGGATATCTGACGCGCGTTCTGATTCCGCGCTTTCGCGAGCGGCGCAGTGCGGCCGCCGGCATGGTGATGGCGGTGGTGGCGTACACCGGCTTCGCCTTCGCCACCCAGGGGTGGATGATGTATGCGTGGATGGTGTGCTGGCTGCTGGCGGGACTGGTGTATCCATCGCTCAACGCGGTGATGTCGCAGCAGGTGCCGTCCAACGCCCAGGGTGAATTGCAGGGCGCGGTCGCATGCCTGTACAGCCTCGCGTCCGTGATCGGCCCGCCGATGATGACGCACCTGTTCGGATACTTCTCGTCGGACAAATCCAGTGTGCACTTTCCGGGGGCGGCGTTTCTCACCGCCGCCATTCTGGTGGTGGTGTGCGCCGTACTCTTTGTCACCGCCGTCCGCCGGGCGTCGGTGGCCCGCCGCGCATCCGCCACGGCCCAGGTGCAGGCGTCGAGCGGTTGATCAGAGAAGGAGTTCCCGATGGCACAACCCGACTATCCCTACGTCACGCGTCTCGACATCGCCTTTGCCGCGCTGGAAAAGATCGACGTGCGCGCGCTGGCCGACGCCTGCGAACACAAATGGTTCAACCAGACGCTGTGCCGCGTGAACGACTCGGTGGTGCGGATGGGTGTGGTGGAAGGGGAGTACCACTGGCACAAGCACGACGATCTCGACGAGTTCTTCTACTGCGTGTCCGGCTGCCTGCTCGTCGACCTCGAGGATCGCACCGTCGAACTGCACCCGCAGCAGGGATTTGTGGTTCCCAAAGGTGTGCGGCATCGCACGCGCGCACCGCAGCGCACCGTGATTCTCATGGTGGAAGGCGAATCCATCGTTCCCACCGGCGACGAGTAGTTCCTCGACGGCAATAAACGCCCCCTTCACACGCCGCCCGCGGTACGGTTTTTGCCCCTGAACCGGGCAGCGCGTACGTTCTCACTGTGCCGCAACTTATGGAAGACAGACAGACAGCCCCGCCCCAGATTGTGCAGATGCGGATGCGTTACAAGATTCCGCGCCTGCGTTCGCGCGCGCAGACCTACCAGGAAGAGATCGCCAACAGTGTCAGCCACGGCATCGGCCTGTTCTTCGCGCTGATCGCCGCGCCGCTGCTGTTTGCCTCCGCGCTGCGCACCGGTGATCCGCTGCGCATCATCGCCTTTGGCGTATACGCCACCACCATCGTCCTCATGTACGCCGCGTCCATGGTGTATCACGGCCTGCCGCGCGGGCGCGCCAAGTTCGTGTGCCGGATCATCGATCACGGGGCCATCTTCCTCCTGATCGCGGGCACCTACACGCCGTTCATGATGGGCGTGCTGCGGGGTCCGCTGGGCTGGACGCTGCTGGGGTTCGTGTGGACGTTCGCCGTGGTGGGTGTGGTGTTGACGGCCATCAGCCGCGTCAGGTACCCGACGGTGTCCACCATCGTGTATCTGCTGCTTGGCTGGCTGATCCTGGTGGGGATCAAGCAGCTGTGGCTCCAGATGAACCACTGGGGAGTATTCTGGCTGTTCGCCGGCGGATTCGCGTATACGCTGGGTGTGGCCTTCTTCGCGGCCGACCGCATGCGCTACGGACACCTGGTGTGGCATGTGTGCGTGCTGGTGGGCAGCGCCTGTCACTACATCGCGGTGTCGCTGTACGCGTTCCAGTAGCCCTGTCCCGACCACACCAAAGATGCATGGAACGTCAGCGCCCTCGCAGGGTATCATGGGTGCATACCCCACGATTCACGAGGAGCTCGCTATGTGGAATCGATCCTTCCTGATTCAGTTGATGGTTGCTTTCGGCTTTGGGGCCGCCATCACGTGGATCGATACCCGCCCCACCTGGGATGACACCGGCATCACCGCAGCCATGATTCTGGTCTCGACGGCCACGCTCGGGTTCGTGAACCCGTCGCGGGCCTGGGTGTTTGCCCTGGCGGTCGCCTCCTGGATTCCCGCCTTCGGCCTGCTCCATGGCAACCACACCACCGTGATGGCCCTCGCGTTCGGGTTTGCCGGCGCCTTCTCGGGCGCGGTCGCCCGCCGCCTCATCGGCTCCATGGCCCGCTGACCCTCCGGATTGCCTGCTGGCGCTGTGCGCCTCCCTCATGGTAGAAATGGCCCGCGCCGCCCGCGTCGGCGGACCGGGTTTCCCGTCACGAAAGATCCGTAAATGGAATTTCTCCAGCACGCCTTCGATTTCCTGCTTCACGTCGACAAGCACCTGCTCGACCTGGTGCAGACCTACGGCACGTGGATCTACGGCATCCTGTTCGGGATCGTCTTCATGGAAACCGGGCTGGTGGTGACGCCCTTCCTGCCCGGCGACTCGCTGTTGTTTGCGGCCGGCGCGCTGGATGTTCGGATCGTGGCGCCGCTTCTGGTTGCCGCCGCGGTGTGCGGTGACAATCTGAACTACGCCATCGGCCGGGCCGCCGGGCCGCGGGTCTTCCACCAGGGAAACCGCTTCTTCAAACAGGAATACCTGCACCGGACCCACGACTTCTACGAGCGCCACGGCGGCAAGACGCTGGTGCTGGCCCGCTTCGTTCCCATCGTGCGCACCTTTGCACCCTTCGTGGCCGGCATCGGGCGCATGCGCTACGCGAAATTCCTGGCCTACAGCCTGGCGGGCGGCACGCTGTGGGTGTGTCTGTTTTCTCTGCTCGGGTACTTCTTCGGCGGGCTGCAGGTGGTGAAGGAGAACTTCAGCATTGCGGTACTCGTCATCATTTTCCTGTCGCTGACTCCCATGATCATCGAGGTCTGGAAAGCGCGTATCAACGCACGCACGACAAGAGGATAGAATATGCGACGTCTTGCCCCCGCACTGCTTCTGCTTGCACTGTGTTCCGCCTGTCAGAAGGCACAGGTGGTGGATCTGGTGCAGGAAGAGAAAACCCTGCGCTATCTCTCATCGCGCTGGGCGACGGCCATGGAAGCGCGCGACGTGGACAGTATCTGTCCGCTGTTTGCGAGAAACGCCATCGAGATGCAGGCCAACACGCCGCCGATCAAGGGCAGCGAAGCCATCTGCACCTGGTACCGAGGCTGGCTGCTGGATCCCAACGTGACGGGCACGTTCGCCGCGGAGGGTTTCGACATCGCCACCTCCGGCGATTTTGCGGTCGAGCACGGAAACTACACCTTCACCACGAAGAAGGGCGATACCACGCTCAAGGACCAGGGGAAGTACCTCACGGTATGGACCCGGGTGGACGGGCAGTGGAAAGTGCTCTACGACACCGCGAACACCAACCTGCCGCTCGTGTCTCAATAGGAACCTGGCCGCTTTTTTGACTCTCGAGACGGATGTGCTAACCTCTGCCCGACGTCCCTCATTCATTCCACCCGGAGGTCCAACTGTGAAGTCGATCATTGCCGCTATGTGTCTGGCCGTGCTCACCACCGCTGCGCACGCCGCCATCAAGACGGAGCCCGTTACCTACAAATCGGGTGACGTCACACTCAAGGGCCAGCTCGTATACGACGATGCCGCCACGGGGAAGCGCCCCGGCGTCATCGTTGTGCACGAGTGGTGGGGACTCAACGACTACGCCAAGCACCGCGCCACCATGCTCGCCGAAGCCGGCTATGTGGCGCTGGCCGTCGACATGTACGGTGACGGCAAGACCACTGAGCACCCGGACGAGGCCGGCAAGTGGGCCAGTGCGGTTCGTTCCGGCGCCAAAGCGGGCATGGATCGTTTCATGGCCGGATATGATCTTCTGAAATCCAACCCGCACGTCGATCCCGCCCACATTTCGGCCATCGGTTACTGCTTCGGGGGCGGTGTGGTGCTGAGCGCGGCGCTCTCGGGAGTTCCCCTCGACGCGGTGGTGAGCTTTCACGGCGCGCTGCCCACCGATCCTGCCACCGGAAAACCGACCGCGCGTGTTCTGGTATGCCACGGTGCCGCCGATCCGTTCACGACACCGGAGCAGATTGCGACCTTTCAGAAGAACATGACGGATGCGGGCATGGACTGGGAGTTCATCCTGTACGCAAACGCCAAGCACTCGTTTACCAATCCGGACGCGGGCACCCACGGGATGCCGCAGCTCGAGTACAACCAGAAGGCCGACAAGCGGTCGTGGCAGACCATGCTGAACTTCCTCGCGGAGAGCGGCAAGTAGTCCATGCAGCTGCGGCGCGTCATTGTTCACACGTGTATGCTGGCCGCAATCGTGGCCATGGCGGGATGCGCGGGCCACGTGTCGCGGGGGAAGGAACCGCCGATGCCGTTGCCTCCCGGCATTTCTCCCGCACCGGGCGGACTCAAGTTTTCCGTCAAGATAACGCCCGCGCGCTTCAAGCTGGGCGAGCACGTCGCGCTGGAAGCGACCATGTTCAACGATTCGGACAAGAAGTTCGAACGCCGCTTTCCGACCTCGTGCGTGTGGGATTACCAGGTGGCGGGTGATCTGCGCATCCTCGGTCCACACCGGATGTGCCTGCAGACGGTCACCGATCTGGCTCTCGAACCGGGCGAGCTGCGCGTGATCTCGCGCGACTGGCGGGGTAACGCCCGATACTTTGAAGTGGATGAGTCACTGGCGCCGGGGACCTATCAGGTAACCGCCGGCCTGATACAGGACGGCCAGGTGGTTCCCATGTCGGACCCGGTCACCATCGAGATTCTCCCGCGCTGACGGGAAGAAGGAGATTGCATGAGCGTCACAATGCGCCGACCCGGCGCCGGCGAGTATGCGCCGTACTACGAGACCTACATCGGAAAGGTCACCGAGACCGACGTGCTGGCGGCCTTGCGGTCGCAGCGCGACGACACGCTTGCGGTCATGAGACGGCTACCCGCCGACCGGGTCGACTACCGGTACGCCCCGGGAAAGTGGACGGTTCGGGAAGTACTGGGCCATGTGGTGGACATGGAGTGGGTGTTCACGGCGCGCGCACTCCATTTTGCCCGGGCCGTGCCGGGGGGCCTGCCCGGGGTCGAGCAGGACGACGTGATGAAGGTGGTGGACTTCGCGGCCCGGCCGTGGTTGTCTCTGGTGGACCAGTATCAGCATCTGAGAGAGGCTAACCTGTTGTTCTTTGATAGCTTGGATGATGCGGCCTGGAACCGGGCGGGCATCGCGTCGGAACGGGAATTCACGGTCCGGGCCCTGGCGTACATCATCGCCGGGCACGACCGGCATCATCTGGGCGTGGTCCGGGAGCGATACCTGAAATAAAAAGACCAGTCAGTAATTTTCTGTATTACCTGAGCCCCTTGTCGGCTATTATAGCCAGACCCCGGCGACGCGGACCGAACGGTCCACCAGCCCGGAACGCTTCCATAAAAAGGAGTCATTCATGGCGCGGCGAAATGCTTCAGGGCTGACGACCATCCTGGTCGGTCTGACCCTCGTCGGCGTGGCCACCCACGCTGCATTCTCCCAATCCGCAGGTGAAGGCGCGGCCGCAGCCGCTCACGGAAATCCCGGGGCGGTCGACTACTGGCCATTGTTGTTCGTCTTTGCCCTTTCGACCTTCATCGGTATCGGTGTTATCGCGCGCGTGTCGCGTCTTCTGCACACGCCGCTCATGTCCATCACCAACGCCATTTCGGCCATCGCGGTGGTGGGCTCGATCATCGTTACCGGGTCCGACTATCCCACGGACATCCGCATCCTGGGCGCGGTTGCCCTCTTTGCTTCCATGACCAACATCGTGAGCGGCTTCCTCATCACGGACCGCATGCTCAAGATGTTCAAGCAGGAGCCGAAGGAGGGGCAGAAGAAATGATGTATGCGATCGTTCAGGCTGCCTACCTGGCGGCGACTGTCCTGTTTGTCTTTGCCCTTCACTTCATGAACCACCCGCGCACCGCCCGTCGCGGTGTGATGGTCGGGACCCTCGGCATGACCATCGCCGTGGTGGCGACGTGGATCGAGCCCCAGGTCATCCACCACTGGTGGATTGTTCTGGCGATTCTCGCCGGTTTCGCGGTCGGCATTCCGCTCTCCCTGGTTCCGCTGACCGCGGTGCCACAGCGAACCGCGCTCTCGCACGCGTTCGGCGGTATGGCGGCCGGACTGGTGGGCACGGCCAAGTTCTACCTGTGGCTGCGTCATGAGCCGGAGATGCTCACCAACTTCCGCATGATTGCCATCATCGCGGAAATCATCCTCGGGTTCCTGACTCTCACCGGCTCGCTGATGGCGGCGGGAAAGCTGCAGGAGGTCAAGTGGATCCCGCAGCGGCCCGTCACCTATCCGGGGCAGAACGTCGTGAACATCGGGTTGCTGATCCTGGCCGTGATCTTCGGCGCGTTCCTGATCTTCGATCCCACCGGGGCGCCCATCTGGATGTTCCCGGCCATCATCGTGATGTCGCTGATCTTCGGCGTCATGCTGATCATCCCCATCGGTGGCGCCGATATGCCCACGGTGATTTCGATCCTGAATTCGTACGCGGGTCTCTCCGCGGTCGCGATGGGCTTCGTGCTCGACAACAAGCTGCTCATCACGGCAGGCGCTCTCGACGGCTCCAGCGGTTTGATTCTTTCCATTATCATGTGCAAGGCGATGAACCGCTCCTTCACCAACGTGCTCTTCGGTGCGTTCGGACAGGTGCAGCAGGCCAAGGAGGGCGGCGAGCAGAAGGTGTACAAGTCGGAGACGATCGAGGGCGCGGCGCAGGTGTTGGAACAGGCGCAGCTCGTCGTCATTATTCCGGGCTACGGCATGGCGGTGGCGCAGGCGCAACACCGTGTACGCGAGCTCGCCGACCAGCTGCACAAGCGCGGCATCACCGTCAAATACGCCATCCATCCCGTTGCCGGACGCATGCCGGGGCACATGAACGTGCTGCTGGCCGAGGCGGACGTGCCCTACGCCGACCTCGTCGAGATGGATGAAATCAATCCCGACATGCCGCAGTGCGACGTGGCGCTGGTGATCGGTGCCAATGACGTCGTCAATCCCGCGGCGCGACACGACAAAACCAGCCCGATCTACGGAATGCCCATCATCGACGCCGACAAGGCGCGCACGGTGTTCGCCATCAAGCGAAGCAAGCGACCCGGGTTCGCCGGCATCGACAACGAACTGTACTTCGCGGACAAGACCTTCATGCTCTTCGGGGATGCGAAGCAGGTAGTGGGGGATCTCGCCAAGGAGTTGTCGGGCGGAAGCGGTATGCATTAGAGCTTTCGCCGCAACGCGGCGAGTGCTAGCTTGACACATAAGGTGCGTGGCGCCGTCATGGTTCATGACGGCGCCATGTCCCTCACACGGACGCGATGTTTCCTGGCTGCCGCAAGTCGTATCGCGGCACGGACATTGCGACCTCCCACCCCTGACGGTATCAAGGAACAATAGTTCCAGACTCTTCCTCTATTTGGGCCGCGCCCCGGAAAAGAAAGCACAATGGCGGTTGCCGCTTCCAAACCCACGCCGGCGCGTGCGCCGGCACCCCGCGCAAATCGTGGCGCCGGACCGGGCCGCGTCATTCTCATTCCCACACTGCTGCTGCTCGCGGTGGCGGCGATCGGGACGCCGTATTACCTGAGCTCGACGGCGGAACGCCTGCGGCACCCGCTGCACGTCTGGTTCCGTCCCTCCGGGTATGTGGGGCAGACGGCCGGTATCATCACATTCGTCGGGTTTCTGTTCATGTGGTTGTTTCCCATGCGCAAGCGTTTCCGCAAGGCGTCGTGGGCGGGTCCGGTTCCCAGATGGCTCGACGTCCACATCGGCGTGGGCATGATGCTGCCGCTGATCGGAGCCATTCACGCCGGCTTCCGTTTCGGCGGCGTGATCGGCCTGGGATACATCGCCATGTTGATCGTGTGCGCCAGCGGCATCGTCGGCCGCTATCTGTATGTGCGCATTCCGCGCAGCCGCAGCGGTGTCGAGCTGGGCCTGGGTGAAGTGGCGGCGCAGCAGCGCGCGCTGCTGGGAGAGCTGGCCGAAGCCACCGGCATATCGGTGATGGAACTCCAGGAAGTTCTTCACGTCGAGACCGCACCCGCAGGCGTGGGTGTCTGGCGGGCCTTCGTCCTGATGGCGCGCGATGACCTGGCGCGCGGACAGGCGGTGCGCCGTCTGCGCGCACGCGTAAACGCAAAGGGCCGCGTCGACGCGAAGCGACTCGACGAGATGATCGGTCTTGCGCGGCGACAGATGTCGCTGGGACAGCAGGCCCGCTTGCTCAACGCCACGCAGTCCATCTTCAAGCACTGGCACGCCGCGCACCTTCCGGTTGCCATCACGGCCGTCATTGCGGTTACCATCCACGTCGTCGTCGTGATCGCCATGGGAGCCACCTGGTTCTAGGAGATCGTCGCCATGATGTGGCTCACGAGTCTCATTTTCATCGTGCTCACCGGGTTGTTCATGCGCTGGCATGTCCGCCGGCGCAGCGCCGACACCCCCACGACCAAATGTCCGCGTTGCAGCAGCGCCGTGCCGGCGGGTGCCGCGCGTTGTCCGCGTTGTCAGATTCCCATGCAACTCTACGAAGTGGTGAAGGCGAAGACCGTGGTCGAAGACGCCGCGTCCGCCGGAAGTAGCGAGCGTCCGCATGCGGTGGTGCGCGCCGACCTGTGCGTGGGGTGCGGCGCGTGTGTGCCCGCGTGTCCCGAGCCGGGCGCCATCAAGATGGCGGGCAAGCTCGCCACCGTGGAAAAGTCGCTGTGCAAGGGACACGGCAAGTGCGTCGAAGCGTGCCCGGTCGGCGGCATCGTGCTGGCCACGGGCGCTTCCGTGCATCGCGTGGAAGTTCCGCTGGTGGACACCGACTTCGAAAGCAACGTGGGGGGCGTGTACGTGGTGGGCGAGCTGGGGGGACGCGGTCTCATCAAGAACGCCATCAATGAAGCCAAGGTGGCGGTCGAGCATATCGCCGGCGAACTGGGCGGACGCACGAAATCCACGGAAGTCGCGGGTGGCGCCGGTCGCGGCGGGAACGACGTCTACGATGTGATCGTGGTGGGAAGCGCCCCCGCCGGTATCTCGGCCGGTCTCGAAGCGCTGCGCCATCATCTCCGCTATCTGGTGCTCGAGCAGGGAACTCTGGCGGACACCATTCGCAAGTACCCGCGCGCCAAGTTTCTTCTCGCCGAGCCGGTGGCGGTTCCCCTGTACGGCGACCTGTGGGTGTCGGATGCGACCAAGGAACAGCTGCTGCAGGTGTGGGAGTCGATCATCGAGCGCAGCGGGCTGGAAGTTCGCACCGGCCATCGCGTGACGCACGTGTCCCGGGCCGACGGTGTGCTCAGGGTGGAGACGAGCGAGGCGGTGTTTCGTGCGCGCCGCGTGGTGCTCGCCATGGGACGGCGTGGCAACCCGCGCCGTCTGGGCGTTCCCGGCGAAGAACTGGGCAAGGTGATCTACGACGTGGCCGACATGGATTCGTTTGCCGGCCAGCGCATGATGGTGGTGGGGGGCGGCGACAGCGCGGCGGAGTCGGCGGTGGGATTGTCGCGCCAGCCCGGCACGACCGTGGTTCTGAGCTATCGCGGCGAGACCTTTGCGCGCGTCAAGGAGCGCAACCGCGCCAAGCTGGACGACGCCGTGAAACGCGGGACGCTGCGTATCGTGCTCAACAGCGAAGTGCGCGAGATCCGTGAGGGCGAGGTGACTCTCGACGTGATGGGCCGCCGCGAAGTGGTTCCCAACGACGTGGTGGTGGTGCGGATCGGCGGGGAGCCGCCATATACCTTCCTGGAGAAGATCGGCGTTCACATCGTGAAGAAGGACATACCCCTGCAGGAAGAGGCACATGCCGGTGCGTGACGCCCGCGCGTCGCTTCGCCGCGCGGGTCGCGCCATGCTGCCGCTGCTGGCGGCCGTGGCAGCCGCCGCTTTTCCGGCATTGGCGCGCGCGCAGGTTTCACCCGGCCCGCTGTCCCGTGTGCACGCTTCTCTGGAGGGAAATCTCAACTGCTCGAAGTGTCACGGAAAATCCAAGGAGGACATGGATCAGCGTTGTCTGGCCTGCCACCAGGAGATCGCGTGGATGGTGGACAACGGCCGTGGATTTCACGGGCGCGAAGGCAAGAGCAAGTGCGCCAGCTGTCATCCCGACCACGGCGGCGCGGATTTCAAATTGATCGCGTGGCCGGGGAAGAGTCCCGACAAATTCGATCATGCGCGCACCGGGTTTGCGTTGCAGGGAAAACATGCAGGGGTGGCGTGCGAAAAGTGTCACGTGGCGTCGCACGCGGCCCCCGACGTGGCGGGCAAGTTGAAGCACAAGGGCAACGAGACCGCGTGGGCGGGCATGGACAGCAATTGCCGTTCATGCCACGAGGATTTCCACCGCGGTTCACTGGGGAACGACTGCGCGAGCTGTCATACGGAGCAGGGCTGGCATAGCGTGACACACTTTGACCACAGCAAGACGGCGTATCCCCTCACGGGAAAGCACGCCGCAGTTGTATGCGCGGCGTGCCACGAAGCGGCGCGTCTCAATCTGGCGAAGGACAAGAGCGGTCATGTGAAGCCCCTGTACAAACCGCTGCCGCACGATGAATGCAGCACGTGTCACGAGGATGTTCACAAGGGCGCTTTCGGCGCGGCATGCGGCCGCTGCCACGTGACCGCGGGCTTCAAGACGGTAAACAAGGCGAGTTTTGATCACGACAAAACGCGCTATCCGTTGCGTGGTGGCCACGCGAAGCTGGACTGCGCAAAATGCCACGACGAGAAAACCGCATGGGGAAAGAAGCCTCCCTTCGCCACCTGCAACGGGTGTCACAAGGACCCACACGCCGGGCAGGCCACCCTGGCGGGAGTCGCGACGGACTGTGCGGCGTGCCATACCGTCGACGGATACAAGCCGAGCACGTTCAGCGTGGCCCAGCACGCGCGCACGAAATTTGCACTACAGGGGGCGCACGCCGCGGTCGCGTGCCGGGACTGCCACGGCCGCACACCGCCCGGAACTGCGGCACAGATCGCCGCGCTGGTCGGCACCGCGAAAGTGTGGTTCCACCCGGCACACGACCGCTGCGTGGAGTGTCACGTTGATCCGCACGGGGGGCGTTTCTCCCCGCGCGGTGAACGGGCACGCAGTGAAGACTGTCTGGCGTGTCACACCATGGATGGGTTCCGTCCTTCCACCATGGACGCCGGAGCACACGACCAGGCTCGCTTCAAGCTGACGGGGGCACACCGCGCCATCCCGTGCTTCGCGTGCCACAAGGAACTGACCACCGAGGCGCGCACGGCGAAGGCGGCCGGTGGAAAGAACCGCCCGCTGCCGTTCACAATCGCCGGCCAGGCCTGCCGGGATTGTCACGCCAGCCCGCATGGGACACAATTTGACACGCGCAAGGGTGGTGGCGCGTGCGAGAGTTGCCACGATACGGACTCCTTCAAGCCCGCGAGCCGCTTCGATCACTCGAAGATGGCCAGCTTCGCCCTCGAAGGCGCGCACGCAAAAGTGGCGTGTGAGAAGTGTCACCCCGTGGCAACGGCGAATGGCAAGCGGATCGTGATCTACCGGCCCACACCGTCCAAGTGCGTGGACTGCCACGCGGGTGACGGTGTGCTCAAGGGGTGAGCGATATGAGAACACGCACGCACGGTATTATGGTGGCTGTCTGGGTGACGGCGCTTGTGGGCGCAACCGTCGCGCGCGCGGACAATCCCGCCATTACCAATCCCCATGGCGACTACAAGGAAGACTGCTCGCTGTGCCACAGCCCGAAAGCGTGGAAGCCGGTCCGCATCAGCAAGAAATTCGATCACAGCCGCTTCCTGCCGCTGGCGGGCGCGCACGCCTCCGTCAATTGTACGGGGTGCCACAAGACGCTCGACTTTGCCATGGCGCCCACCGCGTGCGTGGATTGCCATTCCGATGTGCACAACGGCGAACTGGGTACGGACTGTTCCCGCTGCCATGGCACGCGCAGCTTCGTGGACCGCAACGATCACATCCGGTTGCACCGCGCGACGCGTTTCCCGCTGGAAGGAGCGCACGTCACGCTGGACTGCGAGATGTGCCACCAGCTGGCATCGCCCGATGCGTACACCTACGTGAATACGCCCACGGAGTGTTCGTCGTGCCACATGAAGGATTACGACAACACCACCAGCCCGAATCACCAGACGTCGGGATTTCCCACCGACTGCACGGAGTGTCACGACCAGGTGTCGTGGACGCGCGCGAGCTTCGACCATGCCAGCACGGGCTTCCCGCTGACGAACGGGCACGCAGGCCTCTCCTGCGACCGGTGCCACGTGGGTGGCGTGTACACGGGACTCTCGAGCGCGTGCGTGTCGTGCCACCAGAATGACTACGATCAGACCAACGACCCGCCGCACCAGGCGTCCGGGTTTTCGACGAATTGTGTCCAGTGCCACAACACCAGGCGCTGGGACGACGCCTCGTTCAATCACAGCGCCACCGCGTTCCCGCTGACGGGGGCGCACCTGACCGCCGCGTGCAATTCCTGCCACGGCGGCGGCGTATACGCGGGGCTGGCGACGGCGTGTGTGTCGTGCCACCAGACGGACTACAACAACACCAGTGATCCGCCGCACCAGGCATCCGGATTTGCCACCACGTGCGAGCAGTGCCACAACACCACGCGCTGGCAGGATGCGACCTTCGATCACAACGCCACTGCCTTCCCGCTGACGGGGGCGCACCTGACGACGTCCTGCAATTCCTGTCACGGCGGCGGCGTGTACGCGGGGCTTTCGACGGCGTGCGTGTCGTGCCATCAGTCGGACTACGACGGCACCACCGATCCCAATCACGCGGCCGCGAACTTCTCGACCACGTGCACGCAGTGCCACAACACCACCACGTGGTCGGGCGCCACTTTCACGCATGCCGATTTCCCGATCTACAGCGGTACCCACGCGGGCCGCTGGACGTCGTGCGCGCAGTGCCATACGAATCCGGCCAGCTACGCCGACTTCGATTGCCTGACGTGCCACCCGCACGACGACAAGACCCAGACCGACAGCAATCATACCGGCATGTCCGACTACCAGTACAACTCGGACGCCTGCTACCGCTGTCACCCCAACGGGAGAGCCGGATGATCCGCGCCCTGGTGTGCGTGCTGTGTCTGCTGTTCGCGGCCGTTTCCGCGCAGGCGCAGACGCCGGCTCATGCCATCACCTATCTGACCAGCACCACCGCCTACATCGACGCCGGCATCGAAGAGGGATTTCATTCCGGTGACCGGGTGGAAGTGGTGCGCGCGGGTGCGGTGATTGCGGTGTTGCGCGTGACCGACGTGGCGGCGCATCGCGCGGCGTGCGCCATCGAATCGAATACCGGTACGCTTGTGGTTGGCGACAGCATTCGCCGGGCCGCTGCGCAGCCGGATGTGCAGGCGTCGCCCGCCGTGTCCGCGCCGGCTGAAGCGGGGGCTCCGGAACCCGCGGCCCCCGAAGCGGTGGTTCGCAGCAACGGAGAATCGTGGGCGCGGCGCAACGGATTGCGCGGGCGCATCGGCGTGCGCTACCTGGGCGTGTATGACCAGAGCGGCTTCGGCGGCGACGTAAAGGAGCCTTCGGCCGATGTGCGTCTCGACGGCAGCCGCGTCGCCGGTTCCGCCTTCGATCTTCAGGTGGACATGCGCGCGCGTCACACTGTGCAAACCGTGGCCGATGGCCGCGAATTCAACGACGGGCAGACGCGTGTGTACCGGCTCAACACCCGCTGGCGCTCCACCACCGATCATTACCACCTCACGCTGGGACGGCAGTTCTCCTCGGCACTGGCAAGCATCAGCACCTTCGATGGCGCCGAGTTTTCCCGTGAAGATGTGCACTGGAGTCTGGGCGCATTCGGCGGCACACAGCCCGCGCCCATCGATTACGGCTTTTCGACGGACATCGCCGAATACGGCGCGTATCTGCGCCTGCGCACGGAGCCCGGCGCCGGCACGCGCTATGAGTGGGTCACCGCGGCCATCGGCTCGTACCAGAACGGCCACATCAACCGCGAGTATGTCGCGCTTCTCGGGCGCATCATGTCGCAGCGTTTTTCGCTCATGCTGCAGCAAGACGTGGATGTGAACCGCGGATGGAAGCGCGACATGGGCGAGAGCGCGGTGACACTCACCAATACCTTTGCGAGTGCGCGCTACCGCGTGACGCGCGCGGTGGACGTCGATGCGGGCTATGACAACCGTCGCAACATCCGCCTGTACCGGAATTTCGTGAGCCCGGAGACGCAGTTCGACGACACCTACCGCCAGGGTGTGTGGGGTGGCGTGAACGTGGGCTTTGCGCGGCGCTATCGCGTCGGCTTCTCGACGCGCACCAGCATGGGGGGCGCATCCGGTGATGCCAACTCATACACGGCGACGGCCGCGATCAACCGCATCACCCGAGCCGCGTTCGATCTCCGCCTGCGTTCCACGCGCTATACCAACGAGACCACCGATGGCTGGATGCACACGGCCACCGCGGGGTATTCGTTCAATGCGCGCTGGATGATGGACGTGTACGGCGGAGTGCGCAACGAACACAGCAAGTTGTTCGCGACGGCGGATTCGAACACCAAGTGGGTCGGCACCGACATGGACATCGACCTGGGGAACAGCCTCTACTGGAATCTCTCCGGCGAGCGCAATTCGAACAACGTTGCCGGCTACGATCAGTTCTACTCCGGCGTGAGCTGGCGCTTCTAGCCGTTCTATCCTCATCTTCGGCCCGCATGCTCGCGGGTCCTGTCACCGTCCACCCCGGAACAACTTCGCTTCGCTCGTTGCCGGGACTCCGTCCGGCGCCACCCGCTCGCACGCTTGAACCAGCACAAACGGGAACGACCGTAGCCAACTCGTCAGGGCGGCGCTGCCACGATGTGTCCCGTTGGCCCCGCGACCGCTCAGTCGGCTTCCTGGCTCCGCCCGCCATTCGCTGGTAGCGGGCTCGCCAGGCGATCCTCCTTCGCTCCTTCGCAAGGGGCCAGCCGTGACACATCGGTCGCGCGCCGCCCTTGAATGTGCGAACGGATGACCGGTGACAGGACGTGCGAGCCGGCCGAGTCCGGACGATGTGTACTAGCGGGGGGGGTGGGAGCGGTACATGGCGTCGATGCGGTCGCGGTAGCGTTCCTCGACCACCTTGCGCCGCACCTTGAGGGTCGGCGTGAGATCGCCGCTGGCCGTGGTCAGTTCGCCGGGCAGCAGCGTGAACGCCTTGATGCGCTGGTACTGCGCGAGCTCCGCGTTGGCCTGATCCACAATGCCCTGATACAGAGTGACGACGTGGGGCGACGCGATCAGCGCCTCGCGGTCGTCGACGGCGAGGCCGGCGCTGGTGGCCCACGCATCCAGGCGCGGGAAGTTGGGCACGATCAGGAGCGTAATGTAGGGCCTGCCGTTACCCACCATCACTGCTTCCGCGATGAAGAGGTTGTTCTTGAGACGATTTTCGATCGGTTGCGGCGCCACCTTCTTGCCACCCGCGGTAGCGATGAGATCCTTCTTGCGATCGGTAATGATCAGGAATCCGTCGCGGTCGATGGTCCCGATGTCGCCGGTGTAGAACCAGCCGTCCCGGAGTACTGCGGCGGTGTCGTCCGCCTTCTTGAGGTACCCCTGCATGATGTTTTCGCCGCGCACCACGATCTCACCGTCGTCGGCAATACGCACTTCTTCACCCTTGAGCGGGCGTCCCACCGTACCGAAGCGCATGTGCTCGAACGTATTCACCGACACCACCGGGGATGTTTCGGTGAGTCCGTAACCTTCCAGAATCGGAAGCCCGGCTGCGTGGAAGAATTCGATGATGTGCCGGGCCAGCGGTGCGCTGCCCGACACGAAGAAACGGATCCGTCCACCCACACGATCACGCACCTTGCCGAACACCAGCGCCAGCGCGATGCGGTGCTGCAGACGCAGCAACGGGCTGAAGCGGCGGGCGAACCTGGCGTTGACGGCTGCCGTGCCCACGCGCACGCCCCAGCCGAACAATCCGCGCCGGACTTTCGAACTTCCCTCCACCGCGTGTTGCACGGCGGCGTAGAATTTCTCGTAGATGCGCGGTACGAAGCACACCACGGTGGGGCGGATTTCCTTGAGATTGGTCATCGCGGTCTCGATGGATTCCGCGTACGCGATCTGCACACCCGCGGTCATCATGGTGTAGAAACCGGCCGTGCGTTCGAACACATGGCACAGCGGGAGCACCGACAGATACACGTCGCCGGGGCCGATTTGGAACGCATCCAGGCACATGCGTACGTTGCTGGTGAAGTTGCGGTGCGTGAGAATGACGCCCTTGGGTTCGCCGGTGGTTCCCGACGTATACACAATGCTCGCCCAGTCGCCGGGTGACGTCTCTCCCGCCATGTCGGCCGCCGACGGCGCGCCGTCCAGCGCGCGCCCGCGCGCCACGAAGGAGGCAAACGACTCCACTCCCTCGCCGGCTGCGTCGGCGTCGAACGCGATCACGTGTTCCAGCAGGGGGAGCCGTGGACGCAGCTCCGCGATCTTCGCCGCCTGCACCTTCGTGGATACGAAGATGGCGCGCACGTCGGCGTCGCGGAGAATGTATTCCACCTGGTGGGGAATCAACGTCGGGTAGATGGGAACCGTCACGCCGCCGGCGAAGAGAATTCCGAGATCGGTGGCGACCCATTCCAGCCGGTTTTCCGACAGCAGCGCCACGCGATCGGTCTTGGCGATCTTCAAGTCCTTCAGCGCCGCCGCGAGCGCGTGTACTTCGTCGAGCATCTCGCGGTGCGAAACGTCCACCCACGCGCCGTCCACTTTGTGCCGGAAGGCATCGTGCCGGTCGTATTGTTCCACACAGGCCAGAAACTGGCGGGGGATGGCGTCGCGGAATTCCATGGTCGGGACCATAGCATGCAGCTTCCGTGCCGCCCATAAAAACGGGTTTGAAAATGCTCCGGGCTGCGCTAGAGTACGGGCGACCAGTCCTCGGGCCCGTCAACCGGCGGGCTCCGGAAACCAACGCATTGACACGACCCGGAGGTACCCAGGTGCACGGTGCCGATTTCATCAAGCGGCTCGACGAGACAATTGCCCGCCACGCGCTTCTTTCGCATCCCTTCTATCAGGCATGGAATGAGGGCGCGCTTTCCGCGGACACGCTCCGCGAGTACATCAAGCAATACTATGCACACGTCCGCGTGTTTCCGCGCTACGTCAGCGCCGCGCACGCCGCGTGCGACGACATCCGCGTGCGCCAGTTGCTGCTCGAAAACCTGATCGACGAGGATCAGGGAGAGGGCAACCATCCCGAGTTGTGGATGCGCTTCGCGGACGGTATGGGAGTGGCGCGCGACGACGTGCGCGGGGCGGCTCTGCTGGACAAGACCCGGGAATCCGTGAGCACCATGGTGCACCTGACGCGCAGCGAGGATTTCCGCGACGGTCTGGCCGCGTTGTACGCCTACGAATCCCAGGTCCCCATGGTCGCAAAGACCAAGCGCGAGGGCCTGGCGAAGTTCTATCAGCTCGATGACGCGCGCTCGGTGGAGTTCTTCACCGTGCACGAAGCGGCGGACATCGAGCACAGCCGCGTGGAGCGGGAACTGCTGGCGGCCCACTGTGACACCGAGGAGCAGCAGGACCGCGCGCTGGCGGTGGCCGACAGGGCCGCGCGTGCGCTGTGGCAGTTCCTGGACGGCGTTTACGACGCGTACTGCCAGGGCGCGATGGAGTCGAAGTAGCCTCTCTCGCGGGGCCCGGAGGGTCCCTGAGGCATCGGAGGAGCTCGTGGCACGACATATCGGTATCGTTGCATGCAGCGCCGAGGGCGCGGCCCTGTGTTACACCACCGTCTGTACGGAAGCACCCGAACTGATGGGAAAGAAGCATGCTCACCCCGAGGTGAGCATGCACACGCATCCCTTCAGTGACTACGTGCGGCTGATCGAGTCGGGGAACTGGGACGGGGTGGCGGCGCTCATGCTTTCGTCGGAAGAAAAGCTGGCGAAGGCGGGTGCCGAACTCATCATCTGCCCGGACAACACCATCCACCATGTGTTCGACCAGGTGGCGAAGCAGGCGCGCCTGCCATGGCTGCACATCGCCGAGGAAGTGGCGAAGGAAGCCGGCCGCCGCGGTTACAAGAAGGTCGGGCTCATCGGCACCGCGTCCACCATGGAAAGCTCCTTCTACCGGGAGAAGCTCGCGAAGTACAAGGTCGAGCTGGTGCTGCCGGCCGACAAGGATCGCAAGCTCATCAACCGGATCATCTTCGACGAGCTGGTGGCGGCGCTGTTCACGGCTGAGTCGCGCGCGTATTTTACGGGACTCATCTCCGAGATGCGCGGGCAGGGTTGTGAAGCGGTGGTGCTGGGGTGCACCGAGGTGCCGCTGATCATCACCGAAGAGAATTCGCCGCTGCCGGTGCTGGATTCAACGCGCCTGCTGGCGCGGGCCGCCCTGCAGGCGTCTTTGAAGTAACCCGTCGACCGAATCCATGCATGAGAAAGCCACGGCGCGAAATCGCCGTGGCTTTTTCGTTTGGGATGGGAATAGTATGGCCGCATGCGCGCGTGGAACGTTCATCTTCTGCTTGTCGTTGCGATCGCAGTCGCCGCATCCATCGCTCCCGCCACGTTCGGCGCGGACACACCCGATCCGCTCGCGCCCGTCGCTCCGCTCGAAGGCGGAACATGGACGGGAGAGGGCGCATGGCCTGACGGATCACCGCTGAAGGTCGAAGTCCACTACTTCTGGGGGCCGACAAAGCACGTTCTGCATTTCGATACCTACGATCTCTCCGGCGATACGCGGCAATTGATCTACGAAGGCATCATCTTCTACGACCCGTCCAATGCGAAACTCATGGAGTACAACTTCAAACCGTCCGGCGATGTCGACAGGTTCGAACTCATCAACGCGAATCAGAAGGGGTTCGAAATGCTGGGCAACCTCACGCGCTCCGCGGTGCACTACGTGGGACCGGACGAGTTCGAATGGAAGTTGCACGTGCAAAAGGACGGGAAGTGGAACCAGATCCTCGACGCCCGCTACCACCGAACCCGCTGAGACGCCGCGCCCCCCCGGATAACGCTGGGTAATGATATACAGTTGTGTTGAATATTGTTCTATTTCTCCCTGCCCCCGTGGCTGGAGAGAGAGGCTGCTGCTAAGATTAAGTTATTTATATATAACAACTTAAGTGCCATACTGAACCCGGTGCCGGGTCTGGTACCCTACTTGCGGTCCGCGGATACCATGCGCAGGAGTCTGCAGATCCATCGATGCGTCACCCGGCGCGAATCCACCTGGAGGGACCCCAACATGTTTCCCAGCAGACTGCGACTTTCCCGCGCCGGGACACTCTGCGCCATGATCGCCGGACTCGCTCTCGCCGTTCCGGCGTTCGCGCAGGAGCCCTCTGCGCCGGTCCTCGACGGAACCGTTGAAAGCTTCGTGAACGCGGCCATCGCCGCCAGTCCCATGCTGGCCGCCGCACGTTACCGGGCCGACGCCACGCGCTCGGCCGCGGGCACGCGCGGCGCGCTCCCCGATCCCATGCTGGGATTCGGCTACTTCATCTCGACACCCGAGACGCGCGTCGGCCCGCAGCAGTCCATGTGGATGCTGAACCAGCGCCTGCCGTTCTTCGGCACGCTTTCACTGGAACGCAAAGTCGCCACACGCACGGCGGACATCGCCGACCGCAGCTACGATCGCCAGCTCATCGAGCTGCGTTACGACGTGCAGCGCGCGTTCTACGAGTACTACGCGGCCGTAAAAACCCGCGAAGTGCTGGGCGAGGAGCGCGATCTGTTGACGCGCATGGAGGCGGTCGCACAGATCCGTTACGGATCGGGGCTGGTGAGCCAGCAGGACGCACTGAAGGCGGAACTCTCCCTCTCGCAGGTCGAGGATGACATCCAGGTGACCGAACGTCGGCGCATCGATGCGGCGTCGCAACTGAACACGCTGCTCAACCGCCCGCTCACGGCCGATCTCCCCGCGCCGGTGGGCGCCGACAGTCTTCTCACCGCGCCGCCGGCGGACACGCTGGTGGCGATCGCGCTCGAGCGCCGCCCGGAGATTCAAAGCACGCAGATCGAAATCGATCGCGCCAACGATTCGCGTTCGCTGGCCCGGCGCAGCTACTTTCCCGACCTGACGCTGGGCGCGCAATACGTGCAGGTGGGCGAAGCGGTCATGCCGAACGTGGCTGACAGCGGGAAGGATATCTGGCAGGTCAACGCAACCATCAATATTCCGCTCTGGATCGGCAAACGCACCGCGGCCGTCGACCAGGCCGAGGCCGACGCGGCGCGCGCGCGCAGCGAGAAGATGTCGTGGGACGTGCGCATCCGCAATGAGGTGCAGGATGCCGGCAAGCGCGTGGCCATTGCGCGCGATCGCGTGCTGCTCTACCGCAACAGCATCATCCCCCAGGCCGAGCAGACCTTCCAGGCATCCGAAGCCGACTACCAGACGGCCAAAGCCGATTTTCTGACGTATCTGGACAGCGAGCGCATGCTGCTGTCGGTGCGGCGCAAGTATTTCGATGTCGTCTCGGATTACGGCGCACAGCGCGCCATGCTGGAGCGCGCCGTGGGTGTGCCGCTGGAGACGATCGAGTAAAGCAGGGTTCGCACGCCGGGCGGACCACCGAAAGGTTGAGATAAGCATGACAGGCGTCAAATCATCCCGATGGATTCCCTGGGCCGCCCTGGTAGTGGTGGCGGCGACCGTGATGGCAGTGCCGGCAACCCGCCACGCGCTGTTCGGCTTCTTTGGGCTGACCAAAACCGTATCGGAGGCCGACGTCTACTACACGTGCCCGATGCATCCGCAGATCCAGCTGCCGCAACCCGGGGAATGCCCGATCTGCGGCATGACGCTGGTGATGAAGAAGCGCGGCGAAGAGCAGCAGACGGGAGTCATCAATGTCACGCCGCAGCAGGTTCAGCTCACGGGTGTGACGGTGGCGCCGGTGGAACGGAGGGATCTGGCGCGCTCGATCGACGCCTACGGCAACGTGGACTACGATGAAACCCGCCTGGGCGTGGTGTCAGCCTGGGTCGGCGGGCGCATCGACAAACTCTTCGTCGATTTCACCGGGACCACCGTGCAGAAAGGGCACGCGCTGGTGTCGCTCTACAGCCCGCAGCTCATCTCCAGCGAGAACGAATATCTCCTCGCCATCACGAATCTGCAAAAAGCGCAGCAGGGAGGAAATCCGCAGGCGACCAAGTCTGCATCCGGGCTGGTGGAATCGTCCCGCCAGCGCCTGCTGCGCTGGGGCCTCACCGAAGCACAGCTCGACCACATTGCCCAGACCCGGCAGGTGGAGGATCACATCACCATCAATGCGCCGCTGGGCGGGACCGTCACCGAGAAGAACGCTTACGAAGGGATGTACGTGAAAGAGGGCGACATCCTGTTTCGCATCGCCGATCTCTCGGTGGTCTGGCTGTACGCGGAGGTCTACGAGGACGACATCCCCTTCCTGTATCAGGATCGCCCCGGTGACTACTGGACGTGTCCCATGCACGCCGACGTGCACAAGGACAAACCGGGCTCGTGCCCGATCTGCGGCATGGAACTCATCCGCACCAACGACAGCATCGACGTCATGATCACGGCGCGCGCCCTGCCCGGAGAAACCTTCCGGGGGACCATCGGCTTCACCGACCCGTTTCTGGATCCGACGACGCGGACGGTGCGCGTGCGCGTCAACATTCGCAACCCGGACCAGCGGCTCAAACCCAACATGTACGCGCGTGCGCGTATCCGGCTGCCGCAACCCGGCGTGCTGGCCATCCCCGAAAACGCGGTGCTGCAGTCGGGCACGCGTCAGATTGCGCTGGTCGAGGAGGCACCGGGCCGCTTCCGACCGCAACCCATCCGCCTGGGCCGCATGTGGCTGGACGATCCCGCGCGCAGCGACGAAGAGCGCAAACATCTGGTGTTCGAAGACACCGCGCTGCGTTACCACGAGGTGCTGGCGGGTCTGAAAGCGGGCGAGCGCGTGGTCACATCGGGCAACTTCCTGCTCGGTTCGGAGAGCCAGTTGCAGGGTGCGCTCACCAACATGCTGGCGCAAACGCCGGACTCGACCGCCACCGCCTACACATTCGCGGAGGAACCGCAGTTTGCGGACATGCTCACCGCGTACTTCGCGATCCAGCAGGAACTCGCGAAAGATTCCATCGCGGGCGTGGCCGCGCAGGGACAGCGTCTGGCCGGGCTGGCCAGGAGCGACGCCATCAAGAAAGCCGCCGGTCCGCTGGAGCACGCGTCGCACACCAACGACATTGCCGCCACGCGCAACGACTTTCACGCGCTGAGCGACGTGATGATTGCGTATGTAGCGCAGCACCACGGCACCATGAAAGCGCCGCCGCTGCGGGTTTACTGCCCGATGGCGGATGCCTCCTGGCTTCAGGAGGGATCTCAGATCGTGAACCCGTACATGGGAAGCAAGATGCTCCGGTGTGGCTCGTTCCAGACGTGGGACGACGCCGGAGCCGCCGGTAACGCGCCATGACAACACCATCCGATCAGTTCGACCCCACCCGCTCCGTCGCCGCGCGCATCATCTCGTGGTGCGTCGACAACCGATTCATCGTGATCATTGTCACTCTGTTCGTGACGCTCGGCGGGATCCTCGCCATGACGCGGACACCGCTCGACGCCATCCCCGACCTCAGCGACGTGCAGGTGATCATCTACAGCAAGTGGCAGGGACGCGACCCGCAGACCATCGAAGACCAGGTGACGTACCCGCTCACCACCGCCATGCTCTCGGTTCCGAAAGTAAAGGTGGTGCGCGGCTACTCCTTCTTCGGCTTCTCGCTGGTGTACGTCATCTTCCAGGACCGGACCGACCTCTACTGGGCGCGCAGCCGTGTGCTGGAATACCTGAGTCAGGCGCAGGAACGCATTCCCGAGGGGGTGACGACCACCCTGGGACCGGACGCAACCGGTGTGGGGTGGGTGTACGAGTACACGCTCGAAGACCAGAGCAACCGCTACAACCTGGGTGACCTGCGCGCCATCCAGGACTGGTACGTGCGCTACCAGCTTGCCAGCGTGCCGGGTGTGGCCGAAGTGGCGAGCATCGGCGGCTTCGTGCGCCAGTACCAGATCACGGTGGATCCCACGCTGCTCCAGGCCTATGACATTCCGCTCAAGCGCGTGGTGGAAGCGGTCAAACGCAGCAACAACGATGTCGGCGGCCGGCTGCTGGAGATGTCGGAGACCGAGTACATGGTGCGCGGCCGCGGCTACATCGGCGAGATCGGCGACATCGAGAAGATCGCACTGGCGGTCGACAAGGACGGCACGCCCGTGCTCCTGAAGGACGTCGCCACCGTGCAGGTGGGACCGGACATCCGCCGCGGCATCGCCGAGAAGAACGGGACCGGGGAGGCCGTGGGCGGAATCGTGGTCATGCGTTCGGGTGAGAATGCACTCAAGGTCATCCACGACGTCAAAAACAAGATCAATGAAATCTCGTCGGGTCTGCCACCCGGCGTCACCATTCACACCGCCTATGACCGCAGCCACCTCATTGTCCGGTCGATTCACACGCTGCGCCACGAACTGATTCAGCAGATGTTGATCGTGGCGCTGGTGTGCGTGATCTTCCTGTGGCACGCGCGCAGCGCGCTGGTGGCGGCCTTCTCACTGCCTCTGGGCATTCTCATTTCGTTCATCGTGATGAGAATCATCGGGATCAACGCCAACATCATGTCGCTGGGAGGAATCGCCATTGCCATCGGCGCCATGGTCGACGCCGCCGTGGTGCTGGTGGAGAACGCGCACAAACATCTCGAACGCGGACACAACCCGCAGGGTGCCGAGCGCTGGCAGATGATCAAGCTGGCCTCCATGGAAGTCGGACCGTCGCTGTTCTTCTCGCTCCTGATCATCACGGCGTCGTTCCTGCCCGTGTTCGCGCTCGAACAGCAGGCGGGACGCCTGTTCAAGCCGCTGGCCTACACCAAGACGTTCGCCATGGCAGGGGCGGCCGTTATCGCGATCACCATCACGCCCATCCTCATGGGCTATTTCATCCGCGGCAAGATTCACGCGGAGAACGAACTGGCGGTCAGCCGGTTCCTGGTGCACACCTACACCCCGGTGATCCGCTGGGCGCTGCGCCACAAGACGCTGATTGTCACGCTGTGCGTGGCCATGCTGGCGCTCACCTGGTTTCCGTACCAGAAGCTCGGTTCCGAGTTCATGCCGCCGCTGAACGAAGGCGACATTCTCTACATGCCGACATCGATCCCCGGTATTTCCGAGACCGAGGCGAAGCGGGTCCTGCAGACGCAGGACAAGCTCTTCATGACCTTTCCTGAGGTCAAAGTGGCCTTCGGCAAGATCGGCCGCGCCGACACCGCGACCGACCCCGCGCCGCTGACGATGGTGGAAACCACGGTCAGTCTCAAAGATCGCGAGGACTGGCCGAAACGATGGATCCAGGAGGGATTCATCCGCTCGCAGGCGGACCACGTTCTGCGCGAACTCGGGCGCCGCGGCGTGCTGAATTCCGACAAGCCATTCGACCGCAAGCAGGCATCGAGCGAGCTCGAGAACATGGTGCGCCGCTCGGTGCAGGACCGGGTGCGCATGATGTACGCGCAGGGCAAAGAGCGCGCGGCGGTCGAGAACGCCGCCGTCGACGCGGTACACGACGAACTCGCGACGCGCATCCAGGAACGTCTGCTGACGAACGGGGAAGTGGCACCCGCGCACGTGAACGACCTGGCGGACCAGGTGCACGCCGCCGTCGCGAAGGCGTGTCGATTCCGCTCGGTTCCCATGCACAGGCTCAGCATGGAAGAGCTCATGTACGAGGACATGGACAAGGAATTTCAGTTCGTGGGTCTGACCAACGCGTGGACGATGCCCATCAAGACCCGCATCGATATGCTGGCGACCGGCATCAAGACGCCGATCGGTATCAAGGTATTCGTCGACGATCTGGCCACCC
>OBLQ010000072.1_pt1 | contig 31266 bp, 34 predicted proteins | sample 1519881 | NCBI WGS metagenome assembly OBLQ01 (sample SAMN01911456, study PRJEB22533) | soil metagenome | biome: Soil | place: Malaysia | collected 2012-04-30 | depth DG_metagenome m | reverse complement strand
GCGACTACCGCGATCTCTGCGGGGGATCCCGGGCCCGGGCGCTCGCTGCGTTCGCCACCACCGGTGCGGCGGCGCTCGGCGCGCTCGTCGCTGATCCTGGCCTCGATCTCCTTCAGTGAAGAGGACGGCGCACGCTGGGCGGCAATCTGCGCCGGCGTCAGTTTGCGACGGATCGTGGTACGCGGCCCGTGCGACTGCGGTGCCTGTTGGCCCTGACTCTGGCCCTGGCCGCCACCATGAGCGCCTCTTGTCGGGCCAGAGGCCGGGCGGCCTTCCGGACGGCGCTCCGGGCGACGTTCGCCGCCGAATCCTTCGCGGCGCGGAGCATGCTCACGAACCTGGGGTTCCTGCGCGGCAGCCTGTTTTTTCTGTTCGACGGCCTGTGCGGCGCGCTGGGCCGGCGAAACGGCCGGAGCTGCGGGTGCGGCAGCCGGAGTGGCCGGAGCTGCGGGTGCGGCAGCCGGAGTGGTCGCAGCTGCGACAGGTTCCGGAGCTGTCGGTTCGGCAGTCGGAGCCGGACGGCTACCTGGCGTCACCACACGGCGACGGCGGACTGCCACTTCGACGGTGCGACCGCGTCCCTCGACGGTGCTGCCATGGCCTTGCCCTGCGGCGATCGGCCGGTTCAGCGTCAATGTCTTACCCGACGAAGCGCCGGCAGCCGGTTTGTTCGCCGGCTTCAGTGCAGCCCGAATCTTGCCCTGTTCCTCCACTGTCAGCGTGGCCGTGGGTCCGCTGACTGCAATATTGCAGCGGACGGCCGCGCGCTGGATTTCAGCCGGGTCAACATTCAGTTCTTTCGCCAAGTCGAGGATTCGCTTCGCCATATTCTTATCTTACCCCGATTCCCTTCAAACGCCCATACCAGGCGCAATATCGTTCTAGTTTCTCAGTCGTCGCCGAACCTTCCAGCCCGACAACCGCCACCTGCTCGCGATGCAGCGCACCACCCAGCCAGTCGACGGAAAGCACATTGGCCAGCATAGTCGGCTGGCCTGCCGCCTGCCGCTTGCCTGCGGCATCGCGGATCTGCCGCTGTAGCGCCTCGCCGGCATCTTCAGCCAGCAAAATCAACAGTGGCGCATTATTCCACATCCGGTGCATCACCGCATCCCTGCCGACCGCCGCCCGCATGCGCTGCCGTTCGATCATGCCCTGCATCTGTTGCGACAGCAGCGACAACAATCGTTCGCGCAACGACTCCCAGCGGATGACAGCCTGCGGGAAGTCCTTGCGCAGCGCCTGCAACCGCTTGTCGTTCGTCTGCTTCAGACAATCGTCGCCGAGGCAATGGTAGACCCCTCGCCCCGGAGCTTTCTGCAGCAGATCAGGCCAGACCTCGCCTGCCGCATCCACCACCAGCCGCAGCATCAGCTGTTTCGGCAGTGACTGCCGGCAGATCAGGCAGCGCCGCAGCGGCTCCCTGCCTGCCTCGGCATGCTCACTCGTCAAACCAGCCACACGCCTCGCGCGCTGCCAGAATCAGCGCCTCGGCCTGCTCGCGGCCCAGCCCCTCGATGTCCTCGATCTCGTCGACCGCGGCATCCGCCAGAGCTTCGGCTGTCACCATGTCGCGTGCCGCCAGCTGTTCGGCGATTTCGCGCGTCATACCCTTGATGTCGAGCAGGGATACGGCATTTTCCTCGCTCTCGCCCTGCGCCAGCGCACGGTCCAGCAACACGTTGCGGGCCCGCTTCTGCAGTTCCTGCGCGATACCTTCGTCGAGCCCCTCGATGGAGGTGATCTCCTCCAGCGCGCAGTAGGCCAGGTCCTCCAGGCCGATAAAGCCCTCGTTGACCAGCAGATTGGCAAAATCCTCGTCGATATCGAGACCGTCGATGAAAGCCTGACGCGCCTTGCCGATCTCCTCCTGGCGACGCTCGCGCTCTTCGCCGGTGCTCATGATCTCGATGTTCCAGCCGGAGAGTTCGGAAGCCAGACGCACGTTCTGGCCGCGGCGGCCGATGGCGATGGCGAGATTCTCCTCGTTGGCCGCCACCTCGATCGTGTTGCGCGCCTCGTCGACCAGCACGCGCTCGATCTCGGCCGGTGCCAGTGCATTGACCACGAAGGTAGCCGGATCATCGGTCCACTCGATAATGTCGATTTTTTCGCCGTGCAGCTCGTTGACCACTGCCTGCACGCGCGCGCCGCGCATGCCGACGCAGGCGCCGACCGGATCAACGGCCGGATCCGTGGAGATCACAGCGATCTTGGAGCGCGAACCCGGATCGCGGGCGATCGCCTGGATCGCGACGATACCGTCCTGAATCTCCGGCACTTCCTGCTCGAACAGCTTCAGCACCATGCCGGCATCAGCACGCGACAGGAACACCAGCGGACCCTTCGGCTGGTTGCGCACTTCGCGCAGGTAGGCGCGAACACGATCGCCCTGGCGGAAGGTCTCGCGCGGCAGCAGATCCTCGCGGTACATCACCGCCTCGCCACGGCCGAGGTCGACATACACATTGCCGCGCTCCACACGCTTGACGATACCGGTGATCAGCTCGCCGACGCGCGGCTCGTACTCGGCGACCACGCGCTCGCGCTCGGCCTCACGGATCTTCTGGTTGATCACCTGCTTGGCGGTCTGGGCGGCAATGCGGCCCAGTTCGATCGGTGGCAGCGACTCCTGGAATTCGGTGCCGATCTCGGCATTGGCATCAAGCTTCTTGCCCTCTTCCAGGGTCAGCTCGTTGAGCTCGTCCTCGACCTCCTCGACCACCGTACGCACATGAAACAGCTTCATCTCGCCGGTCTGACGGTTCATTTCGGCTTCCACATGCTTGCCCGCATAGGTCCGGCGAGCCGCCGTCTTGATCGCCTGTTCCATTGCTTCAATCACCAGTTCGCGATCGACGGACTTTTCCCGCGCCACCGCGTCAGCTACCTGCAACAACTGTACGTTCATACGCTTTCACTCTCTCGCATGCGTTATTATTTCTTCTTCTTTCCGGAAACAGCCTTCCAGTTGATGGCACGCGTCACCTTGGCAACCTCAGCCATGGCAAACGTATGCTCGCCATCTGCGTCCTGCAGGCGAAAACCGCCCTCGACCGGCCCCAGGTTGGTGCCTTCGAGACTGTCGCCGTCCGGGAACATCACCTTCACCCATTCACCTTCGTAACGGGCGAAATCAGCCGCCGTCGTCAACGGCCAGCTCAGCCCCGGCGAACTGATCTCCAGGCGATACTGGCCGGCGATCAGGTCCTCGGCATCGAGCTGCAACGACAGCCCGCGACTGATCCGTTCCAGCGTGTCGGAGTCGACACCGCCGCGCTTGTCGATCACCACGCGCAGCATCTGGCTGTGGCCACCGCTGCCGAGATTGACCTGCAGCACCTCCACACCAAGCTCACGTGCAATAGGCTCGACCAGCGAGCGGATCCGCGCTTCCATTTGGGTTCAACTACCCCCAGAAAAACAAAAAAGCGAGCCGCGGCTCACTTTTCAACGCAGCGAATCATAGGCCCCGCAGGGGGAAAAGCAAGTGACCTTGTCGTGACAAACAGGCCGGAGAATCAATCACCTTTGTCTGGCAAGCCAACGTCTTCCGATGCCTGCAGTGGGCGACCGATACGGAAGGCTGACAGCTCCATCTTCGGCACCTCGCCAAGCATCCAGCCGCTCATCAGCTCGGCGGTGATCGGCGCCAGCGCCACGCCGTTACGGTAATGGCCGCTCGCCACCCACAGGCCCGGTTTGCCGGGAACCGGCCCGAGATACGGCAGTCCGTCGGGACTGCCCGGCCGAAAGCCCATCCACTGCCGCTCGATTTCGGCTTGTTGCAAGGCAGGCACGATGCGGTAAGCAGCCGCCAGCAGCGAATCCACCACCGCATCCGTCGTGCCGCGGGCAAAACCGACCCGCTCCATGCTGGCACCGACCAGCACGCGTCCGTCGGTACGCGGCACGAAATAGGCGTCATCGTGCTTGATGATATGGCGGACGGTCCCGGGCATGGTTTTCAGCAGCACGATCTGCCCCTTCACCGGCTCGACAGGCAGCTTCAGCCCGAACTGTCCGGCCAGTTCGCCGCTCCAGCTGCCAGCCGCCAGCAACACCTGCTCGGCCTGCAGCCTTCCGCCGCCCGCCAGCAACACACCGCAGACGCGGCCGTTCTCTTCCAACGGCCCGACCACGTCGGCACCTTCACGCAGCTCCACACCGGCCTGCAGCATCGCCACCCGCACCGCCTGCAGCAGCCGCGGATTGCGGACCTGGCCGACATCGGGCCACAGCAAACCGCCTTCGGCAGCTTTCGACAGCAGCGGTTCGGCCAGATGCAGCGCCGATGCATCGAGGCTTTCCACCTGCCATTCAAAACGGGCCGACCAGGCGAGCGCCGCTTCGCGATGACTCACCCGATCCTCGGCGAATTCAGGAATCAGCAGACCGGAACGGCACCATTCAGTACTGATGCCCGTAAGATGATGGAGTTCAGCGCTCAATTCAGGGTAAAGCGCGAGACTGGCTTCAACCAGCTCGGTAAAGGCATCGGGATAGAGCCACGGATGAATCGGGCAGAGGATACCTGCACCGGCCCACGAGGACTCCATACCGGCGCGCCCGCGCTCCAGTACCGTGACGGCTGCTCCACGCCGAGCCAGGTACCAGGCCGTCAGGCAACCGATGATACCGCCACCGACAATTACCACCCTTAGCCGCTGCTGCCGAGATCCGTTCACCCAACCTCCCGTCGCGATGAACGCTTGCCCCGAGCTGCGCCCCTCGCCAACATGCCGGCATGATGCAGGAGACCATGCCGCAAAACGTGGCCGCAGCTTATCAGCATTGCCTGCAGACCGCACGGCAGCATTACGAAAATTTCCCGACCGCCTCGCTGTTGATCCGCCCCGAACTCAGGCCGGCGGTGGCGGCGATCTACGCCTTTGCCCGCCATGCCGACGACATCGCCGACGAGGGTAACGCAGACCCGGCAACACGGCTGAAAAAGCTCGATGCCTGGGAAACCCTGCTCGAACGCAGCCTGCAGGGGGAAGTGGAACAGCCGGTCTTTATGGCTCTGGGTGATGCCGTGCGCCGTTTCAACCTGCCAGCCGAAGCACTGCACGACCTGCTTGTCGCCTTCCGCATGGACGTCAACATCGACAGCTACGCCTCGGTCGACGAACTGCACTTTTACTGCCGCCACTCGGCCAATCCGGTCGGCCGGCTGATGCTCGCCCTGCACGGCATCGACGACCCGGCGGCGCGGCAGGCGAGCGACGCCATCTGTACCGGTCTGCAACTGGCCAATTTCTGGCAGGATCTCTCCATCGACCTGCCGAAGGGACGTTGCTACCTGCCGGCTGACTGGCTTGCCGAAGCCCAGCTGCAACCGTCCGACCTGCTGCAGGGCAATGTCACCGACGAAGCCCTGCGCCCGGTACTGGCACGGGCGATTTCCCATACCCGGCAGCTGTTCGACCAGGGCGACCTGTTGCTCGGTTACCTGCCGTGGCGATTCCGGCTGCAGATTGCCGCTACCCTGTACGGTGGCCGCCGCATCCTGCGCGAGGTCGAGCGTTCGCATCTGCCGCTCAGCACGCGCCCGACCCTGTCAAAGGCAACGTGGGCGAGCATGGGGCCGGCCATCCTGCTGGCCACCCTGCTACCTCCCAGGCAGAGGGCGGTCGCAGCATGACGCCGGCACAGTATTGCGAACAGCGCACCCGTGGCTCCGGCTCGTCATTCTTTTACGCCTTCCTGTTCCTGCCCGAGGAGAAGCGCCGCGCCATGATGGCGCTGTATGCATTCTGCCGCGAGGTCGACGATATCGCCGATGAAATCCCCGACCGCCAGGTCGCACTCGGCAAGCTCGCCTTCTGGCGCGACGAAATTGCCAATACCTTTGCCGGCAAGCCTCGGCATCCGGTCGGTCAGGAACTCGACTGGGCACGACATCACTTCAGCCTCGACGAGGAACTGTTCGCCGAGATCATCGACGGCATGCTGATGGACATCAACCGGCAGCCGATCCTCAAACGCGCCGACCTCTCCCTCTACTGTTACCGCGTCGCCGGCGCTGTCGGCCTGCTGTCGATCGAGATCTTCGGCTACCGCTCCCGCCAGTCCCGCACCTTTGCCACCCACCTCGGCGAGGCACTGCAGCTGACCAACATCCTGCGTGACATTGCCCAGGATGCCGCAAACAGCCGCATCTACATTCCGCAGGAGGACCGCATCCGCTTCAATGTGCGCGACCAGGATTTCCGCGACGGCATGTCGGACGACATGCGGCGGCTCTTGCAGCACTATACCGACCAGGCCGAGGAGGCTTACCGGAAAGCGCTCGAATATCTGCCTGACGAGGATCGCGCCAGCCTGCGCCCGTCACTGCTGATGGCGGCCATTTACCACGCGCAGCTTGCGCGTCTCAAGATGATCGGATACGACGTCTGGCACGGTTCGGCCCATATCTCGCCGCTGCGCAAGATCTGGATCGCCTGGCGAGCCTGGCGACACGAAAAGCGCGCGGCGGCCGGCAAGTCGATCCCGGTTCGTCTCGACTTCTGAAGCCATTGCCTGGCAGGCATGTTGTCATCATCGGAGGCGGCCTCAGCGGCCTGACCGCCGCCATCCGGCTCACCGAGGCAGGTGCTCGCGTCAGCCTGCTGGAAGCCGCCCCACAGCTCGGCGGCCGCACCCGCTCGTATCTTGAACCTGCCTCCGGCGAGTTGACGGATAACGGGCCGCATCTGCTGATCGGCGCTTACAACAGTACACGACGACTGCTGAGTGATTGCGGTGCAGCCGGCAACGTCACCTGGCAGCCCTCACTCACCCTGCCGCTCTGGGATGAACGGCGTGGCCATTTCAGGCTGCAACCCTCACGCCTGTTGCCACTGCTGCTGGCTCTCCCCATCGCCATCACCCACCTTCCGGGGCATTCATTGAAAAGTGCCGGCAGCCTGTTCGCCATGGCCTTGCATCCGCCCACCCGGCAGACCGTCGCGGCATGGCTGGCGGGCCTGCACATCCCTGCCAGCCTGCAACGCGACCTGCTGGAACCGCTCTGCCTCGGTGCCATGAACGAAGCGATCGAAACCGCCGATGCCCGCTCCTTTGCACGCGTATTGAAGGAGAGCTTTGCCGGCCACCAGAGCGCCCGTCTTGGCTGGTTCAACAAGCCGCTCTCCGAGGCATTGATCGCACCGCTTGAACATCGGGCCCGCCAATCGGGCGTCGACATCCGGCTGCGCAGCCGTGTCGCAAGCCTGAAAAGCGAGGCGGGGCGACCGATCCTGACATTCCGCGACGGTACAACCCTGCGAGCCGACAGCGTGGTACTGGCGATCCCTGCACACGCCCGCGATCTGCTGCTGGGCATCCGGCATGCCGGCGAAACCCGGCCGATCACCAATATCCACCTATGGTTCGATGACACGAACCTCAGCCTGCCGGCCCCCTTCGTCGGTGGCATCGGCACGCTCGGCCAATGGTTCTTCGATATCCGACAGCAGATACCGTCGGCAAATCCCGGCCATTTCTGTGCCGTCATCAGTGCGCACGACGGGGATCATCCCGACCTTGTCGGACAGGTCGCGAAGGAACTGGCCATGATCGGCCGCTGGCCGGCTCATGCCTCTCCGAGACATCACCGGATCATTACCGAACAACGAGCCACCGCCAGGGTGGCATCTTCGCTGCAGCCCGCCAACCTGCCCAAGGGAGTGATCGATGCCTGTGAAGCACCGCGATCCGGCGATCTCCCGGCCACGATCGAAACCGCGATCCAGCGCGGCGAGGCAGCTGCCAAAAACTGCCTTTTGTCAAGCGCCTGACATCAATCATTCACTTTTTTGCCGTCTTGCACGAAGAACGTCAAGATGCCGAAACTAAACTATGTTTAACATAAGAATATTTTCATAAAACTTTGATTTTAATAAAATAAATTACATGCTCAAAATTTAATCATTAATACCAGCCCCGAAAACCAACCCTGCAATCACGGCCTAAGCGGTCAGTCATCCACAAAGTTATCCACAGATTCTGTGGACACATTCCCGAACCCTTTGCCAGACAACAACTTCCACCAAACGTACCGGTGGATGGGTCGACTTGCACTTAATCCGGCGCCTCGTATGCTTGCCGGGCATGGGGAGCCGTATGGGGAAAAGTTCGGGGAGCAATTCCGGGAATAACTCGGAGCAGGGATTTCGCCACCAGAATCTGGCCGATCGCATTATCGGTGAGCTGGACCGCGCCCTGAACAACATCTTCTGCGAACAGAAAAGTTCTCGCCCCTACCCGGCCGGCTCCGCCACCGAGACTGCGGGCCTGAATGCCGAACAGAAGCGAATGGCTGCCGGATTGATGCGCGTCAACCATGCCGGGGAAATGGCGGCGCAGGCCCTCTATCAGGGCCAGAGCCTGACCGCCCGCGACCCCTCGCTGTCGCAAAGACTGCATCAGGCCTCCATCGAGGAGGCCGATCACCTGAACTGGTGCCGCAACCGCCTGAAAGAGCTTGGCGCAAAACCTTCACTGCTGGATCCCTTCTGGTATGCCGGTTCGTTTGCCATTGGTATGACCGCCGGTATTGCCGGCGACCGCTGGAACCTTGGCTTCCTCGCCGAAACGGAGAAGCAGGTGGTACGGCATCTCGACAGCCATCTGGAGCGACTGCCGGCCGACGACCAGCGCAGCCGGGCCATCGTCGAGCAGATGAAGGTGGACGAACAGGGCCATGCCGATCTCGCCGAGGCTTTGGGTGCTGCGAAACTTCCCGATCCGATCAAGGGGCTGATGAAACTCACCTCGAAGGTCATGACCACGCTCGCCGAACGCTTCTAGGCCGGTCACCGCCACTGACGCACCCGGCAAATGGTGCTAAGGTTGGCGACATTAATCACTTCCCCGCTTTTTCTCTGGAGATACGCATGGCAGGACACAGCAAATGGGCCAGCATCCAGCACCGCAAGGGTGCCCAGGATGCCAAACGTGCCAGGATTTTTACCCGCCAAATCCCTGAAATCACCGTCGCGGCCTGCTTGAACGGCAGATCTAACGATAACTTCGATGTCTCCAATAAGGAGATGGAACGGATTCAAAACTGATGCGGCTGCTCGGCGTCGATCCCGGCTCGCAGAAAACCGGTGTCGGCATCGTCGACATCGAGGGTAATCGCCTTCGCCATGTGCACCATGAGGTGATCCGCTGCGGCACCGGCGACTTCGACCTGCGCCTGCTGCAACTGTTCAGTCGCCTCAGCGAAATCATCCGCGACTACCAGCCGCAAGCCGCCGCCATCGAGGAGGTATTCGTCGGCAAGAATACCGCTTCGGCGCTGAAACTCGGTCAGGCGCGCGGCGCCCTGATCGCCGCCTGTACCAACGGCGGCCTGCGCGTCGCCCCCTACTCGCCCAGCGAGGTCAAGCAGGCCGTGGTCGGTTTCGGTCGAGCCGAAAAAACACAGGTGCAGCATATGGTGCGCCTGCTGCTGCACCCGCCCGAACCACTGGCCGAGGATGCCGCTGACGCGCTTGCGGTCGCCATCTGTCATGCGCATCATGCCCCGATGATCCGTAACAAGGGTACGACGCGATGATCGGCTGGCTTTCCGGCACCGTCCGCGATCTCGATCCTGCCGGCATCGTCGTACTGGAAACCTCCGGCGTCGGCTACGAACTCTCGGTCAGCCTGCAGACACTGTGCAAACTGAAACAGGGAGATAAAGCCGAACTGCACGTCCACACCCATGTCCGCGAGGACCAGATCACTTTGTTCGGCTTCGCCAGCCGCCGCGAACGCGCCCTGTTCCGCAAGCTCAATACGGTCTCCGGCATCGGCGCCCGCATGGCGCTCAACCTGATGTCCGGCATGCCGGCCGATGAACTGCTGGCCGCCATCGATGGCGGCGACGAAACGGCCATCGCCCGCACCCCCGGCATCGGCAAGAAGACGGCGCAACGGCTGATTCTGGAGTTGCGCGGCAAGCTCGACACCGGCGGTACGGCCACCTCGGCGACGACAGGTTTCCGCACCGATGTCCATTCGGCGCTGGTCAATCTCGGCTACAAACCGGCCGAGGTCGACCATGCATTGAAGGGCCTGAAGGAGACCGATTTCGAGGGGATGTTCCGCGCCGCCCTGAAGGCCTTGGGCTGAGATGGAGCCGGCCGACATGGAACCGGAATTTTCCGAAGCACGGTTGCTGAGCGGCAGCGAGGCTCGCGGCGACAACTGGGACGCAGCCCTGCGGCCGAAGAAACTCGCCGACTACATCGGCCAGGCGAAGATCCGTGCCAACATGTCGGTCTACATCGAGGCCGCCAAGGCACGCGGCGAATCGCTCGACCACGTATTGCTCTACGGCCCACCGGGTCTCGGCAAGACCACGCTGGCCAACATCATCGCCTTTGAGATGGGCGTGAATATCCGCAGCACCTCCGGGCCGGTCATCGAGCGGCCGGGTGATCTCGCCGCCATGCTGACCAACATCGAGCCGGGCGACGTGCTGTTCATCGACGAAATCCATCGCCTGAGTCCGCAGGTCGAGGAAATCCTCTATCCGGCGATGGAGGACTTCCAGCTCGACATCGTCATCGGCCAGGGCCCGGCGGCGCGCTCGATCAAGATGGACCTGCCCCGCTTCACGCTGGTCGGCGCCACGACCCGCGCCGGGCTACTGACCAACCCGCTGCGCGACCGCTTCGGTGTCATCGAGCGACTGGAGTTCTACAACCACGAGGAGCTGGCGCAGATCGTCTCGCGTTCGGCGAAACTGCTGGACATCCATACCGAACTCGACGGCGCTCTGGAGCTGGCGCGCCGCTCGCGCGGCACGCCGCGCATCGCCAACCGCCTGCTGCGCCGGGTGCGCGATTTCGCCGAGATCGAGCATAACGGTGCCATCACCCGCGAGGTTGCCGATGCGGCACTGCGCCGCCTCGAGGTCGACGAGCTGGGGCTCGACCACATGGATCGCCGGCTGCTCCTGGTGATGATCGACAAGTACAACGGCGGCCCGGTCGGCCTCGACACGCTGGCCGCCTCGATCTCGGAAGAGCGCGACACCATCGAGGATGTGCTGGAACCCTACCTGATCCAGGAGGGCCTGATCGCCCGCACCCCGCGCGGCCGCACCGCCACTCCGTTGGCCTATGCCCACCTGCAGCGCAGCCTGCCTGGTGACAAGCGGCAGGAGTCGCTGCTGTGACCGGCCTGTCCCACTGTTATCCGGTACGCGTCTATTACGAGGACAGCGATGCCGGCGGCGTCGTTTACCATGCCAATTACCTGAAGTTCATGGAACGGGCACGCACCGAGTTCCTGCGCACAGGCGGTTTCGAACAGGATGAGCTGGATGCCCGGCACGGTATTCTGTTCGCGGTTGCCGAGGCGAACATACGCTACCTCAGGCCGGCGCGTTTCAACGAACAGCTGCAGGTCGAAAGCCGCATCGTCGAGGCATCGGGAGTGCAGGTCACCTTTGCCCAGCAGGTCCGGCGGATCGGCGACGGCGAACTGCTCGTCGAGGGCAGTGTGCGCGTGGCCTGCATGGACCGGGCCGGCAAGCCCCGCCGGATGCCTGCCGACATCAGCCGGTTCTTTCACCAACATCTCGATATTCCGAAGGAGAATTCATGAGCCAGGAGCTTTCCGTCACCCATCTGATCCTCAATGCCGGCGTCGTCGTGCAGGGTGTGCTGGTGCTGCTGATCCTGCTGTCGCTGATGTCGTGGGCGATCATCTTCGCCAAATGGCGTTTCTACAGCAAAACCCGTTCGGAAGCCGATGCCTTCTCCCGGGCCTTCTGGGGCGGTTCGGACATGGACACCGTGCTGGCCGGCATCCCGCAACAGTTCCCCAACAGTCCGCTGCCGAACATCTTCCAGGCCGGCTACCGCGAATTCATGCGCCAGACCCGGGACACCACCCAGACCCAGTCGATGAAGAAGATCGTCGCCGGCGGCGGCCTGGACGGCATCCGCCGTTCACTGGAAGCGGCCCTGTCGCGCGAGCTGGAACGGCTGTCGCGCCACCTGGCCTTCCTGGCTACCGTCGGCTCCACCTCCCCCTTCATCGGCCTGTTCGGCACCGTCTGGGGTATCATGAATGCCTTCCAGAATATCGGCCTGACTCAGAACACCTCGCTGGCCGCCGTCGCCCCCGGCATTGCCGAGGCGCTGGTCGCCACCGCCTTCGGCCTGATCGCAGCCATCCCGGCGGTGGTCGCTTACAACAAGTTCACCTCCGACCTCAAGCGCATGGCGGCCAATATGGAACAGTTCTCCTCCGAGTTCCTCAACATCATCTCCCGCCACGTGAAGGATTGAGCCATGTGGGCCGGCAGCAGCAAATGGGACAAGGCCAACGAGCCAATGGGCGAAATCAACGTCACGCCGCTGGTGGACGTCATGCTCGTGCTGTTGATCATCTTCATGGTCACCGCTCCCCTGCTCACCCAGGGGGTCAACGTCGACCTGCCGGACGCGAAATCGCCGCCAATGCAACAGAATGTCGAACCGCTGGTAGTGACCATCCTTGCCGACGGCAAGGTATTCCTGCAGAAACACGAAGTGGCCATCGACCAGATGGCACCGCAGATCGCCGCCATGCTGAAGCAGAAGCCGGACCTGCCGGTCTTTATCCGAGGCGATGCCAGGACTCCCTACGAAAAGGTCGCGCAGGTCATGAGCCTGCTCGAAAGTGCCGGCATCCGGAAGGTGGGCCTTGTCACCGAGCCATACCGCCGATAACCACTATATCGATCCGGCCTCGCTGAATCGGGCCGATATCGTCTTCGCGCTGCTGCTGCACCTGCTGGTGATCGGCATCATCGCCGGTCTTGCCTACTGGCAGGGACGCAAGGCACCGGAGCCGTTACGCCGGGTCGAGGTGATGATGATCTCCGCCAAGGAACTTGCGAAGCTTGAGCGGGCGCGGCCCACCCTCCCCAAAGCCGAGACGAAACCCGAACTGCCCAAGCCCGAACTGAAACCCGAGCCCAAGCTGTCGCCGGCGAAAACCAAACCGGCCGAGAGCTTCGACCCCTTTGCGCCTGTCGAATCCTCGACCGACGTCAAGGAAACCGCGAAAACCAGCCGCCCGGACATGGCAGACATCGCCGGCAAACAGCTGTCGCAGCAGGAGATGGACCGCTATATCGCCATGATCGAGGCGGCTGTACAGCGCAACTGGAAAGTGCCGGCAAGCGTCGAATACAAACAGGACCCGCTGGTCGAACTGCAACTGCAACCGGACGGTTCCGTCGCTACCATCCGCATCGTGGAGAGCTCGGGCAACGCAGCCCTCGACGCCTCGCTGATCCGCGCCATCCAGGCCGCTGCCCCGTTCACGCTGCCGCAGCAGCAGTTCGAGGCATTCCGCGACAACACCATGCGCTTCCACCCGTTACACTGATCCCGCCTTGTGTTTGACAGGCGCGGGCGCTAGAAAGCCGCCATGCGTCGCCTGCTGCTCGTCTGCTGTCTGCTTCTCCCCATCTTGTCCCATGCCGCCGAATTCGAGATTTACCAGTCCGGCTACAAGCCGCTGCAGCTGGCCCTGCTGGTCAAGTCAGCGTCCGCCAACGAACAGGCACTGGTCGCCAATGTCGTGCGCAACGATCTCGACTCGAGCCAGTCGTTCAAGGCGATGAATCCGCTCAGTTTCCTGGATACCCCGGAGCAAACCTGGGCCAAGGTGGAGTATGACGACTGGCGCATCATCGGCGCCGATACTCTGGCGCTGGTCGACCTGACCGACACCGCGGCCGGCTGGCATGCCGAAGTGCAGGTACACGACCCGTTCCGCAACAAGCTGCTCTCCACCGTCCGGCTGGATGCCCCGCACGATGCCATCCGCCAGCTGGCGCACTCGATCTCGAACCATATCTACCAGAGTGTCCTGGGCATTCCCGGTTACTTCAATTCGCATGTGCTGTACGTACGCAAGCACGGCGAATATTCCGACCTGATCTACATGGACCAGGACATGGCCAACCAGCAGGTGGTCGGCAGCAACTTCACGCTGCTGCTGTCTCCAGACTGGTCGCCCGACGGCCAGGTCGTCGCACTGAACACCTATGTCGGCAACCGGCCGCGGCTGGAGTTCTTCAACCTGCGCGACGGCAGCCGCACCGCCTTCGGCAACTTCAAGGGACTGAACAGCACGCCGGAGTTCTCGCCGGACGGTCGTTATGTGGCCGCCACGCTCTCCTATACCGGCGACATCAACATCTACATCTACGACATCAAGGCTGATCACTGGCAGCGTATCACCCGCGATACCGCGATCGATACGACACCGACCTGGTCGCCGGACGGCAAGCAGATCGCCTTCGTCAGCAACCGCACCGGCGACCCACAGATTTACCGCATGAATGCCGACGGCAGCGATGTCACGCGCGTCACCACCATCGGCAACTACAATACCTCGCCGGTCTGGTCCCCGCTGGGCGATCGCATCGCCTTTGTCACCAAGAAAGACTGGGCCTATGCACTGGCCACGGTGCGCGTGGACGGCAGCGATATCCGTTACCTTGCCACGGGCCAGCAGATCGAATCGCCGACCTGGTCGCCGAACGGCCAGATGCTGATGTACGCCGCCGGGGAAAGCGGAATCCGCCGGGTGTACCGGATTCCCGCCTGGGGAGGCACACCGGAGGCCGTCACACCGCCGAATATCGATGCCTCCGATCCGGCCTGGTCGAGGCACTGAACTGACGTTTGCTTTTTTTTCAAACATTGACTAGAAAGCAGAAAATAAGCTGTAGCGTTTCCGCTTAAGCAAAACCCAGGGAGGATAAAATGAATTCTCATCGTTCCATCAAATTCGCCGTTGTTGCCATGGCTGCTGCCGGCCTGCTGTTCGCAGGCTGCGCCAAGAAAGAAGTTGTCAGCGAACCGGCAGCCAAACCGACAACTGCACCGGTCCAGAAGACGGTCAGCAAGCCGTCGACGATCTCCGTCTACTTTGCATTCGACAAGTCGAATCTGGATTCCGCCTCGCAGGCCGTTCTCGATGCGTGGGCCACATGGCTGAACAGCAATTCGACGCACGTCACCGTCGAAGGCAACTGCGACCAGCGCGGCAGCCGCGAGTACAACCTGGCCCTGGGTCAGCGTCGTGCCGACAGCGTACGTGACTATCTGGTCAGCCACGGCGTCAGCGCCAGCCGCATCGACACCGTCTCCTTCGGTGAAGAGAAACCGGTGTGCACCGGCTCAGGCGAAGCCTGCTGGGCACAGAACCGGCGTGCGGATATCCGCTAAACACGCCATCTTGACGTTCGAGGGAAGGCCACCGGTTTTACCGGTGGCCTTGCTTTTGGTATGTCTGCTCGGCCTCTCGGCCTGTGCATCGGACCATCGGAGTGACAGCTGGCAGAACGACCGCGACATGGTCATGAAATCCATGCAGGACCTGTCAGCCCAGCATGCCAAGGATGCAGAGCATATCGACCAGCTCGAACAGCGTATCGCCGATCTCGAACAACAGACACAGCAGCAAAATGCACAGATCGAGGCGATCTCGCAGGCGCTGGAAGGTGTCCAGATCCGTCTGCCGTCACCCAAATCATCCTCGACAAAAAAATCGTCGGCTTCACGGCTGGTACAGAAAATCAACCAGGCCGAAGCTGCCATCCAGCAGGCGACCCAACCAGCCGACGCTTCGGAAGACGAAAAGAATATCTATACCGCTGCCTACCTGGCACTGAAAAGCGGCCGTTACGACGAAGCATCCCTGCAGTTTGCCCAGCTGCTCGAGAAATTCCCGAAAGGCGAGTACAGCGATCAGGCGTGGTACTGGCTTGGCGAAAGCCTTTTCGCCCAGCGCAAGACCACCAAGGCCATCGAGGCTCTCGATCATGTCGTCAGGAACTATCCGGACAGCATCAAGCATGCTTCGGCACTGCTGCGCCTTGGGCAGATTTATCAGGAAAACAAGCGCCCGGGCGATGCGAAAGCCGTCTATGAACGCCTGCTTCGGGAACACGGCGACTCGCCATTGGCCGAACAGGCACGCAACGCCCTGCAAAGTATCAATGCAGCCCTGAAGCGGGAGAAATAGCCATTTCATCCGCAACCGCCGGCCAGATCAGGGTATACGAAATCTACGATGCGATTCAGGGTGAAAGCACCCTGATCGGCATGCCCTGTACCCTGATCCGGCTGGCCGGGTGTCCCCTGAATTGTGGCTATTGCGACACACCGGAGGCGATTCCGATGGAGAGCGGCCAGCCGATGCCGATTGCCGACATCGTCGAGCAGGTCCAACAGGCGCGCCGGCCATTGGTGCTGGTAACCGGCGGCGAGCCGCTGGCACAGAAGCAGTGCCTGGCGCTGCTTGAAGCGCTCACGGCTTGCGATGCCGTCGTCCAGCTCGAAACATCGGGAGCCCTGGATATCAGTCGGGTTCCGCCGCACGTTCGCCGGATCGTCGACATCAAGACTCCCGGCAGCGGCGAGTCACACCGCAATCGCTGGCAGAATCTGGCGCATCTGCACCATGGCGACGAACTCAAGTTCGTGCTGACCGGCCGCGAGGATTACCTGTGGAGCCTCGACTGTATCCGGAAGCACAAGCTCGCTTCGCTGGATATCCCCATGCTCTTCTCCCCCTGCTGGGGACAGCTGGAACCGCAGGAACTCTCCCGCTGGCTGCTCGAGGACAATCCGCCGGTCCGTCTGCAGTTGCAGCAGCACAAATCCATCTGGGGCCACCAGGCGGTCGGCGTATGACACGCGCCGTGGTGCTGCTTTCCGGCGGCCTCGATTCGAGTACGGCACTCGCCTGGGCTGTTCGCCGCCAGGGCTGGGAGTGCCATACGGTAGCCTTCGATTATGGCCAGCGGCACAAGGTTGAACTGGCGGCCTCGGCCGAGGTCGCCCGTTTCTTCGGCATCCGCGATCACCGGCAGATCGCCGTCGACCTCAGGGCTATCGGCCACTCGGCATTGACCTCTGAGCAGGCAGTCCCCAAGGACGCTGCGGGCCAGAGCGGTATACCCGCCACCTACGTGCCGGCGCGCAACCTGATCTTCCTGTCGCTCGCGGCCGCCGTGGCCGAGGCCGTCGGCGCCACCAAACTGGTGATCGGTGCCAATATCGTCGATTACTCGGGTTACCCGGACTGTCGGCCGGAATTCCTCGAATCCTTCGCCCGCACGGTCAATCTCGGCACCAAATCCGGCGTGGAGGGCCAACAACTGGAAGTGGTGGCACCGCTGCTGAAGCTGAAAAAATCCGGGATCATCACCCTGGGTCTTGAACTCGGCCTCGATTACAGCCTGACGCGCTCCTGTTACGACCCGCTTCCCGACGGCCGCCCTTGCGGCCATTGCGACTCCTGCCATTTCCGCCGGCAGGGATTTGCCGATCTCGGCCGCAGCGACCCGCTCCCTTACCCGGCCGACTGACGGTGCGCAGCATGCGCTTCTCAGAGCACTTCGGGTCGGTTAACATCCGCTACAGGGGCAGGCGGGATTACAATACACGGAGGTAGAGTTTGCGCCTGTCGGTATTCCTGGCTTCTTGCTGCCTGTTCTGTTTTGCTACTGCATCCCATGCCCAAGCTGCTTCCACGTCCGCTGCCGGTGCGGCCCTGCCGCTTTCGGCCTGGAAACTCCCTGCTGTCGAATTTCCGGCCAGCAACCCTTTCAGCCAGGCCAAGGCCAGACTTGGCAAGCAGCTGTTCTTCGATTCCCGGCTGAATTCCAACCACATGGCCTGCTCCAGCTGCCACCAGCCCGGCCTCAATTTCTCGGACGGGCTGCCGCAGGCCATGGTCAACCGCCATGCCCTGCCGCGGCAGACGCCTTCGCTGATCAATGCTGCCTACGCACCGAATTTCTTCTGGGATGGCAGGGCCACGCAGCTGGAGGCCGCTATCAACGACCACATCGGCGGCACGAGCGATCCGCTGATGATCGAGGAAACCGTGGCACAGCTCCGGAGCATCAGCGAGTACCGCCAGGAGTTCCAGAAGGTTTTCGACAATGGTGAAATCACGGCAGAAAATGCCGTTGCCGCCATTGCCACCTATGTCCGGACACTGACGATGGACGACTCACCCTTCGACCGCTGGGTGGGCGGCGACAAGAAAGCCCTGGACGAAAGCGCCCAGCGAGGCTACCGGCTGTTTATCGGCAAGGCCTCCTGCGTGAAATGCCATACGCCGCCCTTTTTCAGCGATTTCCGGTTCCACCGCACCGGCTCGAACAGCATCGACCCGGGGCGTTTCGAGGTCACGCTGCAAGCGGAGGACCAGAATGCCTTCCGCACGCCGCCGCTACGCCAGGTCGCGGAAACCCCGCCCTACATGCATGCCGGCCAGAAAGCGACACTTCGCGAGGTCCTGCACTTCTATGTCACCGGCGGCGAACGCCATTCACCATCGGATGCCCTGCAACCGCTCGATCTCAGTGAAGAGGATGTTGAGGATCTGCTGGATTTCCTGCGCTCGCTGAGTGCACCGCCGATCCAGACGACCGTACCGAACCTGCCGATCAACCGCTGATCAGGAATTACCGGACAGCTCGCGTAGAGCCGCGGCGACTCCCGGGTGCCGCAACTCGCCGTCCCATGTGTTGATGCCGAACCCCAGCTCCGGCAAATGCTCGATCGCCCCGGCAACCCCGAGATCGGCGATGGCACGCACATAGGGGAGCGTCGCCGCAGTCAGGGCCCGCGTGCTGGTCAGTGGTACGGCTGCCGGCATGTTCGGCAGGCAGCAGTGGATGATCCCCGTATCGACATAGACCGGCTCGTCGTAGCTCGTCGGTCGGCTGCTTTCCGACATGCCGCCCTGATCGATGGCGATATCGACGAAGACGCTTCCCTTACGCATCGTTGCAAGCATTTCGCGCGATAGAAGTTCCGGCGCATGCTCGCCCGGCACGAGGGCGGCACCGATCAACAGGTCGGCACTGGCCAGAAGCGGCGCCAGGCAATCCCGCCGCATCAGCTCGACGTCAACCGTTGCCGGCAACAGCGGCCGCAACCGCTTCACATGATCGGCCCGGTTATCCAGCACCGTCACGCGGGCGCCGAGCCCTGCCGCGGCCATCGCCGCATGGCTGCCGGCATTGCCGCCGCCGAGAATCAGGACATGCGCCGGCGGCACGTTGTCGATGCCGCCCGGCAGCAATCCGGATCCCTGGCAAGACGTACCGTTCTCAGCCTGCAGGTAGTGGACGCCCATCTGCACTGCCAAGCGCCCGGCGATATGGCTCATCGGTGCCAACAGCGGCAGCGAACCATCCTCGAGCTGGACGGTTTCGTAACCGATCGCCCTGACACCGGTCTCGAGAAGCTTGTCGGCCAGTTCGGGGACCGATGCCAGATGCAGGTAGGTGAACAGGACCAGTCCCTGCCGCAGGAATCCATACTCCTGCGGCAACGGCTCCTTGACCTTGACCACCAGTTCGGTGCCCCAGGCTTCGGCCGCCGCAACGGTTATCGAGGCGCCGGCATGGCGGTAATCGCTGTCTTCGAAACCACATCCGGCACCTGCGTTCGATTGCACGACGACCCTGTGCCCGGCCAGGCACAACTCGGCGACATTGGCCGGTGTCAGACTGACCCGATGTTCGCGGTTCTTGATCTCCTTCGGCACACCGATGTTCATGCACACCTCCGCTTGAACGATCATAGCCGAAGTGCGTCAGGAGAACAGGCTGAACATCCCGTGTTATTGTCAAACCGGAACGGCGCGGAAATACGCCTTGGATCTACAGGAGAATCAGGATGATTCAGCCACCGCAAAGGCCATGGCGATGCCGTCATCGTCGGTGAGCGAAATGTGGACGGTCTGGATGCCCAGACGCCTGGCTGCCGCCAGTGCGCCATGGTGCAACTGTACCTCCGGCTTGCCGGACGGCTGGTGGATGATCTCGATGTGGGACGGCGCTACTCCTTGATGGAAACCGGTACCGAGAGCCTTGGCAACCGCCTCCTTGCCGGCGAACAGCATGGCGAAGCGGCGCGCCGAATTCCCCTTGGCCAGCGACTGCCGGGCCTCGTGATCCGTATAGATCCGCCGGATGAAACGTTCGTCGAAACGCGCCAGCGACGAGCCGATACGCGCGATCACTACCCGATCTGTACCGATACCGACGATCAACGCGCCATTACCGCCTTGAAGTCGGCTACCGCCCGCACGAGCCCCTTGAAGACGGCGTCGGCAACGATGGCATGGCCGATGTTCAGCCCCTCGATCTCGGGGATCGCCACCATGGCCGGTGTGTTGGAGAGAGTCAGGCCGTGGCCGGCGTGTACGATGAGGCCGAGGTCGGCAGCATGCTTCGCGGCATCACGGATGGCCGCGAGTTCCTTGGCCTGCGCCTCGCCTGTGAGATTCGCGTAATGGCCGGTATGCAGCTCCACCACCGGTGCGCCGATCGCCTTGGAAGCCTCCACCTGCACCGGATCGGGATCGATGAACATGGAGACGCGGCAGCCGGCTGCAGAGAGACGCTCGACGATACTGGCCAGCCGCACCTGGTGGCCGGCCACGTCGAGCCCGCCCTCGGTAGTCAGCTCCTCGCGCTTCTCCGGTACCAGGCAACAGGCCGCCGGCCTGAGGCGTTCGGCAATGACCACCATCTCGTTGGTAGCGGCCATCTCCATGTTCAGGTGCAGCGGCAGTGTGGCCAAACGTTCCATGTCGCGATCCTGGATATGGCGCCGGTCCTCGCGCAGATGGGCGGTGATGCCGTCCGCCCCGCCCTCCAGGCAAAGGCTGGCCGCCGTCACCGGATCGGGATAGTCGACAAGCCGTGCCTGCCGCAACGTGGCGATATGATCGATATTGACTCCGAGATGCATGTGAACCTCAAACCCTGAACGTATCGGGCGCCCTGAGTCCTTGCGACTTCAGGATCAGCCCGATCATGGCGCGCCATTGCTCGGCATCGCGTGCGCCCAATCGTACATTCGGCTGTGCCAGCACGCCACGGATCCCCTTGCGCAGGCCGGCCGACACCTCCGCCCCGCCGCCGCAGGCGGCACACACCAGCTGCGCCTGCTGCCAGAACATCGTCGCCGTCTCTAACCCGGGATTACCGCATTGCCAGCAGTGATCGAGATCGCCGATCCAGCCGGCCCGTTCGAGCAGCAGCCAGCTGGCGGCCAGAAGCCCCTCCGGCGCCTTTCGGGAGGCGAGCATGCCCAGCGCCTCGCGGGTCTCGGCAAAACCGTGCGGATCGCCTTCCTGGAAGAGGCCCGCAGCTACAGCCAGCAGCTCCAGACCCTCCAGCAGCCCGGCTTCGTCGAGCAGCGGCTCTGCACAATCGACATCCAGCAGCGTACCCATGCCGCTTCGCCCGGCCCGCCAGGTGATGGAAAGCAGGCGCAACGGCGACAACCCGGCCCGCAGACTGCTCTTGTTGCGTCGGGCTCCACGCGCCATCAGGGCGATGCGTCCGTGCCGCTCGGTCAGGAAATGACAGATCAGCGAGGTATCTCCGTAGGGAATGCGGCGCAGCAGCAGCGCTGCGTCAACCAGTTCAGCCATCCAGACCCAGTTCGTTGAGACGTCCCGGGCGATCGAACCAGTTACTGTCCACCTTGACCCACAGGTTCAGCCGCACCCGGCAACCCAGCAGCTCCTCCAGCCCCAGCCGGGCACGCGTACCAACCATCTTCAGCTGTTCGCCGCCCTTGCCGATCAGCATCGGCTTGTGACGTTCGCTGCCGACCAGGATCGCTGCATCGATCTCGACGAGCCCCTCCTGTTCCACGAAATTCTCGATATCCACCGCCGTCTGGAACGGGATCTCCTGGTGCATGGCGAGGAACACCTGCTCGCGCACATACTCGGCCGCCAGCTGCCGCTGGCTCTGGTCGGTGAACCAGTCCGGATCGTAGATGGCCGGCTGCTGCGGCAGGTATTTGGCGAGCTCCTTCAGCAGCGCGTCGGTCTGAATACCCTTTTTCGCCGACACCGGCACGAAGGCCACCGCACCCGGATCGAGCCGCTGCAGCTCCTGCAGACGCGGCAGCAGCAGTTCCTTACTGATCTGGTCGACCTTGTTCAGCACGTGGATGCGCGGCTGTTTCAGCCTGCCTTCCGCGAACTGGCTGATCAGCGCCCGGGTACCGCCGTCCAGGGGCTTGCTGGCATCCTGCATGATCACCAGCACATCGGCCTCCTCGGCTGCCGCGTAGGCGATGCGCACCATATTGCGGTTCAGCTGCTTGTCGCCCTTATGGATACCTGGCGTATCGACAAAGACGATCTGTTTCGCTTCGTCGGAATAGATACCGAGAATCCGGTGGCGCGTGGTCTGAGGTTTCGGCGTCACGATCGCCACCTTCGCACCGATCAACCGGTTCAGCAGTGTCGACTTGCCGACGTTCGGACGGCCGAGCAATGCCACCGTGCCGCAACGGAAATCTAGGGATTCAGTTTGTTCCATGCCTGCTCCGCTGCCGCCAGTTCGGCCAGTTTCTTGCGCTCACCGCGACCTTTGCCGAGCCGCTCGCCATTGACGCTGCAGACCGCCTCGAAACGAGGCGAGCGATCTGTGCCCATATCGGTCACCAGGTACTCCGGCAATCCCCAGCCCTTCCCCTGCGTCAGTTCCTGCAGCCGGGTTTTGGCATCCCGGCTGTCCGCTGTATCCGCACCGGCCAGCATCTCCTGCCAAGCCTGAAGCACCGTAGCGCGTGCAGCCTCCCAGCCGCCATCCTCGAAAACGGCTCCGATGACCGCCTCGACGGCATTGGCGGCGATCGACGGCGAACGGATTCCGTGCGCGCTCCGCTCACCTTCGCCGACGACCAGGCAATCGGCAAGCCGCCAGCGATCAGCGACTTCCCCGAGGCTCTTCTTGCACACTAGCGTGGCCCGCATGCGCGACAGCTCGCCCTCAGCCGCCTGCGGGAAATTCCGGTGCAGATGCTCGGCCATGATCAGGCCGAGGACAGCATCGCCGAGAAACTCCAGCCGCTCCATGTGCTCGGCACCGTATGAGCGGTGCGTCAATGCCCGTTGCAGGATTCCAGGTTGGTGAAATTGATAACCGATTCGCGTCTGAAGTCGGGCCAGCGATCCGGCGTCAGGGTGTTTCGGCATGTGGCTCGAAATCGAAATCGAGTCTCAGTTTGGCCCGCAGCCGATCCATTCCCTTCAGGTCGGATGGAGCATAATCGGAGTTGGGGTCCACGCTCTGTACCGGCCCCAGCAGCCAGACCGTTACATGGTACGACGAGGAGATATTGACCCGACCATTGGAAACATCGATACGGATGTTGTCGTAGAACTCCTTCGGCACATCATTGTAGGCCAGATATTTGATATGAAAGAGGTCCGGCAGGCGCGAGCGGATATCCTGTTCGGAACTGTTGGTCATATCGCGCGAAATGGCATCGAAGGCATCCTGGATCTTCCACTCGGCGTTGTAGACAGGAAGAACGTTGTAGCCGTACCAGACGCCACCGGCCAGAATTGCCAGCAGCATCAGGAACTTGATCAGTGAAAAACCGCGTTCATCGCGCATCGTGTCCTCCTGTCAGTGAATAACGGTGCCCAGCCGGTCCCAGCGGATCTCGCCTTTGGCGCTGTCCCACGACCACCAGACGATCGCCGCCCGTCCGACGAGGTAGGATTGTGGCACAAAGCCCCAGAAACGCGAGTCACGCGAGTTGTTGCGATTGTCGCCGAGCACGAAATAGTGCCCCGGCGGTACCGTCCACTTGCCGTCCTTGATCGAGAAATCCTTGCGCAACACCTGATGGTTCACATCGAACAGCTGCTCATCGTACAGCCCCGAGACATCGACGCTGTTGTCGCCGAGGAAATAGGCGCGCTGCCCCTCCGCCTTCAGCGGCATCTCCTTGCCGTTGATGTAAAGGTTGTTGTCCTTGTATTCGATCGTATCGCCCGGCAGGCCGATGATACGCTTGATGTAATCCTTGCTCTCGTCTTCCGGATAGACGAAGACGGCGACATCGCCGCGCTTGGCCTCTTTCGAAAGCAACTGGATGTCGGTCAGCGGGATCCGGAACCCGTAGGTATAGCGCAGCACGAACAGGTAATCGCCGACCTCGAGGGTGGGCACCATGCTGGAGGACGGGATCTTGAAGGGTGCGACCACGAAGCTGCGGATGACGATCGCCAGCACGGCGATGACGACGAGACTCTCCAGCCATTCGCGCCAGAGCGGTTTATTCCCCTTGCTCACGAGCCTTCTCCCAGTTTCAGCACGGCCAGAAACGCTTCCTGAGGCACCTCGACACTGCCGATGGCCTTCATGCGTTTCTTACCGGCCTTCTGTTTCTCGAGCAGCTTGCGCTTGCGGGAGATATCACCGCCATAGCACTTCGCCGTCACGTTCTTGCGGACAGCCTTCACCGTCTCCCGGGCCAAGATACGGCCGCCGATGGCCGCCTGCAAGGGAACATCGAACTGCTGCCGCGGAATCAGTTCGCGCAATTTCTTCACCAGGTCGCGGCCACGCGTTTCGGCAATCGAGCGATGCACGATCAGGGACAGCGCATCGACCGGCTCAGCGTGAACGAGGATATCGAGCTTCACAACATCATCGGCACGGAAATCGGCCAGCTCGTAATCCATCGAGGCATAGCCGCGCGAGATCGATTTCAGCTTGTCGTAGAAGTCGATCACCATCTCGGCGAGCGGCAGGTTATAGACCAGCATGACGCGCCCCTGGCCGACGAACTTCATGTCCTGCTGCTGGCCGCGCCGCTCCTGGCAGAGTTTCATCATCGCACCGACATACTCCTCGGGCATGAAGATGTTCGCCGTCACCGTCGGCTCCTCGATGCGGGCGATGCGCTGCGGATCGGGGAATTCGCTGGGGTTGGAGATCTCCCGCATGGTGCCGTCGGTCAGGTAGACGCGGTAGACCACCGACGGTGCGGTGGAGATCAGGTCGAGATCGTATTCGCGTTCCAGCCGCTCCTGCACGATCTCCATGTGCAACATGCCGAGGAAGCCGCAGCGGAAGCCGAGTCCCAGTGCGGAAGAGCTCTCCGGCTCGAAGGTAAAGGCCGGATCGTTCAGATGCAGGCGCTCGAGCGAGTCGCGCAACTCACCGTAATCGCCCGAATCGACCGGATAGATACCGGAAAAGACCATCGGCTTCGGCTCGCGGAAACCCGGCAGCGGTGTCTCGGCCGGGTTGCGGTCGAGCGTCACGGTATCGCCCACCTTCAGGTCGGCCAGCCGCTTGATGCTGCCGATCAGGAATCCCACATCGCCGGTAGAAAGTGCCGGTTTCGAAACCGGTTGCGGCAGAAAGATACCGACGTCCTGCACTTCGTAGGCGGAACCGGTGGACATCAGGCGGATCTTGTCGCCCTTTTTCAGCGTGCCCTCGAAGACCCGCACCAGTGCCACCGCCCCCACATAGGGGTCGAACCACGAATCGACGATCAGGGCCTGCAGCTTCGCATTCGGATCGCCCTTCGGCGGCGGGCAGCGCTTGACGATCGCCTCCAGCACCTCGGTGATGCCGATGCCGGTCTTGGCGGAGATCGGCAGCGCCTCGGAAGCATCGAGTCCGATCACCTCCTCGATCTGCCGCTTGGCCTCGTCGACGTCGGCGCTCGGCAGATCGATCTTGTTGATCACCGGAATGATCTCGAGATCGTTCTCCAGTGCCAGATAAACGTTGGCCAGCGTCTGCGCCTCGACACCCTGCGCCGCATCGACGATCAGCAGTGCCGCCTCGCAGGCCTGCAGGGAGCGCGACACCTCGTAGGTAAAGTCCACGTGTCCGGGCGTATCGATCAGGTTCAGGGTATAGGTTTCACCATCGCTCGCCTTGTAGGTCAGGCTTGCCGTCTGCGCCTTGATGGTGATGCCGCGTTCCTGTTCCAGCTCCATGGAATCGAGCACCTGCTTTTTCATCTGACGCTCGGAAAGCGCGCCGGTCACCTCGATCAGACGATCAGCCAAAGTGGACTTGCCATGATCGATGTGGGCGATAATCGAAAAGTTACGGATTTTCTGTTGGCGACTGAGGGTATGTGACATCGGGGCGGCAGTGTAGCCGCCCGATCAGGTTCCTGCTACAGCATCGCTTCGAATGGAATCGGCCTACGCAGACCGGAAGGCGAGCCCATGGCTGCATCTGCACGCCGCATGGGCGCATTGCGGGCACAGTGGGCTATTCCTTGCGGTGCTCCTTGAAGTAATTGATGAGCCCGTTGGTGGAGCAATCGTGGCTCTTCACTTCCTCCCATTCATCCAGCTCGGGAAGGATCTTACGCGCCAGTTGCTTGCCCAGCTCCACGCCCCATTGATCGTATGCGTTGACGCCCCAGATGATGCTCTGCACGAAGATCTTGTGCTCATACATGGCGATCAGCGCGCCCAGCGTATGCGGCGTGAGCTTCTGGAACAGGATGGAATTGGTCGGCCGGTTGCCGGGAAACACCTTGTGCGGAACCAGTGCCTCCAGTTCGTCGCCGGAGAGCCCCTCCTCCGCCAGCTCGGCACGGACTTCCTCCTCGGTTTTGCCCAGCATCAGCGCCTCGGTCTGGGCGAAGAAGTTGGATAGCAGCATCGGGTGATGCCGGCCGACCGGGTTCTTGGTTTCCACCGGCGCCAGGAAGTCGCAGGGGACCAACTTGGTACCCTGGTGAATCAGCTGGTAGAAGGCATGCTGGCCGTTGGTGCCCGGCTCGCCCCAGATGATCGGCCCTGTCGAATAATCCACCGGCTCGCCACTGCGTGTCACGCTCTTGCCGTTGCTCTCCATGTCGCCCTGCTGGAAATAGGCCGGAAAGCGGTGCATGTACTGGTCGTAAGGCAGCAGCGCATGCGAATCGGCATCGAAAAAGTTGTTATACCACACCCCGAGCATGGCGAGGATCACCGGGATATTGTCCTCCAGCGGCGTGTCGCGGAAGTGCTTGTCCATGTCGTGGGCACCTTCCAGCAACTCCTCGAAGTGGTCCATGCCGAGGTACAGTGCGATGGAAAGGCCGACTGCACTCCATAGCGAATAACGGCCGCCCACCCAGTCCCAGAACTCGAACATGTTGTCGGTGTCGATACCGAAAGCCGACACCGCCTTGGCATTGGTGGAGACGGCGACGAAATGCTTGGCCACCTGATTCTTGGAGCCGCCTCGGGTCAGGAACCAGTCACGCGCGGTGCGTGCATTGGTGATGGTTTCCTGCGTGGTGAAGGTCTTGGAAACGATCACGAACAGCGTGGTTTCGCGGTGCAGGTGGCGCAGCGTTTCCACCATGTGCGTACCGTCGACGTTGGAGACGTAATGCATGTGCAGCTTGTCGCGGCCGAACGGGGTCAGCGCCTGCGTCACCATCACCGGGCCCAGGTCGGAACCGCCGATGCCGATGTTGACGATGTCGGTGATCGCCTTGCCCGTCCCTCCCTTCCATTCACCGGAACGAACCTGGTCCACGAAGGTACGCATCCGAGCCAGCACCCGGTTCACGTCCGGCATCACGTCGCGTCCGTCGACCATCACCGGCGTGTTCGAGCGGTTGCGCAGCGCCGTGTGCAGCACGGCACGATTCTCGGTGTTGTTGATCTTCTCGCCATTGAACATGCGCTGCGTCCAGCCGGCCACATCGCGTTCGCGGGCCAGCTGCATCAACAGCTGCATGGTGGTGTCATTGATGATGTTCTTGGAGTAGTCGACCAGGATATCGTCGCCGGCGAACAGTCGGCTGTAGCGATCGAAGCGCCCCTTGTCGGTTGCAAAAAGATCACGCATATGCTGCTGTTTCATATGCTCGGCATGAGTCTGCAGTGCTTTCCACGCAGCGGTCTGTGTCAGCTCGGACACGCTCTCCCTCCCTGAACCTAGCTTCCCGCTCACCCCTGAGCTTCGAGTGAATCCCTGGTATCGGTCAACAGTTCCTTGACGGCGTAGATATTCAGCTCGCCACCGATACCCTTCAGCGTCACCGGCGGCATCACGTCGTAGTTGGCCTTCGAACGCAGCTTGTCGAGTGTCATCTGGCTGACCATCACCTGACCGGGCCCGGCCATGCCGGTCAGTCGCGCCGCCACATTCACCGCATCGCCGATACAGGTGTACTGCATGGTCTGCGACGAACCGATCGAGCCAACCACCACCTCGCCGGAGTTGATGCCGATGCCGATCTGGATCGCCTCCTCGCCGTTGCGCTCGCGCTCGGCGTTGAAGTTCTCCAGCGCACCCAGCATCTCCAGTGCGCAGGCCACGGCGCGGTCGGCCGGCTTGTCCACCTCGACCGGCGCACCGAACAGCACCATGATCTCGTCGCCGATATATTTGTCGACGGTGCCATCGTACTTGAACACCACATCGACGATGATCTCGAAATAGCGGTTGAGCATCGCCACCACGCTGGTGGCGCTGGAGCGATGGCTGATCTCGGTGAAGCCGCGGATATCGGCGAACAGGATGGTGACGTCGCGCAGCTCGCCGCCCTTCTCCAGGATCACCTTGCCGCTCATCACCTGCTCGACCACGCTGGGCGACAGCAGGCGCTCGAACTGCGCCTTCATCTTCGCCTCGCTCTCGACCTTCTTCAGCAGCCGCGTATTGGCCACCGCCATGGCCACGTAGCGCACGATACTGGTCAACAGCTGCAAGTCCTTGCGGGTGAAGCTCGCCTGCCCGCGCTGGCTGTCGAGATGCACGACCCCGAGGAATTCGCCGTTGTACATGATCGGCGCGCACATCACCGAACGGATGCCCTGCATGATCAGCGACGAGGCATGCGAGAAGCGGTCGTCCATGGCGGTATCGGCGAGCAGCAGTGCGGACTTGCTCTCGCGCACCTCGCGCAGTACCGACTCGGAAACGGTGAACGGATGCTGGCCGCCGGTACGCGTCTCCACCGCACTCGGCATCAGGTCGCCGGAGACAGCATCGACCAGCATGATCACGCAGCGGTCGGCGCTGAAGATGCTCAACAGCTCGTCGGTCACCTTCTCTAGCGCCGGATTGAGCTCACGCTCCAGACCGATCGTCTGCAGCAGCTTGTTGCCCAGCCGCAGTTTCTCGTAATCGCCGCGCAGCACGCCGAGATCGGAAACTTCCTGCTCGGGCTGGAACTCCTCGGCCGCCGACACCTCGATACGGTCCTGCACCTGGCTGATATCGGAGATATGCGAGATATTGACCATCTTGGCCAGCCGCTCGGTCTCGGTCTCGGCATGGTATTCGATGGTGATCTTGCCGAGGTCGATGCGATCGCCGTCCTTCAGCTTGTGGCGGGTGATCCGGAAACCGTCGACAAAGGAACCGTTGGAGCTGCCCATGTCCTCGTAGAAGTAGTCGTTCCCAACCTTGCGGATCATGCCATGCCGCTTGGAGACCATCGGATCGTGCACGCAGACCGTGCACTGCGGATGGCGCCCGATCGTCGCTTCCTCGTCGATCGTGTAGGTGTGCGCTCCGTTGGTAGTATAAACCGTGACCTTCGACATGGTCCCCATCTTAGCCGACGTTTTCCCGAAAAGACAAACGAAACATTGCGATGCATACCTTACGTCCCCGTCGTAACGTGCTAGTCTTGCGGACGGGGGGGAGTTGTTATGCTAAACATCGTTTTCGTCGCCTCGGAAGCGACCCCGCTGGCCAAGACCGGGGGGCTCGCCGACGTCGTCGGCACCCTGCCGCAGGCACTGCGCGGGCTCGGCCACCAGCTCACGGTCATTCTGCCCTTCTACCGGCGGCATCTGGCGGACGCCGGCATCAGGACGAAGCCGACCGGCGATGTGATCGAGATGTGGGCGGACGGCATGATTCGCAGCTGCCCGCTGCACGAAGCGCGCGTGCACGGCCTGCGCTTCATCCTTGTCGAACAGGACGACCTCTACGACCGCGACGGCCTTTACGGCCCGCCCGGCGACGCCTATCCCGACAACCTGCTGCGCTACGTGCTGTTCTGCCGCGTGGCGCTGGAGGCCATGGGCCGTCTCGGCAAGAAGGTGGACATCATCCACTGCCACGACTGGCAGACCGGCATGCTGCCGCTGCTGCTCAGAAGCCAGTACATGCACCTGCCGAACATCGCCGCGGCCCGCACCGTCTTCACCATCCACAACCTCGCCTACCAGGGCGTCTTCACGCCCGACTGGATGGGGCGCCTCGGCATCCCGACCCACTACTTCACACCGGCCGGCTTCGAGTTCTACGGCAACATCAACTGCATGAAGGCCGGCATCCTGGCCGCCGATGCGATCACCACGGTCAGCCCCACCTATGCGCAGGAGATCCTGACCCCCGAATACGGCTGCCAGCTCGACGGTTTCCTGTCGATCCACGCCGGCAAGCTCTCCGGCATCGTCAACGGGCTGGACACCGAGGCATGGAACCCGGCGACCGACACGCTCATCGCCGCCAACTACTCCGCCGTGCGCACCACCGGCAAGAAACGCTGCAAGGCCGCGCTGCAGGAGCAGCTCGGGCTCGACGTGCAGGCCGACGCGCCGCTGTTGACGATCGTCTCGCGGCTCGCCGACCAGAAGGGTATCGACCTGCTGCTGGCCGATACCGAGGGATGGATTGCAGAGGGCTGCCAGCTGGTCGTGCTCGGCTCCGGCGACCCGGTCGTCGAGCAGCAGTTGCTCGCCCTGGCGCAGCGCTACCCGCGGCAGATGCACTTCACGCTGGGCTTCAACGAGAAGCTCGCCCACCAGATCTATGCCGGAGGCGATATCTTCCTGATGCCGTCCCGTTTCGAGCCGTGCGGGCTGGGGCAACTGATCGCCATGCGCTACGGCAACGTGCCGGTGGTGCGCGCCACCGGCGGCCTGAAGGACACCGTCGGCGACTACAACGGCGACACCAAGGCCGCCAGCGGCGTCCACTTCCAGGATGCCACGGCAGCCGATTTCGATACGGCCGTGGCACAGGCGCTGGCGCTCTATCGCCAGCCCACCGTCTGGTCGCGCATCCGCGCCAATGCGCTGCGTCGCGATTCGTCGCTGGATGCCGTCGCGCACAGCTACGCCAGCCTCTACGAATGGCTGCTGAAGCAGTAAGCGCCGGATGAGCCAAGTCCTCGCCATCGATGTCGGCGGTACCAATGTGCGGCTGGCCGTCGTCGATGCGGGCGGCACCATCCTTGGGGAGGCCCGCCAGCGAGTTGATCTATCGCGCCGGCAGCATGCCGATACCACCGCAGCCGAGGCGTTCGCCATCGATGCGCTCGCTGCAGCCATCCGGCCCGTGCTGGCCAAGCAGCCGGTCGGCGCTATCGGCATCGGGTTTCCGGGCTTCTTCCGCGGCGATACGGGTGTGCTGGCCGCCTCCCCCAACCTGCCGGGGCTGCTCGAGTTCCCGCTTGCCGAACGGCTTGCCGCGGCTCTCAA
>OBLQ010000071.1_pt1 | contig 31318 bp, 24 predicted proteins | sample 1519881 | NCBI WGS metagenome assembly OBLQ01 (sample SAMN01911456, study PRJEB22533) | soil metagenome | biome: Soil | place: Malaysia | collected 2012-04-30 | depth DG_metagenome m | reverse complement strand
CAAAACGGCTCGAAGCAACGGGCATCGCGACTCCGCTCGTCCGAACAGAGCTCCGCTCTCCCGACCCCGGGCAGATCGTGACTACGCCGATCACCTTCCAGTTCGCGTCGGTTCGCGGCAGCGTCCAGAGCGTCGTGATCCAGTACGTCATCCAACTTTCAACCGACCCGTCCTTCCCTGGCAATAGCCAGACGGTCACCTTGACACCGTTCCTGGATCTGGTGACGCAGGGCGGGCAGACCGTGAGTTCGCCGACGATTGACACGTCCACGTTCTTCCCTGGTGCGCCCCAGGTCTACTGGCGCGTCGGTGCGCGAAACATCGACGACAGCCCTGGGCCAGTTCCGGACGCGAGCGGCCAACGCTACGTGTTCAGCGGCCCTAGTTTGTTCAAGAGGGCCGGGTTCCCTGGGGGCTCCCCAGGCGGTGGATAGACGCCAGTAAATAGATCGTAGAAAAAGAGTAATTGGACGCAATCCGATCCTGGCTCGGACTCCGGTTCGAGCCAGGTGACAGGAACATAGAAGATGAAGGCAAGATATTTTGTAGGATGCGTGGCAGGAGCGCTGCTGGGTAGCGCAGCGGTCGCTCAGACGGGTTGGTTTGAGGAGTGCCGCAACCTGACAGGTAACCCGCCGCCGCCGCAATATTCCAATGATTATGGAATCAACATTGTCTCCAATGACCTTTTCGGTGCTTCCTTGGGCGTCCAGGGAACTTCGACTTGGGGCGGCGGAAATCCGGCTGTGTGCTGGTCACCGGCACGCACGCTTCGGGCGGAAGGGCGACTCGCGTTCTTCATGGGGCCCACTGGGTCGGTACAGACCACCTTCGATGACAACATGGCCCTATCGATGGGCGCTCCGTTTGATCCCGTAGGGGACTTCTGCTACGCACGCATCACCAAGGATACTGATGCTCCCGGCACGTCGGCCCTGTTCGGGCAGGGCGGCATTCGCCTCGCCTTCGTTGGAGCGTCCAAGCGATACATGGTCGATGCCTGGTCGGATGGCGAAGTCGACGTCGTGCTGACGGTGAGAAACGTCGGTGACGCTGCCTTGCTCTGGTGGCATATTCAGAACCTGGGCAACGCGCCCAGGCCACTGGGATTGCTTTTCGGGATGTGGCCGGCACAGCACTCGAGCGACGGCCACTTCGATTCACAGACTGGCGCAAACCAGTTCTTCGCGGCCCTCGGAACCAACTTTGGGATCAACAAACTGACCAGCGACCTGTTCACCGGTTACGCGGTTGCTCCGACGATTCCCCCGGTCAGGATCGACTACCATCTTGCGAGGACAAGCCCTAGGTACCCAGACTACGTGGACTTCTACGCTGGCCAGACGGAGAACTCGGGGCTCCACATCACAAACGTGCCTGACGCGTCGATGCAGCGAATTCCAGTCAAGCCGCTCATCGAGACGGGCAGCAGCCAGCAGATCATTCCCGCGTCGACCGCCGACCTCATGCGCATTGGCCCGTACTTCTTCTCGCTATGGGACAACAACATGAATCTCAACGTCTTCGGCGACAACACCGGTACGCAGGAGACGGCTGACATCAATGTCTTCCAGACCGCGTTCATACAGCGATACCCTGTGACACCGGTTTCCGCGGGTGGATTCAGGGACATCGTCCAGGTCATCAAGAGTTCGTGGGGCGTCTCCGATTACAACGACCCCTACGCGGCCGTCGTCGACGCGCCTAAACTGATCAACAGTTCGCCGACCGGTCAAGACGGGCTCACTCCGAACCCAATGCGCATTCGGGCGTATGTCGACAACCAGTATGCGGTCATCGACAAAGAGGTTACGCTCACGAACGTGCGAGTCATCCTCACGCTTCCTCCAGGCTTGTCACTGGCTGCTGGAGAGACCGCTGAGAAGACGATCGCGAGCATTACGCCGGACAGTGTCGCCAGCGTCGAGTGGAGCGTGGTCTCCGACGGAGTCACGTTTGGCGACTTGCCGATTTCGGTCACCTTCTCGCCGACGCCGGGCCAGACCAAGGTGATCAACACCTCCATCATGGTCGCTGCGACGCCAAAGGTACGGATCGCGTCCGGTGCCCAGATGGTGACTTTCCCGTACGACTTTAGCGACAACTCACTGGGCGCGATCCTTGGCCTTACCCCTGAGATCGACTTCCGTGCGTTCAAGTGGGATCCGGGGCAATCGGCTTATATCCAGGCTTCAACCGCGACTCGCGGCGAAGGCGTCTGGATCGTATCGAACACCGACCACGGATTCGTCGACCTCAACGGTGCGAGTAGGCCCGCCGACACCGGGACTGGCGGGTTGCTTTACGCGATCCATCAGGGATGGAACATGATAGGCAACCCGTACAACTATCCGGTGAGGCTGTCCGAGATCATCGCCGTTGCCGCCGATGCACCGGCCAACTCCTTGACCTGGAGCCAACTCGTGAACCAGAACATGGTCAGTTCGGCCGTGGCCACTTGGAACAAGAGCGGGAGTTTTGGTGGTCACTACGACTTCACCACGTCTCAGACGTCCTTCCTGTTCCCGCACAAGGCGTACTGGATCTTCGTAAACACGTTCAATCCGATCTACTTCTCGTGGCGGCGCGTCATGACTCCTGGGCTCTCCGGTTCCGGTCGCGCTGTCGACGACGGCTGGCGCCAGACGGATCGTCAGTGGAGATTGCAGCTCTCTGCGCAAACCAACGATGGTGCCGACCTGGAGAACTATATCGCCTATACGTCCGACCCGAGCAAGGTCGACCAACTGACGATTCCTAAGCCGCCAGCACCGCTCGATAGCCCCGTGGAGGTGGTATTGGAAGGCACGTTCAACGGTCAACCGAACACCAGCGTCGCGCAGGCGGTCACGACGCAGAAGTCGAAGACCGAGTGGCACGTGCACGTCAACGCACAGAAGGCCGGCGACGTCACCCTGACGTGGCCCAACCTCTCCTCTATTCCACGCAACGTCCGCGCCAAGATAACCGACCTTGCAACGAACGAGGTGCGTGACCTGAGGACAGTCTCCGGCTACACGTTCTTCATGAGCCAGCCGGGTTCGCGAGAGTTCGTCGTCACCCTCGAGCAGGGCGGTGCCGTGAGGCCTGTCATTGGCAACGTCGTCGTCTCCGGTTCCAGCCGCGACGGCCGCTCGCCCATGACGATCAGCTACGCGCTCTCCGCCGACGCCGTCGTCTCCGTGAGGATCCTCTCCGCAACGGGCAAGGAAGTGTTCACGGTGACGCGCGGCAGGGCCGACAACGCGGGCCAGAACCAGGTGACCTGGAACTTGCACGACAACGCAAACCGAGCGGTTGCGCCGGGTACCTACAGGGTCGAAATCCTCGCCGAGACGCCTTCCGGTGACCGAGTGAGGAGGATCGTCCCGATTAACGTGATTCGTTAGAACGACCAGACAGCGGCCGAGAGGGCAACCTCTCGGCCGCACGACTCTACATCGACTTGACAAAGCGTTCGTCTTGGCACGGTCTGCATAAGCGCGCAAGGTTTACAGTCCTTTTCGCGCTTGTTCTTTTTGTGGCGGGCGTGAGCGCGGCCAGCCCGGGCACCGGCGCCATCGATCTCACCGCCTATCCGGGGATATCCGTCGCCGATGGCCGAAGCACCATGACCCTCACAGCGGAGGTAAGGGACGGTGCCGGGCAGGTGGTGCCGGACGGCACCCAGGTCGTGTTCTCGACGACGCTTGGCGCACTGCGCGAGAGCATCGTCACCACGCAAAACGGCTTTGCGCGCGCCATTCTTGTCGCCAGCAGCATCCCAGGCGAGGCCAAGGTTCAAGCGACCGTCTTGAAGTTCAGCGCCACGGCGACCCTGTCCGTCCGGTTCGTCGCTGACCGCTCCCTGCTTTCCAGCGCGAGCGAATTCATCGAAGTCGTCGCGCCTCTAGCAATGGCCTACAGCCTCGAGGACAAGATCCTCCAGGCGAACGGTGAGAACCGCGGTGTCCACCTGCGCTACCGGGACATCTCGATCGACGCGGACGACCTGGAACTGGTCGTCCCGAACTACGAAGTCCGTGCCAAGAACGCCAAACTCACCATGGGAGGGAAGTCGTACGAGTTCCAGTCGCTGTTCATGCGCCTGAACCAGCGCAAGGGCAACGGTACGACAATGATCACGGAGGACGCCTACGCCTTTGACCGCGCGTGGTACATTGCCGTCCCTCACAAGGTGCAAAGAGAGCGGTTCGGGCTCGTCGACATCAGTTCGTCCGGCGTAACGCCTTCGAACTCGCCCATCATCCATCAGCAGTACCAGTTCCAGGACATTTCTCTGGCGATGACCATCATAGAGGCCAAGAAGGCGGTCGCCTACCCGAGCAAGGAGGTCGACTTCCACCGGACCAACGTGAAGGTCGGCGGCACGTCCGTCATGAAGGTTCCCCTGTTCCGCGCGAGCACCCACCCCAATTCGCCAGTCATCACGGAACAGTACGTCAACGTCTCGAACAACGACCTCTCGATCAATTTCCCCTACTACCTCGACCTTAAGCCGGGCCAGACCAGTCTCCTCAGGTTGCGTCATGGGAACCGGTATGGGACCGGGGTCGGGCTGTCGGGCGGAACCTACCTGGACTACGAGTTCAACTGGAACCAGGGCGCGGACATGGACGGTGGCGTCAGCGTTCGCGGCCTAGCGCGCAACGACTGGGGCCTCGACTTCCGCCAGTTCTGGAAGCCGGCCTCCGACACGACCCTGGCGGCCCAGATCAACTTGCCGGCCCACAGGAGCATGTTCGCCAACGTGAACCTCTCGCAGGGGTTCGACGGCTTCCATGCCAACCTGAACGCGTCTAGGGGCCAGAGCATCGCCGGACAGAGGTTCAACAACAGCCAGTATGCCGCCACCGTCGAGAAGGAGCCGATCTTGCTCAAGGGCGTCCACACCCGGCTCTTCTTGGGCGTTCAGGCGTCAGAGAACTCGTTCTCGTCGCCAACCAGTACCAAGACGCAAGCCCGACTCGGGCTGCGAGCCAGGTTCATCGGTGATATGATGCGTCTGGGGCCGGGGCAATCGCTCAATATGAGTTACACCGTCGGAAGATACACCGGCTCGAACTTCAGGGACCTTGTGACCCACGACGCGACCCTGTCGCTCACCACGAGCTTCCGCAACGGGATCTATCTGCAGACCAACTATGACTACGTGGTCGACGGCATTACGGACTTCGCCCTGGGCCACCATAGGCTCAGCGCCGACGCGTACTATTCGCGCGGTGCCTATGCGGTGCGCGGGTTTGTCACAAAAAGCCTTGACGTGCAACGGCTGAACGCCAACATGTCGCTTGATTTTCGCGCCAGTTCCTTGTGGCGCTTTTCTTACGGATATTATCTGGATCAATACCTTGGCGATTCGTTCCTGGACCAAACTGCGGTCATTGCTTACCGCGTAGGATTCCGCGAGGTCGGCCTAAGTTATTCGCAACGCAGACATCGGCTAGGGATCGAACTTCTTGGGACCACGTTCAACTAGCGTCGCTCTGGCGCTCCTTGCCTGCGGTCTGGCCGGAGCCGAGTCATTCGGGCGCTTTGGCTACTCTCCGTTCCCGACCGTTCCTGGATTCAAGTTCACGGCGGAGGGCTTCCGGAGCAGTTCTCCCGGGGCAGACACGTTCCGCTTCCCAGCCGCTCAAAGGTTTCCGCGTCACCGAGATCAACGACCGTGAGGCAGTCTACGCCGGGCCGGACGTGGCAGGATCACCCAGCCGGATCAGGGTCAATCTGCGCAGCCCGGGGTTTGAGCTCTACTTCCCATATGGGATCTCGCTCCACTTGCTCTGCCTCCAGTCGCCGTTCCTGACGTGGCGCGAAGGGAGCGTCGGGCCCGACGTGCCGGCCGCGCCCTCCCAATGGATCCTTCTATCGTTCCAAGACAAACAACCGCCGGTCTTGTTCGCCTTCTTGGATCCCCCGCCGGAAATGGTCACCTCTGGCTCCTCAGGCGACTGGACGGTCACGGCCAAGGCTTTCAAGGGTTGGGTGAGGGTTTGCCTGCCGCTCGGCCAGTACGGGGCGCCTGGCACCAGTGCCGCCTCGCTTGGACAGCAGGCCAACGCGGTCGCCAAGAACGAGTCCCTCTGGACCTCGCCGACGCCCTCGCTGACCGGCTTCGACATCCGATCGGACAGCGAGTCGTTGACGGCGGTCTGGACCTTCGATCGGCCCGGTGCGGTCGTCCCGCAGGCTGCGCTCCTGGCAAAGGCCGGGGGCTTTCCTATCCAGATTCTCAGCGGTATCCAGACGACCGACGCCGACCTCATTGATGGCCCGGTCGCCTTCACGTCCGAAGCCAAGTTCGCCGTGCGGTTTCCGCTCAGGCGGATCCCTGTCGGCCGGTCGGTCTCGCTCGGAATGCCGAGCCAAAGCATGATTGCCACCGTTTCGCCTTTCGACGTCCCGAGCATCTGCGATCTGGCCCTGACTTCCATGCTCGCCTGCCGCGACAAGATGGTGAGCGACCTCGTCGACGTGGTGACGAACGAGTACTACACGCAGGCACATTACACGGTGGAGCCCAACACGCAACAGAGCCTGCCATATGGCTTGAACGGCGCGGGCGTCGACCTCCTCGCGGCACACACGCTCCTGGATCAAGTTGCAAACCTCGTCTCAGGCGGGTCACTCAACTCCCAACCGCCTAAGGTCTTCGCCTATTGGCTCCGCGACTGGTCCAGTTGGCTCGTCTGGGTTCCGGACCAAAGACTCGCGCGCAGGGCATCGGCGATCCTTAGTGTGTCCGGCGCCCTGAGTGACGTGCCTGAGAGGAGGCTGGACGGGGCGATGCTGCAGGCTGGCCTCGCGGCCGAGCGCGCGCTTGCGCTCTACCAGAGGAAGCGCGGCTTCACCGTTGACCGGCCTGACCTAATCGAGCCGTTCTACAACCTCCGGGCAGCCCTGTACCAGGGGAGTCCGAACCAGTTCGTTGACTCACTCATGAGCGAGGTCCGGATCGTCTCGGACGAAGCGGTGACTGCGGAGCAGACCGAAGACGGAGTCCTCGTAACGTGGACGCCTACGACGACCGGCCCAGGCAGGCTGACTTTCGAGATCGGCAGGCCGGTCACGGCCGAGCCGAAGGACAACCTCCGCTCTCTGGTAGCGAACCAGGCCCTGGGCACGCTCACGGTCGACTACGACCCGCTTGCCCCCGGCTCTTGCTCGCTGTTGCTCAAGTCGCCTGGCTGGACGGTGCCCCTGCCCCATTGGGCGGCCCCGCCGGCCTACTCCGAGAACCGTTGACCGCGTGGTCAGCGTTGTAGTGGAGCCCGACGTTCTCCTTTCGTGCGATCGCACCAGCGACGACCAAAGATGCAGCCGTCAGGATGTTTCGCGTCTCCAGTGAGTACGTGCCATAGGGAGCCTCGGGGAGCGCAGCGTACTTCTTGGTGGCATGCTCGATCGTCCGCTTGGCATCTGCCAGTCCCTTGTCGCTCCGGAACACGCCGACGTACTGCGACATAGTTCTTTGAACCTCGTGGCGGAGTCGCACGGCTTCGCTCTCGGCGATGCAATGCGGCAGATCTGGGGCCCCGAATGTCTCGATCGCGCCAGTCTCGCCCTTTGCCGCCTCGGCTGCGGACATGCTGAAGACCATCGCCTCCAGCAGGCTGTTGCTGGCCAGCCGGTTCGCGCCATGGACGCCGGTGCAGGAGACTTCGCCCGCAGCGTACAGCCCAGGGATCGACGTTCGCCCGTCAAGGTCCGTCACGACCCCGCCACACGAGTAGTGTTGGGCCGGAACGACCGGTATCCACTCCTTCTCGATTTCGATTCCCACCGAGCGCAGCCTCTCCCAAATGGTGGGGAACTCGTGCTGCAGTCGCGCGGGATCCAAGTGTGTGACGTCAAGGTAGACGCACCATGTGTCGAGTTTGGCGATCTCTGCCTCGATCGCCCGAGCCACGACGTCGCGCGGCGCGAGTTCGAGCCGCTCGTCATAGTCGTACATGAAGCGCCGGCCTTGATGGTTTCTCAAGATGCCGCCAGCGCCCCTCACCGCCTCCGAGATCAGGAAGCCCCGCAATTGCGGGTTGTGCAGGGTCGTCGGGTGGAACTGCATGAACTCCATGTTCTTGATCGTCGCCTCGACGTCGTGCGCGAGGCCGATCCCGTCGGCCGTTGCGACGCGCGGGTTGGTCGTGAAGGCGTAGACCTTTCCGCAGCCTCCGGTAGCGAGCATCACGGCGCGACCGACGAATACCCTGTTTCCCAGGTCGTCGATGTGCGCGCTTACACCGACACATCTCCCTTTTTCGACGATGAGGTTTGTCACGAAAGCGCCCTCGTAGAAGGTGATGTTCGGCTTAGACCGGACGGCCTCGGTCACCGCGCGCTCGACCTCCCAGCCGGTCCTGTCGGCGAAGTGGACGATGCGGCTCCTGCTGTGACCGCCCTCGCGACCCAGGTCGAGCGCCCCCTCGTCCAGGTCGAAGCGCGCACCGAGCGAACTGAGCCATCGGATCGCGTCGGGCGCACGCTGGACCAGAAAGCGCACGGCGTTCACGTCGCACTCGCCGGCCCCGGCGATCAGCGTGTCCTGCTCGTGCAGTTCCCAGGAGTCCGACTCGCCCACGGCTGCGGCGATGCCGCCCTGCGCGTAGTTGGTATTGCTCTCGTACAGTTCCGCCTTCGTCAGGACGCAGACGCTGCCGTGCTCAGAAGCCTTGAGTGCGAACGTGAGTCCAGCGAGCCCGCTCCCGACGACGACGTAGTCGAACTGGTCCATTCGGTGTGAGCATACGCTATGCGGTCAGGCGCACTTGCGCCTAGACATGGTCGGGATCGCGAGTTCGCGCGAGACCTCCATGACGTCCATAGCGGCGCGACAGTGGGGACTGTGCTCCATCAGAGCCCGCCGCTTCCTCAGCGCGTCCATGAAGCAGGGGTCCTGCCTGACGTGCCCGCCGTAGAGGATGTCCACGTCCAGGTAGTTCTGGGAGGTCGTCTTGATGATGTCGAAGACGGCGCGGGCTTCCAGGTCGTTGCCCACGCGATTGACGAGCACTCGGACGATCGCGTCCTGCTTGCGCTTGTAGAGCACCTTGATCAGTGCGTACGCGTCGGTGATGCTGGTGGCCTCCGGCGTCGCGATGACCAAGACCTCGTCAGCCCTGGTCAGGAATGCGAAGACGCGGTTGTCCAGCCCCGCTGCCGTGTCATAGATCAGGAAGTCGTATTCGTCCGCAAGACCGTCCATCTGCGAGAAGAAAGTAGCCATCCGCTTCGGGCCGGCGTGCATGAGTTGGGTCACGCCGCTTCCACCTGTCACGATGGATATGCCCGAAGGGCCCTCGATCATGATGTCCCGGAGATTCATGTCCCCGCTGACGACGTGCTGCAGGCTGTACTTCGCGCGACACCCCATCATAACGTCGACGTTTGCGAGTTGCAGGTCTGCGTCAAAGAGCACGACCCTCTTGCCCTGGCGGGCCAGGGAGATCGCGATGTTGATCGCGATCGACGTTTTTCCCACGCCTCCCTTACCGCTGGCGATAGCAATTGTTCTCATCTTAAGCCGCTCCTCCAAGCACGTTGTCGACGGCGTTGATGATCGCATCGCGGTCTGGCTGGCTGTCGATCTTCTGGCGTCGCCCCTTTCCCAATTTCTTCGGAGATACCTCGCACTCGATCGTATAACTTCGTATGATCGAGTTCTTCAGAGCGTCGGGCACCGAGAGATAGATTCTCAGCGGGCATCTGACCCGTTGCCGAATTTCGTCCGTCGCTTTCACATCGATCGGGTCTGAGAGGGCGATTTCGAACCGTCCGTCGTTCCACTTCAGAGGGAGCACGAGGTTCGCCAGCGCCCAGCGCCCGCTCACGACGTTCAGAGCCTCTGAGTCGGGCTCGATTCCCTTGATGTCCAGGTACTCGTAGTCGAACTGCTCAGCGAGCGTCGTGGCAAGGTCCTCGTCGCTGACCCAGCCCATGGCGGAAATGACCTCTCCGAGTCTGGAGTGGCACTCGCTCTGCGCCTGCAAAGCCTTCTGGACCTGCTCCTCAGTGAGCAGCCCCTTTCTGACCAGCAGTTGTCCGATCCTGTTGTATTCGCGGTTCATGTGGGAATTCGGCCTCCGCCCAACTGTCTGTTAGAATTGTCGGGACGAAGCCATGTACGCTTTACTATATTTGGCGCCACTGTGTGGTGATTGCGCCAACCACCCGACCGAAGTGGCCTTGAACCTAGCCGGAAGCCAGGCGTCACACCGGGTAATCTCAGCCTCTCGGGCGGTTAGCTCAGCGGTAGAGCACTTCGTTCACACCGAAGGGGTCGCTGGTTCAAATCCAGTACCGCCCACCAACCCCTGCGGCGTCATCCCTGGTTCAAGGTAGCCTTGCCCCCATGAAGAAAGTGCTCCTTTCTGCGTTTGCCTGCGTTTTAGGCTCCAGTATCGTGTTCGCCCAAGGTGGAAACTTCCAAGGCTTCCAGCGCAACCGTCAAAGCGAGACGCCCGGCGAGAAGGTTTCAGAGAACCCCTTCTTCGAGATTGCCGACTCCGTGACGAAGCACTCGATCAACCTCCCGAGCGGCCCCCTCGACTACACGGCCACAGCCGCTCAGATCCCGCTGCGCAACAGCAACGGCGACGTCGAGTGTCGCATGTTCTACGTCGCTTACACAAAGGACGGAGCCGACCCTTCCAAGCGCCCGGTGACGTTCGCCTTCAACGGCGGTCCCGGTAGTGCGACCCTCTGGCTGCACATGGGCGCCCTCGGGCCCAAGCGCGCACCGCTCTTAGACGACGGCTCGCTGCCCGCCTCGCCCTACAAGCCGGTCGACAACGAGGACACGTGGCTGGACTTCACGGACGTCGTCTGTATCGACGCCCCGAACACTGGGTACAGCCGCATAGAGGATCAAAGCCTTGCAAGCCGCTACTTTGGCGTCAGGCCAGACATCCAAGCCTTCACCAACTTTGTGACCGAATGGCTGAAGAAGCACGATCGTTGGTCTTCTCCGATCTTCATCGCCGGAGAAAGCTATGGCGGGATCAGGGGCTCGGGACTGAGCGCCAGCCTGTTCCAGGCAGGCGTCGCGGTGAACGGCTTCATTAGCATCTCTGGCACCAACAACTTCATGACCCTCGACGGCATGCGCGGCAACGATACGACGTACATCAGTTTCTTCCCCTCGATGGCCGCCTGCGCGTGGTACCACCACAAACTTGATCCGAAGTTCAAGACTGTCGAAAGCGTTGTCAACGAGGCGGAGCAGTTCGTGAACGACGAGTACGCTGCCGCACTTCAGCGAGGTGACAGCCTGACCGCAACCGAGAAAGACCACATTGCGCAAAAGATGTCTGAGTATCTCGGCCTCAGCAAGGACTACTGCCTAGGTTCGAACCTCAGAGTCACAGAATTCGCATTCTTCCGCGAACTGTTGCGCGATCAGCGCTTGACTATCGGCCGATACGACGGACGCCTCACTGGCAAAGAAGAGACCAAGAACGGCGATCGCGGCAGCGGAGATCCGAGCAACGACGCCACGGAGGCGCCGTTCACAACGTCGATCAACCAGTACTTCGAAGACGACCTCGGCGTGAAGACCAAGATGCCGTACATGACGTCGGGAAACGTGCGTCCTTGGACCGAGCAGGAAGGTTCGTACTCCGAGACGGCTTCGGACCTGCGCCGCCTGATCGCCAGAGACCCGCACTTCCACGTGCTGTACTGCTGCGGCTACTATGACCTCGCGTGCCCCCTCTACGGCACGATCTACATGTTCAACCACATGGGCCTCGACGACGAATCGCGCAAGCAGGTCTCTTTCGCGTACTTCCCGGCTGGCCACATGATGTACATCGAAAAGGTCTCAAGGCACAAACTGCACGAGGATGTGAAGAGGTTCGAGGCCTCGGTCCTGAGTGGCGCATAGCCCCCTTGTCGTTTCTTAGGACGACACAGGTTTGTCCTGGCCGCAAACCGCTTATTTGGCATGCGGCCAGGGCTCACCAGTACGGCTGGGGGTGGCCAATCTCTAGGTTGTCGGGAACCAGGGAACCGCGACCTCTTGGAGGCTTGCGAAAAGCCCGTAGGGGCCCATCTGATGCCCGCTATGTAAATTGCTTTCTATCGATTTCCCCACCGGTGGGTATTAGAGCAAGTACCATTTGGGCATGAGCAGCTCAGACGGCGCGGAATCTGCTCGCGAACTCCTCAAGGCGATGCCTCCAGACGTGGTCGGGCACAGGCTGAGGCTGGCTCGGGTCAAGCAGGGCCTCTCGATTCGCGACCTAGCGAATCGCGCGGAAGTCAGCAAGACGTCCATCGTCAGGATCGAGCAAGGGCACCCTGCCTTCGCAAGCACCGTCGTAAGGATCTGCGCCGCTCTAGGCCTCCACCTGGCAGGCCTCGCAAATCCGACGGCCGAGTCGGCTGCTGCAATCCATCGGAAAGAGGACGACGAATGGTTCGACATGACCGACTTCGGGTCCGGGCCGATCGGGAAGAGGAACGGCGGCGCCACGCCAGCAGAGCGCAAACGTAGCGCTAAAGACGGCATGGCCGTCGCGCTTCTCTATCTCAAGAACAGACTGCACGGCGGCATGATGCTGCCGGCTCTCCTCGAGGTCTACAGCGAGAGCGATCCCAGACGGCACACAGGAGAGGAACTGGTCTACGTCATCGATGGCCGTCTCCTGGTCAAAGTCGGGACTGAGGAGTTCGAACTTGAGGCAGGAGAGTGTGTGACCTTTTGGAGTGCCGAGGAGCACTCCTATACGCCTGCGCCGGGCAGCAAGATCCCGGCTACTGCTCTCTCTGTGAGAATCGACTACGTGCGCTCGAACTGAGGAGCCTCCTCCACCCGATCCAGAGCAACGCGCCGAAGTAGAATAAAGCCAGTGGCGCACCGCGACGAAGACGAGTGGTTGGATCAACTCTCGAAAGAAATGGAACGCCTCGCCGGCGAAATGGCGGGGGCGGGGCTCAAGCCTGCCAGGTCGAGGGGCTGGAGCCCGCGCGTCGACGTGTTCGAGACGGAGAGCCACGTCGTCCTCAAGGTCGAACTCGCTGGCGTACAGCCTGACAAGGTCACGCTCCACTACAATGCGTCGAAGAACTCGTTGACCTTCAAGGGATGGCGGTATGACGAGAACCCGTTTCCAAACGAGCGCCAGGTCGCGCACAAGATCGAAATCGACTATGGAGAGTTCTGGAGGGAAGTAGCCCTACCAGACGTCCCGCTCGACGTAGAACAGGTGAGGGCGGGATTCACCAACGGGCTCTTGATGCTCACCGTTCCCAAGTCGGATGCTCCCGCGAAGCCGATCGTGGTCAAACGCACGATCACAATTCAGAAACTGTGATGTCTGAACTCAAACTCCCGCCCGAGCAAGAGGCTGCGGAATCCACGGAAGCCGTAGTGCAGGGGCCTGTCCTTGAGGTCGGGCCCGACGAGGACTTTAAGGTCGACATCCCGACGGAACTCAACATCCTCCCGCTGCGCGACTCAGTCATCTACCCGATGCTCATCGCGCCGCTTAACATCGGCCGTCCCTCTGGAGTACAACTGATCGACGACAGCGTCGCAGGACAGGACCGCATCATCGGCACCGTCGTACAGCGGGACGCTACGGTCGACGAGCCTGGGTTCAACGACGTGTACGAAGTCGGCTGCGCGGTCGTCGTGCGCACCTTGATGAAGGCGCCCGACCAGGTTCGCCTGATCGTCCAGGGCATGGCGCGTTTCCGCATTGTCGAGCGGCTCCAAGAAGCGCCATACATGCGCGCCAAAGTCGAGCAGATCGAGGAGGAGTCGGTCAGCAAGGAGTCGGCTGAGGAGATTGAGGCACTGAGGCGCTCAGTGGCTGCTCTCTTCGAGCAGACGGTCCGACTCTCGCCGATACTCCCAGACGAACTTCGCTCCCTGACTACAGCCGTTCAAGAGCCCGGTGTCATGTCCGACCTCGTCGCGGCGCACGTGCCGATGGCGGTCACGGACAAACAGAGGCTCTTGGAGACGATCGACCTCAAGTCGCGCATGAAGCACCTGTTGCAGATCTTGGGCAAGGAGGTGCGCGTACTCGAACTAACGAGCAAGGTTCAGAGCGAGGTCAGCGCCGAACTTAGCAAGTCGCAACGCGACTACTACCTTCGTGAGCAACTCAAGGCGATCCAGCGTGAACTCGGCGAGGACGATGGAACGCTCGACGATCTCGAAGAACTTGAGGAGAAGATCCAGGCCGCTGGACTGCCGCAAGAGGCGCTCAAGGAAGTCAACCGCGAGTTCGACCGGCTTAAGAGGATCAACCCAGGCTCACCGGAGTACTCTGTCGCGCGCACCTATGTCGAAACGGTCATTGCCCTCCCATGGAACAAGTCGACGGAGGACCAACTCGATCTCAAACGAGTGCGCAAGATCCTCGACGAGGACCACTACGGCCTCGAGAAGATCAAGCAGCGCATTATCGAGTTCCTTGCTGTCCGCAAGGTGAAGACGGACGGTCCCGTGCGTCAGCCCATCCTCTGCTTCTACGGGCCCCCAGGTGTGGGCAAGACCTCGCTCGGCAGGTCGATCGCGCGTGCGATGGGTCGGCACTTCGTGAGACTCTCGCTGGGTGGCATGCGCGACGAGGCCGAGATCAGGGGCCACAGGCGAACCTACATCGGCGCACTTCCCGGCCAGATCCTGCAGAACATCCGCCGCGCCGAGACCAACAACCCCGTCTTCATGCTCGATGAGATCGACAAACTCGGCAGCGACTTTCGCGGCGACCCGGCGTCGGCGATGCTCGAAGTCCTTGATCCAGAGCAGAACCACGCGTTTCGCGACCACTATGTCGACGCTCCGTTCGACCTCTCCAACGTGTTCTTCATAACGACCGCTAACAGGCTGGACACAATCCCGCCGCCGTTGCGCGACCGAATGGAGATCATCGAACTTGGTGGCTACACCGAGCAGGAGAAACTTGAGATTGCGATCCGTCACCTCGTGCCAAAACAGATCGAGGACCACGGGCTGTCGAAGTCGAAGATCGAGTTCAAGCGCGATGCGCTTCTGCACATCGTCCAGCACTACACGCGCGAAGCGGGCGTGCGTAACCTCAACCGCGAAATCGGGTCTGTAGCGCGCAGAGCCACTCTGCAGTTCGCAGAAGGGCGAGCAAGGAGGCTCGTCGTGAGCAAGAAGTTCGTCGAGGAGGTTCTTGGTGCACCGAGGTTCACACACGACGAAGTCGACGAGCGGGACACGAAGCCCGGCGTCGCCATAGGCCTCGCCTGGACTCCTGTCGGAGGAGACGTGCTCTTCGTAGAATCGACGATCATGCCCGGCAAGAAGGGGCTGACCCTCACCGGCCAACTCGGCGACGTGATGAAGGAGTCGGTGACAGCCGCGCTCAGTTACATCCGCTCGAACGCGAAGCGGCTCAAGATCGACCCACTGTTCTTCGAGAACAATGACATCCACATCCACCTTCCTGCAGGCGCTGTGCCCAAGGACGGCCCGAGCGCGGGCGTCACCATGCTTACAGCGCTCGTCTCTCTCCTCACCGGCCGCCGGTGCAAGAGCCGCCTGGCGATGACCGGCGAGATCACCCTGACAGGGGAGGTCCTGCCTGTCGGAGGAATCAAGGAGAAGGTGCTCGCCGCACACCGCGCAGGAGTCAGTACCCTCATACTTCCTGCTGACAACAAGAAGGACTACAAGGAAGACGTCCCCGACGAAATCAAGAAGCGCTTGACGGTCCACTTCGTCAAGAACGCACACCAGGTCCTACATACCGCGCTTGAAGAGTAATTCGAGTCGTGGTATCATCACGATCTGGAGGCCTATGAATCTAGCCACTGTCTATAAACCAGCCCTGAGCCTCCCGCTTCAAGCCTAACGGCGCTCGGCGGGCGGCCCCTTGGGGCGTCCGCAATTCACCATCTACAAATGCGCACAAGTGCGCCTGGACCTGCGTGCCATGTCGGCACGAGAGGATGCTTGAAGAAAGACAAACATAGACACAGGAATATAAAGCCCGGCGCAAGGGCGGAAGCCAGAGGCTTCTTCCGTTGCGCCAACTGCGGCGAGCAGGTCGCTTTGGGCGGAGGCGGTACGACGCACCGCAACCACTGCCCATGGTGCCTGTACAGCCTGCACCTCGACATCGAGCCCGGCGACCGGTCGGCAGACTGCGGCGCGGTCATGGAGCCCGTCGCGATCTGGGTCCGCAAAGGCGGCGAGTGGGCGATCGTCCACCGTTGCCGAGCCTGCGGATCGCTCAGTTCGAACCGCATCGCGGCCGATGACAACCCGGCGCTGTTGCTCTCGCTGGCGGCGCGACCGATCGCCAGTCCGCCGTTCCCGTTAGACCGGCTCAGATAAGGAGGGACAAGGGGGGAGGCTACTCTTCTTGCGAGACTTCGACGTAGATTCCTATCGTCGCAATGATGTCTGCGGCAGACCGGCACTCAGACTCGCAAGCGCGGTGGACGATGCACTTGCCATAGTGGTCGATCTCCCACGCCTCGATATACGCTTCCTCGCTCGTACAGCAGGTGGCCTGCATCAGCACCGTCATGACCTCTTCGTACGTGTTGCTCTCGTTGTCGTAGACCGTGACGATCCACCCTTCGCCCTTCTTCTCAAGTTCGCGCCCGACCCTCTCGGGCAACACAGTCCCGGTGCCGGAAAAGCGCGGTTCGCCGTTCACTGGACGTCCTCCTGGACCACTTCTGCCCGTACGCCGATCGAGGAGATAATCCGCGCGACCTGCTTGCAGTCGTACCTCGGCGCAAAGTGAACCTTCGCTGAACCGAACGTGTGCGCCTCCCAGGCCTCGAGCGAAGCCTCCTGAATGTCGCACTCAGTCGCGTACATGAGTGCGGCTATCACCTCGTCGAACGGGGTGTAGTCGTTGTTGTAGATCACGACGCAGTACGACCCGGCAGCCTCGATATCCCCGATGATTCCAGGCGAAATCACGGGGTCGGTCGTTGTCCTTCCTGGCATCAAAAAGCAACCTCCGCCTTCTATTCTACAAGAACTATGCCAGGGTGGCGCCATCAACAATACTAGGCCTCACCACGGCGCCAACCTAGCCCGATGCAGGCTAAGATCGCCAGACCCATAAGGCCCAAGCCTGCCATTAGCCCGGGCGGCACGTAAATAAACCTCACTTTGTGCGTACCTGCCGGTACTTCGATATCGCGCCAAAGCGTGCCTTCGATCGTGGCTGGCTTCCCGTCCAGCGTCGCCGACCAGCCTTCCATCTTCCTGTCTCTCACCACAAGCGTTCCGGCGCCCTGCGTTTCCACGGTCTGCGAAGTTGGTCCGTCATAGGTGATCTTCGCCGTCCCGCCTTCGAGCGATGCCCGGCCCGGCCCTACCACCGGTTCTTTGATCAATTGTCCGCCAGCGCCAAGCGAATAGTCGCTCAGGCGCCAGACCTCGGTCACTCCGCTAGCCGCTAACTTGGCCGTGTCAGCCCCAGGCTTGATGAACATCATGTTCCCGTTGGCGGGGGGCGCGGGATCCTGGCCGTCGATCTCGTGCAAATGCCTCACGGTGTCCTTGTCCAGCAACGAGTCGTACCCGGCGACGTCATAGAGGCCCATCTCCACACCGACGTTGGGAGGCACGCTGACCGGAACGCCGATCCGCAAGTCCCAGTTGTCGTTGACGAATGCGACCCTGCGCGCGGGGTCGGGAGTACCGCGCTGGAACGGGACTGCGCTCGTCGGAATGAGACCTGTTCCGATCACCAGTAACTGGCCGACGCAAACGACACCGATGGCGAGCCACTTGGGACCCTTCTGCCACAGGTACACAATGCTGGCGCACAGCACAAGACAGAGGAGCAACAGCGGAAACGCCGCAGACAGGCACTGTGCCCGCGCGACCCTCAACAGTTCGTTCATTTCTGGCGAGTACGCGCTGACTGCGCCGCCGAGCAGCAGGCCCAGAGCAAGCAGCATCGCTACCACGGCACCAAATACCATCGACCGCCGTCTCCACTCCTTGTCCTCCTCAGCGGGCCAGCCGATCCCTGCCAGCGCACACGCTGCGATGACGAATAGCGCGATCGCACGACCCGGGCTCCCAGTCGCAGACCACCCGGGCATCAAATAGTAAAGCGCCGCGTTGAGGGGAGTCCCGAACGCCAGCAGAAGACCGACCGCACCGGCGCACGCGACGCCACCCGCCTTCGACCATTGCTCCCTCTTACGAAGCCCGGCAATCAATAGCAACAGAAACGGGCCGAGGTACATCGCCGACTCCGCGAAGTTCGCCCCTCGTCGCGCATAGCCGGGCCAATAGCGCGGGAGCGGAATCGTCGAGTCTGTACCCGTAATAGATTCGTCGGGGCGTCCTACGAACCCGGGCATCACCGCGCCGGCAAGTTCGTACGGCTTGATCGAACTCGCGACGTAGGCCGCGTAACCTTCGGCGCTCGGGCTGCCTTGGCGGTGGCTGTTCTTCCCGAATTCCAGCACGGGCAACAGTTGCGGCGAAGCCAGCATCCCGCCAATCAGCAGTGAACCGACCACCGCGACAAATGAAGGAAAAGAGCGCCCGGCTATCGACTGCCAGAGCGCGCACACCAAGACAGCCATCGTTCCGTACGCAGCGAACTGTAGGTGGCCGCCGAGGAACATCATTGCGATGCACACCCCGAGCAGTACCATCGCCCTCCTACCGTCGCCGCCTGCACACACGGTGTACACGAGGCCAAGCGCCCACGGGATCCAACTGACTGTCGTCACAACGCTCGCGAGTCCGACCCAGGAGACCATGAATGGCGAGACGCAGAACAGTGCGCCTGCGACAGCCGCGCCCTTCTCGTTTGCACCTAACTTCAGCGAGAGAAACCGCACGCCGAGTCCACCCCACGCGAGGTGGAACCAAGCGAGCAGCGAGATACCGAGTGCAGTCGGGAGATGTAACACGCCCACCACAATGTGCAACGGATAGAAACCGCCCGATTGCGAGTTCGCTAGTAGAGGCGTACCCATCAGCGAATAGGGGTTCCAGAACGGTGGCTTGAACTGTTGCCAGGCGTGGAACACCAGGTCGCGCCAGGCGTAGAATTGCAGGGCTGCATCGGCTTGGAGCACGTCCCATACGTGGGGCGTCGCCTTGCCAGCCATCATCGCATGGATGTTGTCAAATGGGCCGATCGCCTCGCCGAGCAAAACCGCGCGATAGAGGACGAACAGGGGAAGGACACAAATCAGAAGGACGGGCCAGTGTCTTCTGACGAACTGCATGTGGAACCGCCCTAATCGCAGTAGATGATCTGTTGTTTCGCCTTCTCGTGGTCGGGCTGGAGGCGCAACACCTCGCGGAACTGCGAGCACGCCTCTGCATCCATGCCCAACATCATCATCGTCATCGCCAGGTCATAGCGCGCGCTGACGTGGCTCGGGTTAGCGTCGACGACCTCCTTCAGCGTCGCCATCGAACTGTCGAAGTCTCCTTCAAAGCCCTCGATGAGACCGATCTGCCACTTAGCGTCCGCATGCCCCGGCTCCATGCTCAACACTTCTTGCAGGGCTTTTCTAGCCTCCCCATAGTTGCCGCTGCACCGAAGTTCAAAGCCTTTTTCGTAGAGTTCTTGAGCGTTCATGGAAAGCGAATCAGACACTTATGATACCGGACGGGGCCGGTCTATGCCTGTCCTGAGGCTGTCCCAGGCTCAAGTTTCCCCGCCCCTCGCTTAGCGCCGGGTTCGTCGCTCGCCTTCTCCTCTGGCGCGTCCGGGGTCTTGGTTTCGCTAACCTTCCGCTTTTCGGGCAGCGGCTCGCCGTTGAGAGCCGCCAGGAACTCTTCGCGATCGAGGGTCTCTCGATCCAAAAGAGCCTCGACGACCGCATCCAACTGCGTCCTGTGGCTGATGAGCAGGTCCTTCGCGCGCGAGTGCGCGCCCTCTACGATCCTGCGAACCTCCTCGTCGATGATCTGCGCGACCTCTTCCGAGTAGTCGCGGTCTTCGGAGATGTAGTCGCGGCCCAGGAACGGGTTGCGGCTGCGGTGCCCGAGTTGTAGCGTACCGAGCTTCTCGCTCATGCCGAACTCGCACACCATTGCCCGCGCAATGTGGGTCACGCGCTTGAGGTCGCTCGAGGATCCGGTCCAAACCGTGTTATAGACGACTTCTTCCGCGACGCGGCCACCGAGCGACATGGCGATGTCGTCGAGCAGTTCCTGTTCGTTCTGGATGAATGTCTCTTTCTCGGGCAGTGCCCACGTCGAACCGAGCGACATGCCGCGCGGTAGGATCGTCACCTTGTGCACCGGGTCGCACTCTTCGAGGAGTTCGCCTATGATTGCGTGGCCCGCCTCGTGGTACGCGAGCACCTTGCGCTCGTCGTCGTCGATGATCCTGCTCTTGCGCTCCGGCCCGGCCATGACACGGTCCAGCGCCTCTTCGACGTCGGACATGTGCACCATAGTGTGGTTGCGCCGTGCTGCGAGCAGTGCCGCTTCGTTCAGGCTGTTTGCAAGGTCAGCGCCCGTGAAGCCCGGCGTCCGTTTTGCGATCGTTGCGAGGTCGACGTCGTCTGCGAGCGGCTTGCCTTTTGCATGGATCTTCAGGATCGCTTCGCGCCCATTGATGTCTGGGCTATCAACGACGATTCGCCGGTCAAATCTGCCCGGTCGCAACAGCGCCGGGTCGAGCACGTCCGGTCTGTTCGTCGCGGCGATCATGATGACGCCCGTATTGGCGTCGAAACCGTCCATCTCCACGAGCAGTTGGTTCAAGGTCTGCTCGCGCTCGTCGTGGCCACCGCCGAGCCCTGCTCCACGCTGCCGTCCGACCGCGTCAATCTCGTCGACGAAGATAAGACAGGGGCGGTGAGCCTTCGCGGTCTCGAAGAGATCGCGGACGCGTGCCGCGCCGACGCCGACGAACATCTCGACGAAGTCCGAACCGCTGATGTGGAAGAACGGGACTCCCGCCTCCCCGGCGATCGCGCGTGCGAGGTGCGTCTTGCCCACGCCCGGAGGGCCAGTTAGCAGGATGCCCTTCGGAATCTTCGCACCCAGTGCGACGTACTTCTTCGTGTTCTTCAGATAATCGACGATCTCGCTGAGTTCCTCTTTGGCCTCGTCGATTCCCGCGACGTCGTCGAAAGTGACCTTTGGACTTTGCTCGCCGACGCGACGAGCCTTGCTTCGCCCAAAGTTCATCGCCTGGGTGCCGCCCTGCTGGGCGGGCTTGATGAAGAAGAGGTAGAAGGCGATGATCACCGCCACGGGAACTAAGAAGATCAGGATTTGCATGAACGCGGCGCTCACCGGCGGGGCAGCGATCTTCAAATCGACCTTGTTGTCCTGCATCTGTTGCGCGAGGCTCGTTCCAGCGTCGCTCTCAGTACTCGGAACCCTGGCTTCGTACTTGCTCCCGTCCATCAATTGACCGGTCATTGACTGGCCCTGCCACTCGGCAGTCTTGACCCGCCCGCCCTTGACAGCCGTCAACAGCTCGGAGTAGGAAAAGTCCACAGGAGGCTTGCCGAAGATGCCTCCCAACGTGCTGCCGTTGCCGAACGAGTTCAACACGAACAGCAGTGCCAGCAATGCTAGCACCGCAGCGATCAGACCTTTTGCGCTCTTGTTCAAATCGACTCCTGATGTTTTGGCCCAGGTCTGCCTACGCCCGGCCCGTGCCCCCCGTTACGGCATTATGCCCTTTTTGGGCTCAAATCGGCCCCAGCGTGAGCCTGAAGCACCTCTTCGCCCGCCCTGTCACTTTCACTCGCTCGCCGATGCATCCGCCGGGCACCCAGACGGCCCCCGTCTCGTCGTAGACCACGGGTAGCCGCCTCCGCGCCGCCTGACTGAGTTTGAGTCCGGCAACGACGTCAGAGACCTTCTTTTCAGTGCTAGATCCGAGTGGCACGATCGTGTCTCCGTCTTCATATGATCGGAAGAACATCCCGCCTGTGACAGCGTCTGCGTCCAAGACAACGTCAAGGCTGCCGGGCTCACGCAGGTAGTTCTCCGGGCCCGCGGTCTGCACGATGAACTTCCATCCAAATGTGTCGCTGACAGTTTCACCGGGGATCGTCAATGGGAACCGAAACGGCTCTGCGACCTCGAGGCTCCTGGCAATAACTCGTTCCCTCGTCCACTCGACGACGATCCTCCCTCCTTCAGCGGTCACAGAGCCACGCTCCTCCCAGCGCAAGCCTTGGATGACTGCCTGCGTCTGTGCGAAGTCGAATCGCTGTCCAAGGACGCCGGTCACCAGCCGAATCGCCCGAGAGAGCAGAACTTCGGGAACGCCAGTCAGTGCGGCCCGGTCGAAAGCGATTTCGCAGTCCTTGGTCAGGAACGACAATTGTCCGTTGAGTTCGACTTCGGCGCGTTCCAAAGCAGCCGCGGACATGCCGTTCAAAAACTTGTCCTCGGCTTCTGCGGTCGCGGCTAGGCGGCAGACCGCATCCCTTACCGCCGGGTTGATTGCTTCGAGTTCGGGCAGCACGTTGCGGCGAACGCGGACCCGGCTGAACGCCGTTTCCTCGTTGGCCGGGTCGTCGTGGAACCAGAGGCTTCGTCCTTCGCAGTATGCGCGGGTTTCGGCGCGCGAAAACGGCAACAAAGGACGGATGATGTCGTCGCGTTTGGCGGGGATGCCCGCCAGACCGTGCAGTCCTGTCCCCCTCACGATGTTGAGCAGCACGGTCTCGACGTGGTCGTCCTGCGTGTGGGCCGTCGCAACGAGGCTTGCGTCGGTCGAGTGTAGGCACTGCTCGAAGAACTCGTATCGCGCCCGACGGCCCGCCTCTTCGATCCCGATCCCGCGGTCTTCAGCCAACATGGGCACGTCTGCCCGCCCGCTGATGAACGGCACGCCAAGGCGATCGCACTCCGCCGCGCACCGCTCCATCTCCTCGTCAGCCTCGGGCCTCTGGCCGTGGTGCAGGTGGCAGGCGATCTGGTCGACACCGGCCTCGGCCAGGAGGTGGAGCAGACAGGTCGAGTCAGCTCCTCCGCTGTAACCCACCAGCACGGTCGCGCCCTCGGGCAGGAGGCCGCTCTCGGCCAGGTGAGCGCGGAACCGCTCTGTCATGCGGCGATGATACCGGCGATAATCGTCCTGCCCAGAGCGTGCGGGCGCTCTCTTGTGCCATCGTTACTGTTGCCGCGATGAAAGACGACGACACCCTCCTTGAGCGGCTCAAAGCGCTGCTGGAAGAGACCGGCCACGAGAAGGTCGATCTCGAAGGCGTGCGCCCGGAGGACGTCGCCGATGCGCTCGAGCGGATGAGCCCAGAGGAGGGCATCGCGGTGCTGGCGAGACTGGACGACGAACTCGCCTCCCAGTCCCTCATCGACGCTCCGACCGAGACGGCCCGCGCCCTTGTCGAGGAAATCCCGGACGCCCAACTGGTGCGCTACCTCGACATCTTGCCGATGGACGACGCTCTCGACCTGCGCGAGGAGATCGGCGAGGAGAGGTACGAGCGGCTGCTCGCCATGATCCCGCGAGAGGATGCGGGCGAGATCCAGCGCCTCCTCTCATATCCGGAAGACTCGGTCGCGCGCGTCATCACCGAGCACTTCTTTCGTGTTTTGCCGAACATGACGATGCAGCAGGTCATGGAGGACCTTCGCAGGGCGCCGGAAGACAAGTATGAGACCGTCAACGACATTTATGTTCTTGACAGCCAGGATCGGCTCCTCGGTGTGTTCAGCCTGCGCAAAGGCTTGCGCGCGGCCCAAGACATCCCCGTCTCCGAACTGATGAACAAGGACATCGTGTCGGCGACGGTCGACGAGTCCGACGAGGACGCGGCAAGACGCATGGCGCGTTACGGGCTATACGCGCTTCCGGTTCTCGACCACCAAGGGCGGATGGTGGGTCTCTTCACTGGAGACGACGCACAGGAGATCCTAGAAGAGGCGGAGACGGAGGACCTTCTCAAACTCGGCGCGGTCAGCGGCAGTGCAGAGTCGTACATGTCGCTTAACGTCTGGCAGCTGGCCAAGCGCCGTCTTCCGTGGCTCGCCGCCCTGTTCGTCGCCGAGACCCTGACCGGCGCCGTCATGCGCCATTACGGTCGGGGCCAGCCTGAACTGGGTGTCGGCCCACTGATGTTCTTTGTGCCGCTGATCATCGGCGCGGGAGGGAACAGCGGAGCACAGGTAACGACCACGCTGACGCGCGCCCTCGCGCTGGGAGACGTCGACACTGGCGACTGGTTGCGGGTGCTGTGGAAGGAAGTTGTGACAGCCGTCATCGTCGGAGCGGCCCTCGGCATCCTAGGCTATCTGCGCGCCTATTTCGGTTGGAACTCGAGCAGCCAGCTCAGTCTTGTCGTTGCGACGTCACTGCCCGCCATCGTGCTGTGGGCGGGCTCCGTCGGTTCTCTGCTTCCCTTGGGCGCAAAGAGGCTCGGTATTGACCCGGCAGTCATGTCCGCGCCGTTCATCACGACCCTCGTCGATGCTACTGGGCTGATCATCTACTTCGAAATAGCCCTTAGAATCCTGCCCAAATAGCCCTCCGCCCATAAACCCAGGGCAGCCCGCAACGTCTATAGGTACAGTTTGTACTTGTCGGCACAATTTGGCCGGGTTCCACCGTACTGATATAAAGAACTTCGACCCGCTATGAAACGCTTCCTTCGTTCCCTCGCAGTCTTCGTCCTGGCGCTCGTCTCCGTAGCGGCATACGCGCAGCAGGCCGCAGAACCTCCTAAGGTTGAGGCTCCGAAGATCGACGAACAGGTCAAGCAGAGCGTCCTAACGGATCTCACCATGATCCTCACGACGACCGCCTTCGTCCCAGGCGTCGACTTCGAAAAGTGGCCGACGCTCATTGCCGACTTCAAGGACCAGATCGATAAGGCGCAGACGACAGACGACTTCACGGGCACGGTCAACACTGCCCTGAGCGAACTCGGGTTTAGCCATATCCTCCTTTTCTCGCCCAGAATGGCAGAGCAGCGCGTCACGAACAAAATCGTCGGCATCGGGGTGCGCATTCAGATCGAGGACAAGGGGATCAGGGTCGTCCGCGTTTTCGACGATGGCGCGGCCGCCGGTGCCGGCATCAAGATCGGCGACCTTATCATCGAGGCGGACGGAAAGCCTGTGCACACGCCGGCTGATCTGGCCGGCAAGGCGGGAGAGCCGGTCAAGATCACGATTGACCGCAACGGAGTGATCATTCAGCGCGATCTTGTCCGCAAAGAGTTCAGCACCGTCATACCCGAGGAGCTCTCGTGGCCGGAGAAGGACGTCGCTCTCCTGACGATTCCGAGTTTTGACCAAAGTTACGACGAGCAGCACGTTCAAGACCTCATGGCGGAAGCCGAATCGGCCAAGCACCTGATCATCGACCTCAGGGGCAACGGAGGCGGAAGGGTCAGTAACCTGCGCCACTTATCGAGTTTCTTCCTGACGCGCGAACAGCCGCTGGGGACCTTCGTCGACAAGTCAGCGATCAAGCACTACGAGGAGGAGACGGGCGACGCTGACGCCGACGTGTTCAAAGTCGCAAAGTGGGATACGAAGAAGTTGCTTCCGCTCATCAGGAACAAGCCGCCTTTCAAGGGTGATGTCGCTGTCCTCATTGACGGCGGAACAGGCAGCGCGTCCGAGATGTTCGCGGCGGCACTGAAGGAACAGCGCGGAGCGACGCTCATTGGGTCGCGCTCAGTCGGAGCAGTATTGGCGTCCGTCATGACCCAGATCAGCGATGGATTTCTCATCCAGTACCCCCTGATGGACTACGTGACTATCAAGGGAGTTCGTCTGGAAGGCAATCCGCTCGTTCCTGATAAGGACGCAGCGCCCCCGAAGTACGGAGAGCCGGACGAAGGTGTGACAGAGGCCGTCAAGATGTTCAAGAAAGAGGACATCGGTAGCGCCGCCTAGGTCTTGGTTGGTTTCGATTCAAGTACGGTCACGGAGCCGCTCGGCTGAAGCCGCAACTTAGTCGCCGCGTCTGGCGCGACCGGGAAGTACTCATACTCCAAGTTTGTCTGAGAAGTGATCGTAGGCGCGTTTGGCCCGGCCTGTACGCTACTGCTCAAAACCAGGCCGTCCTCGTCGCGCACGATCAGCGTTATCTTCGCGTTGTCGCTCACAGACTCGATGATCGTCGCCGGCTCGCCGTGGAGTTTCATCGTGCCTACATATTTCACCGTCGCACCGTCACCGAGCCGCTTGCGATAGGGGTTGACTTTCGTCATGAGCAGCCTCAGTGTCGGATCGACTCGCGTTCCTAGGTCCGCGATCGCCGTCAGCACTCCATTGAAGTTCATGTGCCCGGAGTACCACCTCTTCCGTCCCTTGACGTACGCCGTGAGCGTCTTGCCGTCATAGGTCCAGGAAGCGACGTCGTCGTCCTGCCGGACAAACTCGCCCCGCATCGAGACTGAAGTTGTTCCTTCGTCGCCGCGGACCTTGAAGCCCAGAGCCCTGATTTCGTTGTACGCGTCGAACATCTTGAGCGCGACCGAGCGCGCTTTGTCGCTCGAGTACTTCGGTGGTCGCATGTCTTGATCGAAAACCGCGACCTTGCACGCGCCGCTGGGCGGAACGAACTTGAGACCGCCGACGTCGTCGTGGTACGTCAGGCTCCAGCCGAGTGTCTGGGCCTCGTTCTTGATCGAGATTCCCGTGATCAGAGAGTCAGCAGTCCGTATGTGGAGCACGATCGACCTCTGGGGCGCCTTGAAAGTGAGCGTCTTTGTCTTACTGCCGTACTTCGCAGTCCACGGCCGCAGTTTGCGCAATGGCTCGATCCATTCGTCAACACCGGTCGGCGTCGCAAAGCCAGCGATCATAGGATCGAACCCCGCCTCGAGTTTTTCGACCGCGTCATTGAGTTTGACCTTCGGATCGATCGGCGTTTCGGTGTACTGTCCTAGCGACGGGTTGTAATCGGTCATGTTCGAGGAGTCAAACGTGACGTCTCGAATGACCGCGCCCGTCTCCTTGTCGACGCTCTTCATTCGGTAGTCGCTTGGCCAACGAAACCTGATCTCGTACTTGTGCCCGCTGACGCCTAGAACTCCGCTGACCGTGGAGACGGCAGTGAACGCGCCGGAACTGAGATTAGCGTGTGACCACGCGATCTGATCGAACCAGATGTCCGACTCAGGCGTCGTCATCGCATAGAGCACCAGGCCCAGCATCCCTCTATTTTAGGGGATTCCGAGTCCGGAGGGTGCCTTGCTCCTACCCAAAAAGCCCGCCAAAGCCACGATAGTCACCAGATATGGAAGCGCAGCCCACGCCTCGCTCGGGATGACGAAGCCGAAGACGACCGATCCCTGCAACTGCAGTTGCAGCGCCGAGAACAAGCCGAAAAGCAGGCATGCGCCAAGCGTCGGCCAGGGCTTCCAGCCACCCAGAATGAGCGCGGCCAGAGCGATGAACCCGCGACCGGCGGTGATTCCGTCCGTGAAACTCTGAGCGTTGCTCAAGATCAACGTGCCGGAGAGCCCCGCCAGCACTCCCGTACCAATGAGTGCAACGTAGCGGATGCGAACCGGGTTGAGCCCCATCTGTCGAGACTTCTCTGGGTCGTTGCCGACCGCGAAGAGCCTAAGCCCGCCCCGCGTGTGCCGCAGGTAGAAGGCGAGCCACACGACCGCGGCAAATGCCAAGCCCCAGTACCATACAACGCCGAACGTCGGCACCTTCTGCGACGAGAGTTTCGGCAGGCTCTTGGCGAGGAAGTTCGTTCCGCCGATCGCGACCGCGTTGATCGCCATACCGCTCACGATATGGTCGATGCTGTACGCCTGTGTCAAAAGCGCATGGAGCAGGCTGACAACAATAGCCGAGCCGACGCCCGCTGCAGCGCCAAACAGCGCGCTGCCCGTCGCAACGCCGACTATAGCAGTCACGCATGCGGAAGTCAGCATGATCCCTTCCAGGGCAATGTTGATCACGCCCGAACGCTCACTGCAGAGCCCGCCGAGCGCCGCCAGCACGAGAGGCGCGCTCAAGACGACCGTGCTTGAAACGAGCAGCCAGATGTCAGTCATGAGACCGGACCCTCCTGTATCGATAGGCGGCGAAGACCACGATCAGCACGCCGATCATGATCCCGCTCAGCCCCTTCGGCACACCGAGCGTCTGCACGCTTGTCATGCCCTTCGCCAGGACGCCGAAAAGGAACGAACTTGGGAGGACGCCCCAAGGGCTGTTGCCAGCGAGGAGCGCGACGCCGAGCGCGTCGAATCCAAAACCGGAAGAGAACCCCACATAGTACGCGTGCTCATAGGCGAGCACCTGGAACGCGCCCGCAAGCCCCGAGAGCGCTCCGCTCACGAGCATCGCCCGCACGACCATCCGCTTTACGTCCACGCCTGCCGTCGCCGCAGCCTTGGGGTTGGCGCCGGTGGCGCTGAGTTCGAAGCCTGCCACGGTCCTGCGCATCCACCACGCGGTCACACCGACGAGGACGACGGCGAGAACGACAACAAGGTTGAGGTGGAACGGCGGATCGGAGATCAGCGACGGCATCCACACCGACTCGCTCACCCTCTCTGTGCTGGTCGTCAGCCCGATGCTGCTTTTGAGAGGTCCGGCGATGACCCACGCCGAAAGGAACGCGGCCACGTTGTTCAGCATGATCGTCGTAATCACCTCGTGACCGTTGCGGTATGCCTTGATGAGCCCTGCGGGCCACGCCCAAAGCGCGCCAGCAATCGTCCCGGCTACGATCGCTAGGAGGATCCCAAGGATCCCGGTCACATTGAGCGCGACCGCGGTTGCGCACAGCGCGCCCATCATGAGTTGCCCCTCAGCGCCGATGTTGAAAAGCCCTGCGCGGAGCGCCACGTACACCGCCAGGCCCGCTATGAGCAGCGGGGTCGCCTGCTTTAGCGTCTCGTTCCAACCGCTCGCCGTACCCATGCTGCCGTGGATCATTTCCGAGACCGCATCCAACGGCATGACCTTGATGAGGATCAAACACGCGGCGACAAAAGTGAAACTCGCCAATGCCAGCACGATCTGCTTCCAGCCGAGTGCCTTCATCGAGTTCCCACCATCAACCGGCCGATCTCTTGGCGCTCCTGCGTGCTCGGCTCAAAGACGACGCCTCCGTGGATGACGATCGTCCGGTCGCAGAACTCCAACAGTTCGTCGAGGTCGTAACTCACGACGAGCGCGCAGGCACCCGCGCGACAGGTGCGTTGGATCTCGGCATAGACTTGAGCCGCGCCGTCGATATCAAGCCCGCGCGTGGGCTGGAACGCCAGCAGCAGCAGGGGATCGAGTTCCAACGCTCGCGCTGCAACGAACCTCTGTTGGTTGCCTCCGCTGAGGCTCCTCATCGTCTTGCGCAGCCCGGCGTGCTTCGTCTTAAACCTGTCAGCCACTTCTTGAGCCACCTTCTCGCGTTCTCCCAGATCACTCAACGCGCCCTGTGCGAGCGGTGGAATCCGCTGAAGTCCAAGCGCCCCGTTGTCAATGAGGTTCCAGTCTTCGATCACGCCCTCCGCGTGCCGGTCCTCGGGGATCAGCCGCACGCCATCCGTCAGCCTTTCCCGCGGAGTCGCCGAGGTGACGTCTCTCCCCCGGTAGTGGACAGTGCCAGATCGGACCGGCGTTGTGCCGACGAGGGCGTGGAACAGTTCCCTCTGACCGTTGCCGTCGACGCCCGCCAGTCCGACGACCTCCCCCTCACGAATTGTGAACGTCGCTCCCTTGAGCGCGTCCTCTTTCCGCGCGCCCTTCACAACGAGGTCTCTCACTTCCAGAACAGGGTCTCCCGGCTGAAACGCGTGGCGCTCGTGCGCGGAGACCTCGTGTCCCACGATAAGTTCGGCCAGTTCGCTTGCGTCCGTCTCGCTTACGCGCCGGTCCGCGACCTTCTTCCCCCCGCGCAGAACAGTCACCGAGTCGCAGTGCTGAATCACTTCGGGGATCCTGTGCGTCACGACGATAACCGTTGCTCCGTCCTTTGCGAGTTGCCGCAGACTCGCGTAGAGCGCTTCCGAGTCCGACGGCGAGAGCATCGCAGTCGGCTCGTCCAGAACCATCGTTTCCGAGTTGCGCCATAGCAGTTTCACAATCTCCAACTTCTGCGCGCCAGCCGGGCTCAAGCGTCCGGCCTCGCTCTCCCAGTCGAACTCGAACCCCATCTTCGCGGCCAGTTCGGTCGCTCTCTCTCTTTGCTTCGTAGCCGGGAGAATGAGGGCGCCCTCGGCACCGAGCACCAGGTTCTGCCGACAAGTCAGTTCGGGGATGATGCTGTAGTGCTGGCTGACCATGCCGACTCCGTGGGCGATCGCTTCAGCGGTATTGCGCCAAGCGCGGCGGATGCCGCCAACGCTGAACTCTCCCGCCGTCGGCTGTAGAGCGCCGTAGAGCACGCGCATCAAAGTCGTCTTGCCCGCCCCGTTCTCTCCGACCAACGCGTGGACGGCTCCTGGTGCGACATCAAAGTCGACCAAGTCGAGCGCAAGCAGGCTTCCAAAGCGCTGCGTGATCCCGGTCATCGAGACGTGCGCGGTCATTGTTCGAAGCCCATCTCAGACAAGACCTCGAAGAGCGCGGACGTCGTCCACTCTCCATGCCCTTGTTCCTCTAGCCGCCCCAGTAGTTGGTCGACCAGCACCGTTCCCGGTATCGCCGCGTCGACCGCACCGGCGGCCTCCTTGCAGTAACCAAAGTCCTTTCTCTGGTTCTTGACCGAGAACCCCGGCGACCAGTCGCGTTTGAGGATTTGTGGCCCGTAGTTCTCCATCGCCCAAGATCCTGCCGCTCCGCGAGAGACCAGGTCGCGAGTCTGCTCCAAGTCGAGCCCCGCCTTCTTTGCGAACGACATCGCCTCGCACAGTGCCAGCAAGGCGCCGCCTACAGCGATCTGGTTCGCCATCTTCATCGTTTGGCCCGCTCCTGGCCCACCCACGCGCTCCACGCGCTTACCATACGCCGCCAGGATCGCTTTCGCCTCTTCGACGTCCTTCTCGTCACCGCCGCAAAAGATCGTCAGCGTTCCGTTCTTCGCCCCGGCCGAGCCGCCCGTGATCGGCGCATCGACGAACCTCAGTCCCGACTTGGCTAAGTCCCCATGAATCGCCCGCGCGCCTTCGGGCGAAATCGTGCTGTGGTCGACGAACAGCGTGCCAGGCGCCGCCTTCGTCTTTAGTCTCCCGATGCACTCCCGCACGTCCTCCGTCCTCCCCACGCAAAGCATCACTGTCCCGCAAGCAGCGCCCAGAGCCTCCAAAGAGTCTGCCACCTGCGCGCCCTGATCGGCCAGCGGCTCGCATTTGCTGGCTGTGCGGTTCCAGACCGTCACTTGGTGCCCCTTGGAAACCAAATGCCCAGCCATGGGCCCACCCATCACCCCCAAACCGACGAAACCGACTCGCTGCATGCGCCGAGTTTAGCCGCTCGATC